>ERZ827520.97-NODE-97-length-139308-cov-12.772572_pt1 | contig 139308 bp, 107 predicted proteins | sample MGYA00519581_ERZ827520 | MGnify/ENA primary metagenome ERZ827520 (study PRJEB31778, sample SAMEA3449339) | human gut metagenome | biome: human gut; feature: human-associated habitat; material: faeces | place: United Kingdom | collected 2010/2012 ... | reverse complement strand
TAGTTCTGGTAGAACTATGTTTTTATTTAGAGCAAATATACAAATGAATTATTTATAAAAATTGAATTATGTTCAAAAATACATATAAATATGTCGTATAACATAGTTCTGAATATTAAGCTAATACCTAATGCATTATTCATTATGTCATGGTCAAGTGTATAAAAAAGTGTGTCTCAAATTGTAGTTTTAATGTTTTTTTAATTAAAAACCACAACGTTTGTAGTTTTATGCTAATTTAAATATAATAATCTTATTTACATATGTTTATCCTTGTTACGAATATGGAATCATTCTTCCTAAAATATTAGTTCTACCAGAACTACGTTATATACACTTTAATTCAGCGATAAAGAATAAAGATTAATACAAACAACTGTATTATCTTTCTATCTATCAACCGACTACATAAACAAACTTTTATTAACAAACAGAAAATATAAATCAAATAATAAACATAGTATAATACTCCAATGAACTTATTCCATTACGGTTAATCACATATCATAAAGTAATACCCTTTACAAACGGTAGAAATAGATAAACCTTTTATCATAATAGCAGGGTAACCGCACCAAAATCGCAATCAGAAAAGATTTTTCATGACATTAATATCAAATTTATCGCTTATATGACAAAACGACAAAGTGCACCAAAAGACCATCAGAGTCTTATTGATGCACTTTTTACCTAAATTGTTTTCCTCACAAAGGAAACGATCATTCGGCCCAATACTTATTCTGGATCAGATTCGGATTATAAATCAAATCCTCCGTTGCAATCGGAGTATAATAATATTTAGGTTCGACAAAAGTCCATCGCCCCACTTGTGAAATCATACGGACATATCCTTTATTTCCGTTGGTCAACGAATAAGTATTACCCTCCAATATTTCAACCTGCAAATTATATTTATCTTTATCAGCCTGCGGAATAGCATCTGCATCCGCTTTTGTCGCTACGATAGCATAATCCGGTTGTCCATCGCCAGTCACATCCAGATAACCCGGCTCCAGATAAACACCTTCCGGCACATTGGCCAACAATTTGCCACACCCCCAACGTCTTAAATCTCCATAACGGAAACCTTCGCATGCCAACTCGATACGACGTTCACGGCGTATTTCATAAACCGCTCCTTTCTGTGAGGAGGAAACATTCGAATAACGGTTAGCTTGAACCGGATCGATATTGCTCAACCAATCAGACAATGAAGCATGCGGCATTCCCACACGGTCACGCAATAAATTAATCGTTCTATCCACGTCATCCTGTTTCAATTCACCCAATTCGGCCTTCGCTTCAGCATACATCAATAAGATTTCGGCATAACGAATCAAAGGTAGGTCCGTATAAGAATTATTCCAAGTCATCTGCTCTGCCATACGAGGAGAGAATTTTACTTGCGGATAACCGCCCATCGTCAATTTCGGGCGATATGGATCCACTTTGTCCGCCCGGACAAAACCTGGCGTCATAAACGTCTGCCGCATACGAGGATCACGATTTTCGAACACCTCCGTAAACTTTTTAGTCGCATATCCCGGTACGTCTTGGAACCGTTTTGTCTTTCCGTCTTCAACCACCAGATAGTCTTCCATCAAATCACGTGACATGCTGGAATTGAAGTCGAATAATGCCCCTCCGGCATTATGAGTACGTCCCAACGACTTATCATAATCCTCATAAATGATCATTTCCTTATTGTTGCTTAAATCCTGGCTACAAAACAAAGCCTCATAAGCATCTATATCACCGGATTTAGCAGTTGCTAATTCATACATCCCTGAATCCATTATCTTTTGGCAAGCATCTATCACAATCCTTAGAAAACGCTCAGAATCATTCAGATTCAATTCCGGATGATACTTGCGCCAACAGCCTTCTGCCAAGGCAATACGAGCCTGCATCGCCAAAGCACCATTCTTGAACCAACGAGTCCGGCTGGTACCGTCTGTCATATTATTAACAGCAAATTCCAAATCCGCCATAATGGAATCTACGACCAGCGAACGGGGATCTTGCGTTTTATACAACAAGTCCTTATCTGTCGTCTGCAAATCACGACTATACCAAGGTACATCCGAATAAGACAATACCTTATCATAATATAACTTAGCACGAAACATACGAGCCAAACCGACATAATGATTAATTTCTGTAGTATCACCCTGCGCTTTTCCGGCCCTAGACAACAAAAAATTGACATCCCGAATCTTTTCCCAATCCCACGTACTTTGATTATCCGGATTAACCTCTCCACGCATCATACTGTAGATATTCTGGCTTTCCGTATAAATCATATTGTCAGAAGGCACATCCGTATAACCGGAAGTAATATTTCCGTACAAACCATTCGTATAGGCTTCCAGATCACTTGCATTATTAAAAAATCCGTCTTCTGTAATTGAAGTTTCCGGATACCTTTCCAAAAAAGAGTCATTACATCCGTTTAACCCCAAAAGACCGATACAACCGAACATCCATATTTTTATATTACTTTTTATCATAACTTTTCTGTCTTACTAAAATTTAGAATGTAACATTTAAACCGAAAGAATAGGAACGCTGCAACGGATATACCTGTCCACCCAAACATTCCGGATCCATTTTATAGTATTTGTAAAGACCGGTAATCTCACACAAATTATCACCGGAAAAGAATACACGAAGACGGCTGATATTCACTTTGTCAGTCCATTTTTGCGGCAAAGTGTAACCGATTGTTAAATTCTTCAAACGAGCATAGGCAGCATTTTGCAAATAACGTGTCTGCGGAATAGCTAATCCCCTGTTAGCGACATACGCTTGGTAAGACTTAATACGCGGGAAAAATCCATTCGGATTTTCTGCCGTCCAATGGTCATTATAATTACCATACGTGAGATTTGTCCACGGATCATAATACATACCCCAGAAATACGGGTCTTTAGTCGGATAATAATCCTTTTTCATAATACCCTGTATGAATATGCTGAAATCGAATCCATTCCAATCGCCATTCGCTGTAAATCCAAATGCATAACGAGCTTGATCGTTTCCAATAATCGTATAGTCACCATGATCATCCAATGTATTGGCACCTTTATTGATCTTGTGATCACCGTTCAAATCTTTATATTTGACATCTCCCGGAGCCATAGGTGGTGTGCCAGGATATGGATCGACCTCCGTATGATCGGCACTATTGTTGATATCTTCTTGAGAAGTGAAGAAACCTTCATTTACCAATCCCCAGATTTCACCCCACTCTTTTCCTACATAATGATCGCCTAAACTACCTGTTTCATTAGCATACTTCGTTATCCAAGAACGACTATCACCGATATTAAAACTAACACCATAGTTAAACGGTTTGTCTGCCAACTTAAATTGATCACGCCAACTGATCGTCAAATCCCAACCAGTAGTTTTCAAGTCAGCAGCATTTTCCAACGGAACAGCCGTACCCAATACAGACGGCAGTTTTGCGCCACTTCTCAACATATCTTTTGTACGGCGGATATAACCATCGACAGTAGCAGTCAAGCGATTATTGAAAAAGTTGACATCCATACCCAGTCTGAAGTCGTCACCGTTTCCCAAGTCAAGTCGCCGGCAACCAATCCTGGAGAAGAAACATAAACTGGCTGCTTTCCATCTAAAATCACCCCCGTTTTACCGGAACTCATCGTAGCCAAATAAGGATAATAGTTGTCTTTCAAATATTGATTTCCCAAACTACCATAAGAAAAACGCAATTTCAAGAAGTTTACCAAATCCCTTAGAGGTTCGAAGAAACCTTCCTGAGAAATCACCCACGCAACAGATCCGGAAGGATTGAAAACAAAACGGGAATCTGTCGGAAAGCGTGAGGTCCCGTCATAACGAGCATTCACCGCCAAGATATAACGATTATCATACGTATAGTTCAAACGGCCGAAAACGCTTCGGAAAGATAATTCCCTGACACGTTGAGTGACAGTCATATCCCCCGTAGCCAGATTTGGTGTAGGTAATCCGTCCGTAATCAAATCCTTACGCTGGGCATACTCGTAAGATTCTCGCCAATTCTCCTGGTTATAACCTACCATCGCAGTAAAATCATGCTTGTCATCAAAAAGCTTGTGAAATGTTACATACGCATCGAAAGTAGCTGTTGATGCTTCCGTATTATCAAAATAAGCGGAAGAAACCGAGTTTTGATACAAGACAGGTGTTTCCGGTCCTTTTCGGTAAGGAACAGACAATTGCGCACCATCTTTATTGTTCCGGTTAGCAACATAGGCAAACGAACCGTTTACAAAAAGAACATCTTTTACAATGTCTAATTTAGTCGTAAACTGTGTCGTCAAAGTCGTTTTATTTTCTTTTTTACGTCCACCTTCGGCAAAACGTCCTATGATAGCGGCGCCGTCTTCTGTATAAGAACCATCCGGGTTATATATGGGTACCAATGCATTTCGACGATTTACAGCCCAATAATAATCATCGCCCAAAAAGTAAGGAGCGTCGTAATCGGAAACCACCAAACTTGTATTATTTCCTAATGTCCACCAATTAGTCAGTTTGAAGTCCAGTTTAGAACGGAGATTATATCGATTGAACTTATCCGTGCCATGCGACACCATACCGTCCTGGAAGTTATAACCAGCTGAGAAATAATAGTTCAGACGATCAGTCTTTCCGGATACATCGACAGTGTGATTCGTTGAGAATGCCAAATTTTTATAAGCTTCGCCGAACCAGTCAGTCTGACCAAAATAAGCATAAGTACCATCTGGCTTCAGAAAATAAGGCGATACATTCGGATCAGACGAAACACGTTTCGCATATTCCAATTCCTCCTGGTTATGGTTCACACCCCACGGATAATAGAAATCATTACGAGCTGTCGCCACCGTGTAAGGATCTGTAATCACCTCAGCCATACTACTTAACTTGCGCATAGCAAAATTATTGCTATAGTTGACGGTCAATTTTTCCTGCCCAGCCGTTTTCGTTGTTACCAAGATTACACCAAACGCAGCACGCGAGCCATAGATCGCAGCTGAAGCAGCATCCTTCAAGACAGAAATGCTTCCGATATCGGAAGGGTTCATACGATTCAGCTCTTCAGCAGTAGAAACAACACCATCAATGACCACCAACGGATCCCCCCCATTGATAGAAGTTGTTCCACGTATATTAAAAGAAGGAGAATCCGTCGCCTGGCCGCTACCGATCGAAACGGTCATGTTAGCGACCGACCCTTGCAAAGCCTGTCCGACAGTCAGAACCGGACGATTTTCCAACACTTTGGTTGAAACGGTTGCCACCGCTCCAGACAAATCCACTTTTTTCTGTGTACCATACCCGATAACGACCACTTCATTCAGCGCTTCACTATCTTCCTTCAAAACAACGTTTATGGTCGCTTTCACCGGTATATCCTGAGTTTGATAGCCGATATAAGAAATCGAAATGACAGCATTCTCAGACACGTCAGCCAAAGAAAAATTTCCATCAATATCCGTAACACACCCTATCATTGTCCCTCTGACCACGACGTTCACTCCTATCAACGGTTCCCCGTTCTCATCCTTCACATTTCCCATGACAGTGATCTTCTTTTCCTGTTGTATCATAGGAACCGTTTTTTCCGCCACCTGTTTTTTACGAACGATAATCTGGCGGTCGTTGATAAAATACTCAACATCCGTTCCATCGAACATTTGCTGCAAAATTTTATCAACACTGCGATTCGTCACATCAACATTTACCTTTCGGTTCAGGTTGATGTTCGATCCATGGTAAATAAATATAAATTCACTGTTTTTCTCGATGTAGGAAAATACATCTTTAATGCTTTTTCCATTCATTTGAACCGTTAACATCGTGTGGGTAGCATAAGATGACTCCGCATAAGCAGCAGTTCCTCCAAAACTGACCAGGCATAAAGCTAAACAAGCACTTTTGAGAAAAGGAGTCGATTTTCGACTGAATTCATCATTCTTTTTCATACATTTGTAACGTTTTTTCTTTGATACATAATTTTTTAGATTAAACATGTCCTTGAGTCGAACGATGGATCAGATCGTTCGACTCTTTTTTAATAAAAAAGAGTTCACATAGGCTTTTATTTTTTTGATATGATTATGTCTTTGTTTTCATTCACGCTATAAGTCAAATATAAAGACTGGCATAATATATTGACCACATCTTCAAGTTTTTCCCTCAAATCCAATTTACCCGAAACTGGAATATTTCCAATTTGGCTGTCACAGACAATCCTGCGTCCGTAATGTCGTGACAATCTATCAAAAACGTTCCCTGCTGTTCTGGCATTCAATAGCATGATATTATCTTTCCAGCAGATATATTCAAATACATCCACTTCTTTAATATTCGGACCTTTATCATCTACCGACATCAATTGATTGGGAAACAGTACCACTTTTTTCTTATTCGTGGTTTCCACTTCTACTTTACCTTCCACCAAAACAACCGAGGTAGCCGCATCTTCTTTATAAGCACAGATATTGAATTGTGTGCCCAATACTTTCACTTCAAAATCTTTCGTTTTAACAATAAAAGGACGTGAAGGATCTTTCTTTACATCCAAATAGACTTCCCCTTCGACAACAATCTCGCGTCTGTCATTTTTAAAAAGAGCAGGATAAATCACGCGAGAACTGGCATTGACATACATTTTCGTTCCATCCGAAAAGATAATATCAGCTTTCCGACCTTTGGGCACGACAATCTGATTTATGTCGTTTACCACTTCCTCCTTTTTGTGCTCCGTAACTTTCTTTACTGCCAGATCGTCCAGTTCCGGTTGTCCGTCTATTCCATACTTTACAGAAGATTCGTCTTTTAGTTGAATCCGGTCATTGCTGGCAAACAGAATGACCTCATCTGCTGACAAAACCGGATCATTCTGCTCCAACAGGTTTAACGACAGGGATGATTCATCCCTTCCAGATTGCCACAAGCCGATCCCCGCTACTAATAGAATGGCAATCGATGCGGCCACAGCCGAAAAGACATAACGAATTCTCAATCTCTGCGAACATTTGCTTTCAAGCCGGTCCTCTACTTCTTTCCAAGACAAAAGCACATCTTCACTATCGATAGATTCGACCTTATGCACTTTTTTTAGCAAAATTCTTCCAGCCTGAAAAAAAGAATCTTTATCTTGTATGTTCTGTTCTCTACTCACAACTAACTTTTTTATTCTTATTACGGATAAAAAAGAGTTTGGTACTCACTTTCTGTAAAAAATATATTTTTTTTCAAAATATATTTTCTTCAATTTAGACAGACTTCTGAACAACAGATTTTTACTGGATTGATAATTTATACCCAATATCTCCGCAATATCTTCATGCTTCAACTCATTTACATAATAAAGATAAATAATTTCTTGCTGATGAGGAGACAATCTTGAAAAGGCATCCATAAGAAGCCTAGAATAAGTATTCTTATCATCTTCCTCCAAAAACGAATCTTCTACAGCAAACTTGTCTCCATAATTTTCTAGATCATCCGTCCCCTTTTCTTTTTCGATAGTATCAATTATCTTATTCCGTAATGTCTTAATTAAATATCCTTTTACGTTCAGCGTTGGAGAAAGTGTCGAATGATTCTGAATGATCTTTATGAATATATCCTGTATACAATCTTTTACCAGTTCTTTATCAGATACCAATTTCAGACCGTAATAATAAAGTAAGGAATAAAAACGACAATACATTTCCTTAAATGCATCCCTATCTCCATTCAAACATAACAGCCACAAATTTTCTTCTGATATATCATGCATAGCAGGCAATTGTGAGATTTTTTCCGTGATGCAAAATTAACCTTATTTATCAAATAACAAAAGAAAATGGTATTATTTTCAAGTTAAAAAGACATGACAAAAAGAAGTCAAAATCTGTATCCAATCGTGACAAAAAAACAGATACATTTTAGCAGTAAACTACCTAAACCGATTCCGACATCAAAATGGCTATTACGTTGTAATGTCTGTCTTTTCTTAAAATAGTCCACATTTCCAATACATTTTCTTTCAATCTGTCGTATATTTGTAGCTTAATAATCTGCCTGTCGACAATTGTTAGTAAGCCTACCGATGGTTATCGACAAACGATTACCCCGAAGGGAAAAATAAAACAACCGGAAGATATTTCCATATATCTGCCGGGTAACTAAACAATAGAAGCAATGGCAATTCGATTCAGCGTACACAAAACTCCGCAACCGAACAACAGGAAGGGGAAACAACAAACACATGCACGGGCGGTCTCATATAGTACACAAAAAATAAAAGATTTAAAATCCATCCGGTTGAAAAATGTAAAAAGTGCTCCCTGCTATATGCCGGAAGAACGTAAAACAAGATTGCAGGACAACCTAAATCATAATGAAAGCATTACGACGATCACATATACGAAGTTGAATACCTGTCTCCGCTATCAGGCAACCGCCGACCTGAAAAAACATATTAAAGAAGAGCTTCTGTGCCGTATAGGTTCCAGCACACATGTGACCTATCTGCTGGCGAAAAACGATTAACAACTTCCTGTTTATGAAAAAAAATATATTTCTACTCTTTCTACTCTTTACTTCCGTCTCGCTTCAGGCGCAATACCCGTTGCTCAGCAAAGATGCCGAGATCAGCCTATTGACAGTTTCGCCATCGGAAGACGAAGTGTACACGGTCTACGGACATACAGCTTTGCGGGTAAGAGATGCATCGAAAAAACTCGATACCGTATTTAATTACGGGATATTCGACTTCTCGAAGCCCAACTTCATCTATCGGTTTGCAAAAGGAGAAACCGATTACAGACTGGCAGCGCAATATACACGCGACTTCCTAATCGAATATGAGATGCGGGGAAGCGAAGTCACCGAACAAATCCTGGATATCGATTCCGCAGGAAAAGCACGGATATGGGAAGCGTTGATGATCAATAACCGGCCGGAAAACCGCGTATACCGTTATAATTTCTTTTTCGACAATTGTGCGACGAGACCCGCTGCCATTATCGAGAAGCTGGCAGGTGGAAAAATAGATTATAACATACCGTTCAAGCAGCAGACGTTCCGCGATCTCATCAACTACTGTACGCGCAACAAACCCTGGCTTACATTCGGATGTGACCTGGCACTTGGCAGTCCGACCGACCAGATCGCGACTCCCCATGAAATGATGTTCCTACCGCCCTACCTGAAAGAAGCGTTCGGTACGGCAACCATTACCGGTGCAGACGGTTCCCGGAAGGAATTGGTAAGTTCAACCCAAACATTGATAAACGGACTCACCGATGACGTAAAACCGGATACGGGCTTCTTTACGCCACTTGTCTGCTGTTGGGCCTTTTTCCTGGTTGTGCTGGCTGTCACATTCGTTGAATGGCGACATAAATCCTATTTCAGGATTGTTGATTGCATCTTGTTTTTCACAGCTGGAATAGCAGGAATCGTACTGTTTTTCCTGAGTTTCGTTTCGACACATCCATGCGTTTGCCCGAACTGGAATATTATCTGGTTACAACCTTTTGACTTAGCAGCTGTTATTTTGTTTACAGTAAAAAAGTTAAGAAAGGCCGCATATTATTATCATTTTATTAACTTTGCGGCGCTTACGCTGATGCTGGCTGGCTGGCATTTCATTCCGCAGCATTTAAATACAGCATTTATTCCGCTGGTAATGAGCCTTTGGCTCCGTTCGGGATATGGCGTTTACAGAAAAATATGGAACATCGGGTACGAAAAATATTAACATCGCTCATCGCAATTCTGGCAGCAACCAACCTGGAGGCTCAACAAAGCACTCCCAAATTGGTCGTGTGCATCACTGTCGATCAATTGCGGGGTGATTATATAGAATACTTTTATAATACATTCGGCGAGCGTGGTTTCAAGCGGTTGATGAATGAAGGACTGGTGTATAACAACATACGGTTCGAATTCTCAGACATAGATGAAGCCAGTGCCTTTGCCACCCTATTCACCGGAAGCAATCCTAATTTCAATGGAATAGCGGGAAAGAATATCTACGATTTTGACAAGGAAAAGGAGATTTCGGTCTTATATGACCCGGACTATATCGGCAATTATACGAAAGAGCATTATTCTCCCCGGAAACTGATCAGCTCCACAATCGGAGACGAACTGAAAATCGCCTCCAAAGGTAGAAGTGACGTATATGCCATTGCTCCCAACCCCGAAAGTGCGATCCTTTCTGCCGGACATGCGGCAAACGGTGCTTTCTGGATGGACGATTACAACGGCAAATGGGCAACAACGACCTACTACAAAGGGCTTCCTTGGTATGTGGATCGCTACAACAACGGCCCGGAATCTCTGTCGGCACGTTTGGAGCAGATGACTTGGACACCCTCCCTGTCACTGGATAGGTTCAATGCATTTCCGTATGTGTTAGATGAAATTCCTTTCAAATACACATTCAAGGAAAATACAAATGAGTGTTTCTTCAACTTGAAGACATCCCCTTTTATCAATAAGGAAATCAATCGCTTGGCGCTTCAGTTCCTCGAATACGGGGCTTTCGGTACACGTTCCTGTCCGGATATGCTTGCTATCACTTATTATGCAGGCAATTATCGCGGCAATATGCATAAGGAATACACCCGCGAGATACAAGACACCTATTATCAGTTGGACAAGGATCTGGAGCAGTTGTTGGACAAGATCGACAAGAAGGTCGGACTGAACAACACGCTGATCGTCTTTACCGGTTCAGGATATTATAAGAGTGAAGAAGAATATCCTGACGGCATGCAGCTGACAAATGGCGAATTCCATCCGAAACGTTGCGTCGCCTTACTCAATATGTACTTGATGGCGATCTACGGCCAACATACGAATTGGGTAAAAGGATTCTATAACAACCATATCTATCTGAACCGCAAAGCGATAGAAGACGCGAAGCTGGAACTGACGGTCATACAGGAAAAGGCGGCCGAATTCTTGCGCGAATTCAGCGGCGTGCAATTCGTTGCCACCGAAAATGTCCTTCGTACGGGCAACTGGAACGAAAAGACTTCCAAATATCTGCACGGAACCCACCTTTCAAGCCGTGGCGACCTGATCATCGAGTTGCAGCCCGGATGGACCATCAACAATGACGATCCGAAAGCGAAAGTAAAAGTAATACGAAATAATGCAGTTATAACCCCGCTGGTATTTATGGGCAATGGCATCAAGCCGGAACATATCTACCGCGAAGTAAAAGCCACAGAGGTAGCCCCAACGGTAACCCATGTGCTGAGGATCAGGCCACCCAATGCATCCCTCAGCTTGCCACTTAGAGAATTGACAATTGACAATGGACAATTGACAATTCCATCTAAATAAATATCCATTGACAAATACAAACAAATAAAATTAGTAACCATCCAATTGAAATCGTCAATTGCATTGTCAATTGTCAATTGTCAATTGTCAATTTAATAAGTTATGGGATTTAATGAATTTATGACGAAGCTGTTCGGCAATAAGTCGCAGCGTGACCTGAAAGAAATCACCCCGTATGTGGACAAGATCAAGGCCGTATATCCGTCAATCCAAAAGCTCTCGAATGACGAGCTTCGTGCAAAAACTGATGAAATCAAACAACGTATCCAGGATTACGTAGCCGATGAACGCGCTAAAGTGGAAGAACTGCGTAAAGGCATCGACAACAAGGAACTGGAAGAACGTGAAGCGATCTGGGCAGAAGTTGACAAGATCGAAAAGAATATCACTGAAAAGATGGAAGTGGTGCTGGAAGAGGTACTTCCAGAAGTCTTTTCTATCATGAAAGATACGGCTCGCCGTTTTTCTGAAAACGAAACGATCGAAGTAACGGCAAATGACTTCGACCGTAACCTGGCTACCAAATACGACTTTGTGGAAATCAACGGCGACAAGGCCATCTATCACAACCATTGGGTGGCAGGTGGCAACGAAATCACCTGGGATATGGTCCACTACGACGTACAGTTGTTCGGTGGTGTCGTACTGCACAAAGGCAAGATTGCCGAAATGGCGACCGGTGAAGGTAAAACATTGGTGGCTACTCTGCCGGTATTCTTGAACGCATTGACCCGCAACGGTGTACACGTAGTAACCGTGAACGACTACCTGTCAAAACGTGACTCGGAATGGATGGGCCCGTTATATATGTTCCACGGACTGTCGGTAGACTGTATCGACAAGCATCAGCCGAACTCCGACGCCCGCCGTGCCGCTTACAATGCCGACATCACATTCGGTACGAACAACGAATTCGGTTTCGACTATCTGCGTGACAATATGGCGATCAGCCCGAACGACCTGGTACAACGCAAACACAACTACGCCATCGTCGATGAGGTCGACTCCGTGTTGATCGACGATGCCCGTACACCGTTGATTATTTCCGGTCCGATCCCTCGCGGCGAAGAGCAGCTGTTCGAACAGTTCCGTCCGAACGTGGAAGTAGTCGTAAACGCACAGAAAGACCTTTGTTCCAAGATGCTGATCGAAGCCAAGAAGAAAATGGCAAGCAGCGATCAGAAAGAGGTGGAAGAAGGTTCTATCCAACTGTACCGTTCCTTCAAAGGATATCCGCGCAACAAGGCACTGATCAAATTCCTGAGCGAACAAGGCGTAAAAGCCCAGATGTTGAAGACGGAAGAATATTTCATGTCTGAAAACATGCGTCACATGCATGAAGCGACAGACGAACTGTACTTCGTGATCGACGAAAAAAATAACAGTATCGAATTGACCGATAAAGGTATCGACTTGCTGACCGGCAAGACCGATGATCCGACATTCTTCGTATTGCCGGATATCACCTCCCAGCTTTCCGAACTGGAACATATCCAAAACGAAGAAGAAAAACAGGCTAAGAAAGACGAATTGTTGGCCAACTATTCCGTCAAGAGCGAACGCGTACATACGATCAACCAGTTGTTGAAGGCTTACACTTTGTTCGAGAAAGACGACGAATATGTCGTGATGGACAACAAGGTCATGATCGTCGACGAACAAACGGGCCGTATCATGGACGGACGCCGCTACTCCGACGGTCTGCATCAGGCTATCGAAGCAAAAGAACGTGTGAAAGTGGAAGCTGCAACACAGACATTTGCAACAATCACCCTGCAGAACTACTTCCGCATGTATCACAAGCTGTCAGGTATGACCGGTACGGCAGAAACGGAAGCCGGTGAATTCTGGGACATCTACAAACTGGATGTTGTCGTAATCCCGACAAACCGCCCGATCGCCCGTAACGACATGAACGACCGCATCTACAAGACGAAACGCGAAAAATATAACGCCGTAATCGAAGAGATCGTCCGGTTGACCGAAGCAGGACGTCCGGTACTGGTCGGTACGACATCCGTCGAAATATCCGAATTGTTGAGCCGTATGCTTACTATGCGTAAGATCAAACATAACGTCCTGAACGCGAAATTGCACCAGAAAGAAGCTGAAATCGTAGCGACTGCCGGACAGAGCAGTACGGTGACGATCGCCACCAACATGGCCGGTCGTGGTACTGACATCAAGCTATCGCAGGAAGTAAAAGCAGCCGGCGGTTTGGCCATCATCGGTACGGAACGTCACGAAAGCCGCCGTGTAGACCGTCAGTTACGCGGTCGTGCCGGACGTCAAGGTGACCCGGGTTCTTCCGTATTCTTTGTTTCTCTGGAAGACGATTTGATGCGTCTGTTCGCATCTGAAAAGATAGCCGGATTGATGGACAAATTAGGGTTCAAGGAAGGTGAAGTATTGGAACACAGCATGCTGAGCAAATCTGTTGAACGTGCTCAGAAGAAGGTGGAAGAAAACAACTTCGGTATTCGTAAACGTCTGTTGGAATATGACGACGTGATGAACTCGCAACGTAACGTAATCTATACCCGCCGTCGTCATGCTCTGATGGGAGAACGTATCGGTCTGGACGTATTAAATACAATTTATGATACATCCGTTGCAATCGTCGACCAGCATGCCGATGGTGACTACGAAGGTTTCAAGCTGGAACTGTTCAAGACTTTCGCAATGGAATGTCCGTTCACGGAAGAAGAATTCAAGAACGGCAAAGCCGACAAGCTGGCCGATAAACTGTTCGATGAAGCGTTGCAGCTGTTCAAACGCCGCATGGAACGTATGACTCAGGTTGCCAATCCGGTGATCAAACAAGTTTACGAACATCAGGGGGCGATGTATGAAAACATCATGATCCCTATTACGGACGGTAAACGTATGTATAATGTTTCCTGCAACTTGAAAGAAGCTTACGAAACAGAAAGCAAAGCTATCACGAAAGCATTCCAAAAATCGATCGTCCTGCATACTATCGATGAAGCTTGGAAAGAACATTTGCGTGAAATGGACGAACTGCGTCACTCGGTACAAAACGCCAGTTACGAAAATAAAGATCCCCTGTTGATCTACAAGTTAGAGTCTTACAACCTGTTCAAGAACATGGTGGATATGATGAACCGTAAGACTGCTGCCGTCCTGATGCGCGGGCAGATCCCTGTTCGCGAAGAACCGACCGAAGAAGAAAAGCAGGCTATGGCTGTCCGTCAAGCAGCTATGGAAGAGGCAGCCCGTCAGCGTATCGCTATCCAAAGAGCTGAAGCCGAGCGCCACCAAGACATGAGCAAATATCGTACTGAGAAGACCGATATCTCCGGTAACAACAATCCGGAAGAACGTGCCCAGCAACAACCGCGCCAGGAACCAGTTCGCGCCGAAAAACGCGTAGGTCGCAACGACCCCTGTCCTTGCGGAAGCGGTAAGAAATATAAGAATTGCCACGGGCAAGGTTTATAATCCTATCCTGTAAGATCAAAATAAAGGCGGCCCTGAAGGTCGCCTTTGTTTTCTTTATAAATCTAAAAAAACACAAAATCCTTTTGTCTCTTACATTACACTTACTACCTTAGTCGAACTAATTTAAATATTACATTTAATCACCATGAAGAAAATTATCTTATTACTGGCTTTTTGCCTGAGTGTAGGCAATTTATTCGCACAAGATGCGAACGCAGACAAACTGCGTGAAGAAGGAGACGCAGCCATGACTGCAAAAAACTATCCCGAAGTTGTAGCAAAGTACAGCGAATACTTGAAACTTACAAACTATGAAGATGAAAGCCGTATCTTTAACTGTGCATTTGCAGCTTACAATGCCAAAAAGTATGACGATGCCATCAAGTTCTACGACATGGCTATTCAAAAGGGCTATAAAGCAGACGACGCTTATGTAGGCAAAGCGATGTCTTTGCGTAGTCAGGACAAAGCTGCCGATTTTACAGCAACAGTTGAAGCTGGTCTGAAAGCAAATGCCCAAAACGCAAACCTCGAAAAACTTCTGTATGCTTATTGCATGAAGAAAGGACAGGCAGCTCAGAAAGCAGGTAAGACAGAAGAAGCAGAAGAACTATTTAAAGACGTATTAGTTGTAAGTAACGCCAAATATAAAGGCAACGCTCTGTACAGCCTTGGCGTTATGTTCTACAATGCAGGTGCAAAAATTCTGGCCGATGCCAACCCGATCGCAACATCCGATCCAGACAAATACGCTGCTGAAAAGAAAAAAGCAGATGCTCAAATGGCAAAAGCAAAAGGTTATCTGGAACAGGCAGTCGCTTTGAACGCAGCCGATGCTAATTCCAAAAAGATTCTGGATGCTATCAATGCTGCTGCAAAATAAAGTATAACGCAATAATTAAAAAGAGGACTTCGGTCCTCTTTTTTTATTTATACAAAAAGCGAATCATATAAATCCGTATGACAGAGATCCGGCATAATATCAGCCACACTGGAACAACTATCGGCCGGTGTTTATTCAAATGTTAATCCTTTCCAAATCGTCCGGAACATAAACGGTTCCGGAGAAAGCTTGTGCAGCTTCACGCATATAAGATTGCTTGCGGGTATCCAAGTTACGGTCTTCGGTGTGATATAAGACCAAATTCTTCACTCCCAATTCCGCAGCCAATCTCCCGGCGTCCAATGCCGTACTGTGGTGCTTCTTATAAGGTTGGAAAACTTCCCGATCCTCATACAAGCAAAAGGCTTCGCATAAAAGCCAATTCGCATTTTCCACATAAGAGCGGTTTATCACATTATAAGGTTCGTCTCCCAGACAGACAAACGACTGTCCGTCCGGCAGCTGCGTTCGAAATCCGAACTGTTTTTCTTTGGTGGATGCGATATCGAAACATTGCAGGCATAAACCTCCGGCTTCAAAGGTCTCTCCATCCTTCACTTCACGAAACTCGACTGCGCTCCCGATCAATGCGACGATCTTTGCCGGCAGCAATTTCCGGCAGATCCAATCCAGCACTTCCAACACCTTATCATGTCCATACACCCGGAAAGTGCCCGTATATTGTCCGGACAGCATTTTCTGCATAACGATACGGACCATCCAGACAGCCCCCAATATATGGTCGGTATGAGCATGTGTCACAAACATGTCGTGTATCTCGCTTATCGCGATTCCCGCTTTCTCCAACTGTCCCAATATACCGTTGCCACCTCCGGCGTCGACCAGTAAGATGTCATTTCCGGTCTTGATTGTGAAACAGGTGTTATAACATTTTGTAACGGTAGCATTACCCGTTCCGAGCATAGTCAGTTCAGTAGTCATATTTTCAATCATAAATGTAGGTTTATCTATATTTTATTACAGTTACTTATTATCATTCCGTCCGGTCAAGCCTGTACGCCCGATACTACTCGAACAAAATTCTGAACCTCGTCAATCCGTCCGCATACGTCCTAAGAGAAAAAGAACAGTTGTGCTTTTGAAGCACTTCGCGAATAAATATCAAGCCGATACCCTGACCGCCACGTTTGGTGGAAAAGAAAGGGCTGAACAGCTTGGCCTCCGTTTCCTTGTCAATACCTTTACCTGTGTCGGCGATCTCCAAGCAAACCGGATTATGAGAAGTACGGATATAAATCTCGCCATCATGGTCAATCGATTCGGAAGCGTTCTTGATAATGTTGACCAACACCTGCTCGAAGAGAGAATTGTCCAGATTGACAATCGGCGAAACGGGATCCAGCTCCATCACGATCCGGATATTCCTGTTCAGACAAACCGTTTCCATAAAACGTTTGCATGAAAAAACAACAGTATTCAGCGGTTGTGCCTTGACTTGCGGTTCCGGTATGCGGACCACATCTGCAAAATTCGTGATAAAATGACTCATACTATAGCAACGTTCTATTGAAACACGTAGGACTTCACAGATATCTTCCGTGTCCTGCATTTCACTGAAGGTCGCCTCAAGTGTGTCCAATGTGGAAGTAATGCCGGCAGTCGTATTATTCACCTCATGGGCAATCATACGAATCACCTTCTCATACGCTTTCTTTTCAGCCTTAAAGACTTCCTGCGTCAGCATTTCCACCAAATAGAACGAATGATGGAAGCCACGGTCCACAAATGATGAATGCGTACATTTATAGATATTGGCATCGTTCAGGCGAACTGTCTGCGAATCGTACAGGGGGATCGGTTCCAACTCTGCAGCCAAAGAAGAATCCAGTTCCGACAGACGCTTACCCACAATATCCGGCAAGGAAGAGATCCCCAACATCTTACGAGCCGCCGGATTAACCGAAAGGACTTCCTTATCGAGATTCAACATAATCACTCCCATCGGTGAAGCATTGATCAGCAGATCCAGAAAATGATTCTGTTCCCTTAAATGCAGTCGTTCGTTCTTCAACTGTTCCATCATCTTGTTGAATATATCGACAATACGATCTGCCTCCTTCTGTCCCACACGGCTCAGACGGGAACTGAAATCCTGTTCCTTCAACAGCTCCATACCGTTCCCAATGATATGAAGCGGCTTGATGATACGGCGATAGAACACAGACAAATAGAGAACCGTCAGAAGTACGAGTCCTTCCACCAAGAAGAACAAGGAAACCGATTCCGTATAGAAAGCATGATAGGTAATGATTGCCAATACAGACAACAGCAATGCAGTCAATATCCAAAACAGTCCTTTTATTCTCATCAGCCGGGACGATTTACTTGTCTACAGGTATATCATATTTCTCTAGACGGCGGTACAGGGCTGCCCGACTGATGCCGAGCGCCGTAGCAACGTGTGAAAGATTACCGGCATGTGTCTTCAGTGCCTGGAGAATCGTTTGCTTTTCCAACTCGTCCAACGTCAGGCCTTCAAGCGAAGAAGCAGCCTCAGCCTTTGCCGACAGCATCGTATGGAAGCACTGGCTCTCGAAGTCAGAGGCTTCCAAAACAGCCTTGCCTGATACCAATATCGTCCGTTCCACCAAATTCTTCAACTCACGGATATTACCAGGATAAGGCAGCTTTTGCAGGAAGGTCAAGGCTTCCGACGAAAAGCGGACGGTAGGCAAGCCGTTTATCTCCGATTGTTTGTCGGCAAAATAGCGTACCAACAGAGGAATATCGTCTTTACGCTCACGAAGCGCAGGCAAGTGGACGGTTATCAAGTTGATGCGATAAAACAAATCTTCCCGAAACATGCGCTCTACCACCATTTCACGCAGGTTACGGTTTGTCGCGCTAACCACACGGATATCGACTTTGCGAGGACGGCTATCGCCCAAAACCTCGAACGTCTGATCTTGCAGAACACGTAACAACTTCACCTGACAAGACAGTTCGAGATCGCCGATTTCATCGAGAAAGATCGTCCCTTTATTTGCCATCTCGAAACGTCCGGTACGATCGATATAAGCATCGGTAAACGCTCCTTTCTTATGCCCAAACATCTCACTCTCGAAAAGGCTTTGCGAAAGTCCGCCAAGGTTGACCTTTACGAACGGCTCCTTCGCACGTGAACTGTTCGTATGAATCGCCTCGGCAATCAATTCTTTGCCTGTTCCACTTTCTCCGGTTATCAGGACTGAAGCGTTGGTCGGAGCAATCCGGGAAACCGTCCCCAGCACATCCATCAACGGAGCGCTCTGGCCTATGATCTTGTCAAAATGAAATTTATTATCGGCATCCAGACGGTTCAATGGCATTTTCTGCTCCTTCTTCTGTTCACTTAGTTCGATCGCCGTACGGATAGATTTCAGCAGTACGAGATTATTCCAAGGTTTAGTCACAAAATCGAAAGCTCCTGCTTGCATTCCCTGTACGGCAAGCGAAATAGATCCCCATGCCGTCATCAGAATAACCGGGACATCGGGCTGGAATACCTTCACCTGCTTCAGTAGTTGTATACCCTCTTCACCGGTCGTAGTCAGTGTAAAGTTCATATCCATCAGGATAAGCTGCAACGTCGTCTGGCGTACGACAACCAACGCCTCTTCCGGCCCCGGAACAGCTTCCGGTTCGAACCCAGCTCGTTTCAACAAGAAAGTTAGCGAAGAACGAACGGCAGCATCATCGTCTATTATCAAGATCATTGATTTATGATTTCAAATTTATGATTTATGATTTGCAAATTTATAGAATTAAATCAATCATCGCCTCACGATCTTCTCAAATTCCGCATCAAGAGTCTGGTCATTAATGAAATCATAAAGAGTGACGCTGCGTATATTGTAATAGTAGTTCCAATAGTCGTACAATTCCTGGATATGCTTCTGTTTAGCCTCATCCTTCGATTGTTGTGCATCGTTCAGGTCCAGAATATTGATCTTTCCGATCATGAATGTCTCGATAGAAGTCTTGTAGCGCTTCTCGGCAATCACATCAGCTTCCTGAGCGATCTCCAATTGGGCAGCCTGGTTATTAAAGTTTTCCACCAGCAGGAAAATATCCTGATTGAAACTGATTTCCTCCTGGCGAATCTTGGACAATGTCACATCGCGGTTAGATTCGGCAACCTTCACTTTGCCCCGGCGCTTACCCCAGTCGAGAATCGGGATCGTCATGCCGACTTCCACCACCTGGTTTCCTTTTAACCGATTATAGGCAGCATCGAACGTATGGTCTTTTCCGGTATAACCGATCGTGGCAAAAAGGTTGATACTGCGGCGGTTTCCTTTGGCAGCCGCGACCTCGTAATCGGCTTCCAGCTGACGACGACGAATATTTTTGGCAAACGAATTGTTTTCCTGTGCTTTCTGTAACACAACCTCATAAATCATCCGTAGAGAAGGAGCGGACTCCGGCAGGATCGGCTCGATCACTTCCTGTTCGCTCAACCCCAAAAAAGCACGGAGCTGAAACATATTGGCATTGAGACCGGACTGCGCCTCAGTCAGCTTCCCTTTCATCTGCAAGGCAGACAACTTCAGCTGCATTAGTTCACTCTCGGAGATATGACCGATCTTACGCTTGGCAATAGCTATCTCGTACAACTTATCGGCATTTTCAAGGTTCTGCCTGGCAATATGCAAGTTCTCATTCGCCAGCAACAAGTTGAAAAAATAACCGATCGTGTTGATCGTCACCCCTTCCACACTCTCGATATAAGCGGCTTTCGCTTCCTGATAGCGTACAGGCTCGATACGCCTTTTCCATTTCTGATCGTTCACACCGAAAATCGGTTGCGTAAGCGTCAACCCGATAGGCACGCTCATATATTCGTTGAAAGCCCCTTTCCCTAACTGCCGGTTGAAATCGAGAGAAGAGTTCAACGATATCTTACCACCTGTCAAAGCTATATTCTGATCAATCGAAATCTCTCCGTTCAAGCCTAGCGAATTATTTTGGACAAAAGTGTACGAACCATCGGACTGCTGGTATTTGGTATACTGTTTACTATAAGCTGGAAGCGTCCCTTTGAAGTTTATCTCCGGTAACTGGTCGGCAACATGTGTACGGTATTCCCAATAAGCAGTTTTCAGCTCGTTTAAGGCAACTGCAGCATCCACCGATTGCATTTGCGCCAAGTTAATCGCTTCTTTGAGGGTCAGCCTGACAGTATCTTGTTCCTGTGCCTGCAATCCGACATCCGATAACAGGAGAGAAATAATGGCTATATAGATCTTTTTCATCGTAATAAATGTTTTGATCTACCGTTGGCAAAAGCTATGCCAAAAAGATATATGACTGATTATCTGCAACATGTTCCAAACAATAGTGTCCGAAAATGAACATAGTGTCCGTTTTCGAAGTATTATTAGTATCTTTGTCCCGTTCTCTCAAAACAATAAATAATATGAAAAACAGCGGCTTCACTTTCCGTAAACGACTAGCCAGTTTCCGGTATGCTTTTAACGGCATCCGTTTATTGATACAAAAAGAGCACAATGCGTGGATACATTGTTTTGCGGCTATTTGTGTGGTTATTGCCGGCTTTTTCTTCGGTTTATCCCAGACAGAATGGATAGCAGTCATAATCGTAATCGGAGCTGTATTATCGGCAGAAGCAATCAATTCATCCATCGAATCATTGGCAGATTTAGTCTCACCCGAATACAACGAAGCAATAAAAAAAACGAAAGATCTAGCAGCAGGAGCCGTTTTAATTATGGCAATAGCGGCTGCAATAGTCGGATCGATTATTTTTTTTCCTAAACTGGGATTTTGAATGGCTATTTAAAAGAATAATCCTTTATTTCATTGTTTTACAATTCTCTTAGTTTATATTTGTGCCATTATTAATTAAACATTAAAACAGGAGATTATGGCACGCACAGTAAATTATCCGAAAAGAGCGGAGAAAATTAAAGAAATGATTGATGATTTAGTAAAGGAAATGGGACATTCTCCACACAGAATGTCTAAAAAAGACAAAATCAAACTCATTGATATTGACTTTGAAAATATTGACGTTGTAACACTAATGCAGGTACAGGCACGTATCAGCCGCCTTATTCTTGAAAAAAGTAAATAACACAAAGAAAGCATATCTATAAATGAAACGAATCCTTACCCTGATTTTCGTATTATTCGTTTGTTTATCGGGAAAAGCGCAGGAAGTTGAGATAAGCGGAAGCCGCAAAGCTGTCCGTACGTCAGGTGACGTGTTGGCGTTTGTAACGCCTGTAGCGAGTTTGACCACCGTATTGGTGTTGCAGGATTGGAAAGGATTGAAGCAAGGCGCTTTGGCAGGAGTTTCTACTATAGGTATGACATACGCCCTGAAATATCTGATCAAGAAAGAGCGACCGGACGGTAGCGACAAACATTCGTTTCCTTCCATGCACACCTCAGTTTCATTTACGGGAGCTGCATTCATCCAACGGCGTTATGGCTGGAAATGGGGAATTCCGGCCTATGCGATTGCCTCGTATGTGGGATGGAGCCGGACGTATGCCAAAAAGCACGACTGGTGGGACGTTGTGGCGGGAGCCGCTCTCGGAGCCGGAAGCGCTTACATTTTTACCCGTCCGTTTGCCACGAAGCATAACCTGTCTATCAGCCCTGTTGCGAGTGATAAACACTTCGGCATATATGCTTCCATGACATTTTAGAAAATTAAGCCCGGCTTTACGATCTCTGTGAAGCCGGGCTTTTTCATACAAACAGTGAGCCATATTAAGCCTTGAGCTTTTGAAATCCAAACGATTATGGATAAAGAATTACCTGAATCAGCATTAGGCATCAAGCCTCCCAAGTCGTATATCCGCGTCAGCAAAAGTAATCTGCCTGGCTACAAAGGCTATAAAGCCAGTGTCATCTTCCGCAGTACGATCGGCATTGAAACGATCGCCGAACGTATTGTCAAGAAAAGAAACGTATACGGTAAAGAAACCCTTGTCACGGCTTTCAATATAATCAAAAACGAAATCTATGAGGCCATCGAAGAAGGCTTTAACGTCGACTTCGGTTTCGGCCGTACGGAGATCACTGCAAGCGGTAGCTTCGAAAGCCTGGGCGAGAAGTTCAACCGCAAGAAACATACCCTCACGCCTTGTCTCCGTCCTTCGCCTCAACTGAAGCAGCGCACGGCACGCATCCCGGTCGAAAACATCACGCAGGAAACGTTCGCCAATGCTCCGCGTCCGGCCTATGTCAGCCTCAAGATCGAACCTCGCACTGCTGACAGCACCGAACCTTACAACCAGCTTCCTGCCGGACGCCATCCGTTCATCTCGATCTACGGCAGCCGCCTGACGCTGATGGGCGGCCTGCCTGGCGTCGGCGTCAGGCTCCGGTGCGTCGCTACCGATGAAGAATATTTCTATCCCTCCAGCAAGATGTCCGTCAACTCGGTGAACCGCCTTTGCTTCCCCACCGACATCGACTTTACGCCCGGTGAATGGGAAGCGATCATTGGTAGCCAGTACACTCCTACTTATCATTTATATAAGAAGGAACGTTACGGCTATCTCACCTTTACCGTTGTGTGACACCTCGATGGTTACCTGCATTGAGTATGCCTCATAGTTATGAGGCTTATTACCTCACAGGTTTGAGGCTACACACCTCACAGGTTTGAGGTTTATCACCTCATAGTAATGAGGCATGTCGGATGCAGGTAACCATCGAGCCTGCAAGATATCTGTGTTCAGAGAGCTGCGCAACGCTTTGCGCTCTTTACATCACCTGCCGCCCATCGAAGAAGCGCACGGTGCGTGAGGTCTGGCGCGCCTGCTCTTCGTTATGGGTGACCATGACGATGGTGCGTCCGTCTTCCTTGTTCAATTTGTGGAGCAATTCCATGACCTCGGCTCCCATCTTGGAGTCCAGGTTACCGGTCGGCTCGTCGGCAAGGATGATGTCGGGATTGCCGACGATGGCACGGGCGATGGCGACACGCTGGCACTGGCCGCCGGAGAGCTGCGTCGGGAAGTGGCGCATGCGGTGCGAAAGGCCGACCTTTTCGAGCACGGCGACGGCGGCTTCACGGCGTTCCTTGGCGCTGACCTTACGGTAAAGAAGGGGCAGTTCGACATTATCGAGTACGTTCAGCGAATTGATCAGATGGAAAGACTGGAAGACGAAACCTAACTTCTGGTTACGGAACTCAGCCAGTTGCTTGTCATTCATATTGATCGTGTTGATTCCGGCAATCTCGACCGTGCCGGAAGTCGGGGCGTCCAGTAACCCGATGATGTTCAGCAACGTAGATTTACCACAACCGGAAGGCCCCATGATACTCAGGAATTCTCCCTTATTGACCGTCAGGTTCACGTTCTCCAGGGCAACCGTCTCGATTTCTTTCGTCCGGTAGATCTTCTCAAGATTTGTAAGTGTTATCATAATCGTTATTGTTTGTTGTGGACAGGGTTGAAGCTGCCCGTTGTTATTATATTCTTTGTATGTGCTTCCAATCGGCAAATTGCGTACCAAAGAAGTAAATATCTATTAATCAATTATCAGACAAAACACAATGTGTCCAATATTGAACACATTGTCCGTTTTTGCATCACTCGTCATGCAGCGTATCGGCCGGTTGCAAACGCATGGCGCGGAAAGCAGGAAAGCCGATACCGACAGCGACCATGATAGCGATCATTCCAAACGTCATCCCCATACCGCAGAGCAGGCGCCCAAGCATCGGAATCTGCATCTCGCTCTGCTCCGTCACTTCTAAATACATCAAGTTCGCAAAGATGAACACGGCAGGAACAAACGCCACGCCTAACAAGACAAATCCTTCGGCAAAAAGGTGGCGGAAAATATTACGTCGGGAAGCCCCCATCGCCATCCTAAGGCCGATCTCGGCACTACGTTGCTGCGTGCGGAACCAAAAAGTACCGATGATACCTAAGAAGACGTTGAGCAGGAAGAAGAGGATACCGGAGAAATACATCCGTACATTGTCCACCCACGACCTGAGCATCTCATCACGATAATACGACATGGGAACCACCTCCTTCAAGTAAATATTGCCAAGGCGAAGCTGCTGTAACATCTCTCGGGTGAAGTCGGCAACAAAACGGTCATTATCAGCGTCCGATTTAACGCGGATGAAAAGCCGGAGACCATTGACAACCTGTACGCTTGACTGCAGAAAGGCCTCATCTGGACCAATAGGTTTGTAATAGGCACAGCTATACTCATGAAACTCCGAATAACGTTGTGGTTCCGAAACTGCACCGATACGATAGAATACACTATCTTGAGCCCCCTGATCGGTTATCTGAATCTCCTGATTCTGCGCATTCGAAGCACTACCGAAAAAGTAATCGGCTACAGTCGAGGTTACGACCACCCTGTTCTCTCGCAAAGCCTGTTCCAACTTTTCACTCGGCCCGCCATCGGCTGTCTTCACTTTGAAAACACGAAAGTAAGACGGATCGACGTAGCGTACATATCCGTTACGAATCAGGGAGTCTTGCCTGAACGAAGCAAATCGGTTATTGAAGCGATAATGAAAATGCACACTGCTGGTAAAGCAAACGTCCTCCACTTTCGGATGATGGGCCAGACGGTCGCGAAGTGTCAGGAAATCAGCTGCACCACACTGGTTATGCACAGCTGACGTGTCATAATCGGTGCTATTCTGCGGAACAGTTGCAAGTTCCACATGATAAACATGCGAAATATCGAAGCCGAGCGGCCGCGAGTAGCCCTTGTAATTGACAAACAAAGCATCTGCCGCATACCAAAGGAAAACCGACACGATTACCAATTCGAGATAGATGAGCATATTCATCTTACGCTCATTCCAAAGTTGTATAAAAATCATTCGCAACATAAACCATCAACCATTTATAGATTCCGTAATGTTCACCCGCGATACCTTCCATGCCGGTAGTCCCGCAGACATCAAGTTCATCACCAGACAGAAAAACAAAGCAGCCAAGAAGACATAGCCGTTGAGCATGCTCATCGACAGTCCGGCCTCTCCCAATGACGTGACAAGCAACCAGTCGCGCAACAGCCACATCGCTACGAATGAGAGACAGAGTCCCAACAGCCCGCCGATCAACGTGAGTACCAGATTCTCCATCAATACTTGCCCGATGATATTCCCCTTCGTGGCTCCGAAAGCTCGCCGTACTCCCAGTTCGGCAATCCGTTTACGCATCCTTGAAAACGTGATCCCTGAAAGGTTCAGCGCCGGAACAAGCAGCAAGACAAACAGTATGATTGCATAACGGAGGTAGACTTTCGCCACCGTCTCCCCCTGTCCTTTCTCCGAAATGCGCATCCATTGCTCGACTTGCGAATGAGGCTGGTCGAATATCCTGGCTCGGCAGTCGGATAGCTTGGAGTTATAGAGGCGGACACGTTCATCCACTTCGCGCTTGAGTTCATCACGGCTACATCCTTCCTTCAGCATGACATAGCAGTTAAACAGGCCTCCGATACCTTCGTTCCAGTTATTATTGCAAGCCGATGTTGCAGTATAGGGAATCCAGATATCGGCATATGCTTCCTTTGCAAAGCGCGAAATGTCTTTCACCACTCCGCAGACACGGAAAACTGTGAAGTCGAGCTTTATTTCCTTGCCCACCGCCTGTTCACTCCCGAACAGGACGCGTGCCACACTCTCACTGAGCACAGCTTCACGGATACCGCTCTCGAAATTGGCCTGCGTGAAAGGCGCACCACAGATAAAATCGAAGTCGAAGAACTTCCAGAAAGCGGGATCCGTTTCTATGATCCGACTGTTATAACTGTTCCTGCCATCCATGCTGGTTGCGGATTGTTTGCTCCAATCATCGCGGATTACGGCTGTTACCAGTTCAGCACTCTTCAAAGGGTAATAACATTCACGTATGAAGGGCAGACCGGCGTTGCCATAAGAGATACGCCTCCCATCTTCCTTTCCTTCCGACATCACCGAAGTGAAATAATAAGAGCGTACCCGGTTTATCTCCGGCTTGAATCCAGCTGTATTCACGACATACAGGATCACGATTACCATGATCATACAGATAGCCAAAGCTGTTCCAATAATAGAAATCACGCTTAGCAACTTGTTCTCTTTCAGAAGTCGGAAGGCTTGTTTAAAGTAATGTTCCATCATAATCGAATAACTGTTTTTATTTGTCATACTCACATGTTCATTATCGGACATCCGGCTTTCATTCATAATGCAAAGCCTCCGCCGGATTCATCTTTGCAATCCTGCGTGCCGGGAACCAGATACCGAGCCAGATCATACCGGCCAGCAACAGGCAACTGCTTCCGAAAGTGACAAGAAAACGCCACCAGGTGTAAGCCAATCGGTCTGTGTCCGGCAAATCGAAATAGAGCATATTGAATATAAACACCAAAACCACCGGAATCGTAAAGATCAGCAAGAAAAGACCTTCTACGTTCAAAAAACATTTCAATGTGCCACGGGAAGCACCAAGAGCCGAACGAAGTCCCATTTCGCCACGGCGATACTGCGTACGGAGCCAAAATGTGCCGACAATACCGAAAAAGACATTCACCAGCATAAAACCGACAAGAGCTATTTTCTTCTTCAGATTGTCTATACTGCTTTTCAGTATAACCGGACGTTGTTCCTCCAACGGGATGACACTCGATACATACAGATTATTCACTGACAGCCGTTCACCCATTTTCTCCAGGAAACTATCCATATCTTCCATACGAAACCCGTTTCTCATGCGGACCAGACAGTCCATATTTTGAGGCTTTGCATCGGAAGCTGATTTGGCAATATCTTCGTCGGTCCTCATCAAATAATAGAAGCAAGGTTCGCTTTTCACATATTCGTTCTGACGGATGGGAGAGGTAACGGCAGCAACTGTTTCGGAAGTCGTACTCTTGGAACTCCATTTCACCTGCTTACCTTTGCCGGACTGCCCTTGGAAGAAATCAGTCTCCATATCCCCCGATATGACAATATCGCCTGTACTTTCCTCCACGATCGGACGTATCGGACGGCCCTCCCTGTCACTAATCCGCAAGACATCGAAATAAGAAACAGTCACATTAAACATCTGGTAATAATTGGCCTTTACGCTTGTATCAGCATCCGCCCGTACCAACTGGGACCAACTGTTCGACCAGGTATACGGACAAGAATTCATCGCCAAACATATTTCATCCACCTGCGGAGCCCGACGGATGTTGTCAACCAAACGGACCAGATCTTCTCCATCGGTAGTCGTAAGCAACGAATCCGGGACATATCCCGGTATTTCAGGGCTCATCTTGCCGATATTCACCTTATAAACATTCGTTATATCGAAACCCAACGGCTTGTAATAGGTATACAGATTCACTAACAAAGAATCCATCATAATACATAACACGGCAAAAACCAATAATAGTTCCACAAATATCCAACCGTTATTCCGCCGTTGATGCCAGATTATTTTCAATATGTGCTTGATCATCGTCTTCTTAATTTATAAGTTAAACTATTCTCCGTCTTTCAGGGATATGACAATTTTCTGACGGGCAATGCGCATCGCCGGTATGCCTGCCGAAAGCAGATTCAGCAGTAAGCTGAAAAACAAAGCCAATAAAAACACAGCCGGCTGGAAAATCATATCCCCGCTTAAAGCCGTATCACGGCTTTGTAGCAAAAAATCTTTGCAAACAGGCAAAAGCAACAGGGAAAGGAGCAGACCAACCAGACCGCCGATCAACGTAATCACACTGTTCTCGTACAATATCTGGCGAACCAACACGCCGTAAGTCGCTCCAAATGCTTTACGCACTCCCATCTCCGCACGTCGTTTTTGCACGGCAGACTGTGTTACACCCAACAGGTTCAAAGCAGGCACAAGCAGCAGAAACAACAAAAGGCTACCGGTTTCCAAAAGATAATCTTTCACATCCACCTTACGTTGCCCGATCGAACCGATCGCTATGTCAAAACGTGTAATAGGATTCTCGAAGAAATTAATCTTCGCATCCTGCTTCATCCCGTTATAACGTTCTATCTGCTTCAACAATTCATGCCGGATCGCTTCGAAATCACGGCTGTCCTTTGCCAACAGGCAGGTAGAAAACCAGCCGGCCATATTTTCGGAACTGGTATTCGTCATCAGGATACGGTCGGTCGTATAGGGGACCCACACGTCACCGAAAGCCGTATCGGCGGCACGGCTGACGTCTTTCACCACACCACAAACCGTATAGGCTGTCAAATCGATTATCACAGTTTTTCCTACAACGTCTGTCGTTCCGTATAATTTCCGGGCCACACTCTCGGACACGACTGCTTGTGTAATCCCCGAATCAAAATCCGCTTGCGTAAATGGTTTACCGGTCAGAAAGCGGAAAGAAAAGACTTTCCAGAAACCGGTGTCCGTATATTTGATCTGATATCCTTTATACATCCGTTTCCCTGGTATGGATAAAGGCTTCAACTGCATGGCATAACCAGAAACCGCTTCCGGTATCTCCAATGAATAGAAACATTCCTTCACTGCTTCAGGAGACATGTTTCCCCGGTTCCACCCATTACTGGTCTTCACTTCCGTCCCACTATCCACATACATCATCCGGTCGCGGTTGTTCTCCGGATAAAAATTGGCGAACTGTATCTGGAACACCAGGACTACCACCATAATCATAGCAATGGAGATGGCTGTACCCGCTATGGAAATGACACTGACAAGACGATTCTCCTTCAGCATCTGAATGGATTGCTTGATATATTGCTTGATCATAAAACTTACTATTACACGTTAATCTTCTATTTTCAATTTGTTCTTGTCTTTATAAGCGTTCATGTCCGAGACAATGACCTGGTCACCTTCCTGCAGGCCACTAACCACTTCTACATATTCGAAATTACTGTCTCCCAACTGCACTTTGCGTTTCAACAACTGGTTTCCGTTTACGACAAAGAGTTCGTATTCTCCTTTTCCCACATAATAAGAAGAGTTGGCAATGCGGAGCACATCGTCTTTCACAGCATTCATCACATAGACATCGGTCTTCAAACCGGAACGAAGACGCTTATGATTGTCTTCCTCCAATTGGACCGTGAAAGAGATCACGCCGTTCTTCGACAAAGGAGTAACATCGCTGACCGTCCCGTCCAGTTTTTCACTGCCGATCTTGATAACCGCCTTACTGCCGGCAGCAATACGGTCTCCGTAGGTATCGGCAATCTCACCTTCGATCTTGAAATGAGACAAGTCGGAAACGATTGCCACCTTCGCTCCCTGGCCTATCTGCGAGCCGATCTCGTTGTTCACATAGGTCAGGATCGCCTTACGAGGTGAACGGATTTGGGCATCTTCCAACGTACGCCGAGTTTCGGCAAGGCTTTTACGGAAGATATTCAGTTCCAGCTCTTTTACTTTCAGATCCGCTTCGGCCAGCGCCTGTTCGTTCTTATATTTCTGCTCGTCTTCCTTCAGTTTGAGGATACTCACATTATAATCGAGTTCCACCTGGCGGACTTTATCGGTCGTACCGGCTCCCAGACTGTCCAAATAGCGTTCGTTACGGAGTTCGACCGCTTTACGATCCAGCTCCATGCGGGAGACTTTCAGGTTCATTTCCATTTCCGAAAGTTTGTTGTGGTTCGTCACGCGTTGCTGTTCCAGTTGCAGGCTCTTCATCTGTTCCTCGTCCAACTGCTTGTTATACTCCGTCTCGGCGCTCTGCAAATCCAGTTTCAGGATAGGCGTGCCGACATCGACCGAATCCCCGCCTCGTTTATACACCTCCACAATACGAGAGTTGATCGGTGAATTGATAATTTCCTCAAACGCGGGGATCACTTTGCCAGACGCACTGACCGAAACTTCTATCACTCCCTTATCGACTGTCGAAATATTGAGGTCTTTCCGTTTAAGGCTGGTCTGAAGCATGGAGATCACGACTACGATCAGGACGATAAAACCGCCGACAGCTGTCCCTATCCTGATAAACTGTTTACGTTGCTCCTTTCTCTGTACTTCTTTTGAAATCTCTCTGTCCATATTTAATATTGCTTTAATTCTTCTTTTCCCGGCATTTCTACCTTGACGGCTTTCACAGGACAAACTCCGTGCCAAAAACATAAATCATTGATTATATGGGAATACACTTCAAAACAAGTGTTCAATATCGGACAGTGTGTTCGGTTTTGAGAAAACTTTTCCATCCCGGTTGTTGTTTATTCGTAACAAATTAAAACGATAAATTATGAACACTAAAATTTCAGTCTTTACGATCTTCGTGGGGTTCGCCCTGCTCTTTGCCGGCTGTAGCAAAGACGACGAAAACATACCGGGCGGCATCGAACCTCCTAAAACCATCCAGGACGCTTTCAATGCCAAATATCCGGATGCCCGCGACACAGAATGGACAGTCAATGACGATTATTATGTAATTGACTTTGAAAACAACTCGCTCGATAACACCGCCTGGTTCGACCATCTCGGAGTATGGGCCATGATTAAGACGGACTTGCCGCTTAACCAGTTGCCTACGGCTATCTCGAACGATATCAAACAAGGCAAATATGCCGGTTGGAAGATCGAGGAAGCCGATACCATCGGCAGAGCCGGAATGGGAACCGTATATAAAGTAGAAGTAGAAGTAGAAAAGGCAGAACAGGAGACTGACCTGTATTACACTTTATACGGCGACCTGATCAAAGCGGTCGATAATGCTAAAGATGATGTTGACCAACCTATCTCCGTCCCCGAAAAAGTGGCCGACCTGATGGAACTGACCTTCCAGGGAGCAGAGTTGCTGGATATAGAAAACACGACTTTCGGTGTACAGTTGGCAATCCTCGACGGGAAGACTTTAAAGATTGTCGAATTAACCCAGATATATACATGGAAAAGTACGACCTGGAAAGTTTCAGAGCAGGAAGTCCCGACAGTTATCATGGATGCATTCAAGGCTTCCGAATACGGAAATGACCAAGTGGAATCCATTTACATGTTTACCGATGCCAACGGTGCATTCCACAAATTCAATGTCATCCACAACGGGCAGGCTGTAACGGTCGAGTTCGATGTGTTTGGAAATATCGTTACCAACAAATAAAAAACAGATAGGCATCGGATTCATAACGGATACCTGCCCGTTTCCAATCCGATGCCTATTCGCTTTTATCGGGATGATCACGAAATTCGACTTATTCGCTGATCAGTTCTATTTTTGCACTTTTCACACCCGGAGCAGAGGCTTCGAAGACAATGACACCCGGTGTTTCTTCTGTCTGTACGACTGCCGTCAGCTGTCCTTTGAAAAGGGACATCTGCGGAGCTTGGAAAGATTCGAGTGACGAAGGATCACCGTTAGCGGCCGCACGATAAGAACCGGAACCGCGGACGTTGAACTTCACCTTGTGGGTGGCGTCGGGACAAAGGTTACCGTTCTTGTCGACAACACGGACATTGATAAAAGAGAGATCCTTGCCATCGGCTTTCAGGCGGTCGCGGTCAGCGGTCAGTTCGATATGATGAGGCTTGCCGGCTGTATGAACTTCCTCTTCGGCAACAGCATTGCCATCCTTGTCATAAGCAACCACTTTCAAGGTTCCCGGCTCGTATTTCGTATCCATCCACATCAGGCGGTAACGTTTCTGGCGCTCGAAGCTCTTTTGGGCGGCCTCCGTATAGCTGCTGTCCAATTCAACACTCAGATCTTTCGTACGTTTTCCTTGACTCTTACCGTTGATAAACAGCTCGGCAGAAGGGTAATTCGTGTACACAAATACAGGCGTCACCTCCCCTTCACGTCCCGGCCAGGTCCAATGAGGCAGGATATGCAACGTACGTGCCGTTTTGTTCCAATGGCTACGATACAGATAGAAACGATCCTTCGGAATACCCGCAAGGTCAATGATGCCGAACAGGGAACTATGACTTGGCCAATCCGTATAATAAGGAGTCGGTTCACCCAAATAGTCGAAGCCAGTCCACACAAACTCACCGATACAATACGGTAAATCTTCATGCTGGATAAAGTCATCTTCCGGGAGATTGGACCAGCCACAATGTTCCACGTCGTAAGAGGAAGCTTGGTGGTCATCGTATTTCGCCATCGCCTTGCGTTCGACCGGGAATTTATAAACGCCGCGGGAACTTACTGTCGAGGCTGTTTCGCTGCCTAAAACGATCCGCTGCGGCAACTTCTTATAGTTTATCTTGTACTTGAAAGGACGATAGTTGAAACCGGCCACATCCATCACGGCTGCAAAATTATTGTTGACCACGGCATCCGGAGCATCCATTCCCTGAGTTACCGGACGTGTCGGATCTTCACGATGGCAGATATCCTGTAACCATTTGGCAATCTTGCAATCCCCTTCGTTCCACTGGTTGGGCACTTCGTTACCAATACACCACATGACAACGCTCGGGTTGTTGCGGAAATTATGAAGCAGGTTCACAAGGTCTTTCTCCGCCCATTCATCGAAGAGCAGATTATAACCGTTCTTGCATTTAGCCACATTCCATTCATCAAAACTCTCCGCCATGATCATCATACCCATTTCGTCACAAGCCCTTATCAATTCAGGAGCAGGCATATTGTGGGAAGTACGGATCGCATTACACCCCATGTCTTTCAAGATCCGTATCTGGCGACGGATAGCAGCATCGTTGACGGCCGCCCCCAACGGACCGAGATCGTGGTGATTGCAAACGCCCTTAAAGACAGTACGCTTACCATTTAGGAAGAAACCCTTGTCCGGGATTATCTCGATCGAACGGATACCGAAAGGAGTCGTATAGGTATCCTTCAGCTTGTCGCCTTCATACAGACGGGTTTCTGCTGAATACAAAGCCGGCATTTCAGGAGACCATAAGGAGGGGTCTTGGATGACAAACTCCTGCTCTGCCAGATCGTTATTGTATTTCATCTGAGCAAGAGAAGTACGGACAGCCGTCAACTTCTGCTTATTCGGGTTCCATACGCTGGTTTCCACGCTATATTTGGCTGGATCGGCGCCTTCGGGAAGCACCACTTTGGTGCGCACGTTCACTTTAGCAAACTTCTCATTTACCGAAGGAGTCGTGATATAGGTTCCCCAAACCGGAATATAGGCGTCTTCGGTAATGATCAGGTGAACATTCCGGTAAAGTCCGGCACCTGGATACCAGCGGGAAGATTCCGGCAGGTTTTCCAAACGTACAGCCAACGTGTTCTTCTCGCCCGGCTTCAGATATTTCGTGATATCGAAGTGGAAGGAGTTGTAACCATACGGCCAATAACCGACCTTTTGCCCATTGATATAGACATAGGCATGGCTCATCGCCCCGTCAAACAGGATCGTTGCCCGCTTGCCTGCCTGAAACTGCGGAACGTCGAACTCGGTGCGATACCAACCCACACCGACAAACGGCAACCCGCCGGTACGTCCTGCATGCTCCATCGCTTCCTTCTGGCCGTCCTGCGAGATAGCGACCTCCTGTTTGTCGTTCAGGGAACTGAAAGGGCCGTAGATCGCCCAATCATGGGGGACAGTCACGGACTGCCACTTACTGTCATCGAAAGCTGGCTTTATAAACTCATTGTTGTCTTCGCGGGTGAACTTCCAGTTTTTTTCCAACAGAAGCTCACTCCGTCCTTGTGCCGACAATGCCGACACGCACCCAAACAAGCCTACCAAAGCTGCAAAATAGATTCTTTTCATTCGTATTAATTGTTTTTTGTAGTACTTAGCGCAACAAAAATAATTAAATTTGCAACCTTTACAAACTAAATCTGCATTTTACAAGACATGTTGTTACAATTACTATTCGTTTTAATTGCAATTATCATCGGAGCCCGTCTCGGCGGTATCGGTTTAGGAGTATTAGGTGGCTTAGGACTGGCCATCCTCACTTTCGTATTCGGCTTGGAACCGACTTCCCCTCCCATCGATGTAATGCTGATGATCGTTGCCGTCATCGCCGCTGCCAGTTGCATGCAGGCGGCCGGCGGACTGGACCTGATGGTGAAGTGGGCGGAAAAATTGCTGCGCAAGAATCCCTCCAAGATTACGCTCCTAAGCCCGCTGGTTACTTATATCTTCACATTTATTGCGGGAACGGGACATGTGGCTTATTCGGTCCTTCCCGTGATAGCGGAAGTGGCAACGGAAACGAAGATACGTCCCGAACGGCCGTTGGGGATTGCTGTGATCGCGTCTCAGCAGGCAATTACGGCCAGCCCGATCTCGGCGGCAACCGTAGCATTGCTCAGTATGTTGTCGGGACATAATATATCATTGATGGACATTCTGATGATCTCCGTTCCCTGCACGTTGATCGGTGTCCTGGCAGGAGCATTCTGCTCGCTACATGTCGGAAAGGAACTGGCGGAAGACCCCGAATACCTGCGCCGTGTCGCAAACGAGGAGTTCACAAGTGATAAATATAGGGCGAAAGGAGTCGAAAACCATCATGCAGCCCTCCTGTCGGTGATTATATTCATAGCAGCGACAATCGGTATCGTCCTGTTCGGCTCGATGACAGAACTGCGCCCTTGGTTCAGCCTGCCCGATGGCAGTCTCCGACAAATGCAGATGGCGCATATCATCGAGATTCTGATGCTCTCGGCTGCCGCCCTTATCCTGCTCGTCACCCGGACAGACGGGATAAAAGCCGTACAAGGTTCCGTCTTCTCCGCCGGTATGCAAGCGGTCGTCGCGATTTTCGGTATCGCCTGGATGGGTGATACCTTTATCGGTGGGAACATGGCGGAACTGAAAGACTCGATCGAACATATCGTAACAGAAATGCCATGGCTTTTCGGTCTGGCCCTGTTCGTGATGTCCATACTTTTGTTCAGCCAGGCAGCAACCATCCGTGCCATGTTGCCGTTAGGAATCGCCCTCGGAATCTCTCCTTATATGCTAATCGCCCTTTTCCCGGCAGTCAATGGCTACTTCTTCATTCCCAACTATCCGACCGTGGTCGCCGCCATCAACTTCGACCGTACCGGAACGACGCATATCGGCAAATATGTCCTGAACCATTCGTTCATGATGCCGGGACTGGTCGCCACCGGAGTGTCGGTGGCGTTGGGACTGTTGATGATCCAGTTGTTTTAATGTAGAGATCTTTTGTCACTTCCAAGCGATATCAAACATCAAAGGTTATGACAAAAGTACTTCCCTTGCCGACTTCGCTGTCCACACGAATCGTGCCGCCATGGGCTTCGACAAAGTCTTTACTGATGGCAAGACCGAGGCCGCTTCCCTGTACTTTCGTGCCGGGAACGCGGAAATAACGGTCAAAGATACTCTGATGGTAACGCGGGTCAATTCCTTTCCCAAAGTCCTGCACGAATATTTCCACTTTCTTGTCCACCTGATGCGCCCCGATAACGATACGGCCATTCTCCGGCGTGTAGTGGATGGCGTTGGAAAGGAGGTTCGTGAGTACCCAGGCGATCTTCTCACTGTCTACAAAGAGCTTGGATATTTTTTCAGGATACTCCACTTCGATATGGCAATTGAAGCGCTCCGCCTGCACACGGTTCGCCTTGATCGCATAATCGATCAGTTCAATCGGCTTCGTGATCTTCGGATTCAGTTGCAACTTGCCTGCCTCCACCTGTGTCATTTTCAACAATTCACCGGTAATTTCGAGCAGGCGGTCGCTGCTTTCTCGAATACTTCCGGCAAGCGCGATCTGCTCATCGTTCATATCTCCTATACGTTTATCCTCCAGCAATTTGAGACTCATAAGAATAGCAGAGATCGGGGTTTTCAATTCATGGGAAATAGTAGAGATAAAAGTCGTCTTGGCAGAGTCTAACTCTTTGAACTCGGTAATATTTTTCAGGAGGATCACATCGCCCGCATACTCTGTCTCACGTCCATCGCCATCCATCACATGGATCGGGATATATTTGGCCTGAAAATAGCTTTCCTTATCATCTGCATAGATCTTTAAGGGCTCCTTTTTCTTGTCGTGCTGTATCAGTTCGCGTACCAGCCGGCGCAGCAAGTCGTTTTTCAACGCCAGTTCGGTAGCAGACTTTCCCATCACATTCTCACGTTTCAGATTCAGGATGGTGAGCGCCTCATCATTAGCAAAAAGAATGGAACGGTCCCGATCAAGCCCGATTATCGGTTCAGTGATGCTGTTGACAATCGCTTCAATATATTTTTTGGCCTGGATAATGTCAGCCAACGTGCTCTTCCTGTATTCCGTCAAGCGTTCCGCCATCCGGTTGAACGAGGAGGCAACTTCGGCAAACTCCTGGTTATCGCCCAAGTCGAGTCTCTTTTCGTAATTGTGGTTAGCAATCTCCAAGATCCCGTCGGTCAGTTTACGGATCGGCGACGTAATGGAACGGGGCAAGCGGATCAGGAAAGCAAAAGCAATCAGGACACAAGCCACCGCGATAATGCAAATCCATAACAATGCTTGGTCCGCCGTACGCTCGGCTACCTTGCTTTTCCGGTAGATCGTCGCCATATTCAGACTCATGATATCGTTAAGTGCCATCCTGACACGCTGTATAGTCGTATCGTTCAGGTCCCGGTGCATCGCCTCATATTGTGCGACCAGATGCGCCGTCGCCACATTCTCGTCGATCTCCGTGATATTCTTTTGCTGCAAATCCAGGTTCTTTTCAAACTCCGCACGTGCCTGCGGATCGTTCTTGATCCGTTCGAGGGCATCCAACATCCGGCGAGAATAAAGAAGCGAATTATAATTATCCGCCAAGATATTCTGCGTGTCGGAAGACATATCCGTAATATTCTGCACAGCCAGCCCGCCCAGCAGAACGATCATCGTAAACAAAAGGCCGATCCCGAAGGTCAGTTTCGTTTTTATTTTCAGTCTTAAGAACTTATCCATACGCTTATGCTATTATTATCTGGTCAATATTCAACTGCAACAAACTGTCCAGCAACGTCCTGTATCAGAAAACCGACAGCACCTGGTACGACTCGTCTACACCGGCAGTTATACCGATGCAGACTTTGAATGTGCATCTTCCAACCGGGGATTCCAAAATGCATTCGACACTCTCAACACACCAGCGCCTTTTCGCCCTACCGCCAATTCTATTTCACAATCAAAGGCCATATTCTTCGATCTTCCTGTAGAGGGTCGTCAAGCCGATACCTAACAGGCGGGAGGTTTCCGTCTTGTTGCCGTTGGTATACTTCAATACCTTTTGAATATGCATCTTCTCTACGCCGTCAAGGTCGAAGCCGGAATAGCTGCTGTCGGTATTATCTTGAGGGTTCTGTATTGTGAGCGGCAAGGTGTCTGCAGTCAAGGTGTCTCCATCGGAGATAATGAGGCTGCGCTCCACGACATTGCGCAGTTCACGGACATTCCCTTTCCAAGGATACCGTTTCAAGATACGGACATAGTCCGGCGAGATCGTGCGGATGGTCTTTCCTATCTTGGAAGACAGTGCGGAAACAAACGCCTCGACATGCAGAGGAATGTCGTCCACCCGTTCGCGGAGCGGCGGCAGGTGAATATGGAACACAGAAAGCCTGTAAAACAAGTCCTCACGAAAATGACCGTCGGCAATTTCTTTTGCTAAGTCACGGTTGGTGGCGGCTATCACACGCACATTCACCTTGACAGGTTTCGTGTCTCCAATCTTGAGGAATTCACCGGTTTCGAGAATACGGAGTAACTTGGCCTGAAGATCGAACGCCATCTCACCGATCTCGTCGAGGAAGATCGTGCCGTTGTCTGCTTCCTCAAACAGTCCTTTCGTCTCTTTGAGTGCACCGGTGAAAGCTCCCGCCTTATGCCCGAACATCTCGCTTTCCAACAGATCGCGACTGAAAGAGGAGCAGTTGATAGCGACAAAGGCTTTATCACTGCGGGAACTGTGCTGGTGGATGGACTGTGCAAACACTTCTTTGCCAGTCCCGGTCTCTCCGGTGAGCAAGACGGGAACATCCGTAGCGGCAACCTTGCGTGCCAAAGAAACAGCCTCCTCTATAGCAGGCGAACGGCCGATGACAGTGTCAAACGAATACTGTTTGCCTACAGCCTTCTGCTGGCTGTAGGCAACGGTAGCCTTTTCCATCGCCTTTGCGATCAAGGGAAGGATTTTATTGTTGTCGTCACCTTTGGTGATATAGTCAAACGCACCGTTCTTGATAGCTTGTACTCCGTCGGGGATATTACCGTGGGCCGTAAGCAAGATCACTTCCGAAAGGGGACGCAGGCGTTTCAGTTCAGAAACAAGCTCCACACCGCTCCCGTCCGGCAGGCAAACATCACAGAGCACCACTTCGGGATCATTCTGTTCGAGCTGCTTGATACCTACTTTGCAGTTGGCTGCTTGGAACACTTCATAACCTTCCAGCCCGATAATACGGGACAAGAGGCTTAAAATTTGCTTCTCATCATCGATAATCAATACTTTTCCCATCTTCTTATTCTGCTATGAGGAAGCAAATATAGCATATTATTCAGAGGTGTCCATTATTTCCCCTACTTTCATACTGCCTTAATTATAGTTTAATTATTTGCAAATATCCTAAACCCAGTACTAGTTATGTGTAATAAATATTACATTCGCTAAAATTGTCTACAAAATGAAAAAAGTTCTATTAGTTGCAGTCTCCGTACTGCTTGTCTGCACTTCTTGTGTAACGAAAAAAAAGTATCTGCTAGCCGAGAACGGACGCCTGGAAGCCATTGCCCGGGGAGACGACCTGCAGAATCAGCTTGTAAACTGCCGTGACAACAACGACGGCCTCACTTCACGTCTTGCTTCACTTGAACGGGATACCACCCGCATGGGCAAGAACATCCGCAACTATCAAAGCATGCTCAACACCAACATGACGGAGCAGGAAAAATTGAATTCACTCCTGAGCCAGAAGATGAACGAACTGGATGAACGCGAACGGACGATCAACGAACTACAGGATATGATCAATGCACAGACTGAACGGGTACAGAACTTGCTCAACAGTGTAAAGGATGCCCTCCTGGGTTTCAGTAGCGACGAACTGACCGTCCGCGAAAAAGACGGAAAAGTCTACGTTGCCATGTCAGACAAACTTCTTTTCGAATCGGGAAGCGCCCGTGTCGACAAGCGTGGCAAGGAGGCTTTGGCCAAACTCGCCGAAGTCCTTAACAAACAATCCGACATCGACGTTTATATCGAAGGGCATACCGATAGCAAGCCGATCAACACCGCCCAGTTTAAAGACAACTGGGATCTCAGTGTCATCCGCGCCACTTCGGTCGTCCGCATCCTGACAAAGGACTACGGTGTCAAACCTTTGCAGATACAACCTTGCGGCCGTGGCGAATTCATGCCTGTTGCCGACAATGGGACAGCCGACGGCCGTGCTAAAAACCGCCGTACCGAAATCATCATGGCTCCGAAGCTGGATAAGTTATATCAAATGTTGAACCAATAGCACTCATAAGAAGGCAGCTACCGCGATTTGTCCGTTACCTTTGTTTCTTTCAAAAGTAACGGACAAATTTAACAAAAAGCAAGCAAGTTTTTTCGTGAAAACCCTTATTCCAGCAGGATTCCGACCCCCATCTGCACGGTATCGAGACCCAGGTATCAGAGGAACCGAGATCCGGGTCTCGAAAAGAATAGATAGGTAGTTACTTAAAAATAAGCTATATGCTTTGATAAAAAATGTGCTTGTCTTTATGATAATATGATAGTGGAAAAACAACCATCATGCCTCCTATCATTTTTTGTACACCTTAATATTCAATCGGCAGAAGGCAAAGTATGATAGTATGACAGTATAAATAGAGATTTTTTTTATGTTATTTCTTCTTGCACCGCAAAGCAAAATACAGGATATACAGGAAAGACAACAACGGAATCACAAACCCAATCGCCATGTTATCGGCCCCGATATATCCCATCAGCATTGGGGCAAAGGCTCCGCCTGCTACTCCCATAACGATATAGGATGATGCTTTCTTTGTAGAAGAACCCATACCTTCCAGGCCGAGTGCAAAGATTGTCGGGAACATAATGGACATGAAGAAAAAAGAAAGATAGAGCGCATACAAAGAAACCGTACCGACAGACACGACGACCAACGCCATACAGACAGCATCCGCCAAAGCGAACCATGTCAGAAGACGGGCCGGAGACATCCACTTCATCGTAAAACTGCCGGACAGACGGCCGATCATAAATAAAGCCATTCCTCCGAAAGCCAAGATACGCGAAGCCTCAATATTCGTCATCGAAGTATCGACTTCCGTCACATAATTAATGAAGAAACTGAAAATTCCCGTCTGGGCAGCACAATAGCAAAACTGTGCAATAATAGCCCGGACAAACTGCGGATGTCTCCACATGGAGACAGTACCAGACACAGATGCTATCGTCTTTTCCTCTTTGTCCGTCTCTTCCTCCACCTGCACTTCAGGCAGTTTCGTAAAAAAGAAGAGTATGGCGACCAGCAAAACGACCGAACCGACCAATATATAGGGTTTCGTCAAAGTAAACGGATCATCTTCCGCCCCTCCGAAAATCAACATCCCTCCTACCAAAGGTCCCAATATCCAGCCTAATCCGTTAAACGATTGGGAAAGGTTCAAGCGCTGAGCCCCCGATTCCTCTGGTCCCAGAATCGTAGAATAAGGGTTAGCTGCCGTTTCCAGAATACAAAGCCCGCAGGCAATGACAAAAAGGGCTATCAGAAACGGAGAGGCTGAATGCAGATAAGCTGCCGGAATAAAAGCAAACGCACCAACCGCAAACAGGCATAACCCTAAAATAATCCCTTTCTTATATCCGAACCTCTTCATGAACATACCGGCAGGAAGCGCCATCAGAAAGTAAGCGATATAAGTGGAGAACTGCACAAGACCGCTCTCCGCCTTCGTCATCGTAAAGACACCTTGAAAATGCTTATTCAATACATCCAACAGACCATGAGCAAAACCCCACAATAAGAACAGGCTGGTGATCAATATAAACGGGACAAGATAAGATTTCCCGTCAGGAGCGGAAAACAAAGTTTTCTGATTATTCTTTTTCATACTTGCTATTTGTTATGAGTCAGCAAAGATACTCTTTTTTTCAGAGATTACTTTCCTGTCACTACTTACATGTCAAAACGGTTCGTTTTCTGCCAAATTTTCCTATAGACATCCTTCCTTAATAATCATGTTTTCAAATACATATACAAACCTTAAGCAAGTCCATTTGCCTAAATTCATTGCCTCCGGAAAAGATTTTCAACTTCGTTTATCATCCTTTATTCATATTAACACCGGACATATTGTTTTGGCATGTCTTTTGAAGTTGGTATAGTGCTTTCGGGTTAGAAGAGACGAGAGCGAAAAAGAATATAAATGTTTAACTAAATAATTGGAGGACTGTATTATGACACCGATGAGAAGAAGTCAAAATTGGTTACCGTATGTATTCAATGATTTATTTGACAACGACTGGATGATTAAAGCGAACTCTACAGCTCCCGCCATCAACGTGATTGAATCGGAAAAGGACTATCGGGTAGAAGTTGCTGCTCCTGGTATGACAAAAGACGATTTCAACATCCGCATCGACGAGAACGACAACCTGGTCGTATCGATGGAGAAAAAAGAAGAAAAGAACGAAGAAAAGAAAGAAGGACGCTATCTGAGACGCGAATTCTCCTATAGCAAATTCCAGCAGACAATGGTTCTTCCCGAAAACGCAGAGAAAGAAAAGATCGAAGCAAAAGTCGAGAATGGCGTGTTGAACATCATCATCCCGAAAATGAGTGAGGAAGCAGCCAAGAAAGCTGAAAAGATTATCGAAATCAAATAATCTGTTGTCTCATATAAACTAAAGGCTATAATGGTTTGTTTTATTGGAAAAATATTATCCGGTTAAAGCAAACCATTATCTTTTTATCTATATCTTTGCCTATATAAACATTGTATCGTATTATAAATCTAATTGAAAGAAAGGGAACAAAATTATGATTTTAAGCAAGAAATTATCCGAAGCATTTAACGCACAGGTTAATGCAGAAATGTGGTCATCCAACTTGTATCTGTCCATGTCCGTGCACTTCCAGAAACTGGGATTAAACGGTTTCGCCCACTGGATGAAAAAGCAAGCAGAAGAAGAAATGGAGCATGCCCATAAAATGATCGACTTCACTATCGACCGCGGTGGTGATATCACAATCGGGCAGATCAATGTCGTTCCTACTGCATGGGGCAGCGTCACAGAATTATTCGAACATGTTTACAAACACGAATGCTACGTTTCCGAACTGATCGACAAAATGGTCGATATCGCAGAAGAAGATAAAGACCATGCATCAAGAGACTTTCTCTTTGGGTTCGTTCGCGAGCAGGTTGAAGAAGAATCTACAGCTAAAGAAATCGTAGAACAGTTGAAGAACTATGGCGAATGCCATGTTGGTATCCTTGACCACAGATTGGGCAAAAGATAAAAACAATGGACAATTGATAATGGACAATTGACAATTAGTTGACACATTCTTATTAATTGTCAATTGTCCAGTGCCCCAAGTATCGCTTTCCCCCACAGCTCTCCCAAAGCAGAAGCCCCTTTCCGGTTAGGATGTAGATAGAAAGTTCCTGCATTTCCCTTTTCGGGGAAGAGTTCGTTTTTATAATGCGTCTTGAAATAATCGAAACCATCCGTATCTCCCATAAAGACCTGTCCGGGAAAATGTTTGGAATAATCGAGAACCAACGCCTGTAATTCAGGATAATAACTTTGCAGACGATTCAATCCCTCTTCCAGGTATTTGGCTCCGTTGTATGTATTCGGGCTGTACCATACCGGCCGGTGTAATACGATTTTGCATTCCGGATAGAGTGCCAGCAACTTATCGATAATCGTTTTCATATTCTCATAATACTTGGCAGGCGAGGCCGGAGCTCCGTTCGGTCCTGTAATAGCGCTGTCGTTCGTCCCAAGCATAATAGAAAAGATCAAAGTCGCCCAAGTTTCATCTTTGAACTGGTCGGCGACCCGGACCACCTTCGGGAATAGCAAATCGGTTTGAGGCAGAAAATCAAAAGTCGTACTTCCACTCACCCCCTGGTTGGAATAGCGGACAGTTCCGACAGACGGCTGCCTGCGCAGATACAAAGCGGCCTTCACAGGGGGAGCCTCATGTCTCGGATTTTCCAACAAAGCGCCTTGCGTTATGCTGTTTCCGATAAATACTATATTCAGATTTTTCTTTTCCTCGCCCGTCATATAACAACAGATTGTCATACACAACAATAAACCTATAACTTTCCGGATATCCTTCATAATTCAATTTTTCTACTTTTCCGCGAATGTAGGAAAAAATTCATTCACTTCCGGATGTTCCGACAACCAAATTTTAGCTCCTTCTTCCTCGCGCATCGGATAAGCCTCCACCAAATCCATCAATTCGCCTAATTGATTATTATCGAGAGAAAAGTTCCGGAAAAAAGCGGCAGCATACGGATCTTTGTCAGAAAAGCCTTTGGTTGCCATAATCTGAATCTGTTCGGCATCGCCGTACTGTTTTTGCGGATCATCTAGAAATTTAAGGTCGTAGCGGGAGAACATCCAGTGGGGAGTCCAGCCGGTTACCACGATCCACTCTTTGTTCTCGATCGATTTCTGGAGAAATGCGACCATTGTCGCACCGCTCGAAGGTTTTAACGTCAGCTCGACCGGATATTCCCGGATGACACGCTCAGTCTCATTCATCAAGCCGGCCCCGACATCGATACCGATGATCTCGTTACGGAACTTCTCTTTATGCTCATTCAATTCTTCTATGGAACGAATCGTGACATACGAGGGAACAACCAGCCCCATCCTGGCATTTTTATAGGCTACTCCTAACGCTTCCAAGTTATCGCCATATTTCCTTATATAATCGGCATGTGTAGCCGGAAGCCATGCATCCATAAAAACATCGACTTTACCGGCCGCCATCGAGACAAAGACCGGTGCAATATCCGCATTTCGCAGCATCACATCATAGCCCTTGCTCTCAAGCATGACTTTCGCCAGATAGCTCATGGCTATGCCTTCCGACCAGTTTACATAACCGATCGAAACCTGTTTCCTGTCTTTCGAGGAATCGCTGCAATCAGCGAACATCATCATGAAGGCTACAATAAGGGATAAATTTATAATGATAATCAATCTTCTCATAAATACTTTTCTTTTTATCTGATTTACTTTCTACGGACAAAGCCCTGTGTAATACGATCCAACACGATCGCCAGAATCACGACGGCTATGCCGCCTTCAAAACCAAGTCCGATTTTCATTTGTGTGATTCCTTTCAATACGATCTCACCTAATCCGCCAGCCGAGATCATGGCCGCAATCACAACCATAGAGAGAGCCATCATGATTGTCTGGTTCACTCCTGCCATAATGGTTGGTAAAGCCAACGGGAGCTGAACTTTAAAAAGAAGCTGTCCCGAAGTGGCCCCGAACGAACGGGTCGCCTCTACAATATCTTCCGGAACCTGACGGATTCCCAAGTCGGTAAGACGGACAACCGGAGGCATGGCAAATATCACGGTGGCAAAAGCGCCCGGAACAGGTCCCAGTCCGAAAAACAGGACAGCCGGAATCAAATAGACAAAAGCGGGCATCGTCTGCATCAGATCCAAAACCGGACGGATCACCTTAGCCGCCTTATCGTTTCGCCCGGTCCAGATTCCCAGCGGGACACCGAACAGCAAGGCGATGATCGTCGACGACAAGACAAGCGCCACAGTCTGCATGGTCTGTACCCAAAACCCCATCCCCCAAATCAAAAGTAAACCGAGCAAGGTCAGGACAACGGTTCCCTTTCCGGCTTTCCACCAAGCTAAAGCTACTATTCCTACAATCATCAGGTAGAACGGGACCCACATCAGTATTCCCTGGAAGCCGTCGATAAAACCGCCTACGATGTGGTTGATTACATCAAAAAGGCCGGCAAAGTTTTCTGTCAGCCAATTAATGGCCATTTCTATATATTTTCCGATATTTATCATAAATCTATTGCGTTTTGAATGATTTCTTCTATTTCTTTCTGATCTTTTCCGGTCATCTCGATAATGATGGCTGAGGTCGATACAACACCTTTCAAACGGTTATTCTCATCGACCACCGGCAAAGCCTGCTGGACCTTCGGCAAGAGGGGCAACATATCTTCGACTGTCATACTCTCCAATACGGAAGGGACCTCTTTCATAACAATCGAACTGATATCCCGCACCCCTTCCTTACGCAACCGCAGCACATCTTTCAACCGTATTTCACCAAGGAACTGCTCGTCCGCACCGATCACGGGCAATGCATACAAACGTTTTTCCCTCATCTTGCGGATTATGGCCTCCGGACCATCTTTGCGGATACGGACAACGATCGGTTGAGTCAGCATGATGGAAGAGGCCGTAACGACACGCCCACGATCCACACTCTCGGTAAAACGGGTGACATAGTCGTTCGCCGGATCGGTCAATATCTCTTCGGGCGTCCCGACCTGTACGACTTCGCCATCCTTCATAATGGCAATACGGTCGCCTAATTTGATGGCCTCATCCAGATCATGTGTGATAAAGACAATGGTACGTTTCATCTTCTCCTGCAAGTCCAGCAACTCGTCCTGCATCTGTTCGCGGATAAGTGGGTCAAGTGCAGAAAAAGCCTCGTCCATCAACAGGACTTCCGGGTCGTTCGCCAAAGCACGTGCCAGCCCGACGCGCTGCTGCATACCTCCGGAGAGTTCGTCCACACGCTGGTTCTCATATCCTTTCAATCCTACAACGGCTATGCTTTCATATGCTTTCTTTTCGCGCTCTTCTTTAGGCACTCCCTGCAATTCAAGCCCGAAAGCAATATTGCTCAATACAGTCCGGTGAGGCAACAGGCCAAAATGCTGGAATACCATCGCCATCTCCTTACGGCGTATTTGCAACAGTTCCTTATCCGACAGAGATGTGATGTTCCTACCGCTCAGCCATATCTCCCCCATAGAGGGTTCGTTCAGCCGGTTAATGCAACGCACCAACGTCGACTTACCACTACCGGAGAGCCCCATTATCACGAACATCTCTCCTTCCTCTATTTCCAGATTGGCATTACGGACAGCTATGGTACAGCCTGTTTCTTTTAAAATTTCCTGTTTGCTCTTACCTTGCTTAATCATCTTTTTCGCTTTGGCCTTCTCAGGTCCGAAAAGAATCGATAAGTCTTTTATTTCTATTTTCGTCATATTTTAAAAATTATATTTGGTCATGTTTAGAAGTAATTCCCAGGACCGGGCATGTGGTGTCTATTTAATAAACAGGGAAAAACGCGTTTAGTTTAAAAAAGACAATAAGTTCGGTCTTCACTCGTCTTTGTTAGTATAATAAATCACTTATAATCAGACAATAAAATAACAAAATTAAAAGAATCAATCATTCATGTTTTCGACCAAAAGGAAATGTCCGGAATCGCCTCGCATATGAAATACAAGGAGATTTCCGGACTAACAAGGAATAAATATGTTCTTTTTCGATGGTATTATCTTGTTCGGCTGTACTCGTACAGTATTTTCCCTTTTCCATTCATCAGATAAAAGGATAACTTACTATCTTCCATGCTGACTACAGTGAACCCGGCTTCCGGATTACAGAACTTCGTACCCTCGACAGTCTTTACCTTACGAGAAAGTGAACCGGATGTATTTACCAGATAGTCAACCTTGCTGTCAGCAGGCTGGATGTGCTGGAAGTTATGAATATGACCACAAAAATACATATCGACACCATATCTGTCCAACAGAGGCTCCAAACGTTTACGCATATCGGCACGTTCACTTTCCTCTTTCGGCGTATCGGCATAGACAGGATGATGGCCGATTACGATCTTCCATTTCTCAGCAGAAGAGGCAAGCGTTTTTTCGATCCATTGAAGCTGCTCTTCCATATCCTGTCTGCCGGCATCGGGATATTTCTCCGTATCTTTACGGTATTTGTCAATCAGAGGCGAAGTATCTATAAATACCAACAAGGCTTTCTCATTTTCACCCGCCTCCACGACTTTTGAGTAATAACGGGAAGGGACGATCCAACGACGGCTTTTCTTGCCGTAATCCAATACCGCTTGCGTATTACCGCGATACTCATGGTTCCCGTTGACGGCAAACCACTCCAGCATCAGCTCAGGATGGCTGTAAACAAGCTCGTAGTTTGTCATCCACAACGGATCGTCGACGCTGGCTACCCCCTCGAAATGATGAGTATCCCCGGCCGCGACAATAAATTCGATGTCTATCTTTTCCGCCAGATTTCCCATCAACTCGGCAATCGTCTTTTGTTCGTAATAACCGTTCCGTCCCAAGTCGCTGACCAGATAAAAATTTTTGCTTTCTTCCGATACGGCCGGAACGTCGAATGCCTCCCCTGCTAAAGCAGGACCGGCAATATCCGTTTCCGAATTCGACGCTCCTTTCTGCTTACCGGCAGAAGTGCAGCCCCCGAAAGCGGAGACTGCGAACAAAGCCGATAAGGTCTGTAAATAATTTCTTCTATTCATCATGTTCTTTTATTTTAAACCGAAAGCTCCGAATTGTGCTTTCACCGCCGGCGAATGGTAAGTGACACCATTTACGGAAAGCCCGTTTGTCGAAAAGTAGGGAACTAAGTTGGCATCTGTTCCGCTATTAGCGCCTGCCAATACCGGAGAACCGGATTTGACATGGAAATCCCATCCTTCATCATATACATATTCGGTCAAAGCGACTTCGTTAACGGCAAAGTTTTCGAACAGCGGGTCCTTCAAATCATTTTCAGTAGCGATAATGCTATGCACATCCACTACTCCGGAGTTGTAATTCTTATGTTCGTAGTTATAACCGGCCCATGCATAGGCGACACCGCTTTCCTCTTCATATACAATATCGCTTTTCTGGCTGCCGGAAGCATAAAAATTATAATCGATCACAGACTGGTCGCTATAACCCTCTTCAGGGTCGTTCGGGTTCTTGAAGCTCGGGGTCATGGCACGGAACTTGCAATTTACCATCAAGTTGTTGAAAACATTCGCCAACACATTCTTTTCAGCATATACACAACCACCCTTCTCACCGTCGCGACGCCAACCGGCATTGACGATTGTATTATTGTAGGCCTGAACCTTAGCCTGGCCGCGCGTTTCGCTCTGGCCTGAACTGGACAGTTTCAATCCGTTAGTGTTCGGGCTGAACATGATATTACCGGCGACATCCACCGTACATCCGGCTTTTACATTGACAGCTTCCGCCCCGTCATATCCGTTGGCGGCAAACGTATTGCCAGCTATGATTGCCTGTCCGCCCATCAAATAAATACCGTCAGACCAGCCATTACGAAGAACAGAATTAGTGATGACATATTTCCCCTTGATATTGTTAGTCGTGATCTGCGGATAAGCGTCGTCACCGGCCGTATATACACCGTTGGCCGCAGCCGGAGAACCTTCCACCACTTGGCCACCCGTATATTCGATAACGGTATGGTCGATCAACATTTCCTCGCAACTGTTCGAAGCGACGATACCACCCCATAAGCCGGCAAACGTATTCTCTTTCGTGCGATTTTCCTCAGCTACGGAGAAAAGGACCGGATTTTCAGCTGTTCCCTTACAGTAAAGATTGCCGTCTACCGTAAATTCAACAGGGACATGGTTGGCTCCGACACCTTTGTCATCAAAGATAACCTGCACACCTTCCTCTATTGTCAGGGATTTACCGGCCGGTACTGTGATATGGCCTGATACCAATATGATGGAATTGGCTTTCCAAGTCCCCTCGACATCCCCCTCCACAGTCTCCGTATCTTCATTTCCACCCTGATTATTATCCGGATTAACAGGATCATCGTCACCACAAGCAGCCAAAGTCATGACCATCATGGCTGCACTCACTAATAATGCATTGAATTTCATAAAATAAATGCTTAATGTAAATATTAATATAATTGCTATGTTAAAGTTTATACCGGATGCCGAGCATAAATGACTGACCGTGCCATTCTTTCCGTTCGATCACATTCCCATTATGCCGGTCTGAATCCACACTCTCCGTATGCGGTCCTTTCTGAATGTAGCGCAAGAGCGGGATATCCAACAGGTTGGAGGCCTTGCCAAAGATACTGATACCGTTCTTGAAACTTTTTTCTATCGAAGCATCCAGCTGGGCGTAGCCGTCCTCCCATATATCATCTTCATACCAGTTCGAAATGTCGCTCAGACGTTTTCCCGTATAGCTGGCAGACACCTGGCCCTCCCAGCCGTGCCTGGTCTCTTTGAAAAGCAGGGAGAGATTTGCCACATGGGCCGCCTGTCCGAACAGTGGACGGGACTGGCGCACCGACTTCACTTCCGATCCTTCCATGATACGCTTGTCTGTCGTGACCTTCGAATGTGTATAGGTATAGTTTGCCTTAATACCGAACCAGTTGAAGTATTTCATCACATCGACTTCCATCCCCAGATTCTTGGCGTCACCGAAGTTCATCGGTTTATAATAGGTATCCTGGCCTTCGTTCAACAACCCGTATTCGATCGGGTCCTGGATATTCTTATAGAACAGGCCGACCATAAACTGCTCGGAAGACTTTGGAAAAAATTCATAACGTAAATCGATATTGTCGGCAACCGTATGCTTCAAGTCCGGATTTCCCTTTTCCTTATAATCTTCATTAATGATGCTGTAAGGCACGATCTCGAAAAAGCTCGGACGATTGATGGCACGCGCATACGAGAAACGCAGGTTGGCATTTCGATGGATACCGTATTTGGCATGGAAACTCGGCAATACATCCGTATAGTCCTGGTTTCCTTCCGGATCAACATCACGGGGAAATTTCAGTACATATCCCTGATTCGTATGCTCGACACGCACCCCGGCGATCAATTCCCATTCCTTCAAGGTATACTTCACCATTCCATATCCGGCACCGATCTTTTCCGTTGCATCGTAATTCAGAGGGTCCCCTATGTTGCCATAAGGACGGGGGACGAATTGTATCTCGTCAAAATTAAACCAGTCCTTATTGATATATTGCGGATTCTTGGAACCGGTAGCCGAGTTGAACGTATATTCATTAAAGAAACTGTCACGCTTCTTATCCCGGTACATACCTCCGGCCGAGAAATCCAGGACCGCCCCGCCATCCAATTTCAACTTATATGCCAGATCGACATATCCGGCTTTGTCCTTATCCGAGTTATGTTCCCAACGACGTTTGGCCGCATCCGTAGTAGACACATGGGAACCCAACAGATATATTTCCGCATTATCGGGCGTTTCGCTGAATGCTTTGGACAAGACAGCCGACCAGTTCAACCGCAACGCTCCGCCAGACAGAAACAAATGTTCGCCTTTTAAGGTCGAATTGATGATATACTGGTGGTTCCAACGCATACGGACAGCCCGTTCCTTTTCATCTTCCCCATCGCGCACTTCGGCTTCGCTCATATCCATATAACCGTTATACCAAGTCAGCTTATGGTTGTCGTTCAAGGAGTAATCCAGTTTGGCATGCACACCGATACGTGTCTGTTCCGATGAATAATTACGGTATTCTATCCCGTTATGGCTCGTTCCCGGTTGATAATAGAGCCGACTTTCCTTTCCCCGGCTGGTACTCAGAAAACTCCCCGCCAACATGACGCCCAATTTATCATCAAAAAAGCGGTCGCCATACGAAAGTCCGGCAGTCAGGTCCGGCAGCGGTTTCTTCCATTTCATCCGTAGGTTCGAAGTCGTAAAGTCTTCCATCGTCACTTTGTAATCTTCCGGTTTCCCCAACGCTTCGTAAGGAGATTTCTTTACGATACCGCCCCGGTTGAACGATTGGAAGTCACGACCGAAATACATCGCGTTATAACCGGTAGACAAGTTGGCCGTAAATTGGCGTTCGGAAGGAGCATCTTTCATGATCAGATTGACAGCACCACCAATGCCGTCTCCCTCCATATTCGCCGTCAAGGATTTGGTCACCTCCAGACGGTCCAGCATCTCGGAGGGGAAGATATCAAGCGGCACAAAGCGGTTCTTATTATCGGGACTCGGAATCTTCACACCGTTCACCAACGTATAGTTATACCGTTTGTCCATACCCCGTAAAATGGCATACTGACCTTCTCCGCTACTGTTACGCTCGACCGTCACGCCGGACATACGCTGGATCACATTGGCAACCGTAATATCCGGTGACAGCTCGATCGCTTTCGCACTCATGACGTTGACCACATTCATCGCTTGCTTCTCAATCCCGCGGGCACCGGCTTCGGTACGTCCCGGATTGGCGGCTATGATCGTGACACCTTCCAGGTTCATGGCCGAAGGCTTCATGTTAAACAGTACATCCCGGCCGGACAGCGTGTTTACGTTCTGTTCCTGTGTCTCATAGCTGATATAACTGCAAACCAACGTGATGTTTTTTCCTTCCGGCACATCTTTCAGGACGAATGTCCCGTCCAGCCCGGCTGTCGTTCCCATCGCCGGATTTTCTTTCACATACACAGCAGCACCGATCAGTTCTTCGCCGGTCTGCGCATCCTTAACCCAACCTTTAACTGTCGCAGCGGTCAGATAAGCAGCCGGAGTCAAAGTCAAAAATAAAACGAGTAGTAATTGCTTCATTATTTGTTTTTCTTTTCCGCCGCAAAAGTAGAAGGTGCGGATAACAGCAACACTTCATTCTTTTTACAATTACGTTACAGGCAGAAAACAGAAGGAACAAAAAAGCTACATATTTAAACGATATCGACCGGTGAATCTACAAAAAGTCTTATATTTGCGAGTAAGAATTACACATAATAACGCATACTAATATGAAAACAAAGATTTCACTTTTACTTCTTGCCATTCTATGCAACTTCTCCGTATTTGCCCAGAGTGACTTCGACAAATATTTCGAAAAGAAAAGTCTCCGGGTGGATTTTGCCTTGAGCGGTAATCTAAAGTCACAATCGGCTGCTATCCAAGGGTTGCGTGAAGAACCGGTATGGGGAGGTCCGGTCAAGAACCTGATCGATAAGTTCAATTACGGAGGTTATTATATTAATGTCTATGACAAAGCTACGAATAAGCTGATTTACTCACGCGGCTTCAATACGTTGTTCGAAGAATGGCGCTCGACAGAACAGGCCAAGACAGAAACACAATCGTGGACAAACAGCGCTTCCGTTCCTTTCCCGAAAGTACCTGTCTATGTCGAGATCACGGCACGCGACAAGGCCGACATGCAATTCCATCCGTTGCTGAAACAAGAGGTCGATCCCAAAAGTATCTTCATCGACCGGGGAAAACTGAAAGCCAATAAAGTGCATCAGATACAGAAAAGCGGCGACTCGACAGAAAAAGTGGACCTTGTTTTCATTGCTGAAGGATACACGGCGGATGAACAGGAGAAATTCGTAGCAGATGCAAACAGGTTTACAGAAGCCTTGTTCGCGACTCCTCCTTTCACGACACGTCGAAACGACTTCAACGTATGGGCTGTCTGCCTGGTATCGGAAGAATCGGGCACGGATGTTTCGGGTAAAGGTATCTTCAAGAACACAGCCCTCAATTCCGGTTATTATACATTCGGTGTAGACCGTTATCTGACAACACCGGATATGAAATCAATCCGCGATGCCGTCTGGAACGTTCCATGTGATGCAATATTCCTGCTGATAAACACAGATATGTACGGCGGTGGCGGCATGTACAACTTCTATGCCTGCGGGACAGCCGACAACCCACGGACACCTGTCGTCTTTACACATGAGTTCGGACATAGCTTCGCCGGCCTGGCAGACGAGTATTTTTCTTCGGAAGTCGCCTACCAGGATTTCTATAACCTGAAATACGAACCGTGGGAACCGAATATCACAACTTTAGTCGATTTCGGCAGCAAATGGAAAGACTTATTGCCCGCAGACACTCCTATTCCTACTCCACTCGATGCCAGCCATAAGGACAAAGCCGGCGTGTTCGAAGGAGGCGGTTACCTGTCGAAAGGCATTTATCGCCCGATGGATCACTGTATGATGCGCGACTACGCCCCATTCTGCCCGGCTTGCTCACGAGCCATTCTTCAGATGGTCGATTTCTTGACAGACAAGTAATAAAATCTATAGGCGCCCAGCAAACCGTAACCCATAGCTTTAGCCTCTGTAAAGCTATGGGTTACGGATGCCAAAGCATAGCTTTATGGTGGTCTTTTCTCGTGTCGAATGTCTTTTCGAACGGGAGTGTTGAAAAACGCCATGATTGATTATCTGTCATCTTTCACCGAGGAGACGAAATGTCTGCTTCGGGAAAATTCATTATAAGATATAATTATTTTAACCGTACCGCTTCCCCATATTTGCTAATATCGATCAATTTATAAGTATCGACCTTGATTTTACCTCGAATGAGTTCGGGAATATTGAAAGAGAAGAGAGAACGTTCATAATAGTCCGTCTCTTTCTGAGGCAACAGGAAAGGTTTGCCGGGAACACCATTTGCACCCAGATAACAAATGTAAGGCCGTGTATACAGCCCGTCATCCCGACGACTGCTGAAAACGAACCACCGGCTGTTGCTGCTCCAGGAATGATAGCTTTCGACATCGTTGCTGTTCACTTGGAGAAGGGAATCTGTTTTACCTGTCAACATGTCCAATAGTCGCAAATCCGCATCCTTGTGCCAGATCGAGAAGTTGCCATAATCCGAAACCGTGTACATCAGAAAACGGCCATCGGGAGATACTCTCGGCAGCTTCGCGCTCCGTCCTTCCTCATTAGCATTGTAAAGCGTATCTATCGTCTGGCCGAAACTCCGTTTTTCCGGATCGAAAGCTATGCTTTGCAGGTTGTAGCGGATTTCCCGATATGACTCAGGCATCCGGCACGCCGGTGCGGAACAGAAATACAACCGTCTGCCATCCGAAGAGAATGCCGGAAAAGTCTCCATATTCTCCTCCGAAGATAAATGGGGAGCTGTTACGATTTCATGTTTCTCCACATCATAGACCACGACATCCGATCGATTGTCGAACACTTCCACCCGGTTCGCATCCGAAAGGTGAAAATCCTGTTTCGTATCATTCGTCGAGAATGCAACATATCGCCCGGACGGATGCCAGGCGGGATAGACCAAAGCGGAAATAGTCCGTTCGGTCTTCGTATCCAGCTTCTCGATATCACCATCCGTCAGTATGTAGGTCCCGGCATGTAGCGCACGTTGGTGGAAAAGCATCCGGTCCGGATTCTGCATACAGAAAGAATGGCAGTTCATGCAATTATTATTCGTCTGCTTATTGTCGAGAAAGGTTTCTTCCGTAAAATCCTCCAGGCAACGCTGGTAAATCCCCATCCTGTTCCACATCCGGTAGCCTGGTGCGATACGGCGATAGACCAAATAGGGATCGATTTTATCTTTGATTACTTGAATGGAAAAAGGAGGATATCGAAACCATCTGTCATCTTTGCATATATAGATCCCGACCGTAAGGTTCCCTCCAACCGATGCGTCCAACAGCCGGCGCCACTTCTTCTCCGGGATTTGGAAAGAACCGTTATCCGAATCCACCCGTATTTGCTGATCTTTGCCGGAGAATAGGGCGATTGCTTCGCAAGGTTCTTTCAGTTTGAAGTTCAGCGGAGCGATATTACAAGGGACCGCGACCCCTTTATAATCGGGAAAGATTTCTATTTCACCTTCCGTTTCCTCCGCATCGGGCAATCCACCATTGCAAGAGAAAAAGAAAACCGTACAAAGCCACAACAGAGAATATAGATACTTCATAGACTATCCATTCAAATTTTTACAATAATAATAAAACCAAAAAGTGTCTCCATATTGCCGGTAAAGCCAAGAAAGTCCGTCACTACTATTCTTGATCTTCAGAATATCTTTCTGGAATTGTTTATAGCGCTGCACTATCTCAGGCCGGATGGAAACCCAGTCAAGGACAGAAAGGTCCTCAGTCGCCAAAACCAATGCCGCCTCCTGAAAATGAACAGGAAGGGACTGTCCCGGCAAAAATCTACCGGCATGGGACAGGAATATCTTGAACTTCTCCATTTCCTTCGCCAGCAGATAGGAACAACCTAAATATTCCCATGCAACCCGGTTTACGCCTGGTTCCGAAAGATGTCCAACCCAAAGGCTGTCGATGCCGGTCAGGCAAAGCAAATTGTCCGGCTGAAAGACCGGTATTGTCTTTGCGGCAAGCTCTCCATCCTGCCCGATCTTTTCGGGATGACGAACATAGCCGGTATATTTTTCCGCCCAACGCCGATATCCCGGCAACCGGCCGAGTATACCCAGATACTTATCCGCCAAAGCAAAATCTCTCCGTATCAAGCTAATCTTGACCAACCGTTGAAGCAAGCGGGGACTTCCTCCTCGCTTGGCAAGTGTCAATCCTTCCATCGCATATCCTTCCGAAAGGCTGATATCCCCAATCATATAATGGATATCACTCAACAGGCAACTCATATAATAAGTCCGGTTCCAAGAAGCCAAAAGGCTTTGCGGCCCTTTCTGGTCATAATGGAACAACCGGTCGCCCAAAAGGCCTTTTTGAGCCAATGCCATATTCAAATAGTTTAGGCTGACATAATCCGTCTCCTCCTTCTCCGGATGTTCACGGATAATCGTGTCCCAGTCATTCCTTTGCTCCCAAACGGATAACTCGTTCATCCGGTTGTTCCGGACTTCATACGGTCCGGGCAGACAAAATGCGGAAAAGCAAAACAGGACGACCAACAAGCTTCCCGCAACAAATACTTTCACCGAACGCTTTCCTTTGGGAAGAACCTTCATCGTATAAGCCGTTGCAAACAGAATCAGAAGCAAGACGACAAAACGGATCCAGATAAAATAGACATAAGAATCCGGCTGCAACTGGGACTCCTGATACCTTTCCGAATAAATCCCGTCTGTCAACGGAATACCGATAGCCAAACGAATACCGATATAAGCCAACAACACCCCAGCCAAAAACACAGCAAGCGAACCAGACCATTTCCTCCTTCGGCACAAAAGACTCATGCAAACCACGACCAGACCGTAAAGTGCCGCCAACTGGCCAGTCAAACCATAGACGAGAAACGCACTCACCACACCATAAAACAACTGCACCTTCATTCTCCGTATACGGATAAAAACATAAGAGAATAGCAGAAGCAGGATCAGCCCGACCGTCCCGTCCAACACGTAAAAAGAGCTCGTATGGGCCTTCAGCAATCCTAAAACAGGAAACAGGGCAAGCAACAAATTATATCCGCGCGGTGCGATTTCCTGCAAAAGCAGATAACACAAGAAACCGGCCACACACAAGAAAATACTATTAACACACAAGACAAACAGGGAAGCAGTATAATATTGAACCAAAGCCTGCCCGACCACCGTACAAAAGCCACCGGGGACAGACAGCATATCCCGGATAACCACCCATTCGGGAATAAACAACTGCACCTCTTCCTGCCGTTGGAACGTGGAAGTCCCGAACGACCAAAAGAAAAACCAAAGTCCGATAAATACGAACAGCCAAAATACAAGCGTCCTCCCAGTCATAATCCCATCGTTTTCGTTAAAAGGAAATGAAACAAAAGAAGAGAGGAAGTCGCCTTTTGACGACTGTTCCTCTCTCCCCCGGTCTAAAGAGTAAAATTATACCTTATAGTCTTTCACATTCTACTTACTGCCGTAACCCGGGTTCTGTTCCAGCAGGTTATTAGCACCGATCAGACTGTAATGGATCGGGAAACGATTCAGGTTCGGATTGTTCGTCGCCTTATGATCCCACCAGTCTTCCGTCACATAGGCATCCCAACGGATCAAGTCCGTACGGCGGCGCCCTTCGGCCAAGAATTCCAATTGCCATTCGTCCAGCATACGGTATTTGTCCAGATTAGCAGCCGTTACAGGATCGGGATCGACTCCGTCTTCGAAATAACGCTTGCGGACTGTATTGATCAGATCAGCAGCCCCCTGTTTGTCACCGGCACGCATCTTGCATTCGGCCAGCATATAATAGATCTCGGCCAAACGGATCACAGGTACGTCCGGATCGCCTTTCCGCTTGAACTCTTCCTGAGTCGGACGCGGACTGCGTTTCGTCACACGTACCCCGGAGTTTTCTTCTGCCGTCGCAACCGTCGAAGGTAACGAAGCCACATCCGGATAAAGCGGATCTTTTCCGACCTTGGCAAAATAAGCGATCTGGTCGACAACCGTGATCACCTCTCCGGCATACTCGCGCGTACCTGTGCAAACCCATTCCGGATTCAACGGATTCACCAATTCGCCAACGATAAACATACCGCGATATTTGCCATTGCCTTCATATACATAAGGTTGCTTACGGATATCCTTATCATTGAACTTCGCGTACGCTCCACCCAGCTTATATGGATAACGCTTACCCGTAGGATCGAGACTCGGCACCAGTCCGAGGGCATTGTCCGAACCGGAACCTTCCAGTCCACCCAAGTAGTTCTTATAGTTGTAAGGAACCATCATGCCCCAATACATGGCATCCGTCTCGGTCTTTGCATTCTGGCTGGGTACGGACCAGATCAGCTCAGGACAACGTTCGTTGTCAAATCCGAATATGTTCGTCCAATCCGTTTCCAATGCATACTGTCCGTACTTACCGTCGATAATGTCCTGACAGATCTGGGCGGCTTCGGTAAACATCTCCTTGCCGATATAAGATTTGGCATTGAAATACAAACGAGCCTGCAAGGCTGCACCGGCTGCACGATGGATCGAACCGGTTTCCATCCCTCCCAGCTCTTCCTTGACCGGAAGATTCGGAACGGCTATTTTCAACAAGGAATCGATGAAGTTAAATGTCTCGACATCCGTCGAACGTCCTTTCACTTCGCTCTGGGTCGTCGTGTACAAAGGCACCCCTCCGAAGAAGTCCAAACCGTCCAAATAGAAGGAAGCCGCCAGCGTACGTTGCTGGTTCAACATGGATTCGCGCGTACCCTCTTCAAAGCCCAATGCATCGAAATCGACATTTTCCAAATCTTCCAATGCATCCCAAGCCAAAGCGACTCCCATCGCAAAGTTGGTCCAGCCCGTCTCGACACGCGTCATGTCTTCCGTATACTCATGATGATGGAATTTCTGATAGACGGCCCCGTCATACCAGTCGCTACCACGCGTAGGCAGACAGAACTCGTCCGTCCCCAGTTCCTGCAACAACCAACGCGGACTGTCGTGGGCAATGTACCAGCGCCAGTGAGTAAACGGCCGGTTGAAACGTTGCCATACGGCATCTTGTGAACTATAAAAAGTCTCCGGAACCACCTGCGAATAAAAATCAGGTTCGACACTACAGGAAGTAGTGCATAGCAGGCAGATCACTCCGGATAAAAACAATTGGAATATATTTTTCTTTTTCATCTTACAATCTTGTATTAGAAGTTAAACTGCATACCTAATGTCCAAGTACGGACGACCGGATAGAAATCGCTCCAGAACTTTTCCGTTCCTTTATCCCAGCCCGTGATATCCACCTCCGGGTTCATGCCGCTATAGCCGGTGATCGTGCAAACGTTACCCACCGTACCGTAAATACGAATCCGGTCGATCAGGTTGTTCGTGTACTTCTTCATCGGAAGCGTATAACCCAGCGTGATCGCATCGATTTTCAGGAATGTACCGTCTTCCAGGAAATAGTCGCAAATCTGCTTTTCGCCCTTGATGTGGTTGAACTTGCCGTAAGCGTCTTTCAAAACATTCAGGTTGCCCTGTCCCTGGATGCCGTAATACATATTGATCGTATTATACACGTCGAAATCGATCCAGCTACGCAGGTTGATGCCTAAATCGAAGTTCTTATAAGTCAAGGTATGGCTCCACCCGATAATCAGTTTCGGAGTATAGTTGCCTATATACTGTTTGTCGTTCTCCGTTTTCTGTGCAGCCGGGATCACCTCGCCATCCTTGTTATACAGCAAGAAACTGCCCTCGTCATCGAACCCTGCAAACTTCCACATATAGAAAGAACCGATTGTCGAACCGGCTTCCATACGGGCTGCATCGCCCGGAGTTCCCGGAGCCACGAAACCATTACCGTTATGATAGGAGTTGTCACCCTCCAACGTCAAGATCTTTCCGGTATTATGGCTCAGGTTCATGCTGGAAGACCAAGTGAAATCTTTTGTACGAATAATGTCGCCACCGACTTCGAACTCCCAACCTTTGCTTTCCATACTACCGATATTCTGCATCTGGCTGCCCTGCGTATAAGGTGGTTGCGGGACCTTCACACTGAACAGAAGGTTATCCACCTCACGCCGATAGTAGTCGAACTTGCCATACAAGCGTCCTTCAAAGAAAGAGTAATCGACACCCAAGTTCCACTCCTTCTTTTCTTCCCATCCCAAATTAGGATTGACATTTTGCGATTTACCGTATGAGTACGCCCATGTTCCGTTCGGCATCATCCAGTTCGTGTCCGAGCCTAACATATTGGCCATATAAGTCGCACTAAAGTCATTATTACCGGTCACACCGTAACCGAAACGGATCTTCAAATCGTCCAGCCAGTCAAAGTCTTTCATGAACTCTTCGTTCGAGATACGCCATCCCGCCGTTGCAGACCAGAAATTCGCCCAACGGTTGTCGGCCGCAAACTTGGAAGAGCCCTCATGCCGGATAGATGCGGAAAGCATATATTTATCCTGGTAGGAATAATTGGCACGGGCAAAGAAAGAGAACAGACGTTCCGTAACCGATTTGCCGGAGCTCATGCCGGCCTTGCCATCCGTCAGGTAGCTGCCCTGGCCTATATCCCAGTACTTGATGCCATCGACCGAGAAATTATAGTTGTCCATACCGAAGTTTTCCCCGTTGACCTCAAAATAAGAATAACCGGCCGTTGCATTCAGATTATGTCCTCCTTTAAAGTCTTTTACATAGGAGAAATATCCTTCCGAAGTCAGGTTTTCCGTCTTGCTGAAAGCCAGGTGGGCATGCCCCTTACGCGAATTGTCAATCTCGCTTCGGTGTGTGCTGGGCCAATATTGGTGCAATTCCCATTGACGGTTTTCATAACCGACAACCTGCTGGTAATTCAAACCCGGAACAGGCTTGATATTCAACTTCAGGTTTACTTCCGGCTTGAACCATTTATCCAATCCGTAGTAATCTTCCAGCATGGCATCCGCAACGACGTTATAGTCCAACGATTCGTTGATCCACACGTTATAGCCTGTTTCGCTATCCGGATCGTACGGCGAGCGGGTAGGGTTGTTACGCATGGCTTGCTGAAAATTCGGATAGTGGTTGTTACGGGCAGCCTGGCGATAATCCACGGCCGGACGGACTTCCAGCCAATCATCGAACAACTTGAAAGATGCGTTCACACGTCCGCCATAATCCTGACGTTCGTCCTGCAACGCGATACCCTGGTTCTTTTCATAGAAGAAAGAAGTATAAACCTGTGCCTTTTCCGTACCCATTTCCAATGCAAGATGGTGTTTTTGGGAGAAGTTACCCTTATTAATCAACTCATCCCACCAGTTTGTATCGGAACCGTAATCCGTACCGATATTATGTTCGGCATATTCACGGCCGGACAACATTTCGGGAGCATTGTAGTTTTGTTTTTTCGTAAACTCGTTGCTGTACGTGAGTCTCACTTTCCCGTTCGTATTCGAGCCACTCTTGGTCGTAATCAGGATCACACCGGCGGCTGCACGTGTTCCGTAGATAGCACCGGCAGAAGCATCTTTCAACACATCGATAGACTTGATATCATCCTGCGTCAACGAACGGATATCGCCACCAGGAAAACCATCGATCACGATAAGAGGAGCTTTTCCTGAATTGATGGAAGTCATACCGCGAAGCTGGAATGTCGTACCGGAATTGGCACTTCCCAAGTTGTTCATCACCAAACCGCCGATCTTGCCTTGCAAGGACGCCGAGATATCCGCCCCGCTCACACCGACCATCAGGTCATCGGCCTTCAACGAGGTGATGGCGCTGGTCACCTGCTTCTTGTCCAAAGAACCATAGCCGATCACCACAACTTCTTCCAATGCTTTGGCATCTTCAACCAGCTTCACATGGATGGTTGCCTGGTTGCCGACCTTCACTTCCTGGGTTGTATAACCGATAAAGGAAATCACTAACGTCGAGTTATTGGGAACATTCTGCAAAACGACCTTTCCGTCCATATCCGAGATATTTCCGTTTGTAGTTCCTTTCACAACAACATCAGCTCCCGCTACCGGTCCCATTTCATCCTGAACCATAATCGTCACGGTCTTTCCTACTTGATCCGGCACTGCATTCTCTATCCGATCCGAGGTTAACAATTCAACATTCTCACCAGCCGCAAATCCCCCTGTCGTCAGACAAAAGAGCAGTCCGCAAGTGACTTTCGATACTCGAGATATTGAACCTTTCCTTCTTAGAGGATGGCCACAATTCTGTTTTTGTTGCATTTTCTGTATTATTATAAAAAGGTTAATAATAAATCGATCTAAGCCTGAGGCTTATCACACTCTAAACAAGACTTAAAGTCTTTCTGTCAGTTTTCTCTATTCCTATCTCATAGGCCTATATATTTAAGTTGTCCATATAAACTATTTTTAATTAATACAGGCAGTTAAAATGACTATAGTCTTAATAGAACTACGGTATTTTTACAAACTTACCGTGTATTGTAATTGAAAATTCATTAAAAACACATTACCAAACTCTTATCTCGGATATGTTTTAACAATACCATTCAGTTGGGCGTAAAATTAAACAAAAATATCCAAATAAAAAGATTGGTTTCCAAAAAAGTTTCAAAAGAAGAGACATTGGAAAGTTCTCAAATTGCTTATAATGTACTACTGCAGATATACTTATTTGTTTGAAAAACTTCGTTTAAGGGGATGAGAAGTAAGACCTATATCCGCTTCTGTTAATATTCAAACCATATCATAAAATCCGAAAACAAATACCGTAGTTCTATTAAGACTGTAGTTCTTTTCTTTCCAACAAGAAGTTTCTCCGATTGATTTTTTATAAAGGGATGAAAAGGCTTTTCTGTACTTCTGCCAGCACAAGTATTCTGATAAATCAAAATAACACCCCGTCTCTATCTTACCGGACATTTTATTACCGATCAAACAATTAGGCTGACACTTCAATATAGCAAGTCCGCCCTTACAGACTCTCCCGCAAGGTAAATCAAGCTACATTTGCATGTATTCCCTGCTCCATAGGCATATGTTCCAGGTTTCATTAGCATGTATTCGAGCATACATAGGCACATACGGACAGAAAGATAAGGACCTTTTACGACAAAAGTGCCGACCTTCATGCAAGAAAGTCGGCACTTTTATAAGATCCGGTCCCCTATTTTGAGAAAAAACATTGCCGGAAACGTTCTATTTTGTCTGGAAGCATCCGTCGGACGGACGGTTCCGGATAATCATTTTGCCTGCTATCCTCGACTATTTCTATCACGGCCGGCAGACATAAGCTGATTGGCATCCCTTCAGCAGACAAAAAGATTCATATGACTCCATTCCGGTGGCAGAACGGAAATCCTTATCTCCGCGAGAATACGATAAACACAGCCGTCCGATCCTTATCCCGGCTACAGCCAATAGAAACCGGAGCCTGTTTGACGTTTTGTCATTTTGACAAAGATCATTCCATCGGAACTTCCATCAAAAGTACGGTCGCATGTTTCAATACCTCTATGGCAATGCTGTCGGTGTCCCAGAAACCGGCGCCGTCACGTTTGGAAAGGACTGTGTTGGCAACCTCCACTTCGCCTTCGATCACGAACAGGTAAACGCCGTTCTTCTTGCCATGCAGTTTGTATTCCTTCACCAGTCCCGCATCCAACGTACCCATCGAGAACCAGGCATCCTGGTTGATGGAAGCCGGGGCGGAGCCGTCCGGCGCAATCATCACTCCCAACTCATTCTTCTTCAGAACGGGGCGGATATCATAGTTCTTATAATGAGGTGCTGTATTCTCCTCGCGCGGGAACACCCAGATCTGGAGGAAATCCAGCTGCTCTTCACCGCTATCATTGAACTCGCTATGGAAAATCCCCGTACCTGCACTCATCACCTGGATATCGCCCGGAGTAATCACTTCGCTGTTCCGGATACTGTCGCCGTGACGCAAATATCCTTTCAACGGAATAGAGATGACTTCCATATTCTTATGTGGATGTGTATCGAAGCCCTCTCCCGGAGCGACAGAGTCGTCATTCAGGACCCGAAGCATGCCAAAATGTACTCGCTTCGGGTTGTAGTAATTGGCAAAACTAAAAGTGTGATGGGTCTTCAGCCATCCATGATTTGCATACCCGCGAGTATTGGCTTTATCCACTACTGTTTTCATAAATAATCCTCCTTTGTTAATTTCATCTATATAACACTCCGGGTTATGGAAAAGTTGCTGATACGGGCTGGCACCGATGTCCGGATATTCTTGGCTTCTCCATACACGAAAGAGAGAAAATAAGCAAAAACATAATTTTCTTTAGTCCCGGCAATACATGATACAAGAGAATTGAGTACTTTTGTACCCTAATAAAATCATCCCGTAAATATAAACACTATGGCAGTTTACTTAAACGATGTATCAAGAACATTCGGCGAATACTTGCTTATTCCAGGTTTAACAACCAAACAATGTGTGCCAACCAACGTTTCGCTGAAAACTCCGCTTGTGAAACACAAAGTGGGCGAAAAGCCTGCGATCGAACTAAACATTCCTTTTGTTTCAGCGATCATGCAATCCGTGTCCGGTCCCAAGTTGGCCATCGAACTGGCCCGCAACGGAGGACTGTCTTTCATCTTCGGTTCACAACCTATCGACAGCCAAGCCGAAATGGTCCGGAAAGTAAAGAAGTTCAAAGCCGGTTTTGTAATCAGCGACTCCAATCTGACGCCTGAAAATACGTTGGCAGATGTAATCGCTCTGGTACAGCGCACCGAACACTCTACGATCGGTGTGACGGACGACGGTACTCCTAACGGTAAATTGCTGGGTATGGTGACCAGTCGCGACTATCGTGCAGAAAAGGATTCTCCCGACAAGAAGGTGAAAGAATTCATGACTCCGTTCTCCAAACTGATCGTCGGCGAACTGGGCATGACATTGAGTGAAGCCAACCAGATCATCTGGGATCACAAACTGAACACGTTGCCGATCATCGACAAAGAACAGAACTTGCAATATTTCGTCTTCCGCAAAGACTACGACAGCCACCGCGACAATCCGAAAGAGTTGTCCGGCAGCGATAAGAAACTGCTCGTAGGCGCGGGGATCAACACACGCGACTATATGGAACGTGTTCCTGCGCTGGTTGAAGCGGGTGTCGATGTATTGTGTATCGACTCGTCCGACGGCTATTCCGAATGGCAGCAGGCAACACTGCAATGGATCAAGAAAACGTATGGTGACAAGGTGCTGGTCGGTGCCGGAAATGTTGTCGATAAGGAAGGTTTCGACTACCTGGTCGAAGCCGGAGCCGATTTCATCAAGGTGGGTATCGGTGGCGGTTCCATCTGTATCACCCGTGAACAGAAAGGTATCGGCCGCGGACAGGCTACCGCATTGATCGACGTGGCACAGGCACGCGACGAATATATGAAAAAGACAGGTATCTATGTGCCCATTTGCAGCGACGGCGGTCTGGTGCATGACTATCACATGGTTCTTGCTTTGGCGATGGGTGCGGACTTCCTGATGATGGGACGTTATTTCGCCCGCTTCGACGAATCTCCGACGAAGAAGATGAAGATCGGTAACAATTTCGTAAAGGAATACTGGGGCGAAGGTTCGAACCGCGCCAAGAACTGGCAGCGTTATGACATGGGCGGCAGCGAAGCACTTAAGTTCGAAGAGGGCGTCGACAGCTATGTGCCATACGCTGGAAAGATGAAAGACAACCTCAACCTCACATTGGGCAAAATAATCGCCACGATGTGCAGCTGCGGAGCTATCACCATTCCCGATTTGCAGAAGAACGCCAAAATCACATTGGTTTCCTCAACCAGTATCGTGGAAGGCGGAGCGCATGACGTGATCTTGAAGGAACAGAACTAAGAGACAGACTATTCATAAAAAAAGAGTATCCGGGAAAGTCGGATACTCTTTTTTATTTAGGTTTACTTACAGATACAACTTACTTGAATATAGAGCTTAATACCTCCCCTGTCCAAGGTAAAGGTTTCTCTACATCAAACAAACGGAGGATCGTAGCTGCCGTATTCACAGTATTATTGGGTTCCGTGATCTTGAACCCTTTGCGTATTCCGGGACCGGTGATCCCCCAGGGAACAATCATCTCATTCGTACTGACTCCACCATGTCCGTATTCAATACCTCCGTGATCCGTCAGGAACATAAAATGAGTGTCTTTATACAAGCCGTCCCGTTTCATCTTTTCAAGAAATTTTCCGATCTCGACATCCGCTTCTTCAATAGACTTGATATACTCCGTAGACATCCATTTATGTTTATGCCCGGCACGATCGGTATGCACGGAATAAAGGAATACAAGTCACCGAAGGCATAACCACCCGCGTATCAAGCGAAAAGGAACCTTCAGCCAGCAAGACATCCAAATTCGGAGTTCTTGCTTTCAGAAATCCTTCCACACAGATACCATCAAGAGATATCAGGACTACACACTTGGCCTTCACTTTACCAACCCCATCCGTCATAGCAGCAGCAGAAACGGGAAGAGATGCCGAACCTAAAGCCAACGCACCTGCAAGCCCCTGCTTGAAAAATGTTCTTCTTGAATTTTTCATGATAATTTTATTATACGATTTTCCCCTGAAGCAAGTCTGAAATTCTTCAACCGCTTCTCTTTATCTCCAATAACCAACTTGTCCAACTGTAAAGAACCTTTCAGGACTTCGATCGTAGCAGTATCATCTGTAACGGTACAAGTACCCCAGGCATAACCGTTGCTCCAGAAATAACATCCCGGCCGGTCCGTGAAATGCATCCGTCGATCCACTCCTGAATATTGGAAATCGCTCAACGCGATTACTGCTGCCCAACTTGCCATCGAACGGGCATAGTGATGTCCGCACTCCGCCTCGCTGAACGGATTTCGCTTTGCCCCGTCATGACGGTCACGAATCGCACGGATGCAAGTCAAGGCCTCTTCTTCCATGCCTTCATATATCATGCCGGCAGCGGCACAATATTCGAAACCGGTCATCACTTCGGCAAAGTAAGGGAAAGGGACTTCCAGACGTCCTTTCGGCCAGGAGGCCATCAGCAGGCCGGACTCATCTCCCATCACATACGAACGCATATTATTAAAGTAACGGCTGAAATCCTTCACATAATTATATTTCATGATACTTCCCAATGTCGTACGGATATGCTCCTTATCTCCCAGATATCCCAAACCGCATATATGGGCCATATACTGTCCGACCAGCTGATCGACCAGGCAACCTTTTCCCAATTGAAACGGCGGAACCTTCACGTCCGGATTCCGCATATCCAGATATTCAAATGTTTCGGGATCGGTTATCTTATGTTCATAATATTCCCCGTTAAACAGATTGGCATCCATCCAGGTGCTTCCCTGCCGGAATAATGTATTACATTTCTTGGCAAACGTCTTATCCTTCATGGCTAAAGCCATTTTCTCAGCCGCCTTTAAGGCTCCCATATACCAGAAGCCCATTTGAGGATTCGGGCCGAAATAGTTCACATCCATCGTGTTATGCTGCGAACCTTCCATGATGCCGTCCTGATTGCCATCCCAACCTTTGTCGGTCCAGGCATAAGCAAGCACTTTCTTGACTTGCCCCCAATTCTTTTGCAGGAACTCATCGTCTCCCGACAACTGCCAATCCCGGTAAATCTTCATGACACATCCCATCTGGCCGTCCGCCGCAGCCGAATTTCCTTTCGCTGCTTCCGATAAAGGCAAGGAAGCCCGGAAATTCATCAGCCCGTTTTCTTTCGTCGCATAGTTGAATTCCACATCACGCATCGTCTTTGCCAATTCACCGAAAAGAAACGGTGTCGCCACCTCGTAGTTCCAAACATGCGTGCAGCTGCCGGCACAAGAACCGAAACGATCCATCACGCCTTCCCATCCCATCAAATGTCCGCTAGGTAAACGAAAGACCGTTTGCGAACGCAATGTTGCCAGATTAAACAAAGCAGCCTCTTTGACAACATCAGGATAAGTCGATTTCAGGAAGGCATGCACAAAAGAGAGCGTCTGCCTTTCCATCTCCGGAATCTGAGGTACGATTGCCTCCGCCGCTTCCCAGGCATCCGGGAACCGAGTGCTGTAATAGTTCCCGACAATTGTTTCCGACCAAGCTTTCCGGTTCGGGAAATTCCAAGTCAGGTAGAAAGTAAACGTTTCCGTACTGCCAGGTCCAACTGTCTTCTTTACCGCCAGCGAAGCCATCGGGTCTTCATCCTCCTGTCTGTCCCGCTCCGTCAGTTCGCCATCAGCACTAAAATCATCCCAAAAGTTAAGAATACCATTATTCCAATTATCCGCCCGCGAAGAAGTCCGGTAGGTGACCCCTTCTACTGCCTGAGTGGTCAAGGCCACCGTTCCATAAGCCGGATCATTCTTATCCACCCCGTCCGAATATAGGTAAAGGCCTTGCAAGCCGTTCTTTTTACGAAACTGGTTTTTATTGTCTTTCGCGCCTGTCGGAATGTAATCTCCTTTCCAGTCCGTCCTGAACTTACTGCCGTCCTTCCCGATAAAATTGCGCATCGAACCGCAAACGGCTACCTCCAAAGGACGGTCGGTCGTATTTGTCACCTCATAAGCCAACACGGCAACCGGCATGCCACTGGCATCTGCGTCTCCCGGTACCAACGGATTGAATCCTTTGACCGTCACTTTCACTGGCAACTGCCGGTCGGAAAGATGCACTTGTCCGAACGGATAAGCCGCCTCGAAAGTAGCATCGGCAAAACGCGGCATACCGTGATGGTTCACCGGCCGCCCCTCATAATGCAAATACTCCTGCGGATATAAAGGGCCTGCAAGCAGGGTAGTCATAGCCTCTCCCGTCTGCGGTTTTGCATAAATTGCAAAGAAAGGTGCATTATTGCCGGTCGTCACCGTACTATATTTCTTACCAGGGACATTCATAATCTCCCAATCCCGCAACTCTCCCCGGCCTCCCAAAGAGACCGTTCCGGTCCCGATTCCTCCCAAAGGCAATGCAACCTGGTAAAGATGCTCCCGGTCATATTGTTTCAGAACCGGCCATGTTTGCGGCTTCCATTCTTGGGAAAAGACGGCTCCAGAAACAAACATACAAATCGTTAATAGCTTTAATCTATTCATAACTCCAAAATTAGTTCAAGGCATACAATGCTCAAAGGGCTAATATACTTAAATATTATCCATTTCGGCCTTTTTGAAAGAAAAAGATATCCGATATACCCATATTTGCTTCGGAGAGTTATAATCTTGAAAGGTTCAAAACTTTGCCATAAAAAAGAGGATAAGCTATGTTAGCAAAACAAACAACAACCCTTATTGGGACGTTTTACTGTTTGGATTGAAAACCCAAGCAATCCGTGTCTGACATTTTTCTCTTTTATACCCGAATTAATAAGCAACCAGCAAAACGAGCACAGCAGGAAATCGAAAAACAAAATCCCTTTATGCTCAAAAAACAGAATAACCTGACATTGTGGAAAAGCTGAACTCCCGGAGAATTGCCTATAGTAAACGAATGTGTTTTGTTGTTAATGAAACAATGTTATACAATAACTCCCTTCCCAGATCAGGATAAGAAGGGAATTATAACCCGGATTTTGTATCAATTGCATTACGATGGCTAACCTTATGCATTAGCCATCGTAACTCATAGGGTTAGCACTTGTAAAGCGATGCCTTACTTTCTATACCTTATTTACCGGATGGCAGCCTGTCTACCACCATCGGACGAACAATATTTCCTCCTAACGAAACAATACTATCCTTGACAAACATATCTACGACAAACGAATTGCGAGGATGTATCTCAGACTCACTTTTGTGCGCATGGAAGACATAGCGCATCTTACCTTCCATATCGACAAAAGGAGCACCGTGACCGACACCGACCAGCCCGTCGCACTTATGCAACACGGGATTGCCTTCGTACTTTTTCCACGGGCCGAAAGGCGAATCCGATGTGGCAAAGCCTACCGCATAGTCCTGGCTTGTATAGCCGTTTGCCGAATAAATCAGATAATAGACGCCATTCTGTTTAAAGACGGAAGGACCTTCCACTACTTTGGGAAGAACCAATTCCCACGGTTCTTCGGCCTTGAAACATTGTGTCAATGTTTCTTCCTTGATCTCTTTCAGGTTCTCTTTCAGCTCCGCGCACCAGATGACATTGCCGTCGTTGAAACGAACGAAATATAGATAGGCTTTTCCATCTTCGTCAAAAAAGACGGAAGTATCAATGCTCTTTTCCTCGCGGATCGGCTTATGCTCGTCCTGCTTGAACGGACCCAAAGGAGAATCTGCCGTAGCAACACAAATATGCTCTTCCGTCGAATAGAACATGTAGAACTTCTTATCTTTTTCAACATAATAGACTTCCGGTGCCCAGAACATCGATTCGCCGTACGAATTCGTATGACTAAGCGACAAAGCCGAAGCACGTTCCCAGTATTCGAGGTCTTTGGAATAATAGACATCAAAACCGGTCCCGACATTCGTCCCGTAGATATAGTACAGGCTGTCATACACCAAGATATAAGGATCAGCCAAAGGGACCGTCTTCGACAAGACGGTTACCGGCTTTTCTTCTTCGACTTTCCCTTCTTCCTTTTTACCGGACTCAGAATCCGAACAACTCATGCAAAAACAAAGGGAGAGCGAAAACAATAAAGCAATCCATTTCTTATTCATAAAATCATCGATTTAATTATTTAATAACAGGACGAAACGCACCGTAAGAAGGCTCCAATTTATCAACGTAAGGCCAGCCGTCTTCATCCCACAAAATGCGGTCCAACAAGACTTGCCGTTGCGCATCCAAGCGTTCCAGCTCAAAAGCATGGTAAAGCATCCACGTGTTCTTTTCGTCATCTTCGAGAAGGGTGGAATTGTGGCCGGTCCCGACAAAGCGGTCGTTCTTATGCAGGATTACTTCATGCTTGTTATCCAACATTTTTCCTCCTTGTTTATCGACATACGGGCCGAGAAGGTCTTTCGAACGCGCCACAACTGTGGTGTAGGTACTTTTTTGTCCTTCGCAACAAGAGCCGATAGAGCCGATGAGGTAATAGTACTCGTCGCGTTTCCAAAGGTTGATCCCTTCGTAAGCGTTGCCAGCGATCTGGCGCTTGGTGTCAAGTTTAGGCGTGATCATCACATCATCTGTCACGTCCAGTTCCATGATATAAATTCCGAAGAAGCTCCCCCAAAGCATATAATACTTGCCGTCTTCCTCATAGAAATACTGGTCAATGGAGTTCTCTACATTCACTTCACGGCTGTCAAATACTTTGCCTTTCGGTGTGAACGGACCTTCGGGAGAATCGGAAACGGCATAACCAACGGTGCTAACCCAATGATTGCCCCATTGCGCCAAAGAATAGAAAAGAACATATTTGCCTTTCACATAGCGAATCTCCGGGGCCCAAAGATGAGCACGTTCTTTGACATCCTCGTTGTCGGGCAAGAAGTCTGGACGAGTCTCATCAGTGAAGGCAGTTCCTATCTCTTCCCATTTCACCATATCTCTTGATCGAAAAATCGGCAAGTTACGGATATCTTCAGTCGCATATAAATAAAAATAACCATCTTTTGCTCGCATGGCAGTCGGATCAGGTGCAGCAATCCGTATCACCGGATTATGATAAGCTAGTTGTGAATCATCAACTTTCGGAATATCCTGCCCATCCGAATTTCCAGTATTACCATTTCCACTACAAGCAGTGCAATAAATAGCACAAGACAACAAGAAAAATTTTTTTACATTCTTCATTTTCTATCTATTTTTATGAAGAAGCTATTACAATAGTACATATCAAAAATATAAACTTTTGCAACAGCTTCTTCTTTACAAAATCATTACTTCCAACCCGGATTCTGTTCCATATTCGGGTTCATCTGCGTTTCGTTATACGGAATCGGATATAACCAATAATGGTCTCCCCCCCACGCATAATGATAAGTTGCCTGTCCCCAAACCTGTCGCAGACCGTTCACCACCTGTTTGCCGTTGTCGTCATATGTGGCAAACTTTTTGTCCTTCCAAGTCTTCCAACGAAGTTCGTCAAAGTAAATCAAGTCTTCACCAAGCAATTCCCAATACCGTTCGTTCCGGATACGTTCACGCATATCGGCTTGGCCCATCACGGTCGTTGGGACATTGGAGTTGAGCAATTGGGCACCGGCACGAGCACGTACCTGATTGACAACAGTAACCGCTTCGTCTATCTTGCCCTGTTCGTTCAATGCCTCAGCAAGGTTCAACAGAACATCAGCATACCGGATTTTCGGCATATCAATACCAGTACCTTTTTGGCTACCTTCACCGACTCCTTCCGTCACGAATTTACGGTTCAGATAATAAAACATCGCCTGCGTATCAGTACGCAAATCACTCGCTTCACGCGTAATCGTACCATCCGCATTTTGTGTTTCTATCCACTGGCTACGGAACGGATAGCGGTTTGTAAAGTAATTATCAGCACCTCCGTCACCTCCTAAATAGGTGGCATACGGCGTAATGACACTCATTTCTAAACGCGGATCACGCTGTTCGTAAGCCTTGCGAATACGAGCTTCATTGCCACTCGGCAGATAATAATCCATATTGGCCCCCTGCTCTTTCGCATTTGCGATTTCTGATTCCGTCAAGTTATCACGCAAGAAAAAGACACGGCGTTCATTGACCGTCAACTTATAATACTCGGGAATGATCTTCGACCAGTCGAACTTGCTTCCATCCGCACACTCATAGGTATCAACGAAATCCGGATTGACCAAATAGTTATTCCACATGGAACCATAAGTACAACGATTACCAAATCCCCGGTTCTTAGAATTCCAATAACCATCCTCTTCGATGCACTGGACAGAGAAGATCATCTCATCACACTGCTCATTGACCTCCTTGAACAACATCTTATAGGCATTCGCACCGGAAGTAAACAGGCGATAACCACAATCACCGACCTTTTTGAAGTCAGCTTCAGCAGCCCCCCAGTTCTCCAACCACAGGTATATCTTGCCTCTGAGCGCATAGGCTGCACCTTTCGTAATGTGACCATAATCATTGTCGCCGCTGTTGTATTTATCCGGCAAATTTGGCTCGTTGATGCAATCAGTCAAATCCTTAATCAACTCATTCCAGAGATCCGTCATAGAAAGACGGCTACCCTTCGCTTCTTCGATGTTCTTGATTGGCTCTGTATAATAAGGAACACCACCAAACAGCAAGTTCAATTCATAATACCAATAGCTACGGAGAAATTTGGCTTCAGCAATCAAACGCGCTTTCTTCGCTTCCGGAAGCCCTACCACATCCGGCATATTAGCAATCACATCATTGCAACGGATGATAAACTTATAGTTGTCATGCCAAATCCAACTCGGACCATCTCCTGATGTCGTCTGGTTGCCAAACAGCATACCAAAGTTACGCCAGTTCGCATCGCGATCCATCACTGCCGAAAAGCAATCGAACCACATATTATAGTTATCATTATACAAATGGTTCAATCCATTGTATAAGCCGGTAACAGTCTGTTCAGCCATCGTGGCATCTGCCCATACCTCTCCTTCACTCGGCTGGTTTTTCGGAGTCAAATCCATATCTACACAACCTGTAAAGAACAAACCTGACAAAATTGTTGCTGAAAAAAGTTTTGCCATGTCTTTTATAATTCCCAAATTATTCTTGTCCATACTTTTTTTCACAATTTAATTAGAATGTCACATTAACACCAACCGTATACTGGCGGATCGGCATATAACCGTCACCGGCCATACGTTCCGGATCGCTACCTTCGAACTTAGTGATTGTCAGTAAATTTTCGCCAGACAGATAAACTCGTGCATTCTGAATGAAGGCTACTTTCATCCATTCTTTCGGAAAGGTATAGCCTATCGTCAGGTTTTTCAGCTTTATGTAGTTACCATTCTTCAGATGCCAAGAACTGGTAGCACTTGCCTGACCGCTGTTCTGATAACCAACGAGACGTGGCGTTTCGGAATAAATGTTCGTACGCGGATCATTCGGATTTTCAGGATCGAAGAAATAGTGATCATAAGCAATGTCATATCCGAGACCATATCCGTGCGTAACACTGACGCTGTTTTGCGTTTGTTTGTAATAATCGATCTTGAATCCGGCTGCTCCCGCCCAGTTCATCGATAGGTCAAAGCCCTTCCATGTCATGCTTGCCTGCAAGCCGAAGTAGTATTTCGGTCTCCAAGAAACACCTTGAAAATCGCGATCGTCATCATTACCATAAATACCATCTCCGTTATAGTCAGCATAAATCATATCCCCATACCAAATCTTATCTTTGCCGATCGCTTGGTTTGGGTAAAACTTATAACCAGCATCAAACATCGCCTGCAACCATTTCATATCAGCCTCAGTACGGATCATTCCGTCTTTCGGTCCCCCATTAATATTCACTGTCCCATCACTATTGAAATAAGAACCGTTACCTTTGTATGGATTCATCATATAATATTCATTCATCTCGTGGCCTTCCACGATCAAGTTGGACGAACCGTTTGCTACCGTACCAACATTCTGATACCACACTTTATTGCCGTTGGCATCCGTACGCCATTCGCGGACCAACTCCCCTTTATATTTCGTCACTTTATTCTTATTATAAGTAAAGTTTCCTGAAACCGAGTAAGAGATGTCTCCGACACGGTCATTCCAACCCAAAGTAATTTCAAGCCCTTTGTTGTTAACACCTGCCAGATTCTGGAGCGGAGAAGTAAATTGGTTCAGAGATTCCGGAAGCGTCGGGCGATATAAGATTCCATCCGTTTTTTTGTCATATACTTCGATCGTTCCGTTCAAACGGTTGTTCAAAACACCGAAATCAAGGCCTATATTGGTAATAGCCGTTTCCTCCCATTCCAAAGCGTAGTTGGAGAAAGTAGTCATGGCTAAACCATTGGATTTATTGCTATTGAACGCATAGTTGTAACCTGAACCGTAAAGTGCCTGCCACTCGTAATTACCAATGGAATTATTACCCAACTTCCCCCAAGATGCACGCAGCTTCAAATTACTCAACCAATCTATATCTTTCATGAATTCCTCTTCAGATATACGCCAACCGGCAGAGAAAGAAGGAAACAGCCCCCAACGAGAATCGGGAGAAAAACGAGAAGAACCATCATAACGCATGTTCATTTCGAACAAGTAACGATTGTCAAATGCATAATTGATGCGACCGAACCAAGAACGAGAAGAATATTCGTATGAAGAACCCTTAATATAATAAGGATCCGTCATGGCATCAAAGTCTGTCAAATTGACACTTGACATACCTTCCTTACAAATATCCACTTCGTCTCCCCAGTTACGCGATTCTTCATAACCGATCAATGCACCCACATCGTGCTTTCCATAAGTATGCGCCCAACTCACCAGCATATTGGTTTTCCAGTACTTTTCACGTCTTTCCCAATCATACACCTTATAAGTAGCCATATCCGTAGAAGTCGGAGGCGTACTCAAAGTCATTGTACGGTTGAAACTGTACTGTTCTTTATAATCAGAAGGTTGCCATCTGTGATGGTTTGTAAACTGATCATAATAAAAGTTGGCTGTAAACTTGAAGTCTTTCAAGAACTTCACTTCTATATACGGGTTCACGAAATATTTGTTCTGCTTGTAGTAACCATACGAGTTACTCATATTCAGCAATGGGTTTCCTGCCTGCCCGTCTTCTTCGTTAGTTTCGATTCCACCATATTTGCCGTCATAACAAGGATAAACACCTGGGGTCACCTTCTGCATGTTCAATCCCCACATATCGCCCAGATTATTGCGATCCTGATCGGCGTTATACCCCCAAGCACGCATTCCTACAGTCAGGAAATCGGTTACTCTCGACTCGATGTCACTACGCAAATAATATTTCTTTACCCCCGACTCGATAACCAAACCTGGATTATTCAGGTAAGTACCCGAAATCGCATAGTTAGTACGCTTTTCCGCACCAGTCAAGCTGATAGTATGTTCCTGCATCCATTTCGGGTCATAAACGACATCATACCAATCCGTATTCGGATGCGTCACATAATTCGGTATGCCAGCAACATTCGTCGCGTTCGGGTTATTAGCTGCTTCACGCCACTCATTGATCGTCGACTGGGAGAACTTGGCCGCCTGGTTCGTGTTGAGATAACCTTCGTTGACAAACTCCATATAATCCGCATAATCCGTTACCTGACGAATCAGTTTGGCCGGAGTCTGGTAAGAAAACTTGCCCGAATAGGTCACATTGATTTTTCCATCCGAACCACGTTTCGTCGTAACCAAGATTACCCCATTAGCCCCTCTGTTACCGTAAATGGCACAAGATGCGGCATCTTTCAAGATGGAGATCGAAGCCACATCATTTGGATTCACTTCATTGAGGCTCATCTCCATTCCGTCCACAAGGATCAGCGGGCCAGCATCGTTCATCGTACCCACACCACGGATCAAGATGGAAGAACCTTCGGCATTCGGCTGGCTACTAGTATTCATCACATTGACACCGGCCGCCATACCTGACAACGATGCGGCGATCGTGGTAACCGGACGGCTCAGCTTCTCATCCGTAAAATTTAGGCTGGCTACAGATCCGGTCAAATTCACCTTCTTCTGAGCAGCATAACCAACAACAACAACTTCTTCAAGAGCTTGGGTGTCATCTTTCAATACGATTTCGAAAGCCCCTTTATTACCCACTACAATCTCTTGGGCCATGTAACCGATATAGGATACCGAAAGTTTAGAATCGGCAGAAACGCCTTCCAGCGTAAATTTCCCGTCCATATCGGTTATTGTCCCGTTGGTAGTGCCCTTTACCGAAACATTCGCTCCGACAACCGGTTCGCCATTAACATCGCGGACAACTCCGGTGACAATCTTTCCCTGCTGGTGAACGCCAGCCTCCTTGACAGTTATGATAATGTTTTTATTCGATATCGTATAACTACAATTCGGGAGAATTGTAGTCAGTATATCTGATATACTGAGATCCTCAGCATTCAATGTGACACGTTTGTCCACGTCTATTATTTCGTCATTATAAAAGAACGTAAACTCACTGCAATTTTCAATTTTCTTTAAGACCTCTTTGACTGTTGAGTTTTTCATATTGAGGCTAATCCGGACAGTCTGAGAATAAGACTCTGTAGCATAAAGCCCACTTAACATGAAAGTTAACATAAACAGGGCTAAATTCATCACCCTAGTTTCTTTTTGAATAAAAGAATACAAAAGACCCTTTCGGTTAAAATAAATCATATTCTATATAGATTTTCAGTTAAACTTTATCGCCGAAACCAAATACCGGACGATAGATTAATTATTTTTTCGACAGACGAATGTAACTCACATACACCTATCCTCTTTTTTCACAATAACATCATTTGTCTATTCCCATAAGCAATCTGTTTTTAAAGTTAAACATTTATTTTCGAGGAGTTATATATACTTTATTTTTCTTTATCTCATACCTAACAGGAACAATCAGACTCATCGCTTCCATCACCTCTTCGATGCTCTCCTGCCGGATTGTGAAAGAAAGACGAGTGGAAGCGGCAAACTGCTTCGGACATTCGATATCCATATTATAGCGTCCCTCCATACTGATTAATATATCAGCCAGACAGTCGTTGTCAAATACCAGGCGGTCTTTGATCCAATCGGTATACAAACCGACTTTGGCTTCTTCGACAGAAGCGGTCTGATCCGACTTACGGTATCTGAACAGTTCATCCGGTTTCAAGTAAACCGGATCTTTCAAAGCTTTTCCCGATATCTTTACACTACCGCTCAGCAAAGCGGTCTCTACAAATTCACCTGAAGAATAGCTATCGAGATCGAAACAGGTTCCCAAAACTTCGACATCTATCTCTCCCGCCTGTACGACAAAAGGTTTTTTCGCATCTTTTGCCACCTCGAAATACGCTTCTCCCTCCAAAGAGACAAACCGTCTGTCACCGGTAAATTGATTCGGATAAGTCAGTTTTGTTTCCGAATTCAGCCAAACCACCGATCCGTCAGGCAACGTGAACCGGCCTTTGCTTCCTTTTGCCGTTATCAGTTGGTTTTGCACGATGACATCAGGAGCGGAATGCTCCCTCCAACTGCCGATACCATAACCGATTCCCAGCAAAAGCAACAAGACGGCAGCAACCCGCATCCAACGCAAAACCACCGATAATGTATTTCTCTTCGCAGGCAAATCCCTCTCCATCCGTCCCTGCTCCAGCAAGATACGGTTTTTCAGTTTCCCCAAAGCGATATCGATCTCCAGCTCGTTTCCGGCAGCGACATTACAAGACAGCCACAGGTCACGAGTTGCAATAAAATCATCCCGATTATCATCCGATTGTTTCAGCCATCGAAGCAATAGCCTCTTCTCTTCCAGTTCAGCCGAGCCATCCAGATAACGGATTATGATTTCGTTGATATCGTGTGTTTCTTCTTTCATTACAGATTCATTTATTAGTAATACAAAAAAAGGTAGTTTTACCCTACCTCCATCCTACAAAGAATTAGCGTTTCTTTTTATTCTCCGGCATGAAACTTTCGTTCCACCCTCTGGCTGTCTAAAGAGAAAGACAAGTGACAGCCAACACTAACAAAGGGAATAAGTCCCTTTGGATAAGATATTCTTTCAACCCGGAAAGAGCCTTGCTAATCTGCTTTTCAACCGCTTTGATACTAATATTCAGTTGTTCCGCAATCTCACGGTTCTTCAATCCATAGCTCCGGCTTAACATAAATATTTTATGGCATTGAGGGGGAAGCGTGTTTATATAAGACATGATTTCTTCTTCCAGTTCTTTCAATAACAAGCTCTGCTCGGAATTTTGCATATAAGAGGAAACGTACTGATCCAATATATCCGTCTCTCTCTCAGGTTTCAAAGGGTATACATCCTGTTGTTTCTTATCCAACGCATTCAGAGCATGCGTATATACGGCTTTGAAAAGATAAGACTTTACAGATTCATCCTCAAAACGGATACTTTCACGCCGCTTCCAAAGTTCATAAAAAACATCCTGAACAATATCTTCCGACAAATCCTTATCATTCACAAAACGGAAAGCATACGCCCGCAAAGGTTTGTAGAAACGCTTGAACAGTGTTTCCAAGGCTGCAAAATCCTGAACATATATCTCTCCTGACATGAATTTGTTGTTTTATAAAAAGCAAAAATACAGATATTTTTCATTTAATGCCGGCAGAAGAGGAATATTGATAACTATATAAGCAATATTGCCATTTACAATGCAACCATATTATCACTATCTTTGTTTTATTAATAATAAAAGGAAACAACATGACACCAATTGAATTAACAAAAACGGAATTTATACAGCGAGTAGGAAACTTCGAAGAAAGCCCCAAAGATTGGAAATACGTAGGCGACAAACCTTGTATCGTAGACTTTCATGCTCCCTGGTGCGGCTATTGCAAACGTCTGGAGCCGATACTCGATGAGTTTGCAAAAGAATACGACGGAAAACTCTACATCTATAAAGTCAATGTAGACAACGAAGAAGAACTGGAAGCTGCTTTCAAGATCCGGACGATCCCGACTTTGCTCCTCTGCCGCATGGACGGGAATAAAGAAATGATGCTCGGCACGATGGGTAAACCGGAACTTCGCAAAGTGATCGAAGGCATCTTATAATGTCTCTATCAAATATTAGAATACAGAAGGTATGAATCAGGAAAGCCAAGCGCTAATTCTGATTCATGCCTTCTACTTTTATACGGATCGAGCCTGGAGTCCGTTGGAAGCAGGAACAAAACAGATTCAGATCATTCGTCTTTTGCATGAACTCCTGCAATATCCGGTATTCCTCATCCGACCATGTTTCATAATGACGGGGATATTGCTTACGAACTCTCATTATCGACTCGGATACGTCCGTTTTCTTGATTCCCAATTGCCGGATACGCTCTTCGAAACCGGCCAGATCTTCATCCGTACAGTTGTTTACCGGATCGGCATCAAAGAAACCGGGACAAATCTTATTCTCGACCTGGACCTGTTTCGTTACAGAGACAGGAATAGGCTCGAAAAGAACGGATTCCGGTTCTATTGCGTCTAACTCCTTCTTCAAGTTTGAAATATGCTTCGTTGCTTCGGGAGAAAGCAGTTTAACGGAGCATTCATGACGGGAATAAGCCTCGTCCCTACTCGCGGAAAGCCAGTTAAAGGAACCTTCCACCAATACCGAATCATCAATCGCAAGCGATTTATTATGAATGCCTTTCAACAGAATCAACTTAATACCGTTTTCGGTTAAAGCCTTCCGTCCGGCAACGGCCTCCTTCCGCAACACACCGGTTTGTTTATCATAATCCAAGCGGAAATCCGAATACACCACGACTTCCACACCTCGCTCCACTGCTTCCCGCATCAGGGGAATAAGATTATCATGTTCAATCGCCTGGATCGATATAAAAGGAGATACGATCAGCAACCTTTTTGTCGCATCTTTAAAGGCTTGCCGCAACAAACCGGTGTGTTCCTTCAATGTCGATAAACGTTCGGCCGGCTGGTAGCGGCAAAGCGGTTCCTTTTGCCGATAGATGAAATTGCCGGACACTTCGTTCGCAGGATCGTCAAACAACCATTTTGCCAAGTTACCGACGGGCGTATTCCGTTCGGGATGGAATATATTCATATTTCCGAACACCAGAAAATGATATTGCGCACGCGAAACAGCTACGTTGAGCATATTGTACTTCCCACCTTGCTCCATAAAATAAGAAGCATCACCGGGAGAATTGACCGATGAAAAAATCACGACCGGACACTGCGCTCCCTGCAAAGAGTGAACAGTGCCGATCGTCATACCGGCAAACGCTTCCGCCTCCGGCGACTGTTCCGCAAGACTACGGATGATTTCTTCCTGCGCCTTAAATGGGGTGACTACAGCCACTATTTTACGGATCGGATCCTTGTAAACGCTTTCCAACTTATCTTTTTCCGTTTCCAGCCAAGAGACGATTGCTGCCGCTTCCGCTCTGTTCAAGACACTGCCCGTCGCCCCTTTTTCACTGACTCCGTTTACATGGACATACCCTTTAGGCGGCAAGTCTTTATACTTCACCTTGTTTCCTTTCTTCGGCAGCAAACGGCCGTGATACACATAGTCATTGCAATAAGCAATGATCGGATCGAGACAACGCCTGTGTTCGGTCAAGAAAGCGCCTCTTTCGCCGGCGACTTCGAAACTGCAACTCTTCCGCGCCATCTTCATGATGCTTCCGGACGAGGACAAGAAACCGTTTTCATGCAGAAACGCATACCGATCATCGGACTCGGAGGATACTAAGCCAAAACGTTTCAGATTGATACTGGAATATTCGTCCGAGATGAACCATATCGGTTCGATCTGTTCCACGTCTCCCACTAAAATAGCTTGCTTGGCAAGGCTGAAAGACGGAATAGCCAGTTCGGGAGATACCTGCCCCGATTCATCCACAATCAGCAAATCAATCGCATCATAGAGCGGCGCATCCCACTCCCCATTGTCCGCACAAACCATGTATTTCGGCAAAGAATGGAAAGTCGAAATAAAGACGGGCATCACACAGGCCAAACGTTTCAACCGTTCGGTGTAATCCTCGCGGCCACGTGTCTCCCCCTCTTTATCGCATCCGGCCAAGCGGCGGATGAACTCGGCTTCCCGGTCATGGATGGCATACCAGAACAAAAGATAGCGGTAACTGATATCCAGCCGCACCGCCATATCTTCCGTATAAGGAAGGGCATTATATTCCGGATTGGCAACCAACTTGTCATAGCGTGCCTTAAAATCTTCCGTCTGCTCCCAGCCGCATATCACATCATCATAGCTTGGAAGTTTTTGAAATTTACGGAACAGTTTACTCAGAAAACCTTTATCCGCCATCTCTTTTCCATATTGTTTGAGACTGGCAACATTCAAGCAGGTTCCAATCTCATCCCGCATCTTCCTCATTTGCCTGCGAAGGAAGCGCTGGCATGCAACTTCATCCCGGCAAGATGTCTGAAAGAAACGATTGAAATGTTCCAGATAGAACCCGCGATATTCTTCCAACCGGGCAGGATCGTCATAATCATTCGGAAAGCCTTCACCTTTCGTATTGAACATCATTTTGTACTGATCCTTTTGTTCGTCTTTGCCTGACAGATACAATCCCAACGTATCCAAACCGGGCAGCCAGCGGAGAGTCAACAGGTTTGCAGGCTTATCGCCAGAAGGCTGTTCGATCTTGAAATCTTTCAGGATATTGGTAATCGCCTGGTTATTGGCGGAACTGGCTACGATGATATCCGGATCATCAGGATGCTCCAGTACGGCATGGACGATCCGGTTGGCAATCACCGTCTGTAAAAAGGTCGTCTTGCCTGTTCCCGGAGGTCCGTTAACGGCAAAGATATCGGAACTGTCCGGGTCCGTATACATGGCAAGCGTCTCACGCTGGGAGACAGACAGCGGAAACTCGCCACTCATCTGTGCCCAATGGTCTTTATTGCAATAAACTTGCTGTCTATCCGGCACAGGCAGCAATGTTTCCAGCTTTTTACGGATCAGAAGTTCCAGTAACGGATGGGAAGATTTACTTTCCAATAGCTTGTCATACAAGTTGATGATCTTTTGTGCCATTCCTCGTCCGGGAGCTTTCACGACAATGATTTCAGGCTTGTCGGCATAATTCATTTCCCGGAAAGTCAAGCCGGTCGCATCTTGGAACAGTTTTTCGCAGGCACTCCAATATATCTTCCAGTCCGTCTCTTCGGTATCGAACTCGCTCAAGAGCCGGTCCACATTCGAAAGGGATGCAATAGTTCTGTCATTGCGCGCATTCGGAGACAAAAACTTACGGACAAAAACCGGAATACGTTCAGACTTGTTGTCGCAGACCTGGAAAGTGCCGTCCGGCAACAATGTCGCGGAAATCAGGAAAGGATACTCCGGAGTATTCTGTCCAGAAGCCCACCCGTTTTCGTACTCAGGAAGAAAGACACAAGGAGCAATCTGTATTTTACGTTTCTCGTCATCCGTCTTTTGCTTCCCTTTCGGGAAAAGCAAGGGAATGTCTTTACGAAGTATAAATTCCGGAACCTTGTCACCTATCCGCAATGTAACCCGCGCTTCTTTCTTTAGCGACCTGCTCCTTCGTTCGGCATCCAGCAGGCAATTTTTCCAGTATTTCAGTAGTTTTTTGTCCATTCGATCAGTAAGCCGTTTGTTGTCTCTTTCTATTTCTTTTCCCGAACGGTTATATGAAAACAACCTTGCTTGCGTTCGTGTTTGACATAGCAACGCTCTTCCCGTTTCAAATCGCGCAAAACCATTGCCAATACCATTTTCAACCGGTCTTTGTCGATATTCAGAGTATCGCTCTCGTCTACTTTGGTATAACGGACCCAGGAGACATCAAAAGTCGTTCCGTAGCGGTGGGCCGAATTTTGGGAGGAATTGGTATTTCTCTTTTTCAGGTTCTTGACATCATCGACCGTACGGGTGACACTGGTCACTTTGATTTTGTAGACCGAAGCATTCAAATTGCGTAAGGAATCCTGGAAATTATGTCCGATATCTTCCAGCAACTGTGCTGCCGAAGGGATCAGATATGGGATGGAATGCGTCAGCTTTTCCACTTCATAATACTCATTGGTTTCGATCTCTTCCATCTCCTTTTTTACTTTCTCCGCTTCTTCACGGTCCGATGCCGGTTTGATGCCGATACGTTTCGCTTCGGCCAGATGTACATCGTTCAGGTCTTTGAAATCACGGTTATAACTTCCGTTATACCAAATGCGCTTCAACTCGCCGCGCTCTTCCTTCTTTCCACAAGACGAACATATCGCTGCCACCGAAAAAGTCGCCACTATCAACCAAATACTAAATACAATCTTCTTCATCATTTCTTTTTTAGGGAAAACAAAAGTAACTAAGATTCACTGATTTCAAAATATTAATGACTATTTTTGTGAATCCGAATATAAACTAATAGATAATTGTATGGACGCATTGGAATTAAGACTGTCACTTATCGAGCAACTGAAAACGATCGATGATGTCAAGCTGTTGACACAGATCAAGAACCTGATCAACATTGCTACAGAGAAAAAGGAAACGCGCTATCCGGCACAGATGACGCTGGAAGAATTAAAGGAAGTGTTGAACAAATCGAGAGAAGATTTTAAACATGGACGATATATGACTACAGAAGAATTACGTAAACGGCATCCATTATGCGAATAGATATTGCCTAGTCAGATAACGCCATTGCCTTACTTGACAACATTTACAGATTCTACAGTAAAAAGAGCCAGACCGCAGCTATCCGTTTATACAACAAACTATTGGATTCTGCCGAACCTTTACGTGTTTTTCCACAAGCCGGACCTATCGAACCTTTATTGAAAGAATATGATTGCGAGTTTCGTTCCCTTGTCGTCGAAAAACATTACAAGCTGATTTACACGGTTACCGACGAACTAATCGAAATCCATGCCGTGTGGGATTGCCGCTAGGAAGGATGGCACCTGCAAGAAATGTTCAAATAATCTTCGTGAAGAGACAACAAAATGCCCCACAATTTATCTTTACATAAAGAATATTACTAATTTTGTCTGCCTGAACGAGAGTGGTAGAAAACTCGCGACAAAGGCAAAACTAAAACAAATTGAATGATTGAACGAATTTATATTCTTGAGAGCGTAGACCCGGTTATATTCTACGGAGTAAACAATGTCAACATGCAGTTGATCAAGACATTGTTCCCCAAGCTACGCATTGTGGCAAGGGGAAATGTGATGAAAGTGATAGGAGACGAAGACGAATCGGAGCTCTTTCTCAAGAAAATTCGCGAGGTAGAAAAATATTGTGAGAAATTCAACTCGCTGAGCGAAGATGTCATACTGGACATCATCAAAGGCAAAGCCCCGGTGATCACCAAGCAAGAGAACCTGATCATCCACGGGATGAACGGAAAACCGATCGTCGCCCGCACGGAAAACCAGCAACGCCTAGTCAAAGCATTCGAAGAAAACGACCTCGTCTTTGCCACGGGCCCTGCCGGAACAGGTAAGACATTCGTCGCCATAGCCCTCGCCGTTAAAGCACTTAAAAACAAAGAAATCCGCAAGATCATCCTAAGCCGTCCGGCAGTAGAAGCCGGTGAGAAATTAGGATTCCTCCCCGGCGAGATGAAGGACAAACTCGACCCGTACCTCCAACCTTTGTATGACGCCCTGCAAGACATGGTTCCCGGGGCCAAACTGAAGGAATACATGGAGAACAACGTGATCCAGATCGCCCCACTCGCTTTCATGCGCGGGCGGACGTTGAACGATGCGGTCATCATCCTCGACGAAGCGCAGAACACGACGACCCACCAGATCAAGATGTTCCTCACCCGCCTCGGAATGAATGCAAAAATGATCATTACCGGTGACGTGACGCAGATCGACCTGCCGCCGACAGCAACCTCCGGTCTCGTACAGGCCATGCAAATCCTGAAAGGCGTAAAGGGAATCGGCAAAGTCGAATTCGAGAAAAAGGACATTGTCCGCCATAAACTCGTCCAACGTATCGTAGAAGCCTACGACAAATTCGACAGCAAGCATGGCAAAGGCGGTTCGAGAACCGTTTCCAAAGAACAACAAGAAGAGATAAAGAACAATATTAATAACAGTCAGGACGCCCGATAAGCGCCCCATAAAAACAAAGATATGAAGAAGGCATTAACAAAAACAGACTTCAATTTTCCAGGACAGAAGAGTGTCTATCATGGTAAAGTACGCGATGTGTACAACATCAACGACGATGTATTGGTGATGGTTGCAACAGACCGTATCTCGGCATTCGACGTAGTCCTGCCGGAAGGTATCCCTTACAAAGGACAGATGCTGAACCAGATCGCAGCCAAATTCCTGGATGCAACTACCGACATCTGCCCGAACTGGAAACTGGCTACTCCCGATCCGATGGTGACCGTAGGCGTGATGTGCCAGGGATTTCCTGTTGAAATGATCGTACGCGGCTACCTCTGCGGAAGTGCATGGCGTGCTTATAAGAGCGGCGTGCGTGAAATCTGCGGTGTAAAACTGCCGGAAGGCATGCGTGAAAACGAACGTTTCCCCGAACCGATCGTTACCCCGACGACAAAAGCCGAGATCGGCGAGCACGATGCCGACATCTCCAAGGAAGAAATCCTGGCTAAGGGTCTGGCCACTCCCGAAGAATACGAACTGTTGGAAAAATACACGCTCGCCCTCTTCAAACGCGGTACGGAAATTGCTGCCGAACGCGGCTTGATCCTTGTCGACACAAAGTACGAATTCGGCAAGCATGGCGGCAAGATCTACCTGATGGACGAAATCCATACACCGGACTCTTCCCGCTATTTCTACAGCGAAGGCTACGAAGAACGTTTTGCCAAAGGCGAACCGCAGAAGCAACTCTCCAAAGAGTTTGTCCGCGAATGGCTGATGGAAAACGATTTCCAAGGCAAGGCTGGCCAGAAAGTTCCCGAAATGACTCCGGCTATCGTAGACGGTATCAGCGAACGCTACATCGAACTGTATGAACACATCACAGGCGAGAAGTTCGAAAAAGGCGATACGGACAATCTCCTTTCCCGTATCGAAAAGAACGTAACCGAATATCTCAACAAATAAGATAAACGGATATGGCGAAGTACGGTTCAGAACAGATTCTACCCTACAACAACGAGGAGCACAAAACGACACAAGTCAGGCGCATGTTTGACTCCATCGCCGGTACATACGATCAGCTGAACCATACGCTCTCGCTGGGTATCGACAAAATATGGCGCAGGAAAGGAATCGCTTTCCTGCGTCCTTTTTCTCCCGCCTCGATCCTCGATATCGCCACAGGCACGGGGGACCTGGCCATCTCCATGCACCGCCGCCTGAAAGCCGACCGCATCATCGGGGCCGACATCTCGGAGGGCATGATGGAAGTCGGACGGCAGAAAGTCGCTGAAGCGGGATTGTCGGACCACATCACGTTCGAATACCAGGACTGCACGGCACTGACCTATCCGGACAACTCGTTCGACGCCGTCACCGCCGCATTCGGAGTACGGAATTTCGAAAACATAGAACAAGGTATCACCGAGATGTACCGGGTTCTGAAGCCGGGGGGCCATCTGATGATCCTGGAACTGTCCTCACCGGTACATTTCCCGATGAAGCAACTCTACAACATCTATTCGAAAGTCGTGATCCCTACCGTCGGGCGCCTGCTATCAAAAGAGCATACAGCCTACAGTTACCTGCCGGCCTCTATCAAAGTCGTTCCACAAGGAAAGGTCATGACCGACCTGCTCAGCCGGGTAGGTTTCAGCGAAGCCCGTTCGCACACTTTCACCTTCGGCATTTGTTCGCTATACACGGGCAGCAAGGGCGGTTCGCAAACCACCACAACAGTATAAATCATCTTAAATTTACAGGTCATGCAAAAATATGGTTTAATAGGATATCCCCTCGGACACTCTTTTTCAAAGAACTACTTCAACCAGAAGTTCGAATCCGAGAACATTGATGCAACTTATCTGAACTTCGAGATCCCGAACATCAAAGATCTGAAGACTGTATTAAAAGAGAACCCGGAATTGAACGGTCTGAATGTCACCATCCCCTACAAGGAACAAGTCATTCCCTACTTGGATGACCTGGACGAAGACGCTCGCTTGATCGGAGCCGTCAACGTCATCAAATTTACGAAAGGCCTCTTCGGCAAAAAGCTGAAAGGCTACAACTCCGACATCATCGGCTTCAAGCGCTCCATCGAACCGCTCCTGAACGAAACACATCGCAAAGCCTTGATCCTGGGAACGGGTGGTGCGTCAAAAGCAGTCTTCCAAGGATTAAAACAATTGGGTGTCGGCGCCACGCTGGTTTCCCGTAAACCGAAAGAGCACTGCATCACCTACGAAGAAATCACTCCGAAGACGATGCAACAGTACACCGTCATCGTCAATACGACCCCGTTAGGCATGTACCCGAATATCAACGCATGTCCCGACATTCCTTACGACCTGCTCACCCCAGACCATCTGTTGTACGACCTCTTGTACAACCCGGATGAAACCCTCTTCATGAAGAAAGGGAAAGAAAAAGGAGCCGTCGTCAAGAACGGCCTTGAAATGCTCCTGCTACAAGCATTCGCTGCTTGGGAAATCTGGCAGAAATAAAGCATAGCTTTACGACTCCTAACCCATAGCTTTAGAAGGCATAACCCTATGGGTTAGGATATATATACCGATACTGAAAAAAACAATTCAACTCCGGGTTAATACGAAATCGGGGGTGACAAGGTAGTCCAACCGATAAACCGCCCCTTCTTCCGTACGGGTTTCATAGACGGTGAAACTCCCTTCTTCCGCATAGGGAAACGGACGGACATGCAGATGGTGAAGGAAGTCGACTTCTTCCTGCCCGATCATCTTGAAAAGCGTCTCTTTTGCACACCAATGAAGCAACAAGTGCTCCGTCTCGTGTTCTTTGTCGATACCCGCCTCTTCTTCCGGATTCATAAAGCGACTACGTATCTTCAACACCCTCCCGGAATGGTATTCGATGTCGATACCGGCGGCAGGACGGTCCTGCAACAGAACGGCGGCATAACCTTTCGTATGGGAGATGCTGATATGCAAAGACGAGCCGGACAGGTAAGGCGCACCGTTCGGACGATAGGCTACGCAGACCGGGCCGCCCGTAAGCTCCTGCAAAAGCACACGGCAGGCAAGCCATTCCTGGCGACGCTGCTCCGTACGGATCAGCTCCAGCTGCGGAAGATGTTCTTCCCTGTTCCGCAAAAGGGACAGAAGCACTTCGGAAGACTCCTCGATCTTCCAGATTCCCCACAACGGACCGGTATGTTTCATCAGGAGAGGCATTATTTCTTCCACTCAAAAGATTGGATCAGTTCTACGATATCCTGTTTCAGATATCGGGTGACGGGAGCCAGCGAATCTGCATTCGGGATACAATCATAATACAAAGCTCCCCGGAAAAAATGCGAGACACTGTCGGTCAACATAAATTGCAATGGCGAAGCGGATTCGCCATCCAGCATGAAAAGCGATCCATAAACCGAAGCCTCCGGATTGCTGTACGCCTGCATCTTGATCCGTTCCGGATATTTCGATTGCCGGACAACCAACGCGCGACACTCCTCCTCCGCCCTGCCCAGCGTAGCCGGAGTGATAGGGAAATAGCTGCAATAGAGCTTCACGTTCAACTGCGGATAAGAGAGATTGATCCACCCTGCCGGATTCCCGACCGGAGGCAACTCCACCTCTGCCCATCTGGAAAGCCGGAAAGTATAAGGTAAATCCCTTACCGGAAGTGCCTGGTAGGAAGGGGCAGGCGGTTCGATACGGAAATAGCCGCGCGGCTTCGGTGTATATTCCGTACAGGAAACACACAAGGCCAACAGCCCCCCACACACTATACCGGTCGACATACGCATTACTCCTCTTGCCGCTCCTTTCCTTGGTCCGAAATGCGGTTGAACTTGACTTTCAGGATACGGCGGTTATCGATCTCCAGAACCTGGAAACGATAGTCGTCATATTCGATGATCTCGCGGCGGCGAGGGAAGTCGCCTTTGATCTCCAACAGAAGGCCGGCAAGAGTTTCGACCTCCTCCGTCAGTTTGCCGAATTCGGTAGGATCGGCATCGATCACACGGAAAAAGTCGGTCAGCAATATCTTGGCTTCAAAAATAAGACTGCCGTCCGCCAGGCGGATGAACTGCTTTTCATCTTCGTCGTATTCATCGGAAATCTCTCCGACAATCTCTTCCAGGATATCCTCCATCGTCACGATACCGGAAGTACCGCCAAACTCGTCCACCACGATCGCCATATGGATCTTGCTGGTACGGAATTCCTCCAGGAGATCGTCGATCTTCTTCGTCTCAGGCACAAAATAGGCCGGACGGATCAAGCTCTGCCAACGGAACGTGTCAGGCTTCTCCACATACGGCAAAAGGTCTTTGATATACAGGATTCCCTTGATGTTATCCTCCGAATCGGCATAAACCGGAATACGGGAATAACCGGATCGGATGATGAAATCGACCACGGTGCGGAAACTCGTCTTGATGTCGATATCCTCCATATCCAGGCGGGGCGTCATGATCTCGTCGGCAGTCTTGTTGTAGAACTTGATGATCTCCGAAAGCATCTCTTTCTCTTCCGGCATTTCGGTGGAAGTGAGTTCCAATGCTTTGGAAAGCTCGTCGACCGAAAGATCGTACTTCTTCTTGACTAACGCCTTGTTGATGACGCTGGTCGACGTGACCAATATGTTCGAAAGCGGCCGGCAGACACGCTCCACGACATTCAGTACAGGGGCCGAACTGCGCACGAACCGCAGCGAGTTTTTCTGTGCGTAAATCTTCGGCATGATCTCGCCGAACAACAAAAGGAGAAAGGTCAGGACGATCGTCTCCAGAATAAAGCCCAACATCGGGGCGGATGAGAAATTGACGATCGCGTTGATACCGTAGGTACAAAGCATGACGACAGCCACATTCACAAAGTTGTTGGCTATCAGGATAGCGGCGAGCAGGTACTCGGAACGGTCCAGCAAACGCTGGATTAATGGGTCTGAAGGTGCATTCTCTTCCCGGATGTCGTTGATATCACCCGGGGTTAACGAGAAAAATGCCACTTCGGAAGCCGACACGAAGCCGGAAACCAACAGCAGAAGAATTGCAAGGCTTAACGCTATTACAGGGCCTGCTGTGAGCGCCTGTATAGTAACCTGGTCGAATAAGCCCGATAAATAATAGTCTGAGTCCAAGGGGAACAGTATTAGTTAAACAATATCAGAACGGAAGGTCGTCCGCACTGTTGGAATCTAAAGATGTGTCCGGTTGTCCGGATGCGGGTTGCTGGTAGCCCGTCGCCTGCTGGTATCCGGTGGACGGCTGGGCGGTCTGAGGCTGTGCCGCCGTCATTCCTGTACCGGAAGCATTGTCGCGATTTCCCGTACCGGAACCTGTGCTGTAAAATTCGACACGGTCGGCATGGATTTCCGTCACATACCGCTTCACACCGGACTGGTCGTCGTAACTACGCGTACGGATCTTGCCTTCTACATAGAGTCCGGAACCTTTCTTCACCCATTTTTCAACGAAGGAAACCAAATCACGGCGAACGACCACATTGTGCCATTCCGTACGTTCCGGGACAACCGTACCATTGGCCAACGTATAACCTCTCTCGGAAGTTGCAAGCGGGAAGTTGGCAACAGCAGCGCCACTATCGAAGTAACGTACTTCTGGATCGCGTCCGACGTTACCGATCAATATAACTTTATTCAATGACATAGCTCTATTCTTTTATTAGTCTACAAAGAAACACAAATTCAGTCATTCTGACAAGTTTCCTTCTAATTTCTCCAAATAAATATGTATCAGGCGGGGAACCGCATATTTCTCCACATCGTCAGTCGCCACAGGAAGGTAAGACTTCAGGGCATCGCCCTCCCGCTCTATCTCTATCCGGTAGAAAGCCGTATACAATATCTGATGGGACAGGACATGCTTCACCCCCTGCAAATCAGCCGAAACATTCAGCCGGCCCGCTCCTGCAAACAGTCGGCGAAAAGCATCCGTCGTCTGCAACTCCGCAAAATCCATAGCCTTATCCGTTTCGATAAGCGGAAACTCGTAGAGCCCTTCCCAAATGTCTTTCCCTTTCCGGCGGGACAGCCAGGTTTTTCCTTTATATATAATGTACAAATAATGAAAATATCGGTCACGCGTCCTGGTCTTTTTCTGTTTCACCGGATAGATCTGCACATCGCCCGCCCCATAAGCAGCGCAGTGCCCTTTCAACGGACAAGCTTCGCAATCCGGATTTTGCGGCACGCATTGCAAGGCGCCCAATTCCATTATAGCCTGGTTGTGTTGCCCGGCATACCGCGGGTCCATCACCAAGCCGGCCAGTTCCGTAAAGGCTTTTTTCCCTTTGAGCGTATCGATCGGAGTATCTACCGCAAACAGGCGCGAAAGCACTCGGAAGACATTCCCGTCCACGACTGGATACGGCTGGTTCCATACAAAGGAAACGATGGCCGCCGCCGTATATTCTCCTATCCCTTTCAAAGAGATCACATCCTCATAGCGTTCAGGAAATATCCCACCGAAACGTTCCATAATATCTTTTGCCGCAGCATGCAGGTTACGGGCGCGACTATAATAACCAAGCCCCTGCCAATATTTCAACACCTCGTCTTCCTCCGCCGAAGCCAGCGAAGCCACATCCGGGAACCGTTCGGTAAAACGGAGAAAATAGTCCATTCCTTGCGCCACCCGTGTTTGTTGAAGGATTATCTCGGATATCCAGATGATATAAGGATCGGAAGACTCCCTCCAGGGCAGCTCCCTTTTATGTATCCGATACCAGTCACGCAACAAACGGCTGGTTTCTAATTCGTTTTCTATCTGCGACATACGGTTCTTTTTTGCCTCTTCAAAACTTGCAACTAATTGATTACTGCAAACATACACAGTTCTAACGAATTGTAAGGAAACTTTTTTCTTAAAATTTGGCTGGCAATTCTTTTTCCACTTAAATAAAAAGCTATATATTTGCATTCCAAAAAATTAATAGGTCCAAATCAATTATTTAATTAATTTATAGACATGACTAAAGCAGATATTGTTAGCGAAATTTCAAAAAGCACTGGCATTGACAAACAGACAGTGTTGAACAGTGTAGAATCTTTTATGGATATCGTAAAAAGTTCATTGTCTCAGGGTGAAAACGTATACCTGAGAGGTTTTGGAAGTTTCGTGATTAAAAAGAGAGCCCAGAAGACTGCTCGTAATATTTCAAAAAATACTACGATCATCATCCCGGAACATAACATTCCGTCATTCAAGCCGGCTAAGACTTTCCTGAACGAAGTAAAGTAATTTAGTTATTATAGTTTAATTTAAAATTTTAAAACAATGCCTAGCGGAAAGAAAAGAAAAAGACATAAGATGTCTACGCACAAGCGCAAAAAGAGACTAAAGAAGAATAGACATAAGAAGAAATAAGTCTATTCGAGTAACTCTGAAGAACAAACTTAATAAGAGACCTTTTAAGTTTGTTCTTTGCGTATTTAATAAGGTCTCACATTTTAAACACCTCTTTTTATAGTGATTAGTGAATTAGTAGTTGATGTACAACCCAAAGAGGTATCTATAGCCGTACTGGAGGATAAGAACCTTGTCGAGCTCCAAAAGGAAGCCCGTAACGTCTCTTTTGCCGTCGGCGATATATATCTGGGCAAGGTTAAGAAACTGATGCCGGGTTTGAACGCTGCTTTCATTGATGTAGGTTATAAAAAGGATGCATTTCTTCACTATCTGGATTTAGGTCCTAATTTCAACACCCAGCAGAAATTCCTCAAACAAGCATTAGGAGAACAAAAAGGAGATAAAAAAATCCCCACTATCTCTAAAATGCAGTTGCTTCCCGAAATCGAAAAAGACGGAAGCATCAGCAATGTGCTCAAAGTCGGACAGGAAGTGCTGGTGCAGATCGCCAAAGAGCCGATTTCAACAAAAGGTCCCAGGCTGACTTCCGAGCTTTCTTTTGCCGGAAGATACATCGTGCTGATACCGTTTGCCGATAAAGTATCGGTTTCCACAAAAATCAAATCGAGCGAAGAGCGTGCCCGTCTACGCCAACTCATCCAAAGTATCAAGCCGAAGAACTTCAGCGTAATCGTACGCACATCTTCGGAAGGAAAGCGCGTTGCCGAACTCGATCATGAATTGAAGACATTACTGAAACGTTGGGAAGAGAACATTCCTAAGATCACCAAAGTAAAAGCTCCTGCACTCATCTACGAAGAGACGGCAAGAGCAGTGGCTTTGTTGCGCGACATTTTCAACCCCTCTTTTCAGAACATTTATGTGAACGATGCGGACATCTATCACAACATCCGCGATTATGTCAGCCTGATTGCTCCCGGACGGGAAGAGATCGTGCAACGGTATACCGGCGAACTCCCCATCTTCGACAACTTTGCAATCACCAAACAGATCAAGTCCCTATTCGGACGTACCGTCACGTACAAAAGTGGAGCCTATTTGATTATCGAACACACGGAAGCCATGCACGTTATCGACGTAAACAGCGGGAACCGCTCCAAAGGCAGCGATGCCCAGGAAAAAACGGCTATCGACGTGAACACGGCAGCAGCAGACGAAATTGCCCGTCAATTACGCTTGCGCGATATGGGTGGTATTATCGTAGTCGACTTTATCGATATGGCCGAAGCTGCCAACCGGCAGAAACTGTTCGAACATATGACGAAAGCGATGGCTAATGACCGGGCAAAACATAATATTCTGCCACTGAGCAAATTCGGCCTGATGCAGATCACCCGCCAGCGTGTCCGTCCGGCAATGGATGTCGATACATCCGAAGCCTGTCCGACCTGTTTCGGCACAGGCACCATCAAACCCTCTATCCTGTTTACCGACAGCCTGGAAGGAAAGATCGACTGCTTGGTCAACAAACACAACGTGAAGAAATTCGCCCTGCACGTACATCCTTATGTTGCAGCATTTATCAAGAGCGGAAGATTCCCGCTCAGTTGGAAATGGAAACTGAAATACTCGATGGGTATTAAAGTGATTCCGAATCAAAGTCTGGGCTTCTTGGAGTATAAATTCATCGACTCCGACAAGAACGAACTGGACATGATGGAAGAGAAAGAAATCAAATAACATAAAAGTCCCCGGATCTCATAAAAGTTCGGGGACTTTTTTAATGAAAGAAAATATCAATGAGACGTTTTTATATTTGGCTATGGCTGCTCTTACTGGTCTGCGGCAGCTGCACGAAAGAAAAACAAGAGTTGAGTGTATTGCACTTGAACATCTGGATGGAAGGAACAGTCGTCAAAAACGGCTTCGAGGCCGTTGCGGATGAAGTGGCCCGGATAGATCCGGATATCGTGATGTTCAGCGAAGCCAGCAACAAGGAAGGCGCGTTGTTCGTTCCCCGCATGCTGGACGCTTTGCGCGAAAGAGGGAAAATCTATTATGGACAAGGCAGTTCGCTGGATGTCGCACTGCTGTCCAAATACCCCATACTGGAACAAACGGAAAACATTCCGCATAAAGACCGGGTATTAAGGACCCGTTTGGATGTGAACGGCAAACAGGTAGTAGCCTATACAGGGCATTTGGATTATACGCATTACGCCTGTTACCTGCCACGTGGATACAGCGGTGTGACATGGAAGAAATTGGAAGCCCCGGTAACGGACAAGGCTGAAATCGAAAAAGCCAATAACGAATCTTTGCGTGACGAATCCATTCGGCTCGTGATAGAAGACGCCACAAAGTCAGATGCCGATTTCGTAATCTTGGGCGGTGACTTCAACGAACCTTCCCACTTGGATTGGACGGAAGAGACGAAAGGGCTTTGGGATCACAACGGGGCGGTAGTCGATTGGGCCTGCTCCAAATTATTATACGAAGCCGGCTTCCGCGATGCCTATCGCGTCAAATATCCGAATCCGATCACCCATCCCGGCTTTACCTTCCCTTCGGACAATCCGGCGATGCCAGTCGAACGGTTGACCTGGGCACCGGAAGCGGATGAACGCGACCGCATCGATTTTATCTATTATATACCGGCAACCGGTTGGGAAGTGGAAGACGCCGTCATCGTCGGCCCCAAGTCTTCCATTATCCGCAGCCAACGTGTCGAAGAGGACAGCCAAGATACTTTCTCAACTCCGGCAGATATTTGGCCGACGGACCACAAAGGAGTGTTGATCAAGTTTAAATTCTGACTTCATTGGAGGGCTGTATCATTTAATACTACCCTCCTTATACCGGCGATTCACAAACTCCGCAATGCGTTCATACGCCTTAGCGATATGTATATTCACTGTCTTTTCACTGATTCCCAAAACATCAGCGATTTCCCGGTTCTTCAATTTATCGGAGAGAACAAGACGAAAAACCTCTCTGCATTTCGGCGGCAAGGAATCAATCGCCTGCTGGACCAGTACTTGGTATTCTTCATCCATCAAACTCTTTTCCGGTGTATCCGAATCTGGGATCAACTCAATCTCATACAAAGAAAAGGAATCCTTTTCCTGTACACACCCCCTTCTCAGATAATGCAAAGCCTGGTTTTTCACCGATATATACAAATAGCGTTCCGGCTCTTTTACATGGGACAGCGTTTCCCGCTTTTGCCAAATGACAGTAAAAACATCCAGAATAGCTTCTTCGGCCAGCTCACGAGAGTTCAGATAGTAATAAGCCACATGGAACAGACGCCGGGAATAAGTTTCAAACAATAACCGGAACGCTGCTTCATCTCCCTTCACTACTTTTCCAAAAAGAGATATGATACTCTCCCCTTCCATCTCAGATACAGTCCTTTCATTAATTAGTCAGTAAATGTAGTTAAAATTTCTTCAAGACACTGCCTAAAGGTAAAAATGTTTCTTCTCATGAGTTTGATTTTGCCCGTTAAAAAATCCATCATCTATCAGTTACCCTTTTCCGGGATCGTTCCATAATATTATATACAACATAAAATCAAACTGCTTTTCTTTTAATCCAAACCAACCATCTTCTTTTTTGTCCGTCATTATTCAAACGCTTGTTTAACATCTGTCGAACGCTTGTCTTCCAAATATAGAATAAGCGTACCACAACTGTCAAACAAGATAAAACATCCTACTTATAACATAAAAGAACACAAGAGGATAGTCAAATAACATAATATTTTTTTGCATCCCGAATAGGAGTTTTTTACTTTACTTGTCATCTCTATTTATAAAGCTACCGGAATAAAATGAAAAATGAACAAAACAATAAAGAACTCGAATCATTGACAAAGCGCATACGCTTCAAATCTTTGCCATTTGATGAAAAGCAGATGTCCGACCGTTTATCAGACAGAGTTAAACGGCCTGTCATCATTTCTTATACCGGTAAAGAAAACTCTGCATGGAAATATTTGTCTATTGCTGCTTCCATCGCCCTCCTATTGGTTACCGGCATTCTGCTGACCGACAAAGAGCCGGAACAAGAACTTGTCTATTATGAAACGATAGCCGTTCCCGATGCAAAAACAAAAATCACATTGCCAGACAGCAGTATAGTTTGGCTAAATGCAAACGCCTGCCTGCGCTATCCGAGAGAGTTCAGCGAACAGGTCCGACAGGTTGAAATAAAAGGGGAGGCATTCTTTGAAGTCCGCAAAGACGAAAAGAAACCTTTTATCGTCCAAACCGATGGTATCGGAATACGAGTATTAGGAACAACATTCAATGTTGACGCAGAACCGGAAAAAACTGAGATCACTCTCCTTACCGGAAAAATCGGGTTGTATAAATACACGAATCAATCGCAAATGGCAGACCGGATACTGCTACCTGGTGAACGAGCAGTTTTCCTTAAATCGGATAACAAGCTGAGTATTTCAACTGTACACCCAGAAAATACGATATCATGGGTTACTGGAATTTTTAAATTTAAAGACAGTTCATTAGCAGATATCATGCAAGAGTTACAACGGGCTTTCCATGTGAAAATACATATTCAAAACGAAAACCTGAAAAAACAGACTTTCAATGCCAACTTCACAGAGAAAGAGACATTGGAAGAAATACTATCAGTTTTGCAAATCTCAGCCAGATACAAAATAGAAAAAAGGAAAGGAGAAATTTTCCTGCAATAAATACAGAATGTTAAACCACAAAGACAAACGATTATGGACAGTACATGAAAAACAAGATTTAATTAATAGAGAGACATACAAAAAGAATTGGGAATGTTGCGACCATTCCCAAATTCTACATTGTTAATCGGCAGATGACACACCTGCCAATTTTAAAAATTAATACATACAAAATTATGGATAAAATTTTATTTATCAGGCAAAATCCAAAGGATTTTACCTGTGAGGAACATTATTCCTCTTTAAAAAGAATTTTCAAACACGGAATCAATCTTTTAGGACTTCTTTTACTGTTTTTGTTCGTCAACATTACCTTCGTTCATGCACAAGCAGTAAAACTGTCTCTGAATAAGCAGAATGCAACATATGAAGAGATTTTCAATGAGATAGAGGAAAAGACCGGATACAAATTCGTTTATAACACATCCGAGATCGACCGAAACGAAAGAACCACTATCCAGGGAACAAACATGGATCTAAACGAGTTGCTGCGAAACTTATTCCGAAGCAAAAGAAATATTTCTTTTCGTATATCGAATAAACACATTGCTTTGTTCAAAGCACAGATCAAAACTATTTCCGGAACGGTCGTCGACACACAAGGAGAATCTGTCATCGGAGCTAACGTCTTAGTAAAAGGTAGCACAACCGGCACTATTACCGATGTCGACGGCAAATTCAGCCTGGAAGCAAGCGAGGGAGATATTTTGCAAATATCTTATATCGGCTACAACACACAAGAAATCACAATTGACAGGAAATCCATATTAAAAGTGGTTTTGCAAGAAGATCAGCAAGCCTTGGAGGAAGTTGTCGTAATCGGCTACGGAGCTGTAAAGAAAAAAGACCTTACCGGGGCCATCGCCCAGGTAAAAGCCGATAAATATGCCACTCAGCAAAGTACGAACGTATTGGATATGCTGAATGGAACTGTTGCCGGTTTTAACTCTAACATCGGGACTTCTGCTTCCGGAGCTAGTGAAATGGAAATACGAGGTCCCGCTTCACTTTCAGCCAACAATTCACCCTTGATTGTATTGGACGGAGTCATCTTCAATGGTTCTATCAATGACATCAATCCATCGGATATCGAAACTATAGACGTATTGAAAGATGCCAGCTCTGCTGCTGTATACGGTTCACGGTCTGCCGCTGGTGTTGTAATCATCAATACCAAACAAGGCAAAGGGGAAAAAATGAGTATAAATTTTTCCGCACAACTGGGTTTAACAGATTTTACCAACGAAATCAAACCGAATGATTTATCTGGATTCATCCAACGCAGACAAGATTTCCAACGCAGAATAAATCCAGACAAGCCAGAAGGATATTATAACAATCCTAATCAGTTACCGGAAGGCATTGACGTAGATACTTGGCAAAATTACGATGCCTCATACCAGTCCGATCCAATTCTGACTTGGATGACACGTCTGAATTTGCGTGATATCGAACAACAAAACTATCTGAATGGGAATGCCTATGATTGGTATGGAGAAGCGACACGTCCTGGATTAAGGCAAAACTACAATGTCAACATATCCGGAGGCATTGGCAAAACTAAATATTACTGGTCATTAGGCTATACGGACAATCAAGGTTATATAAAGGGAGATGAGTATAAAACAATCCGTTCCCGAATTAATGCAGATACCAAAGTAGCCGAATTTTTGACTGTGGGAATCAATGCTCAATTTAGCAACAAAGATGAGAGTAATGAAGCCATCAAATTATCGAATATAAGCCGCCAGAGTCCTTTGGGACAACCTTATGATGAAAACGGAGAACTAAAATGGTATCCTCATGACGATTCAGGTATTGAACAAAACCCATTTCTTTTATACAAAGAACGGGATAAATTCAATGTCACCCAAAATCTGTTTGCCACCATGTACGCCGACCTGAAACTGCCATTCGGTTTTAGTTACAAAGTTTCCTATATCAATCGCTATGATTGGCAAAAAAATTATTACTATGATCCGTCAAGCATCCCAAGTGGCAACAAAACAGGAGGCTTCGGGCAGCGTATCAATTATTCACTTTACGAATGGCAAATAGACAACATCATTTCATGGAAAAAAACTTTTGGAGTTCATGATTTTTATGCAACATTCTTATATAATGCAGAAAAGAAACAAACATGGAAAGATACCGGTGAAAATGTAAATTTCACACCCAGTGAAGCATTAAGTTTCCATCAATTAGGGGCGGGAGGATCACCAACTATAAAAAACGAAGATACTTATTCGACCGGTACCGCAATAATGGGCCGTCTGAATTACACACTCATGAACCGCTATTTCCTAACTCTATCTATTCGTAGAGACGGGTATTCTGCCTTTGGTATGGAAAATCCTTACGCGACTTTTCCATCCGGAGCTTTAGCCTGGAATTTATCAGACGAATCGTTCTTCAATATCAAATGGATAAATAATCTCAAAGTCAGAGCCTCTTATGGAATAAACGGTAACCGGGATATAGGGATTTATGATGCATTGGCAAAACTTGAAACAAACAAATACCTGACTGGAAGCACATTAATCTCAGGTATATACAGCAGTTCACTGGCGAACCAATATCTAAAATGGGAAAAGACTAAAGCTTTAAACTTAGGTCTGGACTTTTCCGTCTTAAACAGCCGGTTAAATGGTTCGGTCGATTATTATAGCATGATTACAAATGACTTGTTGTTAAAACGCAGCCTACCGACAATTATTGGATACGACAATGTAATGTCTAATATGGGAGAATTGCAAAACAAAGGGTTTGAAATGACTCTTAATAGCTATAATATCCAAAATAAGGATTTCAGTTGGAACTCGACATTAACGTTCTCATTTAATAGAAACAAGATCAAACATCTATATGGAGAAACAATCAACATTTTAGACGAAAATGGCAATGTTATCGGACAAAGAGAAGGTGATGATATCGACAATGGATGGTTTATCGGACAATCAATAGATCGGATATGGGATTACAAATTCCTTGGTATTTACCAGCTTGGAGAAGAAGAATTGGCTAAATCATTCGGGAAAGCTCCTGGCGATGTCAAATTATACGATCCTAATGGAGACGGTGTGTCTACTCAGGAAGATAAAGTATTTCAAGGTTATACAAAGCCACGCTTTCGTTTAGGGCTTCGAAATGACTTTACTCTTTTCAAAAATTTTCAGATTTCTTGTTTCATCCGTGCAGATTTAGGACATTGGAGAGCGAACAGTCTATTGAGCAACACATCTAATGTCGAGGACAGAGCCAACAGTTATGCATTGCCTTACTGGACTCCGGAAAACCCGACAAACAAATATACACGGTTAAATACGGTAAACACACCTGGATATAACATTTATGAAAAGAGTAGTTTTATACGTTTGCAAGACTTATCCATAGCATACAATATCCCGGAAAATATTCTCAAAAATCTGAAAGTAGGACATTGTAAAATATATTTGAGTGGACGTAACCTGCTAACTTTCACAAAATGGTCCGGTTGGGATCCTGAATCAGGAAACACTCCTATGCCACGAATTTTTACATTTGGAATTGATGTCACATTATAAATAAACGAGTTATGAAAAACTGGATAAAATATATCATTTGTGCGTCTCTGTTTACAACTGTTTCATGCGGAGACAATTTCTTGGAGATAAAGCCCCTTTCTATCTTCACTCCGGAATCTATTTATACGGATAAAGCCGGATTTGACGGAATACTGGTTAACCTCCGCAAAAACTTACGCCCCGATTTCTATGGCGAAGGAGGCGGCCTGGCATCTGAACTAATCGCCTCAGATATTGCAATCAGTGCCAATAAAGCAGCCAATGCCATACATAATTTTGATACTCAAGTATTACCGACAGGGACCGGTACAACCTATGACTTCCATGAGATCTGGACAAGAGGATATAACCAGATACGAAATGCGAATGTTATTCTGTCGCGTATCGACAATGGCAAATTCGACACAGAAGAAATCAAAAATGCAATTATTGCCGAAGCATATTTTCACAGAGCCTATTGGTATTATAGATTAGTCCATTTATATGGAGATGTCCCCTTTTTAAACATAGAACATACGGCTCCTAAAATCGATTTCTATACACATTCAAGAAAAACGATACTTGCAAAAATAGAAGAAGATTTAGCATGGGCCGTCCAGTGGTTACCTAAAACAGTTGTTCCCGGAGCAGTATCTAAGGCTGCCGGCAACCATTTGCTTACAAAAATATATCTGTCTAATGGAAAATTCACAGAAGCTGTCGACGCCTCTTCTGCGGTCATTAACGACGGTATTCACTTTTTAATGACTGACCGCTTCGGGGTAGATGCTTCCGATCCTCAGTTTAATACGATCTGGGATCTCCATCAAAAAGACAATAAAAGCTCATCTTCAAATAAAGAAGGAATCCTTGTCGTACAGGAACGCTACGGATTTCCGGAAGCAGAAATAAGTGGAGGCACCCAGGCTATGCGTCGCTATGTTCCCTCTTGGTGGAATTCGTCCTACATGAAAGATCCCGACGGAAAAAGAGGAACTATCGACACACAAGGAAACGAGTTTGTCATAAAAATAGGAAGAGGGGTCGGTTATGTCCGGCCTTGCAGTTATTACAATTATGAAATATGGAATAACTGTAATAAGGACTTGAGGCATGATAATCAAGTAAACTGGTTCTCTGTCGATAAATTCATTTACAACAATCCATCTTCCAAATATTTCGGACAACCCGTACAGATACAATACACAAATCCCAAAGACACCATCCATTGTTGGTATCCTTTCCCTTATTATAAGGTATATGTCGCAGATGAAGAAAGACCCGATCAGCCATACGGAGGACATTCGGACTGGTATTTATTCAGATTAGCCGAAACTTATCTTCTAAGGGCAGAAGCCTACTATTGGTTAAATCAAACAGATAAAGCCGCCGCAGATATAAACTCGGTAAGAGTACGTGCAAAAGCCGATCCTATTGTTGCTTCACAAGTTTCAATAGAGTATATATTAGATGAAAGAGCCAGAGAACTTTTCGCAGAAGAATTCAGAAAAACGGAATTAACCAGAATCGCCTTTATCATGGCTGAAAAAGGGTTAAACGGCTATTCCTTAGAAAATTTCTCAGAAAAAAATTTCTGGTATGACCGGACTGTTGCTAAAAATGAATTTTACAAGGCAGGGGATATCTTATGGGGAACAAACGTATTCAAAATAAGCCCATTCCACGTCCTTTGGCCCATCCCGGCAAATGCCATCGATAGCAACCAAGGAGGAACCATTAACCAGAATAAAGGTTATATCGGGTACGAAAAAAATATTCCTCCTTTAACAGTCATAGACGATCAACAATAATTTCTAAACCTACCGGCTATTATCGACCGGTAGGTTATATTTGTAAATCATTTGTATTCACATTCAATTTAGATATCATGAAAAAGAATTATCCTTTGCTATCAATCTGTTTGCTGGCATTACCTTTTCAAGGCTATGCACAAAAAAAGGCAAATGAGACGAAGCCCAATATACTTTTTATATGTGTAGATGACCTTCGCCGTGAATTAGGAGCTTATGGGTCTGTTGTAAAAACCCCGAACATCGACCGGCTGGCATCACAAGGCAGTTTATTTTTCCAACATTATGTACAAGTCCCGACAAGCGGAGCGTCACGAGCTAGCATGTTGACTGGACATTTTCCTAAAGATAAATCAGACCTCTCCAACGAAGCATGCCGGACAAGGCTATCAGATAAACCGGAAGGAGAAATCCCGGAAACTATGTTCCACCATTTACGAAGAAATGGCTATTATACTGTCGGCATCGGAAAGATAAGCCACTATGTCGACGGCTGCCTGTATGGCTATGAAGCTCCGAAAACCGAAAAACCGGAACTACCTTATAGTTGGGATGAAATGCTTTTCGATGCCGGAAAATGGGGAAACGGTTGGAATGCCTTTTTCGGATATGCAGATGGAAGTAACCGGCAAAGTCGCAAAAAACAAGTGAAACCATACGAATGTGCGGATGTCGCCGATGAAGGTTATCCGGACGGGCTAACGGCAAATCTGGCAGTCAAAAAGCTAAACGAGCTAACAGCTAAAAATGAGCCATTCTGTTTGGCTGTCGGTTTTTTCAAGCCTCATTTACCTTTCACATCTCCTAAAAAATATTGGGATATGTATGATGAAGCCTCCATCCCCATTTCACCTATGCCCGACATTCCGGAAGGATGCGATCCGGTCAGCCTGCATGAAAGCGCGGAGTTCAAGAGCTATCAATCAGGAGACGAAATGCCTTCCATAAAAAATAGAGTTTCTGACGAATATGCACGCAAACTCCGTCACGCCTATTTCGCTTGCGTAAGTTATATGGACGCTCAAGTTGGAAAAGTGTTGGATGCCCTTGAAGCCAGCGGAAAAATGGATAACACGATTATTATTTTATGGGGAGATCATGGATGGCACTTAGGAGATCTGCGTGTTTGGGGAAAACATACACTACATGAAACTTCTCTGAGCAGCGCACTCGTAATAAAAGCTCCCCAGTGTAAGCCAGGGATTAAAAATAACAGGATTGTCAGTTCTATCGATATTTATCCGACTCTTATGGAACTTTGCAAAATCTCCTTACCCAAAGGACTGGACGGACATAGTTTTGCAACCTTGCTCAACAATCCTGATAATCCCAAATGGACAGACGCCGCTTACAGCTACTATCGGAATTGTATAACCCTCCGGACTCCAGAATACCGTCTTACTCGTTATAATAAAAAAGGAGAAACGATCACCGAACTTTATCAATACGGGCCGGACCGCATCGAGCGTAAAAATATAGCGCAAGAGAACCCCCACATTGTAAAAAAGTTACTGCCTCTTTGGGAGAAGGGTGTCAGATTTGATTATTAGCAGAATACCAAAAGAGAGTATGTGCCCAATTGTACTTCCGGCACATACTCTCTCTTCCATTTCATCTCAATACATTTATTTTGTCTTCGCTTTCGCCATATCCAGTGCCGAGGTCGTTGTGTAATACTTAGCCAGCATATTAGGTACTTCCCAATCCGGCAGTTTGCCTTCCTTCAGATAGTCAAGGAAATGTTCCGTCACTTGACCGAAATGAGCTTCATGACCTACACGGTATTTTGCGGGGATTTCGACTTGCCATACGCCATCGCCCACCTTATTCAATGCCACACCAGGATATTCGGCTGAAACCTTTTCCATAGAAGCGGTCAGGTCCTTTTCGTAAGCGGCCAGATCCACACCTTTCACTGCTTCGACAAACAGTTCAGGCTGATAGTTCTGTTCCTTGCCCTGGCGGATGACCAGGTCGGCCTTGCTACCCTTCATGACGGAGAAGTGGGTATCACCGCCACCTTTGGGGAAGGTATAATTCCAGATCACCGAAACCTTGGCTGTCACACCTTTGATCTTATAAACGATATCACCGTTGCAATAGACTTTCAATGTATCGTTTTCGACATCTTTCTTCAAGAAATCGGGATAAGCATCCGTCCCTGTCACCTGTTTGAACTCTTCCGGGCTGATAGAGGTAGTCCAGCGGTTGGCATCTATCAGTTCGATATCTTTCTTATAGTCGATGATCTGATCCGGGAAGGCTTCCCACTGCACCAGGTCGACCAGGTGAGTCGTCACATCCACAATACCTTCGCCCTGCTGGTTTACATCCAGATACCATACCGGACGCGTCAACGGCTTGTTGTCGACCAGCTTAAACAGATGGTGCACACTCTCTTTCACGATAGCCGGTTCTTCGGGAGAACCCTTCAACTGCTCGCCATAAACAGCCGGGATAGTAGAAAGTTCGCGCTGCAACATCGTAGTGATCTCATTCCGTTCGGTCATGATATCATACAGCATGATGTTTTTCTGTTTGGCGATAGCGAAACATTCCTCCAGCAATTTAAAGCTCTGGCTGTTGATCGCCATCGGTTTGTCGGAAAGCACATTGATGCCGGCCTCAAGCGTCTTCTTGATATATTCGGTCTTCTTGCCGTTGTTTCCTGCCTGGATCATCACGTTCCCCTTCTTCTCGGCCAACATTTTTTCCAGGTAATCATCTCCCGTATAAACGATTTCATTCCAAGCCGTCGGATTCTCCGCACGTGTGTTGAATCCCTGTATACGTTTCAAGTGCTCGTCCACGTCGAAACCGGTGGGTGCGTACACATAAACATCTTTAGAAACTTGCGGATAAGACACTTTCTGCACTAATGCGGCATGGAAATGTCCGGGATCGAGCGTGACCAACTTCACTTCTCCCGGTGCGCCGGTAAAGCCTTCGGCCGCCTTCTCCTGCTTTGTGTTGCAAGAAACTCCGACCAACAAGGCTGCCATAGAAAATACAAGATAGTTTTTCATACTATTATAATTAAATTATTGATAAGCATTTACATTAGACTGTTTGCGACCACAAAGATAATATAAAAACAAAATCATCTCTATGACTTCGCTATAAAACAAGAAGATTTTATTCGACAATCACAGCTACCGGATTACTTTCGTCCACATGACTGCCAAGCTCCTCCACCGAAATTTCTCCTGGCTGCCCGAATGTTCGCCCTATATCTTATCATCAAGCTTTTCCCCCCTTTTCCCTCTCCCGTATGTACAGCTCCACCGCCTCATGTGCCAGGCGGCGGAACTCTTCTTCGCCGGCGAGATCGTAAAGGAGAGCGACGAGGCGGGCGTAATAGCTCAGACGGAGGTCGCCCCTTTTTTAATCGCACCGTAGCTGCGGCTGCCGGCAGAGAGTTCGCTTTTGTAAAGACGTACGGTTATCCGGAAACGTCTCATCTGCTTTTCGACGAAAAGCCCCAACAGAGGGAACATAAATATCGTTTTCATGTTATAAATATTTAATTATTAATATTTATATTAATATTCATTCATAATGAGCCCGGCATGGCGGGGACAACATGAATGGATAAATGCGTAAACTTGTCAAAAGTTTCAGAGGATGCTTCGGACGCTTCGTCCTCCGAACGGCACATCTGAACATTGAACAAATTTAATAAAACATTTTACATGGAAAACACATTCCGCCCCTCGCGCTTCCTCTCGCTCCGCGCAACCACCCCCTCTCCCTGCACATGGGAAGAAATCATGCAAGAACTGACCGGCGAGCGCCATACCGCCGCCACCGCCCTGTTCCGCGCGCTTGCAGCCGGCGAAGGGCAAGACGCCGAAACGTCGAAACGGCAGCAAAGCCAGATCAAGCAGAACCAACCCGCCTTCGTCCCTTCCGTCCACCTGGAGGGAGGACGCTCCTCGAAGCACATCAAAGGCTATCCGGGCTCCATCATGGTGGACATCGACGGCATCCCCGAAGAGATCTTCGACGAGACCCTCGAACGGGTAAGGGCCGACCCGCACTCGTTCCTTGCCTACAAGACCTTGTCCGGACGCGGCATACGTGTCATCGCATGGATGGAAGGCGAAGTGACGGAAGAGAACTTCCCCGCAGCCTGGCAGACGGTAAACGCCTACTACGCCCGGCTCACCGGCATCGCCATCGACCGGCAGTGCAAGAACGCCACGCGCATGTCCGTGATCTGCCACGACCCCAACGCGCTCTACCGTCCCGACGCCGAACGGATGAAGTTCGCCTCCCTGCCCGGCGCCAAGGCCGGACAAAAACAGGACATCGCCGCAGGAAAGAAACACAGAGGGCGGAAGACATCGGCCGCACGCGCCGAGAACACCGTACGCCGGCTTGTGGAAGAAGAGGGCGTGCACTACGCAGCCGGCAGCCACAACGACTACATCAGCCGGTGCCTCTACCTGATGAACCGTTTCGGCGTGCCGGAGGCCGAAGCCGAGGCATGGGCCGTCGAGCTGTTCGCCGACTATGACACGGCCTCCGTCCGCTCCACAGCCAAGAGCTGCTACGCCCTGACTGCCGAGCACGCCACAATGAAGCTCTCCGATGTCTCCCCTCACAACGGGAACGGGCGGCAGCGCAAGGCCACCGTCGAAGAGATGGAGCGCTTCATCGGCGGCTCCATGCAACTGCGGATGAACCAACTGACACACCAGCTCGAACACCGCCCCGTCACCAACGGCATCCCCGCACCCGACGGCTGGGCTCCCATGACCGACACGGTCGAGAACTCCCTTTGGTGCTCCATGCGCCGCGACGGCCTGGAGGCCGACCTCTTCCACCTGCGCACGCTCCTGCTCTCCGACTTCGCGCCCCGCTACCACCCGTTGGAGGAGTTTCTCGAAAAGGCGGGACCGTGGGATGGCGTGACGGACCATATCGGCAACCTGGCTGCAATGGTACACCCCGCCGACAGCGACACCGATCGTTTCGACCTCTGTTTCCGCCGCTGGTTCGTCGGGATGGTCGCCGCCGCGCTCGATCCGAAGGTGGTGAACCACGTCATCCTCGTCCTGATCGGGCGGCAGGGATGCTTCAAGACGTCGTTCTTCCAGAACCTCCTGCCACCCGTCCTCAGACGCTACTACGCCTCCAAGACCAACTCGCAACGGCTCACGAAGGACGACCTCTTCACCATGACGGAGAACTTGCTCGTCAATTTCGAGGAGATCGACTCCATGCAGCGCAGTGAACTGAACCAGCTCAAGGCCATGACCACCACGCTCTACGTCAACGAACGTCCCGCCTACGGGCGCAACAAGGTACACCTGCCCCACGTAGCCTCGTTCTGCGCGACGGGCAACAACCTCCAGTTCCTCACCGACGACACCGGCAACCGCCGCTGGCTGCCGTTCGAGGTCACGGCGATCGACAACCCCTGGACCGCCCATATTGACTACGAAGGGCTGTACGCACAGGCGAAACACCTGCTCGACAACGATTTCCGCTACTGGTACAGGGACCACGAGATCGAGGAGCTGAACCTCGCGAACCGCCGTTTCGAAACGCCCAACCCCGCACGCGAACTGATCCTGATGTACTACCGCCACCCCGTCGATTACGAAAAGGGGACTTACGTCACCGCCAGCCAGATCGTCACCCGCTTCGGCGGCAGTATCCGGCTGAACGCGGTGCAGGTCGGCATAGCACTGAAAGAACTGGGGTATACCTGCACACGGACAAGACATGGCAATATCTGGCTGGTTGTCGAACGCACGACAGACGAGATGAAAAGCATCCTCCCTGAAGCGGACAACACAGATTTTCCTCCTTCCTCGGGTGATAGGTGATAGGTTAAATGCCCTTTTTGTAAAACTTTTCCGAGTTTGAATTAAAAAACGTCACCTTAAAGGCGGCGTTTTTTAATTCCTTTTTCCTAAACTTTTACAGAAACGGGGTTCAACCTATCACCTATCACCATAAAAGACTGATAATCAAGGATGGCATTTTTTCGACACCCTCTTTTTATTTATTTCATGCAATAAAGTTTTATCTGTTACTTTTCTCTTGAAAGAAAAGTAACCAAAAGTTCAAGGCTTAACCGGCTGGGCTACTCCGGGCAAAGACTACGCTGTCGCCTGCGAAACTCGCTTGCGCTCAGACAGCGCAGGCTCCGGACGTTCCGGCTTTGCCCTTCGCTTGACGCCCATCCGCTTAGGCCTTTCCAAGAAAGCTCCGCTTTCTCTCGGGATGGCCGACACCGCCTCTTATATAAGCATAGCTACCAGTATCTGCATCCCCCCAAGCCTCCTCCGCCTCTCTTTTACCGTCTGCTGAAGCAGGCAGCATCGGCCATCCCCAAAGAGCCGTCAGGCTCTACTTCCGGCCTAAGCTGGTGAGCGTCAAGCGCAGAGACCGCAGTGAGCGCCCGGAGCGTCTGCTGTCTGAGCGAAGCGAGTTTCAGACGCGACAGCGAACGAAGGGAACGGAGTAGCGAAGCAGGTTCGGCCTTGATCCTTTGGTTACTTTCGGATCAAGCCGAAAGTAACAGAAAAGCTATGCTTTAGCCCCCCTAACCCATAGCCTTAGCCCCCCTAAAGCTATGAGTTACGGTTCGCCGAGCGCCCCGACGATCTCCCGCACCTGGGCAGGGGTGTAGGAACGCGAACCGGGCAGCTTGCCAAGTTCGGCAAGGCGGACGGCGAGGCCGGGATAATGGTCGATCCACCCGACCAGCTTCCGGTAGGCGGCCTTGGGGGTCAGGCAGGGGTTGTAGAGTTGTGCCAGCTCCGTACGACCGTAGCTGCGGATGCGGAAATCAGTCTGTTTTTCCATGTCTTTCTTGTTTGATTTATTTCTACGAATATACGAAAAAACAATGAATTTCAAGCTGTTTCAGGTGATAAAAAATATAGTTTTTCTATAATAGAACACCATATAAGCCGGAATAAATTAGTCTTAAAAAATATAACACGCAACTTTTCACCTCTCATTTTACCCTACAATGCGCACCTTCCACACCCCGTTTTTCCCCTATAACACGCATCTTTCCGGCAGAACTCCCCGCAACTCCCCCTTACGCGCAACGGCACAAGATGAGGGTGTTATCTTTGTTGTACCGGAAAGGGAAGAAAGGCAGGGCAGCTTCACCGGAACGGTATCGGTTTTTCATCCTAATTATCAACTTTAAAATCAAACAGACATGATTCGTTACAAGAAGTATCAGAACCAGACCAAGTCCACCCCGCTCAGCGGCAAGTGGCTGGCAAGGGCGGTGGCAGACGAGACGCTCGACACGCGCGCTTTGGCCGAACACATGGCCAAGCACAACACGCCGTATTCGCAAGGCGCGATCCACGGGGTCCTCAAGGACATGACCTCCTGTATCAAGGAGTTGCTGCTCGACGGCAAGAACGTGAAGCTGGACGACCTCGCCATCTTCGGCGTGGGGATCCGCGGGAAACCTGCCGACACGTCGAAAGACTGGTCGGTCACTACCAACGTGGTCGGGCTGCGCCTCAAATGCCGCGCCACCGGAACCCTCGCCATCAACCAGCTGAAACTCGAAGCGCAGCTCAAGGAGCTTTCACCTTACTTCCTCTAAATTAAATTGATCAAAAGAATATTCATTTTGGGCGCCAAAGATATTGACTTAAATTGAATAATCATAAATATATATTCCTTTTTTTTGAAAAAAGTAACAACCTTCTACGATTCAACGTATTACAAAAAATTTTTATAAAAACGTTCTTTGCGACAATATCTTCCCAGCCGTTCAGCAAATAGCCATCACTCATGCGGTTTGCTATTTTTATTCTGAGTACTGGCTAAACTTCACATTCTGTCATATCCACAAAAAAATCAACAAACACACATAATTATATAACCCATTTTTTCGTTAGAAACAGAATAAAGGGACTGACGTATTGTCACACTTCCTGCCACCTGAACTTTTACAAACCGATCCTTGTTACTTTGGCATACGATTTGTAGAACAGTTAATGCAGCTCGAAAGAGAAAAGCAAGTACAGGAAAATAATAACAATTAAAATAGTAGAAAATTATGGGAAAAATTATCGGAATCGACTTAGGAACAACCAATTCTTGTGTTGCCGTATTGGAAGGTAACGAACCGGTTGTAATTGCAAACAGCGAAGGTAAAAGAACGACTCCTTCAATCGTTGCATTTGTTGAAGGTGGTGAACGTAAGGTTGGTGATCCTGCAAAACGTCAGGCTATCACAAATCCGGAAAAAACAATATTCTCTATCAAACGTTTCATGGGGGAAACCTATGATCAGGTTCAGAAAGAAATCAGTCGAGTACCTTATAAAGTAGTTCGTGGTGACAACAACACACCACGTGTCGATATCGAAGGACGCCTTTATACTCCTCAGGAAATTTCTGCAATGGTACTTCAGAAGATGAAGAAAACAGCTGAAGACTATTTAGGACAGGAAGTAACGGAAGCCGTTATCACCGTTCCGGCATACTTTAGCGACGCACAGCGTCAAGCGACTAAGGAAGCTGGTGAAATTGCAGGCTTGAACGTTCGCCGTATCGTAAACGAACCGACTGCCGCATCTTTGGCTTACGGTTTGGACAAAACGAACAAAGACATGAAGATCGCCGTATTCGACTTGGGTGGCGGTACATTCGATATTTCTATCTTGGAATTAGGAGACGGTGTGTTTGAAGTAAAATCCACAAACGGTGACACTCACTTGGGTGGTGACGACTTCGACCATGTGATCATCGACTGGTTGGCTGAAGAGTTCCTGCGCGAAGAAGGCGTCGACCTGCGTAAAGATCCGATGGCTTTGCAACGTTTGAAAGAAGCGGCCGAAAAAGCTAAGATCGAATTGTCAAGCACGACAAGCACGGAGATTAACCTGCCGTATATCATGCCGGTAAACGGTGTTCCAAAGCACTTGGTCAAGACACTGACACGTGCAAAATTCGAACAGCTTGCAGACAGTCTGATCCAGGCTTGTATCGAACCATGCCGTCAGTCTTTGAAAGATGCAGGTTTGAGCACTTCCGACATCGACGAAGTCATCCTCGTAGGTGGTTCGACACGTATTCCGGCTGTACAGGCCATCGTTGAGAAGTTCTTCGGCAAGGCTCCTTCAAAAGGTGTTAACCCGGACGAAGTGGTAGCTGTAGGTGCTGCTATCCAGGGGGGTGTATTGACAGGTGAAGTAAAAGACGTTCTGTTGCTCGATGTTACTCCGTTGTCACTGGGTATCGAAACAATGGGTGGTGTAATGACCAAGCTGATCGAAGCCAATACGACTATCCCTACCAAGAAGTCTGAAACATTCACAACTGCTGTTGACAACCAGCCTTCTGTAGAAATCCACGTATTGCAGGGTGAACGTTCACTGGCTAAAGACAACAAATCGATCGGCCGTTTCCACCTCGACGGAATTCCAGCCGCACAGCGTGGCGTTCCTCAGATCGAAGTTACTTTTGATATCGATGCAAACGGTATCCTGAACGTATCGGCTAAAGACAAAGGAACCGGCAAAGTACAGAGTATCCGTATCGAGGCTTCCAGCGGCTTGAGCGACGACGAAGTAAAACGTATGAAAGAAGAAGCTCAGGCTAATGCCGAAGCAGACAAGAAGGAAAAAGAACGCATCGACAAACTGAACCAGGCCGACAGTATGATCTTCCAGACCGAAAAACAGTTGAAGGATCTAGGCGACAAACTCCCGGCTGACAAGAAGGCTCCTATCGAAACAGCCCTGAACAAGCTGAAAGAAGCTCACAAGGCTCAGGACATTGCTGGTATCGATGCAGCTATGGCAGAACTGAACAGCGTATTCCAGGCAGCAAGCCAGGAAATGTACAATGCCCAGAACGCCCAAGGTGGCGCACAACCGGGTCCTAACTTCGGTCAACAAACTGGTGGCAACGCCGGCAACAACAAGCAGGATGGCGGTGTAACGGATGTTGACTTTGAGGAAGTCAAGTAAGTATCGGTAAACAACGATAACTATCAATAGCAAAATAGGGTGTAACTCAATGAGTTATGCCCTATTTTCGTTTTAACACTTTTCTGATAGATTTGCTTGTTTCTCGGATTTTTATTGTATATTTGTACCATATTTGTTCCGCGATAAAAAAGTAGGAAATCTGCGACAAAACACAAATAGGTTAAATATAAACGGATAATTATCAGTATTATGCCAGCAGCTAAGTTTGAAATAAAGCGTAAATGTCAAGTCTGCGGTCAGGAGTTCATCGCCAAGACCATAGAATCGTGGTATTGCTCTAAACGCTGTTCCAACATTGCGTATAAGCGTAGGAAAGACGAGGAGAAACGAAACCAGCGATTGGATGAAATCGTGAAAAGCATCCCGAAGCACCAAGATTACATCAAGGTGTCAGAAGCCTATGCCCTGTTCGGTATCAGTAAAGACACTTTGTACCGTCTGATACATAAAGGTACTATCTCACATATAAATCTTGGCACCAACCAAATTCGTGTTAGCAAAGAAGAACTGTTGAAACTCTATCCGCTACGGAAGAAAGCTTTAGCAAAACCAAAGCCTGTTGCCAAACTGTATAGCCTAGAACCTAAGGACTGTTATACTATTGGCGAAATATCCAAGAAGTTCCATTTAGAGGACAGTACAGTCTATCTACATATCCGCAAATACTCTATCCCTACCCGGCAGATAGGAAACTTCGTTTATGCACCAAAGAAAGAAATTGATAATCTATATAAAGGAGCGAAGCAATGAAGAAAGCGTTGGCCAACACACGAGTTTCGGTAAAACTCCGCAAGTCGGAATACCGTGAAGAATGGTATCTGTACGTTGAAGCCTATCCGGTTTTCCAAGCCGATAAACCTACTCCTCAGCGAGTGCGTGAATATCTGAACCGTACCATCACCACTCCCATTTGGGATAAGTCGCGGAACGCCCGAACTGACAAGGACGGCAAAACCACTTATAAGCCTAAACGTGATTTGAACGGCATCATCCTATGCAAGTCACAGTTAGACCAAGAATCGTGTATCTATGCCGACAAGGTGAGAAGCCTGCGCCAAAAGGAATACGATAATGCCTCGCTTTATTCAGAAACCGATGCGGAACAGGCAGAGCAGCTGGAGCGTTCACGTTGCAACTTCATTGAATACTTCGACCATGTGCAGCGGTTACGCCACGCCCATAGCTCCGATTCCATTATCATCAACTGGAAGCGTGTGCATGAACTGTTGAAAATCTTTGCGAAAGGCGATACCATTCTTTTCTCACAGATAGACTTGAAACTGATAGAATCATTCCGTATGTTCCTATTGAACGCCCCACAGGGAGGTGGTAAGAAAGGTGTCATCTCGCAAAACACAGCATCCACTTATTTCTCCATATTCAAAGCCGCACTGAAGCAGGCTTTCATTGATGGCTATCTGACGGTTGATATTGGAGCAAAGGTTAAGGGCATTCAAGGTCAAGAAAGCCGTAGGGAATACTTGACCATAGATGAACTGAACCGTTTGGCTCAAACTCCATGCGACCCATTGTTGAAGCGTGCCGCCCTCTTTTCCGCACTTACCGGGCTTCGCCATTGCGACATTCAAAAGTTGAAGTGGTCAGAAATAGAGGTATTCAACGGCAGTTACCGATTGAACTTCACCCAGCAAAAGACTAAAGGCGTTGAGTATATGCCCATATCCGAACAGGCATTTCAATTATGTGGTGAAAGGAAAGACGGAGAACAATTAGTTTTTGCCGGACTGCCCGACCCGTCATGGATTAACCGTCCGATAAAGAAATGGGTTGCGGAAGCCGGAATTACGAAGCACATCACCTACCATTGTTTTAGACACTCGTATGCAACCCTGCAACTCGCCGGAGGAACAGACATTTACACGGTCAGCAAAATGCTCGGTCATACGAATGTCCGTACAACTCAAGTGTATGCAAAGGTTGTTGATGCTAAAAAGGAAGAGGCAACCAAGACGATTAAGCTGGATTTGCCAATGACCGAATAACCTCTTATATCATTTCATTTAAGTCATAAGCCATCTGCATCTTCATGTGGGTGGCTTTCTGTTTCTGTGCATTTTTATCTTCACAACCTTATGATTCAATGATGATTCGCTTATGCCTCTCGGCATAAGCGAAAAAATCTAATAATGGAATTTGTCATTATAGATGCTGATAATCAGCGCATATTGTTTATGATTCTTATGACCTGCTGATGTTTCTTTATGTGATATTTGTCACCCATAAATCAGTATTGGGATTTGCCATTACTTTGCGGCAAAATCAACTGATAATGATATGGAAGACAAGAACATTACATTTGAAGATTTGCCCAAGGCAATGTCATGGATGATGGACAAGTTGAATAAACTTGACTCCAAGATTGACGGTCTGAACAATATCCCGCAAATACGGTCTGCCGACCAGTGGATGAACCTGAAAGAACTGTGCGAATACCTGCCCAGCCATCCGGCGGAACAGACCGTCTACGGATGGACGAGCTACCACCAGATTCCATTTCATAAGAGAGGCAAGCGCATCATGTTCCTCAAATCGGAGATTGACGCATGGCTTCATGACGGCAAACGGAAATCACAGAAGGAACTGGCGGAAGAAGCTACACAATTCATTAATGCTAAACGAAACAGACCGTTCTAATGGATTCACTTGACTTGTGCAACAGCATCAGAATGGAGTTCGAGGGTATCATAGAGAACAAGATACCTTTGGACGTGTTTCCTGCCAAGTTGCAGGACATGGTTCTGGCATTGGCACGGCAAGAGAACTATTCCATTGAGTACACAATGGCATCCCTTATTGCAGCAGCATCAACGGCCATCGGCAATGCGGTCAACATCCGCATCCGTGGCGGCTGGGTTAGCAGTCCAATTCTATACATGATATTGATCGGACGGCCAGGCATGGGTAAAACACCTCCGCTTGACTTTGCTTTTCGCTCCATCCGAAAGCTTGATGCCAAAGTCATTAAGCAATTCAAGATAGATATGGAAAACTACAATTCCATACTAGAAAGTCAGAAGGGCAAGAAAGATGAAAGGCCGTCATTGCCGCCCAAGCCGATTTTGAAGCGAACAATCATTTCGGACTTTACCCCTGAGGCTCTTATTCGTGCACTTAACGATAATCCAAGAGGTGTGACCGTGTATGTGGATGAAATAATGGGAATGTTCAACGCCGTGAATCAATACAGCAAAGGGCAACTGATAGAACAGCTCTTGACGGCTTTTAGCGGTAAGCCTCTTGATGTGTCAAGATGCAGTATGCCGATACCTATTCACATTGAGCGACCTTTTATAAACATAGTCGGCACGATGCAGACTACCCGTGTGCATGAACTGGTCGATAAGGGGTACAAGGACAATGGCTTGCTGGATAGGATAATTTTCGTATATCCCTCGTCGCAGGAAATATCAGACTGGCCGATTGACGAAGATTTCACAGCTTCATCGTTTGAGAAGTATTCTGCCTTGTGGGAAGATGTAATCAACCGTATTTGCGAGATTTGTTTTATAACGGATGAGAATAACGACTACGCTTTACAGAACGTACTGAATTTTTCTCCAGAGGCTGGTACCTATTTTACCAACTGGCGCAATGGCCTAATTCATAAGGTAAACCAAATAAAGGATGACGGCTTGGTTGACAGTCGGATAATGAAAATACCCATGATTGCTGCACGGTTGGCTTTGGTATTTCAGATACTCCGATGGGCTTGTGGCGAAGTACACAAGGATTTCGTGGATATAGATTCCATTAAATCGGCCATCAGATTAAGTTCCTATTTTGAAGACTGTTATTCAAACATACAAAGATTCATGTTGATGGAGAGCATAGAACCGCAAAAGAAAGAATTGCTTGACAACGTACCAGCCTTGTTTTCTACCGCCGAAGCCATCCAAGCAGGAAAAGAAGTCGGCCTGTCCGAAAGGTCTGTGATGTATATGTTGGTCAACCTTACAACGAGCAAGATTATCAGGAAAATCAAAAGAGGAGAATATGAGAAACTGCAATGAGCTACACGGTTTGCACCTTGCAGTATTTGCAGTTTGCAGTTCAGAAGACATGGGTAACCTGCAAAACTGCAACAACTGCAAACTGCACGAACTGCATTTATAAAAAAGGAGGAACTATGACTGAATACAGATTTACGCTCCAAAAATACAAGCGAGGCTCTAAGCTGACCTGTCCTAAATGCGGAAGGAAGCAATGCTTTGTCAAATATGTTGATACGGAAGGGCAGATTGCCTTTCCCGATTATGTAGGCAGATGTGACCATGAACATTCGTGCCAATACCATTACAAGCCATCGGATTATTTCAAGGATAATCCCGTTGCATTGGAAGAAAGGAAGTCGTGGAAGTCACAAGCAAAAGTTATGCAGCCCAAGCCAACAGATTACATTGATCGTGACATTATGCATCGCTCGCTTGCCAACTACGAACTGAATCCGTTATTCATCTTTCTTTCGGGTGTATTGGGTGAGAAAGAAACATCCCGGCTGTTCAAATTATACTGTGTCGGGACATCCAAGAAATGGGGAGGCTCCACGGTGTTCTGGCAGATTGACCGACAAGGAAAAGTACGAGCAGGAAAGATAATGTTGTATAATCCGACAACAGGACATCGGGTAAAAGAACCGAGAAGCTATGTGAGTTGGGTGCATACGGAATTGGAACTTGAACACTTTAACATGAAGCAATGCTTGTTTGGCGAACATCTTTTAGCTGGCTATCCAACAAAAGCTGTAGCCATTGTGGAGAGTGAGAAATCCGCTTTAGTGGCCAGCCACTTCATGCCTGATTTTGTATGGTTGGCAACTGGAGGAATACACGGCTGTTTCAAGGCTGACACCGTTGGCGTATTAAAGAACCGTGCCGTAATTCTTTGTCCTGATTTGGGAGCGAAAATGGTTTGGCAGGAGAAAGTGCAGTTGCTTTCTTCCGTTTGCTCCAAGGTGGTTTTCAGTGAAAAACTGGAGCAGTGCGCTACAGACGAACAAAGGGAAAAAGGATTAGATATAGCTGACTTTCTGCTGATGGCGGACACTCCCATGATGACGCTTCAAAAAATGATAAAACGATGTCCGAGTTTGCAAACGCTCATTGACCAATTTCAGTTAGAGTTAGTTGAACAATAAATAGAAATGAAAATGAAGAAAGACGTTTATTATTGCATAGTGCTTTCCGACAGCCAGCTTGATTTTCTGGCAGGAAGCAAGTACGGCATCGACCGCATGAAGGTATTGAAATGCCTCATTGACGCTGTGGTCATTAAGGAAACGAAGTACGAAAAGAAAGGCTTTGCCGTTACATTGCATATCGGGCAAGCGCCCTTTCGGAAGTTGAATTGGCTACCCGTTTAGGCTATGACAAGAAGACTGTTTCGAGATTACTTGACAAAATGGCCGAGTTGGGGATTGTCACATCCGAACAGACCAACCGCACAAGCATACACACCGTGCATTGTGTGTCGGCATGGTATACGGACAATCAAAAGATACTCAATCCGTATTACGTGAGCGTGAAAGAGCGGCACCATTGTGTCGGAGAGATTGGCGACAATGGTATAGATAAAGATGGTATCTCTGCCAATACGTCAAATGATGGAATTAGAAAGTCGGATACCTCCGCCTGTTGTAACAGTGAACAGCCGTCTCTATCCCTTATTTTGGGCAATAATGTTCATGACGGAAACGGAGCGTAAAACCTAATGAAACCGAGACCGTTGCAAAATGCCGTGTATTGGCTTTCAAAAGATGGCTTTTTACAATGCGAAACACGGCCTTTCACGCTGCATTTTGTGACCTTTTGGAAAAGCGTTGGTTTATGGCGGAATTTGGGCTTGTTCTTATGAAGCGGTTGAAAGCACTTTTTTGAGGAATGAATGTAGCGGAGTACGTTTGCTTTAGACGTTTATAAAGACTTCGGACAAACCGCCCGCTCTGTGAGTCATGATATATCCAAAGTTCGTGTCAGGACTGTTACAAGAATTGCCTATGTCGCACAAAAACGCTCCGCACTTCCATGCCACATAAGCCGTTACAGCCGCTCGCAAGCTCGCACCGGGCTGACCAGTTTTATTTATTTTATCGTATCACCTTATTACAAATCATTAGATATGACAACAACGGAAGAAAACAAGGACGAAAAGAAAAAGGATATAAAGCGCACAAAGCGGTTGGAGGCCAGAGTGACCGAAAAAGAATACGCAAAAGCCGTGGAACTTGCCGAGACCTGCGGTTTGACTTTGAGCGACTATATTCGAAAATGTGCTTTGGGGCAGCATCCGAGGCGGCGGCTTACCGACAAGGAGGTGGAAGCCCTTTGCAGTCTCTCTGATGCACGGGGCGCACTAATGCGAATAGCGGCAGCCGTCAAGTCCATACAGGGCAGCCATCGGGCGCAATACTTCGCAGACACCCGTTTCGTGGAGCAGTGGATGCGTGCAGCCATTCCCCTTATGGCCCGTTGGAATGAAATTCAGGAATACATCACCCAATAAATCCCCAACCAAATGATAGCAAAAGCGGCCACCATCAGCCACGGCGGAAACGCCGTCCGCTATTCGGTCAACAAGGACAAGGCCGAGATCGTGAAAGTGAACTTTCTGCCCGATGACATATCGGCTGAAGCCATGTACCAACGTATGGTACTCAAGCAAAAAGAATTTGCCAATACAATCAACAAAGGCAGACCGCTCAAACGGAATGTGATAAGAATGGAAATATCCCCAACTAAGGAAGAATCCTCAGGCTGGACGCTGGACGATTGGGTTAGATTGGCAAACGAGTACATCCAAGTATTCGATTCCATTGACCTCTCGAAAAAGACTAAACGTACCAGTGCGAAATCCACCAACGTAAAGAACAGCCAGTATGTAGTTGCTCTCCATCATGATGCAAAGAGTGGCATACCTCATCTGCACATAGATGTGAACCGTGTGGACATGGATGGAAAAGTCAACGATGACCACTTAATAGCGGAACGGGCAATGTCGGCTGCGTACATTATCAATGAACGGCGGGGATGGGTACAGCCGGAGGATATTTACGAGAAACGCAGGCTGGAGATTGCTGGCACTTGCATGGACGTGCTTCGCTCCTTGCCGAATTTCAGTTGGTCAGGCTATGAGGCCGGACTAAAAGCACACGGCTACGGCATACACTTGCAAGAGGATGACAAGGGGAATGTACGAGGCTATTCTATTCTGTCGGGCAACTCCAGTTATAAATCCTCCATTCTCGGTAAAGGCCGACATCTCATGCCTTCAAAGATAGAAGCGACATGGGCAAGGCTTCATGGAGAGCGGAAATCTTCGCTAATCCCAAATACCGAACAGAAAATACGACCAGCTACCGTTTCGACTGAAATGCCACAGACAAACCGTCCGGCTCCAGTTATTAAGCACTACGACATTTCCACGGATGAATATCACCATTACCATGTGGCCATACCGGAAGAAGCGGACGAAATCATCTGCAAGGAATGTTCCGTGCCGGATGACAATCCCTTAGCAACTATAGAAGATGTACAGAAAACCGCCTTGCTCCTTTTTGCTGAATACCTTGACGGTGCAACGAGCATGGCTGCATCCAGTGGCGGCGGAGGTTCTGACATGAGCGGTTGGGGAAAGGATAAAGATGAGGATGAACGCGAATGGGCAAGGCGATGCGCTCAAATGGCTAATCATCTTTGCAAGCGCAGGAGGGGTTTACACAGATAATTGTTTCACTCAAAATCAATGAATATGGGAATAGGAAAAGGGAAATCTGACAAGATAGACATTGACGGCCTTATAGAAGGTGTAGGCAATGAAAACAAAGTAGCCCAAGAAGAAAGTAAACTTGAACAGAAAATTAAAGAACTAAAGGATGTACGTTTAGAATTGGAAGCCGCTACCCGCAAAATGGAAGAAGTTACTTTTGCGCTCAAAACAGCTACGGATAGTGCCGACAACATTATTTCAGGCATTTGCCGTGCTATTGTCAAAGCGGAACAAAATATAGTTTTCCGTGCCAAAATCAGCACAGATGAGTTGGCAAAAGTGCATCAATGCACAGTCCGACATATTAAGGCCGAAGAAGATCTATTGGAAAGGCATAGTGACAAAATGGCCAAACACCTCCAGAACAATGAAGGCGTTTGGCTTTCCACCTCTTGGCTTATATTTACTTTGGTCGTACTGGCGATTAGTTATCTTGCCGTAATCTTATGGGCTATATATAAAAGATGAGTTACACACTTTTACTTGCCCAATGATTTGAACATCTTGGTAATGCAACGCTTCTTCTGCTCCATGTTAGGATGAACGTAAAGGTTGAGCGTGGTTGAAATGTTGGAATGACCTAACAATACGCTGACAGTTTTATAGTCGCATCCGGCTTCAATGCAACGGGTGGCAAAGCTATGGCGCAGGCCGTGATATTTCAATTTAGGGATGTCGAGTTTCGCCATCAAACTGTTGTAGTGGTTGCGGTATGTGCATGGTTCTGTTGGATGCTCGTCATTGCCAATCAACACGCCATCAAACATGGCATTGAAGTCGATAGTGTTGTTGACATAGAATGTATCGTACTCTCCGCATCCTATCTTGAAGTTGAATGATACACCCTGGCACTTTACACCCTTTCCTTGTACTGAGTGTATGTCCATGGTCTTGCCGTCTATTACACTTGACTCGTCGATCAATGAAAGTACCGACTTGTTGAGTATGCAATGTACGGAACCGCTATCAACCATCATAGCACCCACGTACACATTTCCATCCTTTCCCTTGAATGCAGCTTTCACAATAGGGAACCCCACTTGCTCTATGTCTCTCAGTTTTGCAGTTCTTGTCTTCATCTTTTTCTGGTTTTGTTTGTTTGGAAGAGCCACCTGCTTTATGCTGCAGGCTGTTCTTCGTTGAATTCTTGCTTTTTGATTCTGCGAATCAAGTAAGCGATAGCCTTTGGTGCCTTCTCTCGGCAGACCTTCAGCTGAGCAAGGAACTCCTCCTCGGTAGCGTCTGAGTTGAAGAGGTCCACCAACTCGCAGTTATTGTCCGACTGCTTGTCAAGCTTTAGGTTGTGGCATTGCATCAAAGTGCGAAGGGCAAGGATACCAAGGTCGTACTTTGGACGTGCCTCTACCAGTTTGCGCATCAAGTCAAGTCCTGGATCGCCAATGTGCATCTCGTTGAGCATGGCAATCATGAAGAGCACCTTTGCATCTGGTGTTGCCATCTCGAACACGTTCGCAAGCTGGCAGTTGGTCTCGTCAGCTTCTGTGTAGCGTTCGAGTTTTGCCAAGGCACGCGACTTGATGTACATGGCTTCTGCACATTGGTGTGTTGCCAGTACCTCGTTAGCGTACGCCAATGCTTCCTCGTACTTCTCTGCATAGAGGCAGAGCAACGAAGCAAGGAACTTCGGAGCCCAATGGCTTGCCTTTGTCAGACACTCTGGTACCGACTCTATCGAACCATAGAGATGCTCGTCGCACACGAGTATGTCAAGGAAGCGTTTTGCTTGCTGCATGGCTTCTTTGATGTCGCCGTTCTCAGCCTTCTTCGCTACGAGGAGCAGGTACTGACGTGCCGCTTCGTCGTAGTCGTTGTGCTGGAGTGCGCCATAGACAGCTTTTCCGCTCTCTATCTCGTTGCCAATCTGTTGCTCGTTGTTGTACTCGCTTGCGTAAGTCAGCACCTCACGACTCGTATGAGCATACTGAGGTATGACGTTCTTCGAGAGGTACAGACCTTCAAGGCTGCGAACACGGCTCAGAGCTACGTAGAGCTGTCCTGCTGCGAACATGCCACGGCTGAGGTCGAGCGAGAGTTTGTCGAAGGTCATGCCCTGACTCTTGTGGACGGTGATTGCCCATGCAAGTTTCAGAGGGTACTGGGTGAATGTACCCATGAGCTCCTTCTTCATCTTGCGCTCCTCCTTGTTGTAGTCGTAGCAGTACGACTCCCATGAACAGCATGGCACAACGTATGTCTCACCGTTGTTGAGCGTCACGCTGATTTCGTCCTTAGTGAGTTTACTCACCTTGCCGAGTGTGCCGTTTGCCCAGCGCTTTTGCTGGTCGTTGCGAGTGAACATCACCTGAGCACCAACCTTGAGGCGAAGCTTCATGTCCACCGGGAACTTCTTTTCCTCGAACTTGCCGTCAATGGTTCCTTCATAGACGAACTCTTCCGACTCAATATCCTCCAGTCGCTGAAGGTTGATCTTGTCTGCCGTCTTGTTGATGGAAGCCAGCGTGATGACAGCACCATCTTCTGCGGTCGGAATTTGAACGCGACCGTTGAGGTGCATGATGTTCTCTGGTGTTACCTTGTTCAGGCGCACGTTCTCCAGGATATGCAAGAAGTGTTCGTCATCCTGACGGTACACCTTGCGGAATTCAATTTTCACGAGTCGCATGCGCTTGATGGCGTCTGACTTGTAGAAGAAGAAGTCGTCCGTTTGGTATAGATCCTTCAGCATATCCTTCTCAGGACCTTGCTTCACCACCGGTGGCAACTGGAACATGTCGCCTACGAAGATTATCTGCTTGCCGCCGAAAGGCATGTTGTTGCGCAGAGCCTTACGCATAGTGTAGTCGATGGCATCCATAATGTCGCATCTTACCATCGACACTTCATCGATGATGATCGTGTCTGCATGTAAAAGCGTCAGAATCTTTGCCTCGTTCATCTTGCCGCATGTTCCTGGCGTACACACCTCCATTGGCAAGCCAAAGAAGGAATGTATTGTGTCGCCACCGGCGAGGATGGCTGCCACACCTGTTGGGGCAAGGGTGATGAACTGCTTTCCAACCAACTTCTGTACGTTGTGAAGAAAAGTTGTCTTACCTGTTCCAGCACGACCTGTGAGGAAGAAGCTGGAGTTTGTGTTGGCAACAAGCTCGTATGCAAGCTGCTGCTCGTGGTTGTGTGGGTCTATCTGTGTGTTCTGCATGTCCTACTTCTGTTCGATTTGTGGGAGGATTTGGGTGAGACGTGTGTTGTAGTCGTTGTCGAGGAAACTCTTGTAGCATCCATCGATGATGCCTTTCGCCTTCTCTTCGAGTTCTTCCTGTGGCATGCAGCTTCTCTGGGCTTTGAGTACTCCTTCAAAGAAGTTGCGCACCATGGTTTCTAATTCCTTTCGGATGAACTCCTCGTTGCGATGCACCTTGTCGTAGTCTCTCTTCTGAACAAGTTCAAGGCGTGTACCGTTGAAGGCGTAAACCTCGATGCCGTCGATGTAGGTCCAGTTGTGGTAGAGTCCCACCTTCTCGACAACTACGATGCGGTCACAGAATCTCACGCCCTTGTAGTAGCGGTTTCCGCTTGCGCTCTCGTACTCCTCGCAGAGGAACATCTTCTGTCCTTCGTCCCATACAGGAATGTGAACTCGTTGGTTACCGAATGTCGGCAGGATGCTGTCGAACAGGTCTTTGTTGATTGCTTTTGTTAAGCTTGCCATGTCGTTTTGTTTTTCTTGGTTTGTGATTTTTGTTTGTTCTCTCTTTGATTGGGCATGATGGTTAGCCCAAGCACTTCTGATGAGTTGCCTCTATCATGTTTCGCGAGAAGTCAAGGAGCTGACTCTCTGCCACCATGCTGCCCATTGCCTTGGCTTGTCCTTTCAGGAAGTCCTTCAGCATGAGGATGCTCTCTTCCTTGGCGCTTCGTTCGTTGAAACATCGCCAGTTGCATCCGCCCCAGAACTTCTGAGCAATGATGTTTGCCTTCTGTCCGTTCCATGCAAACAGTGTGATGCCGTTGAGGAAGGTGTGGGCGTAACCTTGTCCGATGTGGTAGTAAACTGCCAATCGGTCAGAGAGGCGGATTGCTCGGTAGTAGGTGTTGCCAGCTGCGCTGGTGTAATCGAGGGTGAGGTACACGTTCTTCTCTGCGTTGTAAGTGAGAGAACTACCCGAGAGGGCTGGGAGTGCCTTTGCGGCAATGAGTGCGAGTGATGTGTTCATCGTACGTCTGGTTTTTGTTTAGCGGAATAGGCCGCCACCTCTGTTGTTTGTAATAATAAAATAATGTATAAACAAAACCAACTCTCTCGGAATTGTGATGCAAAGTTACTATGTTAGTATAGGGCATGCAAGTTTTCTTACAAGAGTATTGGTTCCTTCCGTTTTGGAACCAATCACACTCATTTTTGAAAGTTCATGCAGCGTATCTTTTCTTTTTGATATCCTTCATGCACTTGCTTGTGCATGCAAGGGTGATGTGCATTGAGGTGAGATCTTCTGAACGCCCATGCTTCTTGTGGCTTGCCTGTGCCTGACGTTTCTCTACGATGCGACGGAGAATTCTGTCCTGCACTTTTGAAGGCTTCATCTTACTTCTGATGTTCAAGTTGAGAAGGATGCCATCAAGTACCTCAATCTCAATCTTGTTTGTTGTCACATTGCAGAGCTCTTCGGTAGCTGCCTTGCGATAGCGATCAGATGTCTCAACACGTTCCCAACGCTTGTTGGTTCTTCTGTGAGCATCTGCCTCTGCCTTCCTCTGCTTCTTTGTCTGCTTTGCTGTTGCCTTGTTATTCATGGTTGCCTTGTTGTTGTTTGGTGTCTGTTTCATAGTCGTTCGTTTTTGATTTCGAGTGCAAAATTACTACTTGATTTCGGATTTGAAGAATGTTTCTGTCTGAACAATAGTTCCTCTCATTTTGGAACCATTGTCTCTCTGATCAACTACTTCTTTCCTGCGAAAAAAGCAGTAATGGCAGTACCGATTGCCGAGCAGATAGCTGCTGCGAGCAACCAACGATCTTTCTCTGTCATGGGCGTTTCTGTTTTTGGTGATTGCTGTGTTTCCATTTGCGATCAGTTTTAGGTTTCCACCAACGAATTGCAGCGTCAACTTCGTGGTGGTTTTCGAAGTTTGACGCTGCAAAGGTAATAACTATTCTTGTGATAGAATCAAGAACTTATGATTCTAATGGTTCCTCCTTATTTGGAACCATTCGTTGAAGTTTCTCTCCAGGTTCAATGTAGTGCAAAGCCATGTCTTTCACTCTTTTCGCAAAGATCTTACGAATCTGTGGTGGTGACATAACTTCAAGTCCTGCACCCATCTGGAGCACGCGACCGATGAACTCGTTATTCGATTCTACATCAACAGAGAACTCAGCATACTCTCCATCTTCGTATAATCCGTAAGGCTTCACAACCTCGTATGAATGATGCAGAGGCTTTGTGTCTATTAATTTAAATATATAATGTTCGTGCGCGCGTATAACGATGTGTTCTTTGTTCGGGTGCTCCTTCATGTGGCTCACGCCCACGATGTCCTTGAAGAACTCATCATAATAGTGCTCTGGTGCAGGAACATAGTCCACCTTACTCCTCTCACGAGGTTTCTCTTGTATGCGGTCAAGAGCAATGTTGTACCCGAATTCCGGTTCTCTACCTTCTGCATGACCGAATAAATGCCATCGCCCATTGTACTCTTTCAAGTAATGCGGATGAAATAGTAAGGTTACTTGTTCCTCGTCGTATGGCTTATATTCTATCTCCATCACCGTTTTGTTGGTAATAGCTTCATAGAGCTGAGGGAGATATTCTATATTGGTTAATATTCGGTCAAGGCTTGAACTTATCACCTGCTCACCTTTCTGGCGCTTAGCCTTCATGTCGAGCAAGTCCTGACAATCATGGAAGAAATACTCCAGCCACGATTTGGGGAAGAATCCAGCAGAGTCCTGGCAAAACTTCCAGTACTGACGAAGATTATTGATGACCTTGGCATTACGCATGTCTGTAAGTGGATCATCATCCTTACCAACATAGCGGAATTGCTTATTGCGGTTGTTGCCTTCTTCCTCAAAGCACTCGCTAACGTCCTTTTCAAGCTTATCGGCTATAGCTTTCTTTAGTGTGCCAACCACCTTCTTCAACTCGCCATACCCATCGCAATTTGACAAATTAGCCGGCAGTTCTTTTATTGTCACACCAATATAATCAGCCATGATATCTGCATAACTAACCCATCGGCGACTCATCAGCCACCGATAGGTAATCAAAGCAAATTGTGCCTTATAGCTATCTCCGTCAAAGAGGTTCTTGCGTTGTATAAACATTTAACGTTTATTTTTTTGCTAAATAAGATTCAATTCTTTCATTAACCTCATGGCAATATTTTTTTGCGAGTTCGACACGTACCTCAGGGATGCCTTCATTATTGTGTGACTTAATATTTCGGATTTCGTTTATGGTAGCAAATTTGTCGCGCCAATAATCCCATGTTTTTCCAAGAACTTGTTCAAACCACAGCCATTCACGTTTAAAGAATATCTCAGGTAAATCTGATGGGTCACTATAGTCAATTGTCCACGAAGACATATCTGGATATTTATTTATGGCTTTTGTCTTTTTTTGTCTCATAGAGTCAAAACGTCCTTTAGCTGTAAATTTAGGGTTTGTGGCATTCTTTTCAAATGTGTCTATATGCTTTGTTTCCAAATGGGAGATCATCTTTATTTCGTTTCCCTGATACATATCGCCACAGAAGCACTTGACGATTTTTCTCATGTTGCCCTCAGCTTTTGACCATTCGTCTCCAAAAGGCAATATGTATCGTTTAATCTGCATCCATTCAGTAAAATAGCGAGATATGGCAAGTCTTATAGGACCATTTGGTTCTGATATAATTTCAGATTTATTAATAACACCATAACGCTCTAATTCTGCAAACTCTGCATTAGGAATTTCTGAATCGGGTCCCCATGTTGAAAGAATAAGAGAACGTAACAAATGCCACTTTTCCATGTCTCTCCACACAGCCCAGTTAAATGCATCATGTAGTTTGTTAATCAAATCTTTGCTCAAGTTTAAGCATATATCGTCATCTGAGATATAGCCCTTTGACTCTTGTTCATTCCAATAATTACCATTTAGCAAATTTAGCAAGCAAGGATGAGAACCTACATAATACTGAACTTCTTGTTTGTATTTTTCAGACACATTACAATCTATCTTTTTCGAGATTGCTGCCCAATACTCATTCATGTCATCTTCATTGAAAGACTCCAGATTGTGCCCATTTGCAAAAATAGCAGCTAATATTGAAACATTAGAATTAATGGCACCTTCAACTTCTTTTTCGATTCTTTCAACCATTCTTCTTGATGCTACGATAGCTCTGACTCCATAATCAGGGCCACTTAATAAAGTGCGAATCTGACCAACTGTTCCTTTTTTTGCAATAGAGGAAAAATTATCAAATTCATCAATCAATACCAAACCGTAAAATCCTGCCGTCTTCATACTCAAAGCCACAGAACATACATATTTGTAATCAATATTATTTTCATCAACATCTTCAAACTCTAATTCTTCTTCAAATACTTTGTATTTATCACTTGATCCAAATTGTCTTTTGAGTTCTTTGCGTAATCCTCTCCCTATATTTTCCCACATCTCATCAGAACTATTGCATGTGTCCAGTGATAGATAAATAACAATCAAGTCAAGATTGTAGTGGTTTTCAAGAGTGTGTTCTTGAAATTTCTTTAACAAGGAAGATTTTCCGATTCTAGGCAGGCCTACAATATGGTAATTGCAAATTCTATCTTCATATACAACATAATCATGCATTCTTTTTAATACAGATTTTCTACCGACAAAATAATCACCTGCTGCTACTTCTGTCGGTGATGCAAAAGGATTTTCTATATACATATTCATTTGTGTATTTAATTGTTTAGTATCCATTTTACAAATAACTTAACGTTTATGGAATATCCATCATCATGTTTTGATACAACTCTACGAGTATACAAGTTATCCAATAAATCAGATAATCGTTCGCGAGGATAGCCTATATTCAAATCATTGATTTTTACATGACCACCAGCTCGTGTACTTTCTGCTATACATCTTAGAATCTTTATATTATCTTCTTCATTGAAATCAGATCCGTCAGCCTCTTTTGTGAGACACTCAAAGGTCGAAGGCTCTAGTCTACTTGTACCTGTACATAGTAGATTTGCAACATTTTCTATGTCTTCTTTTCCAACTATATGTGTAGTTTTAAGATTAAGATAATCAACAAGTCGAGTGCAAAATATTTGTGTAAAGAAAGCACTTCCAGAGGTATATTCATATATTAGTTCATCTGTATGATTTAAGAATATGACATTTTGTATCGGATCTTTAATCAACTGGAGGGACTCTTCCTTTGTCAAATATGTTAGAGGCTCCTTGCTGAATTTATTGAAATAGTTCGAGGCATAGCTTTCATTCATAAAATGCGGGAGAGTATCCTGTGCTGCAACAATCGTTTGAAAATTGATTCCTGGCGTTTCAACAAGAGCAATCCATCTTCGCATAAAATCCTTGCCCAACTTGCCTTCTTTTATCAATTGATAAAGATAAGTGAACTCGTCAATAAAAACCACAAAATGTGAATTCTTGATTTCATCCATATTATTGAGGTGTTCGATAAAATCACGTAACGCGTTGAATGGATCTTGTTCTTTACAAAAATAGTTTGATATTGTCGATTGTGTTATTGATTTAATCCCCTTCTTTCGAATACCTCTAGTCAATGCTGTTGCTATTTCTTTAAGAATCCACATGGTAGGGTTTGGTTCATTATCTGATAATCCTTGCAAATTAAATTTTCCACAGAAAACAGAATTATCAACGTCAGATTCAAGTTTGCCCATAATTTTGTTAAGCAAAGAACTTTTTCCTGAACGTTTTTGTCCGTAGATAGCAATTTGGTTTTTACGGTTTGCTACGATAGCTTCCAATATTGATGCAATAATACTTTCTCTACCATAGAACATATCACTATCAGCATCCAACTCTTCACCACCTGATGCGTGTCGGAATTTATTCTCAATCTCAACAAAAGATTCATTTTCAAATCTTATTGTCCTATTTTCTGTTGTTGTTTTATGAATACGTTTTTCTTTTGCAATAAAAATATCGTCATAATCCACCGTAAATTGTACTTCGGCAGCTTTCGCTAAAAATACGTCATCGTTCAGATTGAGTTCTATGTTGATAATCTTTTCATCGCCTGCAGAAAGTCTAAAATCAATGTTGATAATGTTTTCCTCAATTAAATCGCCCCCGAATGCTTTTAAGCTATTAATATGAATATCACGTGCACTATTACTTGAATTTCTAATTTCTACCTTCAAATCTGACGAATGTGATTCTATCATGCCAACAGATTCCAAAACATTAACAACAACAACGGGATTTACTCTTTCTTCTATTTCGGAGAATTTTGTATATATATTGTCTTTCAAAGCATTCAGGGATGGCAAAAGGATTTCATATCCTATTTGCGTAGGATGTGAAACCAATTTTGACATAATATTGTCAATCTTTTGAACGATATTTCTGTATGCATTTAGAATAGAATTATATTTCTGACCTGTATTGAAATCTGTTACTAATGAGACAACTTTGTCAAAATCGTTCTCTATAATATTTTTCTCATTATTAAGCAATAATGTACATGATTGAAGATAAGAAATGAATGACATAAAGTTCTTAGTGGGGTCCACGTAATAGATGTCATATCGGTTTCTTACATCGTTAAGTATGGTGGAAAAATCATCTATACTCTCTGTATTTTTGTCAAGCAGTTCTAATTCTTTTATGATACGTTGTTTAATTACAGAATTAGAACTTGAGATCATAGCAATCTCAAGCGTATTGTCAATATTACCTCTAACAACTTTTTTTAGTAAATCATCAATTTTATAGCCAATACGTCCTGCACTAGAACTCACGTACATTTCAATTTCTGAAACAGAATACTCGCAAAGTGTCATCAAGTAAAGACCTACAGTATAATCAAGTGAAGGCTCAAAATTTCTATTGCTATAATATAATCGCAGGAGATACCTTACTTCTGCGTACAACTTTACATCACCGACCGCAAGTAAATTTTTTGCTCTACTTAATAAAAAATTATTTATATCCTCCTTTGGGTCGTATTCATCAGGATGAAATGCAAATTGCAGTTTAATTAATGTTAGATAAGATAAATCATCTGCTTTATTTTGTTTAATGTATTCTTTGACCTCTTCAATATAATCCTCTTTGTATAATCCTGTTCTTATGGTTTCTTGATCAGGAGTAATACCATTAAAGTCTTTATGATTCAAGATGGAGTTTCTTACATAAGGTTGCAAGTTCAATGATGATTTTTCAGGAGAACAAAGAATGCCAGCAATCAACTTATCTGTAATTTCAATTCTATCAGATAGAGAGTTGATATTTCTTAGTAATCCCTTAAAATATTTAACTTTCCTTTCGTGCCTAGCAAAAACTCGTAGAGCCTTCTTAACAAGAACTTTAGATTCGTTATATATTTTGTGAGATTTTGTATAACTATATGATCTTAAAAATAGATTGTAACTCTTTGTTAGATCACTTTTAACAACTTCGTCAATTAACAAATTAACGCCCTTAGCATATTCTTCTGCAGACAATTTTTCTGCAAATAATCGCTCTGTTTCGTCTGCGGAATAAGAATCGTATAATTCAACACCGACTCTATTAAGATAATATCCAAGTTCGTTTCCTTTATTTGTGTTTGCGAGGTTAATGTTTTCATAATCATCCAAATGTTTTTTCAAGAAGGAACATGTTTTTGTGTTAAAGCGGAATTTATCTATTAACTCTTCCACAACCTCTTTTGTACATTGTTTGTGTATGCATGCAGCAATTGGACCCTGGGTATTTTTGCTCATGGAATAAATAACCTCATCTCCAACTTTGGGTGAGTCAATAATTCCTGTGTAGGAAACGAGTTCCTGTGTGTTGAAATAGATATTGTCAGTTTGATTATTTGGCATAATCCAACCATAAACAGCCCCCATCCTTATTATCTTACCCATAGAAGGCAGTAAGTCTTCATCAATATAATTGGGCGATGTGTCGGCTACCTCTTGTTGGACTTTTGATGTGGATGTATTATCTTTCTTCTTTTTTGGATCTTTTATCGTGGAAAGATCAATTTTTCCCACAATTTTGGGACCTTGTAGAGATATTTGTTCTGGTTTATAAATATCAACCTGTGGTTGAGTGACGCTTGTGACATCTGATTCTATTTTTTCTTTTATATCAGAATTATTCTTTGGACTATCTGAGATGGTGTATTCTTTATTATTGTCATCAAATGTTGAGTCCTGTTTTGGAAGTTCATATTCAGAATATTCTTCGTCAATATTGTTTTCAAAAAACTGCGATGTTGAAGAGATTACATTTTTAATTTGACGCTTTAGTTTCTTGATAGTTGTTTGCGATTCAGGATTGCTTGTATTATTAATGATATAAGTTAGAATGCTAGAGATGTGTGAATGAAGTATGTCCTTTGTATTATCTTTCTTTTGAGAGATTAATTTCTCAAAGCATTCAAATAATTCAAAGTATGTCATTTCAACAAATACACAATAAGCCTTATCTCCTTTAAATGGAGAAACATATAATCTTTGGCCTTTATTTAACTTCTCTTTATTGATTCCTATTATGCTAACTTTAGAGCATGACGCATTCGCTCCGTCATCAGTTACGAACCAAATTCTTCGACTTTCAACCATCATAATAGTCGCATTTGTATTAATAGGCAAAGAAGAATATTTTCCCTCTTCTACAAGAATCTTTTTTAGTATTCCATTAGCAAAGGAAAGGTCAATGGCTTTTATGGAAGTAACAGATGATTTTATTGACTCAATACTTGATATTGCCTCAATTCTAATTCGAATATATCTATTATTGTCAAGGTCTAATTGTATGAATTTCTGATTAAGTGCAGAAATTTTTCCGCTTTTAACTATTCCATAGGTGCTTACATCTACAGAATCCCCTATGTTTAAACCACTCAAAAGATTCATTTCAATATTGAAATCCTCTTCGTGGTTTGTATTATCTGCGATTATCATATTGTTCAACATGTTATTTAAAGGAAATTTCAAGTATACCATTGTGCCTTCATGGCGTTTTTGCATAGAATCGCCAAATATTACTTCCAGAAACATACTGAGTTTTTGGAAACCATACGCAGAGTGATTTATACCATTCTTTTTTATTTTCGGTGCAATTTTTACTAAGTCATACCATCCATTGGAGTTCGGCTTACAATTGCTTATAGCAGAAATTATATCTTGCTTGAGTCTTGTTTTGCTTTCTTCTGAAAGTTCTTTAGTGTCATAAGCTGTGGGTACTATAGACGAGATGTTTTCTGATGAAATCGTATCGATATCAACTGATTTTGTATATTCATTTACAACATCAGTATTCAATTTATCAATTTCCATGTTACTGTTTACAATATTCTGTATATCAATTTCTTTTTCAATTGAATTGACCGCATAAAGAAACAATTTTTTTGCTATTTTTTGAAGACGAACACCAGGCCATTCTATTGGATGAGAGAAACTGGCTTTTAGTATTTCACTAGTCATTGGTACGTGATGGAAACTAAAGACAATGGTAACCAGTTTTATGTACAAACAATATTCATCTTTGTTATAATAGTATGAAATACTTGTATCTTTTATTTCATCTGTAATAGTTATTAATTTTGCAGCATTGGACTTTATGAAGTCATAAGATAATTTATTTTTGTAGCATTCGGTTTTTATTGATGCATTTAAAAAGTTTAATGCACATAAATGAAGAAATATCTCATTTTGGTTTTGAGGATGAATGTACATGACAATCTTTGTGGCCATGTTGACCAAATCTTCATCTGATTCCAAAATTAGTTCGTCAGGTTCATTCTGAATCCAACCTGCAATTGAATTTAATATTTTTTTGTAATCTATTTCTTTCATGTTATTTTTGAATATTCACTTTGAATTGTTAACTCAACACAAGTTGACTAAGGATTACCAATTATTGCGTTCAACTAAAAGTTCTCTAATGTTAACCTTAAGCAAATCTGATATCTTTGCGAGTGTCTGCAAGTTCGGCTGTGAGGTATTTGTACACCACTTACTGACAGTAACAGGATCCTTGCCAAGTTGCTCTGCAAGCCACTTGTTTGTTTGACCTGCATCTGCGAGAACTGCTTTCAGTCGATTTAGTTTTTGGAAATTTTCCATATTTAATAAATTAGCGTTGAGCACAAATTTACTAAATTGCATCTTAATTAAAGAATAATATGCGGTTTTCTTCAACTTGGAGTGGCAATTTAACATTAACTACCGAAATACACAATAAATTGATGGTAAATTACAGGATGCGCTTTAATATTAACGTGTTTATCCACATGTGTGTGAAAATATATCACATCCATCCTTGCTCACCCCTTAATAAAACATTTATCAACAGTGTTAAGATGGGTGTGGTAAAACGACTTCTATCCATGCGTAAGAGTCTCTTGTGCTAAATCAACTGCAATTTATGGTATTATTTTAAAAGATGTTGCTAATTTTGTAGTTTAGAATGTTTTGTATTTATTAAATGGTTCGATACAATGGGTAAAAGTCATCTGTTTTTAAAGAACGAATTTGGTATCTGCCTTAAGTTTAACCGAACAAGAGGCAGAGATGATGAAGAAGAAACTTCGGAAGACGAAAAGAATTATTGTCAGCAGAGAGAAAAGCTTCATCGTTGCCGTATTAATTTTGAGCAAGCCTTAGAAGAACGCCATAGCTTACGGAGACAAGATGTGGTAAGTGAACATTTTGATATGCTGTCTATTGATTTTTTGAAAATTGCAGATAGCACCTTAACAAGACAATATTGCCAAGTCTATGGATTATCCGAGCTTAATTATTCCAACATGAATCAGACTGTCCTATTTGCTATAGTTGACGAAGATCGATTTAATGATGTTTTTATAACTCAAATTGATTCTTTTTCAACGGAAGAAAATAATGACAGTACAGAATATAAGCCACTGACTTTGATGGCCGGTTTCAGTTATTGGGATAGTGATTCGATGAAGCCTTTTGGTATTATGGGCGATGATGCTCATGATGTACTTCTAGAGTTGGTGGAGAGTTCACCTAGAATAGCGATGAAACATCAAGCTATAGTGAAAGCAATGGAGGAGTATTTAGATCAGAAGCAGATTCTTTATAAAAGGATAGAATCTGGAATATACCAAATAAACTTCATTTCTAAAGATGATTTGGCTATTTTATTGGATAATTTTGATGTGATACAAAGAATTCAATCTTTGTACACTACTCGTGTACGTCCTAATACTTTTGGTGATTTGGAAAGGGTGTCAGATGCAACTTTAAATTTGCTAGAAGGAGCACCAATTATTGGTGTAATTGATACAGGTGTTCAAAGACTGGCCGTACTAGATCCCATATTGGAACATGATGGACTTGATTTAGTTGATAAGAATGCCCCGCATCCGTATGAGATTGATTTAAGGTCCGATTCAAGTCATGGTACAACTGTTGCAACATTAGCTGCATTCGGAAACAACTTCTATCGTAACATGGATGCTAACGTAGTTGATGCTGATGCCAAAATCTTTTCTATCAAAGTACAGAGAGGCGAAACTGGACTCGTGAACATCGCTGACATAAAAGAGGCTATCACTATGGCTCATCAAAACTATGGCATTCGTATCTTTAATCTTTCAATGTCCGTTCGTGGAAAATTTTATAATCAAGATATTTCTACTTATGCATATATACTTGATGAATTAGCTTACATATATGATTTGCTGATTTTTATTTCCGTTGGTAATCTTAGTGAAGAGGATATTAAGAATATGCAGATTGTTGCTGCTAATCCTAATACGAGTGAAAGAGTTAAGCGTTTTCTGAAATATCCGAATCATTATTATAATCCCTTCATTTCGATAGAAGAAACAGAGTGTCACGACGGCGAGTGTATGAATCTTTGTGAACCTAGTGAAAGCATGAACAATATGTCTGTTGGTGCTATTGCTGAAAGTTATAATATTAATCACGGTAATCATGGATTGAGTTTGGGGTGTGAGTTTCCTGCTTATTATTCGCGTAAATACCACATAGACTACAATTCGTTGATTAATGGCACTCGTTTCAAGAACAACCAAAAAAATAAGAATCTCTTTAAGCCAGATATTGTTATGCCTGGTGGTGACCAATTGGATGTTGAGTCACGCATGCTAGTTTTAGCACCGAGAATAGATGGAACAGGCCTGAAAATAGAACAAAACTCTGGAACGAGTTACGCAACTCCATTAGCAGCTAATATTGCAGCTAAGATTGTTAGTAAATATCCTAACCTAAATATGCAATCAGTGAAGGCTTTGATGATTAATAGTGCAGAACCGATTAAAAAGTATTATCTCGAAGAGACTATCGATGAATTGAAATTTTTGGATAATAATTCATATCCCTATGTTGATAGTAACGAGAAAACTCTTTTATCCAAAAAGTATAGTGCAGAACGATTATCCAAGTATATTTCTGGTCATGGTGTGCCTAACATTTCTAAGTGTATAGATTCAGACGATAATCGTTGTACGTTTGTTATTGAAGATACAATAGCTTTCGATAGTCACAAGGTTGTTAATCTGAATATCCCTAATTATTTACTTCAATACTCAAAGAAAGGTGTATTATTAACTTTAACTGCTACACTTTGCTATAAGTTTAATCCTAAACGAGCTGATGTATTATCTTATTGCCCAATTCATATTGCTTTTAACTTTGGGAATAGTATGAATCATGATGAACCAAGAAAGAATGCAGAGGAATATGCAAGTAAAAGAGCCTCTGACGATAAGGATAGAATGGCAATAAAGTCTAGCGTAGGTTCATGGTCTGATGATTTTTACCCTGTATCAAGTAAAATGTTCTCAAATGTACAGAAGATGAGTTTAAATATTAGCCGTGATGAAATAGAAAAGATTCGTAATCAGATATCTATTATTTTTCGATGCACAGGTCGTGAGTATTTAGAAGGCACAAATCATCCATTCTCATTTGTGCTGACGATTGAACAAAAACATTCTGCAGAATTGGATGGGAACAGTTTATACGATAGTTTGGAGCAAGTCAATATAGTGGAAGCTATTGCTCAGGCTGCTCTTGAAGCAGAACTATAATTTAAATTTAAACGATAAAAGGATTGGCATTAGCTAATCCTTTTATCGTTTAAGAGTTTTTTCCAAATATTAGTTCGAATAATATTGTCATTATATCCATCTAATATATTCCGTTTGATTGCATTAAGTAAAGCGCGTTTTATAACGTAGTAGGACAAATTTCTACATTCGCTATTGATAATGTTTTCTTTGACTTGTTCATCGTCAAAGACGAACCGATCTTTAATCGTATATTGGATAAGAGCATGTACCTGTTCAGAGTTTGGTAAATCCATCTTAATAGATAAATCAAACCTTCTAATAAGGGCTTCATCTATCATTTGTAATTGATTAGTAGCTGCAATGATGATAGTATCTTGACTTACAAAATCAAATAGTTGTAATATGGTATTTACAACCCGTTTCATTTCGCCATGATCTTGATCGTAATCTCTTATTTTCCCTAAGCTGTCAAATTCATCAAGCAAAACAATCGCTTTTTCCTGAACTGCAGTCTTAAATATTTGAGTGAGATTTTTGCTTGTTTCTCCCAGTCTCGATGAAATGATCGTACCCAAATTGACAATAATCAGTGGACGACTCAATTCGCCAGCCAATACATAGGCACTTAATGTCTTTCCACATCCTGATGGGCCATGAAGCAATATCTTATTGGATACTGGAATATCCATTTGGACAAGAGCCTCAGTTTGTTGCCTTTCCTTGATAAAATATTCAAATTCCTCACGAACATCTTGCGTACAAACTAAATCCTTCATTGTAAATGAAGACGTTACTGTCTGTAAAATATACTCGTCAGCTTTGTAGTCAAAATGCTTATTTAGTCGATATTCTTTTAGCTTTCCCAATGAATTCTCTCTATCAGAATCTTTAATGATAGATAGGATTTCAGTTGCAAATTTGCCTCTGTTATTTTGTTGAGAATATTCTACATACTGATACAACAAATCTCGCAAACGAGCATTGTCATTTGCTAAGGCAAATTTTGCTATTTGCTTGATGTAATCAGCCTGCTTCATAATGAATTTATTTTCTTTAATTTACAAAATTAGGCAATTTAGTCGAATTACCAAAATTTTGGAAGATTGAAAAGGATAATTTAACAAGAGATTAATTTCAACATCAACTTTATAGAATCTGTTTGCATTAACATCATATCGCAATTTATGAAAATAAGTATTTCCCTCATTTGTTTTATTGAAGTCTTTTCTTCTCAGTTTGATATGATTGGGTGTTTGATAATCTGCTCATCTATTTTAATCTTATGATTTCCAGTTGTTGTTCGCAAATTCTTTCTGATTGTATCAAGGGTAGAATTGGCAAACCATTCGTAGAATGTCTGCATGACGAACTGTGCCGTGATATCCCGACTGATGTTGTATTGAAAAGCAATGTTCCAAGCAAAATTCTTTAGTGAGATTTGTGTAACTGTTGTACGTCGTTTGATGTGGATGTTTACGCTAAGAGCTTTCCGATTGGTGACAAAGTATCGGACGCATTCGCAGATTTGGAAGATTTCTTCTTCGCTAAAATCAAATTGCCTAAATGTATTTCGGGTGTATTGCAATACGGCTTGTAGCTTTTCATCTTCTTCTTTTTCTTTTTGCTGTAGATATTGTCGTTCCTCATGCAGGTACTCATAATGGAATAACTCTATCCGTTTCATTTGAATATCGTCATTGCCAACCATAGATATAGCAGTTGCTAAAGTGCTATCACCTTTAGTTTGTCGGTTAGATTTCGTAGGCTTATGGCAGAATAAAGAAGCAAGAGATATTATACGTGCCGACAGAGAGAGGCATAAATGGTAAATGAGTTTTAGAGCAACATAACAAGCTACCATGATAAAAGGGAGAATGCTTAGCTGCACGTCCAAAGCATCACTCACAGGGAATGATATTGTGGACGCCAGAAGCACCGTTACTACTTCTATCGCCCAAGATTGGAATATATGTTGCCTTTGCTTCATAATTATTTTTGTCTATGATTACTTTGCAAAAGTATAACGTATTTCCATAAAAAACGAAAGTCAAAAATAAGCGAAAAAGATGCAATATCTTCGTTTTATGCGTTTTGTGAAAAGAAGAGCAAAACAAGTGCAAATATCCGACATCAAATGAAAACATCTGCAAATACAAAATGCACGGTTAAATAATCATAAATCTTTCTTTTACCATGGAAATATCTCTTTTTACTCTTGCTTTTCAATATATGACTACTAAAATAATTCATATTTGTACCATGAAATTATAAATAGCTGATATTCATAGTGTATTATGTTTGAGGAAGTAATTTGCTATTAACTTAGGACAATTATGTTATGGACATGTGATGAAT
>ERZ827520.67-NODE-67-length-169774-cov-15.291134_pt1 | contig 169774 bp, 162 predicted proteins | sample MGYA00519581_ERZ827520 | MGnify/ENA primary metagenome ERZ827520 (study PRJEB31778, sample SAMEA3449339) | human gut metagenome | biome: human gut; feature: human-associated habitat; material: faeces | place: United Kingdom | collected 2010/2012 ... | reverse complement strand
TGACGGAGTTCGGAAGAGTAATAACGCAAAATGAGCATAACCTTCACAACGGCAACTTCCAGTTTGCCAACTTGCTCTTTGAGAGAGGAGAAATCCTTTTCTCAAAGGGCTTTTTCTATTTATACAGATATTCGCAAACTACAAGATAAAGCCAAATCCTCATATACTCTAATCAAAGAGGAAGCGGAGGTTTTGATATGAGTAACAGTTTAGTGGCAGTACATCCCGAATTGGTTGCCGAGTGGTCGGAAAAGAATTTGCCACTGACACCAGACAATGTGACTTTCGGCTCAAATAGATTCACAACGAGGATGTGCGAAGCCGGAGTAAATATAAATGTCATTCAGGACGCACTCGGATATACGGATATTTCAACCACGCTGAATATCTGCACCGATGTTACCAAAGAATTGAAAACATCAGAGTTCAAAGGACTTGATAATTACTTCAAGGCACAGTAACAATCAAATAGACAGAGAGCATACAATCCGTTTCGGAAAGTATGCTCTCTTTATTTATATATATTTATTATAATAACCGGGACGGTCGCTTTCTCAGCGGTCGTCCCGGTTTTAGTATCTTTGGTATTTGGTAGGGAAATAGAAGAGTGGTATAAATGTGGGCCTTATCGGACCTCACGCAGTGCCCAAGGGCGGACATTTGGCTGAGCAGCCACCGAGCGATTTATGCCCGCACATAGAGGTATACGCGGGGATGGGTGTATTCATCAAATTCTTCCTCGGGTTCGGTTTCAAAGCTCCAGTAAACACGGGTGCTTTCACCATTTTCGGAACAATCGATGCTCTGATAATAGGTGCCGGCAAGGAAGGCCTCCCGGAATTCTTCGGAAAGCTGATAGGTGGTGAGCAGTTCGGGGCTTTGGGTGGGAATGTCTGCTTTTTGCAGGACGCGGTGAAGTGTTTCAAAGTCCTTTTCGATACGGCTGAGGTTTTCCTCCAGGCTGAGTGACATAATAATTTCCTCATCGTAGGAGAGAGATTCCAGCACACCGGTGGAGTCCAGTGAAATGTAAACATAGCATTTGGGGGCATCGGTATTCATGCCGCGCAGGTAGCCAATGACACGATAGCCGTAATCCTGATAGCGTTCGGCGGGGTCATCGGCAGAGATGTATTCACAGACCGGATCCAAAGCTTTGGTGATCTCTTCAATACGCTGGGAAACGAGGAGGGTATTCTGCTGCATGGCAGTATGGGCGTGGCTGTACTGGGGGATGTAGGTGCCAATGAGAATCACCAGCGGCAGCAGCACCAGTACAGTTCTCAATCCTTTGGTGCGGGGGAGGGGGACACCGTAGGCTTCCGCCATGGCCTGAGCATTGTGGGCAATCTCGGCGCTCATGGCGCCGGCCGTGGCCACGGCCCCCACTGCCCCGGCGACCTGGGCGGCAGTACCGGCACCCCGTACTGTTTTATTTTGGCTTTTTTGCATTAGGCGGCCGGCAGCCCCCATGGCCATGGCGCCCGCGGCAGCTGCGGAATAATCGGACTGCTGCTGACGGACCTTGAGACGGCGCTGCAGCTCCTGCCATTCCTCTTTCCGCATTCCCAGCTTAGCTCGAAGGGTGCAGTAACAGAAAAGGATGAGATACAGGGCCGCGAAGCCCAAATAGACATAAAGGCCCCAAAAGATGACTTCTTCATCGTGAAAAACGAGATCATCGATCATTTCCAGCAGGATGAAAGGGACCCCCAGCGCCAGTGCCATAATGACCGCTGTAATAGCGATTTTGGGGTAAATATAGTATCTTTGGATAAGTTTTTCTTCGTGCTCGGTCAGCATGAGCATCCTCCCTAGGGTGTAATGGTAGATCAGCTCTATTTTATAGGTTTTTATGAAGGATAGCAAGAGGGAGATCTGCTTGACAAGGCGGGGAGAGTGGGCATACTAAAACCAGTGAAGATCATAGAAAGCCGCCGAACACCGGGCGGATCGATGAGCATGTGGCCTGCGTGCGGGAGTGGGTGGCTAATATTTTCTTTTACCGCAAGGGAGACACCACCATTATGATTGATGCCGGGTACAACGATGAGAAAAGATGGGCTGGCTGGGGATTGACCCCAAGAGTATCCGGGATATCCTCATTACCCACCAGGATACCGACCATGTGGGTGCGGCGGAAGATAGCCCCGGGCTGTCAATAATAAAAAAGTGCTGCTGCGGGATGGAGAGCTTTTCTGCATTGGGGATATCAAAATAGAGTGCATGCGGGTGCCGGGCCACACTTGGGGACATATGGTGTATATTGGCTCCTATTCCCTGAGCTTCCCCTATTACATTGCCGGGAAAGGCCGCTATGCCATGCTGCTGGAGTGCCGGAATACCTCAAATACCTGTCACAACCTACTGCAGCGGGGTAAATGTGCCCTCAATTTTATCACCGATGACCGGGCCTATTTTAAGGAAGTCGTGAGGTTTGGCTTTCCCGGACCTTCCAAAGAAAAGATGAAGGAATCTATTTACCATGGAGGATGGCCAGAGCGACCCCACCGATAAAACCCGCCCGCAGGTCATTGCGGAGGCGTATCAGGTATTCGAGTGCAGCTGGAACAGCGAATTGGAAAATGCCGGGCGCTTTTCAGCGGAGGATATTGATGATGGGCCCCCGGCCCCTACAATGATTTTAACGGCATTACCTCCAAGTACGGTGCACACTTCATCCTCAGCATCGATAAGATTCTGATGAAACCGGAATACTATGATGCACTCATCAATGGTGTGATGAAAAATAACTTTCCGCCGGTACCGGTGGATTATGGCTACCGGGATTCCACGAACTTCTGGTACACCCAGTTTCTGCGCGGGCTTAAAAAGCCCATTGCGGAGCCGATCCCGGCACCCAAGGAAACGGATCTTGAATCCATCCGCTATGCTGCCAACCGCTGCGATGACAGCGTATAATTCACCGATGACGCGCTGAAAATTTCGTCAAGGTGTCTCGGCCGTTCCTAAAAACGGTATTGAATGGCTGCGGGGCCTAGGCCAAAGAAAACGGTGTGACCCTCATCACCGATGAGCATATCAAGAACATCAATGATAAGCGTCGGCAGGAAAAGCAATCCCGCCGGTAAATAAAAAATCTCCCCCGCTTATTCAAGGCAGGGGAGATTTTTTGGATATGCGGCCGAATGGCCGTAAAAGAAAGGAAGATAGCGTCAGGGGTGTTTTGGCACGGGTGAGGGCATCTGCCGCAGGCGGCGCAGATAGGGCAGCAGCACCGCCAATGCAATGAGAACACCGACAAGATCGGCGGCGGGGGAAGCCCAGGCCACGCCATTGATGCCGATGAGGTGATAGAACAGCGGCATCAGCAGTACATCAGTGGTGCCCTTGCGCACCAGGGAAAGGAAGATAGGCTGAGCCCGCTTGCCTGTGGCCTGGAACACCGTAATGGCAAAGAAGATAAAGGTGCTGGTGGGGCAGGTCAGGCAGATGATTTGCAGGAAGGTGCACCCATGGGACACCGTTTCGGCATCATTGATGAACCAGCGGGTAATAGGGGCGGCCCCAAAGTACAGCAGCACGGTGATGAGCAGCGAGACAGCCAGACAGCCTATCAGCAGGCCGTAAATGGCTTTCAACATCCGCTGGCGGTTGCCGGAGGTGTAATTGTAGCCGATGAGCGGCAGGGTACCCTGGGTGATGCCCTGCCCCACGGCAAAGGCCAGCAGGTTCACCTTTTTGGAAATGCCCATACCGGCCATGGCGGCATTGGAATAACCGGAGGTAAAGTGGTTCAGCACGGTATTGCTGATGGCGCCCATGACCGAGATGAGGCAGCTGGGCAGCCCAACAGAGAGTACTTCCCCGGGGATGCACTGCCCCAGCGTGTACTGCCGGGGAGAGATGGTAATGGCGGTCTCATGGCGGATCTTATGCAGGAACAGAGCAAAATAACCGGCCGCGGCCAGATTGGAAAGCAGGGTAGCGATGCCCGCCCCCGCGATTTCCAGATCCAGCACGAAGATGAAGAAAGGGTCCAGCAGGATATTGAGGATGCCGCCAAAGGCGACCCCCAGGCTGGCCTGCCGGGAATGGCCCTCCGCCCGGACCAAATGCGCCAGCATGGGATTGAGCGCCGCCGGCATGGCGCCCAGGCCGATGCTGTAAAGCATATAGGAGGAAGAATAGCTGAAGGTTTCGGCATCAGCGCCCAGCAAGGGCAGCAGCACCGGCCGCAGCAGCAGAACCGCTATGCCATAGATAAGAGAGACCGCAATGGCGCTCCAGATGCAGAAAGCGGCGGTATGTCCGGCTTTTTGGCGGTCGCCCTGTCCCAAACAGCGGGAGATCAGGCTGGCGCCGCCCACGCCAAACAGATTGGCCAGCGCAGTGATGAAGATGAAAAGCGGCAGCGCCACGGTGGCGGCAGCTACCTGGTTGGGGTCGCCCAGCTGGCCCACAAAAAAGGTATCCGCCATATTATAAATGACGGTGACGATTTGGCTGATGACGGTGGGCACGGCCAGCGAGGCAATGGCCCGGCCGACCGGCATGGTATTAAACAGATATTCTTCACTTTGGGTATAATTCAAGATGGATTCCTCTTTTCCGCTTCCAGCACGCAATCAATAAACCGCTGAATGGCAAATTCAAAGCTCAGCTCGGTAGAGGCCGGATAGTGAGAGAAAAAGCCCTCATCCTCCTGCGAGGCAAAGCCGTGTACAATGGCCCGGAACATCCGTCGGAAGTGGATCTCCTCCCGCGGCGGCAGCCGGAAGCCGGAAAGCACCTGCTTCAGCGGCTCGGTAAAGCGGGCGGCGGCATCATCCAGTACGCGGGGCTCGCCCGCGGCGGTATCCATCACCAGCCAGTACAGCTCCCGGTGCTGCTGCGCAAAGCGCCGGTAGGCCCAGGCCAGGGCCCATACGGCCTCCCGGCCGGTTTTCCCCGCGATGGCCCGCAGCTCACCGTCCTCCTGCATCCGCAGGGCATAGCGGCATACCTCGGTCAAAAGGGTATCCATGTTCTCGATGTGATTATAGAGCGAGGCGGTTTTGACCCCCATGGTATCAGCCAGCAGCCGCATGGAAAATCCGCTGCGCCCGTACTGCTCTATCAGTTCAGCTGCCGCGACAGTGATGCTTTCAGCGCTCAGTCCTTTGGCCATCAAGGTGCCTCCCCCATAAACTAATGTCATTAGTTTTATGATAATGCTCTCCTCGGCTGTTGTCAAGGGGGCAGCTTGAGTTTTGCCGAAAAACAAAGTGTGATAGGAGCGGAACGACCTGACCATGGCCACCGCTGCCGATGAGGAGGATTATGACCGTGCCATGGAGCAGGCTGACTATCAAAGCGGCGCGCTGACCGATGCTATAAAGGCCCTCGGCCATTTGCGGCTGAGGACCCGAAAACCACCCGATTCAATGCTTCCGCCAATTACGAGAGTATCCGGGAAAGGGACGGAAACTACCGGCAGGTGTTTACAGGCTATCAGTGCAGTCAGGGCTTTCGGTTAGCTTTTCCGCTGGATATGAAACGCCTGGGGCAGGTGCTTTCCACTATTGCGGGCAGCGGGACCCAGCCGGAGCTGCACATTGCCTTTACCGTCAAGGCTCCGGGCAGAGCCTCCTCCTTGCCCGGGCTGCTTTTCTTCCCTAGGATAAAAATTTTTCCCCTTTTTGTCACACATTCCCTTTCTCATTCGTTTACAGTAGTGTAAGATAGTAACCACAGGACATTCAGGGAGGATAACATGAAGAAATTTCTCAAAAAGTACGGCTACATTCTATTGGTAGTGGTCATTGCGGCGGGGTGCTATACCGGTTTCCGGGCATTCCGGTATTACTACCATGATACGGATGACTACTGCCTGCGCACCTACGGTACCATGGCAAGGGTCGAAGAAAAGTGTGGGAAAACAGGGCTGCTGCATATGGAAAATGCCGGGAACTGGAGCAGCCATGACTATTGGCTGAAATACCCCAAGGATGAACCGGAAAACCCGGAGGATATCACCTGCTACTATGACTGGGGAAAAGAGAACCACACCGTTTATCAGATCGATTTTCATAAGAACGGCGTGACCCTTGAAGAATACATGGGGCGCTATCACCAGGACCCGCCGGAGGGCTCCGGCCAGTATACCGATACTGATTTGTGGACCGATTTCCCTGTGCCGGTGTACTACGATGTAATCGTTTACCCGCATACCTACGAGCCCAGCGGCTACGCCTTCTTCGAGTATGGCGATGCTTATTACAGCATCTCTGTCAGCAGCCGCGAGGAAGCCCGTACCGCCTGCGCGGCGCTGTTCGCCTCCGCCGAAAGCTGAAACTACAGACAAAAAACTTCCCCCATGGCTTACCGCTTTGGGGGAAGTTTTTTATCAGAACAGGGGCTCCTCCGGCTCCGGCGGGAACTCCCAGTATTGCGTCAGGTCGGCGACGACCGCTGAGCGGAACACCGGGTGCCCGGCGCTGAAATCAACTGTAAGCAGAGTGGGGTAGTTGCAGTAGCCCTCCCAGCTGTCCATGGATTTGGTGACCACCTCCAGGGTGAGGGTGCCGTCCTCATTTTCAGTATAGCGGATCAGCCCCATCTTTTCCGTCGCGTTGATCTCGGCGAATTGATACGAATAATCATAGTTCAGGTCACAGTAGGCGTCCCGTTGGGCATCATAATACAGCGGCCGCATCTTCACCTGTTGGTCCAGGTCCTCCTGCGTGATGCCGAAGAAGTACGCCCCGAATTCCAGCAGAGCTTCCCGCTGCACCCATTTGGTGGAGGCATCAACATAAGGGTATTCCAGCCCGTAGGCGTCGCAGTAGTAGAACATCATCTGCAGCAGGTGCGAGATGCTGATATTGGCGCCGTCATTAAAATTGGTAACATTGCGGAAGCTTGCCCATATCTCCAGTGCCTCCCACACTTCCTCATTCGGCACTTCGATGTACTCAAAGTCCTCATAGTAGAAATGGGGATATTCCACCCGCGTACCGCCGTGGCTGGTCCATTTATCGGTGTAGTAGCGGATGGTATACAGCACCCGCTCCAGGATGCTCTGCTTTTTCTCCGCAGGGGAAAGGGCAAAGGTAGTGGTAGCCGCTACCGCTATTGTCAGGAAGACCACCGCCACGCAGCTCACCGCTTTTTTGGCCCCGTACAGCACCGTGCCGCGGGCTTCTTCCCAGGTCACCCGGCGGAAAGCCGCCCGGATGACATTATCCTCCGCAGGGGGAACGGCCGCCTCCCCGGCGGCTTCCTGTTCCAGCCGCGCACTTTCCTTGCGGGCGTGCTCCTTCAGTGCCGCCTTGATGAGCAGATCCTCATACTGCTCCTGCATATCGTTCTGGTCCAGGGGATATTTACTCATCTGCTTTTCCTCCCTTCTCACGGTAGGCTGCCAGCACCTTTTTCTTGGCGCGGCATACAATCATCCTCGCGTTTTCCGCGGTCAGTCCGGTCAGCCTGGCTATCTCCTTATACGGCAGCTCCAGTATGTAGTAGTAGTTCAGCAGGTCTATCTCCCGCTGCGGCAGATGCGCCAGGCACCGCTCCAGCAGCTCCCGCTGCTCCAGCCGCAGCATGGTCTGCTCCGCTGTGTTGTCATCGGCCAGGTGCTCCGCCCAGCCATTTTCGTTCCCAATGGTTGCTCGGCTTTCCCGCTGCCTTTTGCGGTATAGGTCTATACTGGCGGTCTCGGTCACTGTCACCAGGTAGTACAGTACCTCATCCCGCGGGATCATCCGCACCTTTTCCAGGTGCCGTATCACCCTCAGGATAGCCTCATGCACGGCCTCCTCCGCGTCACTCTCGTTTTTCAAGATAGAAAGTGCGCGCCGCTGCATGGCCGGCTGGCAGCGGGCATACAGCTCCGCCACAAATGTCCGGTCATCGTCATTTTCTATTGCCATGATAAATACAGGCAGCATATGTTTTCCCCTTTTGGCTTTTTTCTTGATGGTACCACAAGAACGGCAGCCGGTGCAATCGGTTTTGGCACTTACACCCCTATAAACGCTCCGCCGCCGTATTTTGTGACAGCATTTTATAAAAAATTTTCGCAGCAAATAGAGGCCCCTGCCATCAAATGAACAGGGGCCTCTTGCTTCTTTATTTTATCCCAATAGAATGACCGCTTCTTCCCCGATGGTCAGCATGCCATCGGCTACTGTTACTGCTTTGCCACTTAGGGCATCGGTGTAGGCGCCATCCGGCAGGGGTACGGCCACGGTGCCGCCGTTGCCTTCCAGCGGGAAGATGCCCACAGCCCGTGTGGCTGGCCCGATATAGCTGGCGGTCACTATGCCCTGTGTGTCATCAGCCCCAATGCGGAACAGCTCATCGGTGGGCAGTTTCTTCTTGATGGCCGCGAGCTTGGCCAGATAACCGCTGATATCCTCTCCGCTGTTCCAGTCCACCGGCTCCTTTTCAAAGAGGGAGGGCGTGTGCTTTTCACATACCTCCTGCCCAGCGTACAGTAGTATGGTACCCTTCATAAAGTAATTCAGCGCTGTCCAGGCCAGCAGCTTCTTCCGCTCCGGGAAGCGATCCGCTGCGCGGCTGGTATCATGGTTTTCCAGGCAGCGCAGCTTATTGTATCCGCTCTCAAAGCTCACCTCCTGGTAATCCACGGCATCAAACCACCGGGAAAGCGGCAGCCGTCCTTCGGTCACGCCTTCATACAGCGGCCACAGGTCGTAGGGGTACAGGATATCGAAAGCCGTGAACAATTCCGTATCGGTCGCGGCATAGAAGCCCATCTCCCGGAAGGCCTGAATGTGCGCCAGGTGTACGCTTTCTCCCAGCCAGATGGCCCCGGGCCGGATCTGCTCCACAGCCCGGCGGGCTTCCTGCCAAAAGGCCACCGGCACGGTGCTGGCTACATCGCAACGGAAGCCATCCACATATTGTGCCCAGTAGCACAGCGAATCAATCTGATACTGCCACAGCGCGCGGTTTTCATAGTTCAGGTCCACCACATCGGTCCAGTCGCCCACCTTGTTGCCGCGGCAGCCATCCGGCTTATAGTAGAAGTAGTCCGGATGCTCCGCCACCAGTGTGGAATCGGGCGAGGTGTGGTTATACACCACATCAATGATGCACTTCATACCCCGCTTATGGATCTCCTCCACCAGGTGCAGAAAATCCTCCAGTGTGCCGTATTCCGGGTTCACGGTGCGGTAGTCCCGGTTGGCATAGGGGCAGCCCAGGCTTCCTTTTTTGTTCAGCTCCCCAATAGGGTGGATGGGCATAAACCATACAATATCCACCCCCAGTGCCGCTATCCGGTCCAGGTCAGGCTCTATCGCCTTAAAGGTTCCCTCCGGTGTGTGGCTGCGTACATATACTTCATAGATCACGCTGCGCCGCAGCGCATTGTCGGTATTTATGGCCATGGTGTTTCCTCCTTTATATGGGCGTTCTTTCTTGGCCGCCCCGCACACCGCGGGACCATTTTTCGCGTAGATTATACCCGATTTCCCCGGGCCTTTCAAGATGCTTTTGCAGGAATTACTGCATAAAATCCCGTTAACATCAAAATGCAGGATATTAATGCAAAATTTATATACTTCAATAAAATTTGCAGTTTATTTGCGCATTTTGACGGATTCGTCAAAGATTAGGCCCTATTTTCGGCATGTTTCTAGTTCAAAAGGGATGACAAGGCGTTAATATTATGTTAATATATCTTCACAGGGTTCCAAACCCGCAAACTGTAAGAGATATTGAGGAGGATTTTATCATGGGTGTTACTTACATCATCGCTATCGTAGCTGCTGTTGTTCTGCTGGCTCTCAATCTGATCCGCGACTACGGCAAGAAGGGCTGATTTACAGCTTTTTTCTCTTTTGTCACACATAAGGGCAAAAAGAGCAGGGCGTATGCCCTGCTCTTTTTGCGTTAAAATACCCTTGGGGCTGGTCACGGAATTTTTACAAAAAGTTTTTTCTTTCGCCATTTCCTTGGCCGCCCGGCAGTGCTATCATACCGCCAAACCATCCCGCCGGGCTCTGCCACAGCCAGACATATGATAAAGGAGGTTTTCCTATGGATCGAGTTTATATTATCGCTATCGTGGCCGCTATTGTTTTGCTGGCCATTCACCTTATTCGGGATTACGGCAATAGGGAATAAAACCGTCCTGCTTACAGGCCGATTCGCCAGGAGAAAAGAAAAAAATTTTCTCTGCCGGAAGAATTTTATATTTTGCAGGATTTTCTATCATTACGGCTTTTATTTTGCTGCCGGATGTGCTATACTATCATTGGATTACAGCGTCAGTATGCTGTCATTTTCATAGAATGCATGATATCAAAAATATAGAAAATAACGAGGATCGCCCAATGAAGAAACTCATTGTAAACGGCGCGGAGCAGCTCTACGGAGAAGTTTCCGCCGGCGGCGCGAAAAATGCCGCCGTTGCCATTATTCCCGCCACCGTGCTGGCCCGCGGCCGCTGTGTGCTGGAAAATGTCCCCGACATCCATGATACCGAGCTGCTGTTCAGTATGCTGCGCGCCATGGGCGCCACAGTGGAAAAGCTCAGCCGCACTTCGGCTATTATCGATACTTCCACCCTCACCGAATCCACCGTCCCCTACGAGCTTTCCAAGCATATGCGCGCCAGCTATTATTTCATCGGCTCGCTGCTGGGGCGTTTTGGCCAGGCCTGTGTTTCCATGCCCGGCGGGTGCAATTTCGGCGTTCGTCCCATCGATCAGCACATCAAGGGCTTCGAGCTGCTGGGTGCCGAGATCCGCATCGAAAACGGTCTCATCTACGCTGATACCGAGGGCCTGCAAGGGGCACACATCTACTTCGATCAGGTTTCGGTCGGTGCCACCATCAATGTCATGCTGGCCGCCGTGAAGGCCAGCGGCATGACCGTGTTGGAGAATGTTGCCAAAGAACCCCACATTGTAGACCTTGCCAACTTTCTCAATTCCATGGGCGCCGATATCCGCGGCGCCGGTACCGATGTCATCAAAATCCGCGGGGTGGATGTGCTGCACGGCACCGATTACAGCATCATCCCCGATCAAATTGAAGCCGGGACCTATATGGCGGCGGCCGCAGCCGTCGGCGGGGATGTCCTTGTTAAGAATGTTATTCCCAAGCACCTGGAGCCCATTACCGTCAAGCTGCGGGAGGCCGGTGCCACCATCACCGAAGGAGATGACTGGGTCCGGGTCGTCCGTACCGGGGCGCTCCGCCGCATCAATCTCAAAACCATGCCGCATCCCGGCTTCCCCACCGATATGCAGCCCCAGATGGCCGCCATGCTCACCTGCGCCGAGGGGACAAGCATCATCACCGAGGGCGTGTGGGATAACCGTTTCCGCTACACCGAGCAGTTGGTGCGCATGGGCGCCCGTATCACCGTGGATGGCAAAGTCGCTGTCATCGAAGGAGTGAAGGGCTTGCGGGGCGCACCGGTCAAAGCGTGCGATCTGCGCGGTGGGGCGGCGGTCATTATCGCTGGACTGATGGCCAAGGGCACTACCGAGATTGAAGATACCCTGCATATCGAGCGTGGGTATGAGAATGTAGTGGAAAAGTTCGCCGGCATCGGCGCAGATCTTCACTATATCACCCTGCCGGATCAGCCCCTTTCCGAGCAGGCCTAAGACCGTAAGCTTATTTTTACCGGGCCGGAGTACTGTTCTGCTCCGGTCCCCTTCTTTTGGCCGGGAGCCCCCGGGCGGCGCGCCCCGCCTTTCCGGCTCGTGCCGGCCCAAGCCACCGGCCGCCCCTCCGCCGTCCGGTGGGGCGCGCCGCCCTCATCCTACCCATTCCCCCGAGGTGACAGCATGGTAACATTTTATCCGCTTTCCAGCGGCAGCAGCGGCAATAGCTACTACCTTTCCGCCGGCGAAGGCCAGGGCGGCCTGCTCATTGATGCAGGCATCTCCGCCCGCCGCATCCGCACGGAGCTGTGCGATGCCGGCATCGATCCTGCCGGCCTGCGCGGTATCCTCATCACCCACGATCATGCCGACCATGTAGCCGGCCTGCGGGTGCTGGCCAAGCAACTCAAGCTCCCGGTCTATGCCACCGCAGGCACACTGGAGCGCCTGGCGGCGATGGTGGAGCCCACCACCCGCCTTCTCCCGCTGGAGGAGATACAGGAGGTGGCCGGAATGCAGGTGCAGCCCTTCGCCACTCAACATGATGCCTCCGATTCCTGCGGCTTCCGCATCACGGCCGGCAGCCGCACCATCGGCTTCGTTACCGACCTGGGCCTTGTTACCCCCACAGTGTGGGAGCACCTGCGAGGCTGCCACCTCGCCGTGCTGGAGTCCAATTACGAGGACTCCGTCCTGCTCAATTGCAGCTATCCCTACTATCTCAAACAGCGCATCCGCTCGGAGTACGGCCACCTTTCCAATGCCGAGGCGGCCCGCACCGTAACGGAACTGGCCAAATGCGGTACATCTCACTTTGTGTTGGCACATTTAAGCCGGGAAAGCAATACCCCGGCCCTCGCCCGCGGCAATGCCGAAGCGGCCCTTTCCGCCGCTGGGATGCAGCCGGACCGGGACTACCGCCTGTGGATCGCCCCGCGGGATTGCCCCGGCCAGATGATCCGCTTCTAAGGAGATACTGTAAATACAGACCATCGTGGCGGAAGCGTCACCGTCGGTCTGCACCGCGGATCCGCCCCAATCCAATGCTCTGTGCTTGAGGAGGAAGTAGAATGCTGAAAATACAGGTTATTGCCATCGGCAAAGTGAAGGAGGATTGGATGCGGCAGGGCATCGCCGAAGCGTTAGGGCAGCCGCCCCTCCGCTGCCGTCAACCGTCTGTGTCACCGTATGGAACGCCTGTAAGCCCATGAACCATTTTTGAGATGAACGCGGGACGGCAAAGCTTAAGGGCATTATCCAATGCCCTGCCTGCCACAAGGAGGGAATATTATGATAAAAATTCAAATAATCGCCATCGGCAAAGTGAAGGAGGATTGGATGCGGCAGGGCATCGCCGAGTATCAAAAGCGCCTGGGTGCCTACTGCCGGTTCGAGATCATCGAGCTGGAGGAATATCGCTTGCCTGATAATCCCTCCGAGGCCGAAATCGCCCGCGGCCTGGAGGAGGAGGGAAACCGTATCCTCAAAAAAGCCGCCGGCCTCATTTTTCCCTTGTGTATCGAGGGAGAGATGCTCTCCTCCCCGCAGCTGGCGCAGCTCATTTCCTCCTCCGCCCAAAAAAGCGGCTGCCTGAGCTTTATCATCGGCGGCAGCTTTGGTCTTTCCCCGCGGGTAAAGGCGGCCGCTGCCCGGAAGATCAGCTTTTCTCGGCTTACCTTTCCGCATCAGCTGGCCCGGGTGCTCCTCTGCGAGCAGCTCTACCGTGCCTGCTCCATCAATGCCGGTGCCAAGTACCACAAATAACTACCAGTTCCCCGGAGCTTTTGCAGGCTCCGGGTTTCTTTTTCACCCGGCAAAATGTTTCACGTGAAACATTTGTTCGCGAATAAGGCCGGTTTTGGCGCCCCGCGCCCCCGCCGCAGGCGGGGAGCCGGAGGGGCGGTAAAACCGCCCCTCCGGCCAGGCGGCTTTGCCGCCGCGCGGGGCGCCCTGGCCTGGTCCCTGCACAAAATAAAAAACCCCGCATCCGTAAGGTGCGGGGTGAGCAGATTCCGGGCATTCAGCTTTGGGTCAGGGTGGTCAGCCCAGTGGTCAGGGCGGTATTCAGCAGGGTAGGCGCACCGTACAGCAGCAGGGTGCGGCTATACTCCGTCCCGGCGATGGCAGCCAGCTGCTCCTCGCTGCACCGGGTCACATCCACATAGGTGATGCGGTCATAGTGCAGCGCCAGGTAGGGGATCACACACAGGGCATTCTCATCCCCCAGGATCAGCAAGCTGCGGGGAATGCTGCCTTCGGCCGTTACGGCAATGATAGCAGCCGGTCCGCCCAAAATACAATCTATCCCCGCGGTGCCTTCCAGCGGGTACAGGGTATTCCATCGGGTCACAGTGCCATCAGCGGCGGTGTGGGTGATGGTGTAGCTGCGGCTATCCTCCAGCGGCAACAGCGCCGTTACCACATCCGCCCGGACCTTATCGTAGCTCCAGCGGGCATACAGGTCGCCGGTGCAGTCATACCGCAGCGGCGTATTGCTAAAGCTGTCCTTTGCATAGGGGAAGTAATCCAGCGCCTGGCCCAGTGCCTGATACAGCAGGTAGCCGGTCAGCTGGGTGGGGCGGGAATCGGTGCGGTAGAACAGTCTGCTATCTCCATTTTCCTCCAAAAGCGGGTAGGCGTTCAGCACCTCCCGGCACAGGGGAGAGAGCGCCGCGGCGGCATTTTGCAGCCAGGTCTCCTGGTCAAACAGCAGGGCGGCTTCCGGCAGCAATTGACTGCTGATGGCACAGGCGCTGGGCAGCAGCACAGTGTAGGGCTCCGCTTCTCGGCAGTAGTCCTGCAGGGCAGCGAGGTTTTTTTCTCCCAATGCTTCATCGGTCACGGTCAGGTTCTCAATAAGGCCTTCCCCGGTAAAGTAGATGCCGTCCAGCTCCTGCACACCGCCCAGCATCAGCAGGGTGGTTTTCCAGCGCTTTAGGGCATCCCGCAGCGGCAGGTTCTGCCGCAGGGCGGTTTCAGTCCGCGCACCCGGGGTACCTTCTGCGGCAGTATAATCACCGGCAAAGTGCCCGGTAAGGAACAGGCTGCCCAACAGGCCGCCGAACAGCAGCACGGCATAAATGAGGGCAATGATGCGATAGCGGTTCATTTTGGCAGCAGCCTCCTTTTGGCAGAGTGGGATTGGTTTTTGCAAGGGGAGAGCGCGGGCCGCAGGCCCGGCGGCGGAGCCGCCGACACGGGCGCAGCCCGTGTGCCCGCCGGGACGGCGGGCGACCTGCGGCCCGATCCTGTTTCTTGCGGAAATTTTTGAAGGGGAATAACAGTGCGGTAGCACTTAATGGCAGTGAGCCGGCCTTACAGCAGGAAGGCCAGCGAGGTGGCCAGCAGGATGAGGTTCCACACCAGGGTGGCAGTGTGGGCGGCAGTGGGCCAGCGCCGGGTAAAGCGGGCCAGCAGCGGGCTTACCGCGCCGCTGCATAGGAACACGCTGGCGGCTAGCAGCAGCCAGTGGGTCTGCAGCAGGTACAGGCAGCTTTGGTTGGCGGCAGCGGCCCCGCCCAGCCCCAGCATCACCCGCAGGGAAGCGGCCGAAGCCGCCAGGCTATCGCCGCAGTACCAGCAGAAGGAAATGAGTATGGCAATGAAGGTATACATCCGGCACAGGTAGGGTGGGATCTTTTCCACATGGCGCTCGATGTACAGCACCTCGAAGATGATGAACAGCCCCAAAAAGGCGCCCCACACCAGGTAATTAAGGTTGATACCATACCACAGGCCCATCAGCATAGTGATGAGCAGGATATTGACCGAGGTGGAAAGGGGACCGTTATCCTCCGCGCCCAGCGCCTGGTAAACATACTTGCGCACAAAGCGATTGGCGGAGATATTGAACCGGCCAAAGAAATCCGCCACCGAGTAGCTTTGCAGCGGGTGGTGGAAGTTTTCCGGCAAATCCAGCCCAAAGACGGCGCCGGTGCCCCGGGCCATATCGCTGTACCCAGAAAGGGTAAAGTAGATATAAAAGATGTAGCACAGGACATGCAGCCAGGTGCCCAGGATGGTGACCTCCAGCGAAAGCAGCGTTTCCCACTGGGTGATGAGCTCCTGCAGGGAACCGGCCAGAATGACGATCTTGGCGAGGCCCCGCAGATACTGTACCATTCCCCGGGTAATGCCCTCGGCGGTCATTTGGGGATCATCCAGCTGGGGGACGAACTGCTGCGCCGAAACGATGGGGCCGATATACAGCTTGCCGAAGAAGCTGCAGAATACCCCGTAGCGTATGGGATCATCGATGGGGTCACATTCACCGTGGTACAGGTCGATGAGGTAGCCCACCGAGGTGAAGGCGGCGATGGAAATACCCACCGGGAGGATGAGCTTATCCAGTTCGGTAAGGATAGAGCAGACCACTGCCAGAGAGATGTCCTTGATGACGCAGCCCAGCAGGATGGACCGGGCCCGTGGGTGGGCCATGGCGATATACCGGGCCAGCAGGTAATCCGGTACCATAACGGCCAGCAGCAACAGCAGGCACAATGGGGAAAGCAGCCCCACAAAAAGCAGGGAATACCCCAGCAGGAACCGCCGCCGACCGGCCCCGCGCAGGAAATAGTAGATGAGGCCGCCGACCGGCAGCAATACAAACAAAAATCCCAGCGATGTAAGCTGCATGGCAGCAGCCTCCTTTCCTTGGTATGGTGGGTGCAGGATCCTGGCTCCGGGGCGCCCCGCAGCCCCTGCGGGGGCCGGCGGGCGAACGCCCGTACCGGCGCCTTCGGCGCCGGGCGGGGCGCCCCAAACCGGATTCCCGCGAAAATTCAAAAATCAATTGACCGCGGGAGCGTTACAGGCCAGCCGCAAGCGTTTCCAATTCCTCCGGGCTGACCAACCGGGCCAGCACGCCCGGCAGGGCGTTGGCACTCAGCCCCTGTGGTAAATTAAGTTTACGGCACAGGGCCCGGCGCTTTTCGGCGCTGCCCGGTCCGCCGCTCAGGCCCAGCCGGTACAGGTCGGCCTTGGTAATGGCGGCAGGGCAGGGGACTTCGCTATCCTCCAGCAGCCCGGCCTGTTCCAAAATGCTCAGTAATATTTCGGGAGGCATGCCCTCTACCCCCAGCTTGCCCTCGGCACTGGGGGCTGTCTTACGCCGCTCCTTGCCGTATATTTCGGGGATATATACCTGGATCAGCCGCTCCGGAGGAATGGCCCCGGCCAGGTGCCCCCGGATGGAAAAGCCTGCCCGGTCGCTGTCGGTCAGTACCGCCACCGGGCCGTTTTGGGCCAGCTGCCGGAGAAGCGAAAGCATTTCTTTGTTTTTGTAGATGTGAAAGCCGTCGGTGAGGAGGATCTCCCCCTCCACCAAATTACTGAGGGTCGCTTTATCGTATTTTCCCTCCACGATAAGAGGATACTTCAACCGCCGCTTCATGCCCGTTCCCTCCGCAGCAGTTCTATCAGCCGCAGAATGGTGACCTCCAGTACGGTGCGGCCATCGGCAGCGCTTTGCTTCATGCGGGCATCAGCATCCGCCAGAATCTCCAGCGAGCCTTCCAATGCGGGGCGGCTCAGCCGGCCGCATTGCTCCAGTGCTTTGGTAAAGCGGTAGCTGCCACCATAGCCCAGCTCCTTGCGGGCGGTGGCATCCGCTACCCCGGCCCGGCGTACCGCGGCCGCCCGGTAGTAATCCACAAAGGACATGGTAAGAATGGTGAGAATACTTTCCGGCCGCTCCTGCAAAAAGAGCAGATCATCCACGATTGCCATAGCCCCGTTAAAATCCCCGCGCAGCACCTTATCCCCCAGCTGGAATACATTCGCATCCACGGTGGGGGCCACCAGCGCCTCGATGTCCTCCTTGAGGATCTTGCCGGTGTAGCCGTGGTAGGCTGCCAGCTTTTCCACCTCCTGCCGCAGCCGCAGGCTGTCCAGATTGCAATAATCCGCCAGCAGGGCGGCTTCCTCCGGCTCCAGTACACAGCCCAGCCGCAGCGCGGTCTGCCGCGCGAATTTCCCCACATCGCCGCGGGTCATGGCGGCAAAGCGGCACACGCCGCCCGCCTTATCGCACAGGTTCAGCAGCTTGGTGGCCGCCGCTTCCTTTTTGGCAAATTGCCTGGCGCTGCCCCGTACCGTCAGGATCAGCACCCCGTCCTCCGTCGGTTGGGCCAGCAGCTCCGAGAGCTTGCTCATGCCGGTGCTGCCCAGGCCGGAGGGATTCAGGTCATCCACCACGGCGCACTTGCGCCCGGGGGTAAAGCTCATCGACCATAGCAGGTCGGCAATGCCGTCCCAGTCTACCTCGCCGCCGCTGCCGTCGCAGCGCAGCAGGTTCATGCTGTCCCCCTCCGGTACGATGGTTTTCACCAGCCGGTCCCGTGCCGCTTCGATCTGCCGGTTTTCCTCGCCGTACAGCAGATAGACCGGCAGCAGGGCTCCGGCCTTGATATGGGTATCCAGCGCGCGCAGATCGGGAAAGATCACAGGGCAGTGTCCTCCTTTGGCAGGGTGATGGTCAGCTCTCCGCCCCGGTACAGCCGCCAGCGGCAGCCGGGGGCCAGCCACAGGCGGCCCTCCCGGTCTATCACGGCGGTGATATCGGCGGGGATGTCCTCTGCGGTTATTATATCATAGCCTGCCCAACATTTCAGCACTTTTTGCGTGCCGAATTGCAATACTGTTCCTACGCCGTCCAGGCTATAAAGCGTATAATTCGACAATATATTACGAACTGTATCATAATTCGGCAGCAGGATGACATTTTCCGGGAGCTGTTCTTCGCCCAAAAGCGCCGTTTCCTCGCTGCACAGCATCAGCTCCGGCTCCAGCAGGCGGGCAAGGCGCAGCTCGGCGGAAAGGTCATGTTGTTCCTCCGGCTGTACCAGCACCGTGATGCGCGGGCTGCCGCACCGCTGCAAAAACCGCCCCAGTATCTGGAGCTCGTAGCCATCCTGCACCCCGCTGATCAGCAGGCCTTCGCCATTCTTTTGTACTAGGACGCTGCCGGTGGCGGCATCGGTGGTCAAGGTCAGGGCGCTTTGCAGGGTCAGGGCGTTGCCCAGCAGCACCACCCCTGCGGCGCATCCCAAAAGCAGCAGACGCAGTCGGGCCCGTTTGGTGCGCAGCAGCGCAGCTGCCAGCAGCAGTACCGCGAAAATAGCCGGCACAGTCCATTGCCAAGGAGCCACACAGGGCAGCACCGCGCCGGGCAGCCCGGCGATACCGCGGGCCAAGGCCGCTATGCCGCCCGCAAAGCACCTGGCAACGGTAAAGGGATAGACCCCCACACCCAGCAGCAGGCAGGGGAGGGTGAGAAAGGCGAACACCATGACGCCATACACCAGCGGCAGCACCAGCAGGTTGCTAAGCAGGCTGTACGCGGGCAGATAACCGAAGCTGAGCGCCGTGATGGGCAGGGTGCCCAGCTGCGCCGCCAGTGAAACGCAGGCGCTTTCCCACAGCAGGCTGCCCCACCGGCTGCGGCGGGCGGCAGGCCACAGGCGGGCCAATGGCCGGGCCAGCAGCAGGATACCCAGGGTAGCCCCGCAGGAGAGCAGAAAGCTCAGCTCCCACACGGCGGCGGGGTTGCACAGCAGCAGAATCGCTGCCGCAAAGCCCAGTCCGGTCAGGCCATCGCCCCGGCGGCCCCGCAGGGGCGCACCCAGTGCCAAGCCGGCCATCAGGGCGGCACGCAGCACGCTGGCGCTAAACCCGGCCAAAACGATCATGGTAAGACAGCATAGCCCGCTGTAAAGGGCTTTCCTTTTACGGCTCCACAGCAGCAGGTCGCCCAGTTTACCGCATACCGCCAGCAGAATGGAAAGATGCAGCCCTGAAACCGCCAGCAGGTGACTGATGCCCGCCCTAGAAAGGGCGGTGCGCAGCCCAGCCGGCAGATCAGCGGTATCGGCTGTCAGCATAGCGGCGACCAAAGCGGCGCTTTCGCCCTCGCCCAGTGCATTTAGTTGTTCGATGGTTTGGCGGCGCAGCCGCAGCAGCCACCCCAAAGGGGAGAAGCTTTCTTCCGCCGGCTCTGCGGTCAGCTGCCGGGCCTTTAGCGCCACTCCGCCGGAAAGCAGCAGGGTATCTCCCTCACTCTCCGCCCCGGTAACGGTCAGGGTCCCGGCAATGCGTTCCCCGGCCAATGGGGTCTCCTCCTCCGGCAGGTAGGCGGTCAGGTCGATGACACGGTGCTGCCCGCCCACCCGGGCATAGATGGTGCTGCGATGGGCGGTGTAGGGGCTTACCTCCAGCACGGTTCCGGTGAAGGGCAATTCGCAGCCGGTCAGCTGCTCCGCGGCGGTATACCGCCAGGCGTAAAGGCCGCCCATCAGTGCTGCGGCCAGCAGCCCGCACAGCAGGGACCGCCACAGCGGGCGCAGGGCTTTGATGAGCCCCAGGGCAAGGCAAAGCCCCAGCAAAACAGCCAGTGCTGTGCCGCCTGCCCGCAGGAATACCGCAAGCCCCACGGTCAGCGCTGCCGCGCCGATGGCCAGGTACCGCCGGATGACCATTTTTTTGCCCCCTGTCACTTTTTGTCGATACCATCATTATACAAGATAGAGGGACCATTGGCAATTTGTTTTGCTGCCGCATAGCATGAAACACCGCATTTTATTAGATCTGCCCGCTCCCCGCAGGGAATCCGGGCGGGCACCCCTCTGCTATGGCTGGGCCGTTCCTCCGCTTCTCTGCGGGCGGCCCTCCCCACGCGCCGGGGCGCCCGCCCGCCTGGCGGACTGGGGCAGGCCGAAAGGGAGGAAAACCCATGATCTGTGATGCCACCCTTATTTTTCAGCTTTCCACTGCCCGCAGTGCGCTGCCGGTGCAGGGGGCCAGTGTCCTTGTCACCGATCCCACCACCGGGCGCAATACCCGCCTGACCACCGACCAAAGCGGCCGTACCCATGTGCTGTGTGTCACCGCTCCGCCCCTTTCCTGGAGCCAAAGCCCGGGAAATGACGGCCGGCCGTACAGCATCTATCACGCCGATATTCGGGCGGAGGGTTATGTGCCGGTGCGCCTGACGGGGATTCAGGTCTTTGCCGGGCAGCAGTCGCTGCAAATGGTAGAGATGGTCCCCTGCGAGGGGGGGAAGAGCATGACCAATACGCCGGAGGAAACCATAGGGGAGCCGGAGGACCCGCTGGAAAGCGGGCAGACCGGCCGCTTTGCCCAAAGTCCGCAGGAGGATGACCAGCCGCCAGGATCCCTGCAGGGGGCGGAGCCGGGCCGCAGGCCCGGCGGCGAAGCCGCCGACACGGGCGAAGCCCGTGTGCCCGCCGTTCCGGCGGGCGGCCTGCGGCCCGAACCAGCCCCCGCCGCGAATTTGCCCGAAGCGGAGCCATCTGCCGCCGATCTGGCGGCTCTGCCCGATGCGCGGGAGCTGGCCCTGCCCCGCGCTATCCCGGTTCTGGCGGCAGCCGGGGAGGACGATGAGCTCACCGCCCCGCCTGTCACCCGCAACCTGGCGGAAGAGAGCGGCAACACCCGCGCCGCCGAGGTGTTGACCGGCCCCCGGGCCGCTTCGCAGGTATATGTGCCGGAATACATCACCGTGCACCTGGGGGCTCCCAATGATACCTCCGCCCGCAATGTCACTGTCAGCTTCCGGGATTACATCAAGAATGTCGCCTCCAGCGAGATCTATCCCACCTGGCCGGAGGCCGCCCTGCGGGCCAATATCCTGGCGCAGATCACCTTTGCCCAGAACCGCATTTTTACCGAATGGTACCCCAGCCGCGGCTACAATTTCAATATCACCAATAATACCGCCTACGACCAGTACTTCGTCTACGGGCGCAATATCTTTACCAATATCAGCCGCCTGGTGGATGAACTGTTCGATCAGTACATCCGCCGCCGCGGCGCGGTCAACCCCATCTTCGCGCAGTACTGCAATGGCACCACCGTCACCTGCGGGGGCCTTTCCCAGTGGGGCACCGTTGCCCTGGCCAATAACGGCTACACGCCGCTGGGCATTCTGCGTTATTACTACGGCGATGACATCGTCATTGATACCGCCACGGTACAGCGCCGCATCACCTCGTCCTATCCGGGGGCGCCGCTTACCGTTGGCAGCCGCGGGGAGGATGTCCGCACCATCCGCACCTGGCTCAACCGCATCCGCCGCAATTATCCGGCCATTCCCGCCATCAGCACCACCGGCGGTGATACCTACAATGCCGAAATGCAGCGTTCGGTGCAGGCCTTCCAGCGCATCTTCAATCTGACCCCCGATGGCATTGTCGGCCCCGCCACCTGGAATAAGATCGCCTATATTTATGTGGCGGTCATGCGCCTGGCGGAGCTGGGCGGCGAGGATATTCCCCTCCCGGCCGAGCGTCCCAGCAGCACCCTGCGCCGGGGCAGCAGCGGAGAAACGGTGCGCCTGGCGCAGTACTTCCTGCGGGTCATTGCCCTGTACGATGATGAGATTCCTCCCATCACCATCGATGGCTCCTATGGCCCGGCCACCGAAAACGCCGTGCGCGCCTTCCAAAAGATGCAGGGCCTTACCGTGGATGGCATCATTGGCCCCGCCACCTGGAATGCCCTGTACGAGCGCTTCCTCGGCATCACCCAAACCACCGGTCTGGCCGTTACCTACCCAGGCACCCCGTTGAAAAGCGGCAGCCGCGGGGATAATGTCCGGGTGGTGCAGGAGTACCTGAACACCCTGGCCCGTGCCTATCCGCTGCCCCGTGTTGCCGTGGATAGCATCTACGGCCCCGCGACCGAAAACGCCGTGCAGGCCTTCCAGCGGCTCTTTGGCCTCACCGCCGATGGCATTGTGGGTCCCCGCACCTGGGAACGCCTGGTGGGGATCCGCCTGCTGCTGCGGTAGGTTTCAGCAGGGTCCGGGGTCAGGGCCCGCAGGGCGCCCCGGCAAAGCCGGGGCTGGGGGCTTCGCCCCCTACGGCCTTCCCCTGTGGGGGACGGCCGGCCCTGCGGGCCCCTTCCCGTACCTCGCGCTTTCCCGCAAAGACCGCCAAAAAGGCCCGCTGCAAACCACAGCGGGCCTTGTCTTTATATCATTCAGTTTTCTTCGGTGGGCGTTTCCTCGGTTGCCGCGGCCGCCAGCTGCGCCGCCAGCCGGTGGGTCATGCGGCGCAGCCGCCGTCCCGCCAGGAAGCAGAGGCCCAATACCAGCACCGCCAGCGCCGCTATCCCCGCGATGCCGAAGCTCGCGCCCTCCACAAAGAGCAAACTCAGCGGATTGGCGGTATTGCACAGGGTGTTAAATTCCCCCGCGCCGTAGGTCGCCGCGTCCATGGCCTTGGCCGCCGCCGTAAAGAGATAAGTCAGCAGTGTGCCGCTGTACAGCATGACAATGGCGCTGATGAGCCCGGTCACCAAACTGCGCAGCAGGCAGCCGCCGCTCATCGCCGTCACAAAGATCATTAGGTACAGCAGCATGGCCACATCGCCCTGGGGCAGCACCAGATTGCCCGGCAGTACCGCCGCCAGCGCCACCGTCACCGGCACCAGTATGATGGCCGAAAGCAGCGTAGTGGCATTGGCGGTGCCCACTACGGCGTTCACCGCCACATTCAGCGGCAGCCGGCCGTGACAGGTCTTTCTGGCCGTCAGCGGCTCCAGCACCGAGGCCGCCGCGCGTCCGAATACCCGCAGCAGGCGGGGCAGGGCAAATAGGCACCCGGCGGCTACCAGCGCAAAGGAGACCGCGTCGTAGAGGGGCAGCCCAGCCGCCATGCCCATGATAAAGCCCAGGATCAGGCCCCACAGGCTCGGCTCCAGCAGGAAGTTCCCCCGGCGGGATTGCTCCAGCGAAACACGCCGGTCCCGCAGACCGGGGATCAGATTGATGAGAAAATTGCAAAGCCACGCCAATGGGGCCGTCCCCACGGCAAAGCTTTGGGTAAAGGTGATGTGGGATGTCCCGGTCAGCCGGCTCACCGGTGCGGTAAAGACATCCGCCAGGATGATCTGCAGCACAACCATCAGCAGGGCGGCCGTCAGGCCGTACCACATTTCGCCGGTCAGCTGCTGCACCAGTACCCCCGCAAAGGCCGCCTGCCACAGGCTCCACAGGTCCATATTCAGCACACGGGTCACCCGGCAGGCCAGCATCAGCAGGTTCAGCAGCACGGCGCCCGGCAGCACCCAGTACAGGATATCACTGTTCAGTGTCACCTCGGCCGCTTTCTGCCAGTGCAGGTTGGCCGCCCCGGTGGAAAGGGAATAGGTATCGATCATGGTATTCACCAGCGTCACTAGCTGGCCGCTCAGTGTGCTGATGAGCAGCTGGATGGCCACGGTGCTGCCCAGCACCGCCAGCGCGCACTGGCCGGAGCGCTGAACGCCCGCACGGCTGGCCAGCCCCAGCAAAAAGAAGAATACCGGAATGAGCAGAAAGCTGCCCAGCCCGCTTACGATATCATAAAGGGAATGGAGTATATCCAAGGTTGTACCTCCTTTGGGGGAATGCCTGTCCCAACCATTATAACCGGGGAATGTGACGATAGTATGAAGAAATCGGATATCTTCCCATTTTTCAGCCTATCTATTTTCCCATACCGGCGGCGTAAAGTCAAGAGCGGCAGCCCGAAGGCCCCCCTTGCGGGGTCGTCCCTGTTATGGTATAATGCAGCGGGCCCATTCGGAAGGCGCACCGCCCCGTGCAGGACAGGACAGACCGGAAGCCGCAAAGGAGTGTGACAGCATGAAGAACTATTGGTTTTTGTTTTTTATCGGTATTTTCAGCGCTATCTTTTCAAAACAGATCGACACGATCATAGCCCGTGCGATCAAGAGCGAGCGGAACAGGGCGATATTCAAGGGCGTACTATTTGCAGTCCTGCTCGGCATAATAGGGATTCTTATCTGGAAAAGCCGGGTATAAACGCCGCCGAAGCAGCCGTTGCTCCGGTTGGGGATTTATAATATCATAATGAAAATAAAGGGAGGCACCACCATCATGGAAGAACTCATTCTGAACAATATCCTTGAAACACTGAGGGAGATCCAAAGAGAAATGGAGCGCCAGACCGAGCTGCTGCAGCGCATCGAGCAGAACACAAGAGACTGACCCCCGCCCCGGCGGGCGGCCGGAACCGCAAAAGGGAGCCCCCGAAAAGAGGCTCCCGCTTTTCTTTTTTTTTCAGCCCTGCGCCGCCATCTCCCGCAGCAGGTCATACAGCGCGGCATCCTTCCCGCAGTACCGGTGGTTCCCCACCGTCAGCCACAGCGTGCCGTCCTCCATGCAGTACAGGATGGTCTGTGCCTTCCGGTCATCAAAGAACACGGTGATGTGCTCCATGTATAAGGTGGTGGAGCCGGAGGCCCGGATATTGAACTTCACCCCGGCCAGCCGTTCGGCAAGGGCATCGCTTTCCCCGGCGGTCATCGGGCGGCTGCCCCCGTCCCATTGCAGGGACTCCGCCCGGCTGTGCGGCAGCCCGGTATGGGGGAGGGAAATCACCCCGAAGAAGATAAGAGCCGCAGCCAGAATGAAAATTGCAGGCAGCCATTTTTTCATGTGTTTTCTCCTTTGTGCTTATTTATGATGCAGCAGCCAGCCGAAATAGCGAACGATCAGACAGATCATCATCGGACCGAACCGGAAAAAGCCAAGCGGCTGCGCTTTCTCTTCGGATATTTTTTTGACCTGCCGGAACCAGACCTCCGAAAGTCCTGCCAGCAGTACGCCTGCTGCCCAGTACCAAACCGTTCCGCGAAGATCATGGGTAATCATCCCCCACGCAGTAAAGGTAACGAAGCTCAATACAAAAAAGATAGTGTATCGGGTTGCTTCAGACATGTTGTTTTCTCCCCTTTTGCAAAGTGCTTTTTTGCTGCTTCCATTATAGCAGGGAACCGTGCGCCCCGCCATTGGCGACTTCCACATTTTTCCCGCCCTGCGTTTGGCAGTAATGCCTTCACCCTATATAACGGCCCACGGCGGCATTTTGCAACAGCTTCCTTGACATTTTTTTTGCGCTATTGTAAGATGGGAAAGGTTTCATCTTAAATCATTACGCCGCTGTGGCGGAACAGGCAGACGCAAGGGACTTAAAATCCCTCGGTGGCAACACCGTACGGGTTCGATTCCCGTCAGCGGCACCAAAAAAGGGAGCATCCACCAGCCGCAGGTTGGTGGATGTTTTCTTTTTTGGCTATGACGCTGGGAATCGAACAGGGCGGCGCACCGCAGTGCGTAAAAAAGCTGCCGGCGGCAGGTTTTTTAGCCCGCGGGTAGATTCCCGTCAGCGGCACCACAAAGGGAGCAGCCACCAGCCGCAGGTTGGCGGCTGTTTTCTTTTTGGCTATGACAGCTGGGAATCGAACAGGGCGGCGCCTGCAAATTTCCTATCAGTGTGCCCCGCGGCCCTTGACAAATCCCCTCCCTCCGCCTTATAATACTTTGGTAAATAGCACAAACGGCTATGACAGGGTCAGTTTTGTACCGCCGCCCCCAGAGAGAAAGCCCCTGGCTGAAAGGCTTTCGGCATCCCGGTGCATCACAGCCGCCCCCGAGCCATCGGCGTGAAGAACGCCGGCGTCCCCGGTGCGTTAAACCGGCAAAAAGCGGCAGCGTCCTTTCGGCGCTGCAAACTGGGTGGTACCACGGAAGATTTGGCTTTCGTCCCTATGGCTTCGTAAAAAATGAAGCAGGGGAGGAGAGCTGTTTTTTTGTGTTCTCACCCTTACCAAAAGAAAGGAATCAACCCACTATGAAATGGACAGGACTCAATGAACTGCGCGAAACCTTCCTCGAATTCTTTGTCAGCAAGGGGCATACCCGCCTGCCCTCGGCGCCGCTGGTGCCGCAGGATGAGGCCAGCCTCCTGCTCATCAATTCCGGCATGGCCCCCCTCAAAAAATACTTCACCCGGCAGAAGTTCCTGCCGAACGGCAGCTTCCGCGCCACCAGCTGCCAGAAGTGCATCCGTACCCCGGATATCGAAAATGTAGGCAAGACCGCCCGCCACGGCACCTACTTCGAGATGCTGGGCAACTTCTCCTTCGGCGATTACTTCAAGGAGGACGCCACCCGCTGGGCTTGGGAATTCATCACCGAGAAGCTGGAGCTGCCGGTGGATAAGCTGTATGTCTCGGTCTATCAGGATGACGACGAGGCGTATGAGATCTGGACCAAGCGCCGCGGCGTCGCCCCCGACCACATGGTCCGTCTGGGCAAAGAGGATAACTTCTGGGAGATCGGCTCCGGCCCCTGCGGCCCCTGCTCCGAGATCTACTTTGACCGCGGGCCCGAAAAGGGCTGCGGCCGTCCCGACTGCCATGTCGGCTGTGACTGCGACCGCTATGTTGAGTTCTGGAACCTGGTATTCACCCAGTTCAATTCCGACGGCGAGGGTCATTACACCCCCTTGGAGCACAAGAACATCGATACCGGCATGGGCCTGGAGCGCCTGGCCTGCATCATGCAGGGCGTCGATAACCTCTTCGAGGTCGATACCGTCCAGAACATCATGAAGAAGATCTGCGAGATCGCCGGCGTCACCTACAAGCAGGATGAGAAAAAGGATGTTTCCATCCGTGTGGTCACCGACCACATCCGCTCCACCGTCTTTATGATCGGCGACGGCGTTGTCCCGCAGAATGAGGGCCGCGGCTATGTGCTGCGCCGCCTGCTGCGCCGTGCCGCCCGTCATGGCCGTCTCCTTGGCGTCCGCGAGCCGTTCCTGTATAAGGTCGCCGATACCGTTATCCACGAAAATGAGAGCGCCTATCCTGAGCTCGTCCAGCGCCGGGACTATATCGTAAAGACCATCCGTGTGGAGGAGGAGCGCTTTGCCCGCACCATCGATGCCGGCCTCGATCAGGTCAATTCCATCCTGGAAAAGCTGGCCGCCGAGGGCAAAAATGTATTCTCCGGCGAGGATGCCTTCCGCCTGTATGATACCTTCGGCTTCCCCATCGATCTGACCCGTGAGCTGTGCGAGGAGCGCGGCATCACCGTGGATGAGGAGGGCTACAAGGCCCTGATGGAGAAGCAGCGCACCACCGCCCGTGAGGCCACTGCCCGCAATGTCGGCGATGTGGCCTGGGTCGAGGATGTCCTCAAGGGTGTCAAGGGCGGCGAGGACTTTGTCGGCTACGAGAGCCTGACCGCCGAAAGCGAGATCCTCGGCATCGTCTATGAGGGCGAGCGGGTCGAAGCCATCGGTGAGGGCGATGCCGCCCAGATCGTGCTCACCCGCACCCCCTTCTATGCCGAAATGGGCGGCCAGGTGGGCGATAGCGGCACCATCACCTGCGGCGAGAATGTCTTTACCGTCACCGATACCCGCAAATCCGGCTCCGGCCACTTCATTCATGTCGGCACCGTTACCCACGGCACCTTCCAAATGGGCGATACCGTCACCGCCGCCGTGGATGAAAACCGCCGCATGAGCATCATGCGCAACCACACCGCCTGCCACCTGCTGCAAAAGGCGCTGCAGGAGGTCCTGGGTGACCATGTCCATCAGGCCGGTTCCTTGGTGGATGATAAGGTCTGCCGCTTCGATTTCAGCCACTTCTCCGCCGTGACCCCCGAGGAGCTGGAAAAGGTGGAGGCCCGTGTCAACGAGCTGATCCTGGAGGCGAACCCCGTCACCACCACCGAAATGCCCATCGAGGAAGCCAAGAAGATGGGCGCTATGGCCCTCTTTGGCGAAAAGTACGGCGATACCGTCCGGGTCGTCAATGCCAATAATAAATCCATCGAGCTGTGCGGCGGCACCCATGTGGATAATACCGCCAAGCTCGGTCTCTTTAAGATCCTCAAGGAATCCAGCGTGGCCGCCGGTATCCGCCGTATCGAGGCCGTGACCGGCCGCGGTGTGCTGGAATACATGGCGGAAAATCAGGCGCTGATGAATACCGCCGCCCAGAACCTCAAGCTGGGCAGCCCCGCCGAACTGCCCCAGAAGACCGCCCAGGTGATGGCGGAGCTGAAGGCCAAGGAAAAGGCACTCTCCGACCTCGAAAATAAGATGGCGGCCAGTGCTGCGGCCGATCTCTTCAAGAACGCCGTCACCGTCAAGGGCCTGCAGGTCGTCACCGGGATGCCCGGCGAAATGAAGCCTGATGCCCTCCGCCTCATGATCGATGAGGCCCGCGGCAACCACCCCGATGCCGTTATCGCTTTGGGCAGTGTATTCGGCGGCAAGGGTACCATCGCCGTGGCCTGCGGTACGGAAGCCGTGAAAGCCGGTGTCAACGCCGGTAAGCTCGTCCGCGCTCTTTGCCAGCTCACCGGCGGCAATGGCGGCGGCCGCCCCGATAGCGCCATGGGCGGTGCCGGCGATCCCGAAAAGATCGCCGAAGCCCTCACCCGCCTGCCCGAACTGATCTGATTTTTGCGGCTTTTTTTTACGGCGCTCCTCCGTGGAAAGCACCCCCGGCGTCGTCGCTGCCCTTGACAGGCATAAGTACGATTTCATCGTACAACAGCCTGCCTGCGGGCGCTTCTTGCCGGGAGCCCTTTCCCTCCGTCGCGCCCGTCCGTTTTTCCCCAGTTCCATAAATCCCCGGAAAGGAGTATTCCCTCATGTGTATTTTCTGCAAGATCGCATCCGGCGAGATCCCATCGAACAAGCTGTACGAGGATGATAAGGTCCTCGCCTTCTATGATCTCGATCCTCAAGCGCCCACCCACTTCCTGGTCATCCCCAAGGAGCACATCGCCTCCGCGGCCGAGATCACCCCGGAAAATGCCGGGATGGTGGCCCATATCTTCGCCACCATCGCCCGCATCTGCGCCGAGCATGGCTGGGAAAGCTACCGTGTGGTGACCAACTGCGGTGAGCAGGCCGGCCAGACGGTGCAGCACCTGCATTTCCATGTGCTCTCCGGCCGGGATATGACCTGGCCCCCTGGCTAAACCGATCGCATTTTCCTGTCCCCGCTTTTCGGCGGGGACTTTTTCTTGCAAATGCCGCCGCGCCATGATATAATTTATCCAGATTTTCGTTTGATGGGGAGAGGGAACATGACAAAAACCAATAGAAAAGAATCAAGAAAGATCTACGAGGGCTATAAAAAACGCCAAAGACTTTGGAACACTATTTTCATCGTCTTCTTTGCCGTCATCGGCATCGGTTCTGCAGTGCTCAATGGCACCATGGAGCTGGATCCGCAGATCGTCATTGGCAAATACGAGTTTACCTGGTTCCACCTGGTCATCCTGGCCGTCCTGGTGGTGCTGCTGGGCTTCGGCATCGTGGCGCTCAAACGCGACAGCAGCGAGGAGCAGCAGGAGATCTACCGCCAGGAGCGCGAGGAAGCCATCCGTCTGCGGCAGGAGGTCATGGCCGAGCGCAAGCAGGAGATGCAGGATGCCTACAATGCCATGAAGCGCCGCCGCGCCGAGCGTCTGGCCGCCCAGGGTATGGCCCCCACCGCCGCCCAGGCCGATGTGGTGGATGCCGTGGAAATGGTGGAGGCCGTGGAGGCCGAGGCCGCCGAAGCAGTGGAGATGGCGGAGCAAGCCAATGGCGAAAAAGAGGAGAAAACCTCTTGACATCGCCGGCCGAAAGGGCTACAATAACCGCATAAATCCCAAAGCGTTACGAGAAAAGTTACCCGCGCCCCGGCACTCCTGCCAGAGAGCGGACGGCACAGGCTGCAACCGTCCGCAGGAGAATGAGGAATTGCGGACCGCCTTTTCCAGCGCGGTGCCAAATCACCGCCGGCCCGGCCCCGTTACCCGCCGCAATGAAGTGGATCGCTTTAGCCGATCCGATTCGGGTGGAACCGTGGGATATTTTGTCTCACCCCGGCTGTTTTCTTCGCAGGAAGAAAGCAGCCGTTTTTATTTTCCCTTTTTCGGCGGCGGTGAAAACCGGCGCTGGCTGTGTCGGGGGTTCGCCATACATCAGTCCGATTTCATCGGACAAGAGTATGCCGTCACCCGCCTCCTTGCCATCATCCGATTTTCCCTCGCCGCCCCTTTGGGATCTTCCGCATCAATTCATCAATGACCAGAAATGGAGGAAATTTATCATGATCAAAATTACCCTGAAAGATGGCTCGGTCAAGGAGCTGGCCGCTCCCCAGTCCATCGCCGATTTTACCAAGGATCTGAGCATGGGCCTGTACCGCAATGCCTGCTGCGCCCTGGTGGATGGCAAGGTCGCGGATCTCTGCGATCTGCTGGACCACGACTGCGCCGTGGAGATCCTCACCTTTGAGGATGAGCAGGGCCAGCGCGCCTTCAATCACACCGCTTCCCACATCCTGGCCCAGGCGGTGCAGCACCTGTTCCCCGGCGCCAAGCTTGCCATCGGCCCCGCCATCGAGGATGGCTTCTACTACGATTTCGATGTCCCTACCCCCTTCACCCCGGAGGACCTGGAAAAGCTGGAGGCCGAAATGGCTGCCATCGCCAAGCAGGATCTGCCCATTGAGCGCTTCTCCCTGCCGGTGGAGGAGGCCAAAAAGCTGATGGCCGATCAGCCCTATAAGCTGGAGCTCATTGAGGAGCACGCCGGCAAGGGCGAAGCCATCGCCTTCCGCCGCCAGGGCGATTTTACCGACCTGTGCGCCGGCCCCCATCTCATGTCCACCGGCCCCGTCAAGGCGGTCAAGCTGACCAGCTGCACCGGCGCCTACTGGCGCGGCAGCGAAAAGAATAAGATGCTTAGCCGTGTTTACGGCTGCGCCTTCCCCAAGCGCAGTATGCTGGAAGAACACCTGGCCCGGCTGGAGGAAGCCCGCCGCCGCGACCACAATAAGCTGGGCCGTGAGCTGGAATACTTCACCACCGTTGATGTCATCGGCCAGGGCCTGCCGGTCCTGCTGCCCAAGGGCGCCCGGGTGGTCCAGCTGATGCAGCGCTGGGTAGAGGATACCGAGCAGCAGCGCGGCTACCTCCTCACCAAGACCCCCCTGATGGCCAAGCGCGAGCTCTATAAGATCTCCGGCCACTGGGACCATTACCTGGACGGCATGTTTGTGCTGGGCGATCCCCACGATGAGACCAAGGAATGCTTTGCCCTGCGCCCCATGACCTGCCCGTTCCAGTACCAGGTATTCCTCAACCGCGCCCGCAGCTACCGCGATCTCCCCATGCGCCTGGGTGAGACCTCCACCCTGTTCCGCAATGAGGATTCCGGCGAGATGCACGGTCTCATCCGTGTGCGCCAGTTCACCATTTCTGAGGGCCATATCATCCTGCGCCCCGATCAGCTGGAGGAGGAATTCCGCCACTGCCTGGAGCTGGCTAAGTACTGCCTCGAAACCGTCGGTCTGCTGGAGGACTGCACCTTCCGCTTCTCCCAGTGGGATCCCAACAATACCGAAAAGTACATCGGTACTCCGGAGCAGTGGGATGAGGCCCAGGGCATCATGGGAAAAATCCTCGATCACCTTGGCATCAAGTACACCATCGGCATCGATGAAGCCGCCTTCTACGGCCCCAAGCTGGATATCCAGTACAAGAATGTCTTTGGCAAGGAAGATACCCTCGTCACCATCCAGATCGACCAGCTGCTGGCCGAGCAGTTCGATATGTCCTACATCGACCAGAACGGGCAGAAGGTGCGGCCCTACATCATCCACCGCACCTCCCTCGGCTGCTACGAGCGCACCCTGGCCTACCTCATCGAGAAGTACGCCGGCGCCCTGCCCACCTGGCTTTCTCCCACCCAGGTGGCCCTGCTGCCCATCGCCGACCGTCACCTCGACTATGTCAATGAGATCAAGAAGGCCCTGGAGCAGCGCGGCGTCCGCGTGATGGTGGACGACCGCAACGAGAAGATCAACAAGAAGATCCGCGACAGCCAGATGGAGAAGATCCCCTACATGCTGGTCATCGGCGACCGCGATGTGGAAAACGGCACCGTTTCGGTCCGCTCCCGCAAGGACGGCGACCTGGGCGCCATGGCCCCCGCCGATTTCTACGCGAACCTCACCGAGGAGATCACCACCCGCGCCCGCTGATCCGAACCCCCTACAAACGGCAGGCCCCCACCGGGCCCGGCGCCTTCGGCACCGGGCCCTTTTGCACCCCTCCGCAGGCCCCTGCAAGGGGCAGAATCGGGCCGCAGGCAGGGCCGCCCTCCGGGCGGCCTCAGCGGGCTTCGCCCGCTGGTTCCGGCTGCGCCGGAACGGCCTGCGGCCCGCCCCTTTTTGCTAAATTTGCGGCTTGCAGCGGCCTGCTGCCGGACCCGGCCCCTCACCCAGTTTTCCCCCAACCGTCACATTCCGTTTACAAAAGCAACAAGAAATCCCACGCCCATGGTGGTATACTGGCAGCATCGGCAGTCCGTCCTTGGCTCCACCCAAAAGCCCCGGGCTGGACAAAACCGTAAATCTTTGCTATAATACTAAGCTGTGTTAATACGCAAGGAAGGAGGATGCCCCATGACGGAAGAAAATAAGAGCCTTCAAACCCCGCAGAATGAGCCGGAACCCGAAGCCGAGCCGGTGGATACCGCCGCTGCCATGCAGTACTTCGAGGCCTCGGAAGCCGCCGCGGAAGTCGGCCGGGAGATCCTCGCTTCCCGCAAGCCCAAAAAACAGAAGCAGAAAAAGCCCAAAAAGAAAAAGAGTCCTGTACAGCAGGAACCCGAAACTGCCCCCGCCCCGGAACCCGTCGAGGAACCGGCGGAGCAGCCCGCTCCGGAAGCGACGGAAACCAACGGCTGGCAGCCCTCCCAGCGGGAGGAACCCGCCGCGGAGCCGGCAGCCGAGCCGGCCCCTGCCGAACCCCAGGAATCCCCGGAATCCCAGGAGCCAAAGGCCCCCAAGAAGCCGAAGAAAAAGAAGAAAAAATCCCGGCCGAAGCAGGGGAAGAAAGCCCCCGCCAAGGCAAAGAATGCAAAGCCCAGGGAAAAACGCCCCACTTTGGCGGAATCCTTCGAGAGCATGGAGCGCGGCTGCGCCTACATCGGCATGCAGCTGCTGCGGGAATACTATGCCATTCGCCGGGGCATCGGTCATGTGTACGGCCGTGTCCGGGCCCGGGTGCCCATCCTGTGGCGGAGCCTGCGCTTTAAGGTCGTCCGCCGGACGGAGCACTTCGCCGATGAGGTGCTGTTCCCCTACCGCATCCTGCACGATGAAACAGCCGAGCTGGCCGCCGCCCTGCGGGATAAGACCCCGGAAGGGAAAGCCGGCCGCCGGGAGGCCTGGCGGGATTACAGCCGGGCAGTTGCCCGCCCCTTAAACCGCATCGCCAATTTCTTTGCACCCATCTTCGGCCTGGCCATTCTGGCCGGCGCCATCGCCTTCTTCAATCAGTTTACCTTTGCCCTTCGGGTGGAGTATAACGGCGAGTCCATCGGCTACATCGCCCAGGAAAGCGACTTTTACGAGGCACGGGATGCCATGCTGGCTCGCCTCATCAATGAGGAATACATCCCGCCGGAGGATACCATCCCCACCCTTTCTTTGGCTGTTGCCAAGGAAAAGGACCTCCTGACCAAGGAAGAACTCACCGATGCCATCATGCGCTCCTCCGGCAATGAGCTGGTGGATGCCTCCGGCTTCTATCTCGAGGGCAAGTTCCTCGGCGCCCTGGAGGACGGCAATGAGTTCCTGCTCTACATGGATAAGGTGCTGAATAACTACCGCACCGGGGAAGAGCACGAAACGGTGCAGTTCACCAAAAATATCCGGCTGGAGGACGGCGTTTATCCCGTTAGCTCGCTCATGACCGTTTCCAATCTGCAAAGTTACCTGCGCAGCAATAAGGAGCTGCGCCGCAGCTACACCGCCCGCCCCGGCGAGACCATCGAAGCCATCGCCAAGCGCTACGGCCTGACGCTGGAGGAGATGTACGACCTCAATACGGAGCTGGAGGAGTATCTCACCGCCCTGCGGCAGCAGCAGCTGGGCTACGATCCCGATTCGGTCATCCTGCCCGATTCCGGTACCCCGGCCGAGGAGTGGAACGCCCGGCTGGAGGATATTTCCGTCAGTGGCGAAACTCCGCTGGAAACCGCCATCAATAACGGCATGGTGCTGTATATGGGCCTGCTGTACTGGCCGGAGGACCTGCCGGATGGCGCCGCCGAGGAGCTGGCCGCGGCCGCCGGGGATAACAATGCCCTGTACCGTCTGCAATATGGTATCACCGATGAAACGGCGGAAGCCCCGGCCGATGAGGGCCCGACGGATGCCGCTACCGGCGATACAGCCGATTCGACCGATCCCGCCACGCCGGCGGAGGACGCCGAAAGCGGCGAAACCACCACCGGCACCCCCATGCAGACCATCAGCCTCATCCCGTTGGAGCAGGTGCCCCTGCAGGGCGATGAGGAACTGCTGGTGGTGCAGATGGATGTGGAGCTGGGCATCCAGGTGACCCGCCGGGAAACCTATATGGCCAATGTCCAGTTCGGCACCACCTATCAGGATAACAACAAAAAGCCGATCGGGGATACCAGCACCATTTCCGCCGGTATTTACGGCCAGGATGAAGTGGTGGCCGATGTCACCTACATTGACGGCGTAAGAGTGGGCGAAACGGTGCTGAGCCGTACCCGCGTCAAGGATCCGGTCAATCAGGTTATTGCCCGCGGCACCCAGACCATTGATGACTATTTTGCGAGCACCGGCGGCCGGTTCATCTGGCCCGCCGATGGCGGCTACTTCTATGGCTCGCTGGGCAGCTACGGCGGCCACACCGGCATGGATATCGCCTGTCCCATGGGCACCACCGTCCGTGCCTCCAAGGCAGGTACCGTTACCACCGCCCTCAATTACGGCTGGAACTACGGCTATGGTAAAACGGTGGTCATCAACCACGGCTACGGCCAGATCACCCGCTATGCCCATATGTCCAATGTCATTGTTACGGTCGGCCAGTATGTCAAGCAGGGCCAGGTCATCGGTTACAGCGGCAGCACCGGCAATTCCACCGGTCCGCACCTGCACTTCGAGATCCGTATCGATGGTGTCATCAAGGCGCCGGAGAACTATATCGGAAAGGTTTACAACCGCTAAGCCAAAGAAAAATACAAGCCTTACAGTCCCCCCAACGGAGTACTCCGCTGGGGGGACTTTTTGGGGGAAAGAGGCAAGGCCCACAGTGTTTTGAGGGAAGCCTCCCCCAAAATGAGCTGCGGCAGGGTGGGTGCTATTTTGCCGTCCTACCGGTGAGCTGCCGGAAAGGGAAAACTTTACTGCCCCGTGGCAGTGATGGTAATCTGCAGGGTCAGATCGGCGGCGGGGGCGGCCCCCAGAGCATAGACGGTCAAGGTGCCATTGGCATTGGCAGCGGTAAGGGCGGTGACCCCGGCCTCCTGCAAGGCCATCAGCTGGGCGGCGGTGGGATGCAGAGCCACCAGCGAACCAGTGGTCAGTCCGGCCAAAGCGGCGGCTTGGGAATAGGGTTCCTCGGTACTCCATCCGGCAGCGGTAAGGATGATGCTCCCCAAAGTAATGGCAGCTTCGCCGGGATCGCCTTTCGGCCCTTGCGGGCCGGTTTCCCCGGTTTCCCCTTTTGGCCCTTGGGGGCCGGCTTCCCCGGTTTCCCCTTTCAGTCCTTGGGGACCGGTCTCACCAGTGTCGCCCTTCGGTCCCTGAGGGCCGGTTTCACCAGTGTCGCCCTTCGGCCCTTGGGGGCCGGTTTCACCAGTGTCGCCCTTTGGTCCTTGAGGGCCGGTCTCACCGGAGTCCCCTTTTGGCCCTTGGGGGCCGGTTTCACCAGTGTCGCCCTTCGGCCCCTGGGAACCGGTCTCACCAGTGTCGCCCTTCGGTCCTTGAGGGCCGGTTTCCCCAGTTTCCCCTTTCGGCCCTTGGGGGCCGGTTTCACCAGGGTCGCCCTTTGGTCCTTGAGGGCCGGCTTCGCCGGGAGCGCCGTTTTGGCCGTCTTTTCCGTCCTTACCATTGGTGCCGTCTTTGCCATCCCGGCCGTTAAACAGCCCGGCATCGGCATCGGTCCGGAGGGCATCTGCCACCGAAACGGCGGCTTCCGCCTTGGTAAGCAGGCTTTGGACGAGGGTGGGGGTGGCTTCAGTGGGGGTATTTTCCTCCGGCTGGGTGCCGGTGCATATGGGCCCCAGCAGGCAGCTGACTGTCGGCAGGACCATTTTCTCCCCGCGGGTGCCGTATACCCCCACACGCAGGTACTCGCCCGCACGGGTGAGACATTCCCACGGGATGAAGCATTGGTTATCCTCCCCCAGCAGGCAGCTGACGCTGACGGTGCCGGCGGTGAAAACGGCGGTGCGATCGAGGGCAGCCCACTGCGGGGAGAAGCGGAACCGCACCGGGACGGCCTGTACCATACCGGTGGTGAGAAGTTCATTTTGGGCCACTGTGATGGCGGCCCCGGTGACTTGACAAATGATCATAAATTTCCTCCTTGTGATAAGATCCCCTGCACTAATACGGCAAAATGGCCTCTTTTTTGCATGTGAAAGGTTAATATTTCACTTTTTTTAATGGAAAATTTACAATATTGGAGGAATATGGGCTGATTTTACATAAGGATTGGGCTAATGAGAGAATGATTTACTGGGAATATAAGTTTGTTTCGCGGGACGATTTGCGGCCACCTGGCGGCGAAAGCCTCCCTTGTGTAAAGGGGAGTCGTCAACCCCTCAGTCAGCCTTGTGGCTGACAGCTCCCCTTACACAGGGGAGCCTTTTGGTTGATGCGATGCCGGAATTTGGGATGAAAGGGGTCGCGGGGGATGGGGATGCGGAGCCGAGCGCCGCCTGTGGCGGATGCAGCGAGGCGGAGCATCCGCAGCGGTCGAAAAAATCAAGCAAGCGAACAGCGCGAAGATTTTTTCGGGCACCGCAAGGCGGCAGGGACTGCGATTGGCCGAGGAGGACGAGAAACCCGGGTCGCAGGGAGAGAGCGTGGGACTGCGGCTGGCCGAAGCGCTGGGCGAATAGACAAAAAATTTATGCCGATTTTACAAAGTATGGTATTTCGCCTTGACAAAGGGACGATGGGGGCGTAAAATAGAACGGAATAATTGTAGATACTTTACAAATTATTTGTTCAATTACCCCCTCCCCCGCAGCGGGGGAACTTTTACGATACATTCATAAGAAAGGATGGACCCTGACCAATGGTAGAGATGAAACTGTGGCTTGTGATAGTCGCAGCGGTAGCTCTCGTACTGGTTGCCGGAGTCGTCGCCTTTTTTCTGGGCGTTAAGTATAGAATGAAGGTTGCTGAAGCAGAGCTTGGTTCCGCCGAGGAGGAAGCCAAGCGTTTGATCAGTGACGCCATTAAGACCGCCGAGAGCAAGAAAAAAGAGGCACTGGTAGAGGCAAAAGACGAGATCTATCGCATGAAAAGCGAAGCCGACCGTGAAGTGAAGGAGCGGCGCAGCGAGGTGCAGCGGCAGGAACACCGCCTGCAGCAAAAGGAAGAAAACCTCGATAAGAAGATCGATAACCTGGAGAAAAAGGAAGAGGCCGTGCAGCGCCGTCAGGCGGAAGCCGATGAACGCCTGCAGGAGGTCGAGCAGATCAAGAAGAGCCAGTTTGAGATGCTGGAGAAGGTTTCGGGCTTTAGCAAGGAGCAGGCGAAGGACTACATGCTGCAGATGCTGGAGAACGAGCTGACCCACGAAAAGGCGCTGAAGATCACCCAGTACGAGCAGCAGCTGAAGGAGGAGAGCGACGAAAAGGCCCGCGAGATCCTTTCCACCGCCATTCAGCGCTGCGCCAGCGACCATGTGGCAGAGGTCACCGTTTCGGTGGTGCCGCTGCCCAATGATGAAATGAAGGGCCGTATCATCGGCCGTGAGGGACGCAACATCTGCACGCTGGAGAATCTGACCGGTGTGGATCTCATCATAGATGATACCCCCGAGGCCATCACCCTTTCCTGCCACGATCCCGTGAAGCGTGAGGTGGCGCGGCTTTCGCTGGAGAAGCTCATCCAGGATGGGCGCATCCACCCCACCCGCATTGAGGAAACGGTGGAAAAGGCCCGCCGTGAGGTGGAAACTAAAATCAAGCAGGACGGCGAACGGGCAGTTATTGAGACCGGCGTACACCACCTGCACCCCGAGCTGATGAAGCTGCTGGGCCGGATGCGCTACCGCACCAGCTACGGCCAGAATGTGCTGGAGCACTCCATAGAGGTGGCGAAGCTGGCGGGCAGCATGGCGGCCGAGCTGGGACTGGACCCCACCCTGGCACGGCGTGCCGGTCTGCTGCATGATATTGGCAAGTCCCTGACCCACGAGATAGAGGGCAGCCATGTGGCCATTGGTGTGGAGCTGGCCAAGAAATACAAGGAAAGCCCCGAGGTCATCCACGCCATAGAGGCGCACCACGGCGATGTGGAGGCCAAGACGGTGGTCGCCTGCCTGGTTCAGGCGGCGGATGCCGTAAGCGCGGCCCGTCCCGGCGCGCGGCGTGAAAACCTCGAAAATTACATCAAGCGGCTGGAGAAGCTGGAAGCCATCGCAACCTCCTTTGAGGGTGTGGAGAAATCCTACGCCATCCAGGCGGGACGCGAGATCCGCATCATCCTCAAGCCGGAGGTCATCAGCGATGACCAGATGGTCATTGTGGCCCGTGATATCGCCAAGAAGATCGAGGAGGAGATGGATTATCCCGGTCAGATCAAGGTGAATGTGGTGCGGGAGACCCGCGCGGTGGATTACGCCAAGTAAGCCGAAAAGTAAACCGAAAAAAGAAAAAGCCCTCCGCAGGGGAAGCCTTGCGGGGGGCTTTGTGCGTTTAGGGGAAGTGTGCGGTGGGGGAGAGGACGGGCGCAGCCCCGGCGGCAAAGCCGCCGCAGCGGACGAAGTTCGCTGAAACCGTCCGGAGGACGGTTTGGGCTGCGCCTGGTGCCGGGATGCAGCAAAAACCGGAAAAAGACAGGGAAAGGACGGCCCAATTGGGCGGAAAACCCGGCAAAGCACCGGGCGGGGCAAAGCCGCGTAATATAAAAACAGACCCGGGCGCGGGCAGTAACCGGCGCGGGGGTCATGTAGGGGGCAGGGCGAGCAATCTCTCTGCCCCCGTAGTGATATTACAGCAGGGCGGCGCGATAGGCGGCCACCAGCTGAGGGAATGAGGTGCGGGCATTGGCAGCGGAGGGGCTGGGCAGCCCGATGGCGGGCAGACCAGCTTGGGGCTCCACCAGGCGGCGGTAAAGCCGTGCAGCGGTGCTGCCGGTGGTGGCGATGCGGGTGATGCCCGGGTACTGCCGCAGCAGGCCGGGGATATCATTGGGGATGGGATCCCGGATGGTGCTGTCCGCGGCGCCGGTGATGGTACAGCTGGCCAGCACATCCCACAGGGCCAGACCGTGGGAGAGCAGCAGCTCGGCGCGGCCCTCGCTGGTCTTGGGGTCCTCCTCGCCGTACAGGGCCGCGATGACCGGCCAAAAGCGGTTCTGCGGGTGGGCGTAGTAAAAAGTCTCCGCGCGGCTGCGGGGACTGGGCATGGTCCCCAGGATGAGGGTATGGCTTTCCGCTGTGATGAGCGGAGCCAGCGGATGCAGAACAGTTTGCGGCATAGAGGGACCTCCGGTGGGTGTAGGGTGCAGGGACGGCCCGGCGGGCCGGAAAACCCTGCAAAAAAATCAAGCCTTATTTTTTGCGGCGGGCCCGCAGCTTTTGCAGCAGGGGCTTGCCGCGCAGGAAAGCCCAGTACCAGAACGGCGAAAGCACCTGGTCAAATTCACCCGCCAGTTCTGTGACGCCTACCGAGTGGCAGAAGCCCTCCTTAAAGCGGTATAGGCCGTTTTCCTTGCTGAGGGAGTACACCCCGCCGAAATCGTAGAAATCCACGCCCAGGGAGCACGCCCAGCGGATCATTTCCGCCTGCATGGCATAGGCGGGCATCAGGTTGCGCTTCTCATTGCTGCTGGCCCCGTAAATGTAGAATACTTTACGGCCATAGTGCAGCGCGATGGCTGCGGCAAGCGGTTCGCCCTCGTATTCAGCCAGGCAGACGCGGCAGCGCTCCGGGCCGTAGGCCTCCAGCATGCGCTGGAAATAATCCAGCGGGCGGTGGCCGATGCCATCCCGCTCGCAGGTCTCCAGGTAGATGCGGAAGAAGGTTTCCAGCTCTTCGGCGCCGGCCCAGCGGGTGGTCACTCCCTTGCGGGCGGAAAGCCGGATATTATACCGGGTCTTTTCGCCAAAGGCGGGCATCAGCTCCTCCAGTGTTTTGCCCTCCAGCGGCAGGAACATATTGAAGCGGGGCTGGATCTGATCGTGCAGGCCGCAGTTGCGGGCACGGCAGCGCAGGCCCAGCTTTTCATATTTGGCAATGAGCTCATCGGTGTAGGGCGTTTCGGGGTCAAAGCGCAGCAGGAAGGCCCGGTGCTTTTTCAGCGCGGGGGCGGCTTCCCGCATCAGCGCGGCGATGGTTTCGGTATCGTAGGGATCGCAGACCGGCCCGCGGGGGGCGTAGGCCAAGGTGCGCCCGGCTACGGCGGGGGCAAAAATGATGCTCATGGCGGCGGTGATCTCTCCATTCTGCTCCAGATAGACCTGCTCGCCGACCCAACCCTTTTTAACATGGGCCCAGCCGCGGTCCTGCATCAGGTTGCCCCAGGGGCTGCGGGTCACAAATTCGGTATAGCGCGCCACGGCAGCGGCGTCATTTTGCTGCAGGATAGGCATGATGAAGGTCTCCTTTTCTTTCTTTTTTCGACCTGTTTTTTTATATTCGTGCGGTGTGTTTTGGGGATTGCGCGGCGAGAAACACCCTCAAAATAGCATAAATAATCCCAGACAAATTGCACCAATACACCCCAGCATTTATGCGATTTCAGCCCGGAATATCCCAGTATTGTAAATCTTCCGTAAATAAAAGTGAAATATTAACCTTTCACATGCAAAAAAGGGGCCATTTTGCCGTATTAGTGAAAGGGCTCTCACCTGGGAGCCGGGACCCGATGGCGTTACAGCCCCAGGCAGCGGCGGGCAATGGCCAGGTCGGATTCGTAAAAATCGTAGCGGCCCTGCACCTTTTGGTAGTCCTCCTCGCCCTTGCCGGCCAGGATGAGAATTTCACCGGGGGCCAGTTCGGCGATGGAACGCTCCACGGCGGCGGCGCGGTCCGGCAGGATGATGAAGCGGTGATGGGATTCCCCGATGTAACCGGCCATCTCCCGGCAGATCTCGGCAGGGTCCTCAAAGCCGGGGTCTTCGGCGGTGAGGTAGACAAAATCGGCGTATTCCCCGCAGAGGTGGCCGATATCCACCCGACGCTTCAGGTTCTTGTGGCCGGGGCAGCCGCACAGCACCTTGATGGGGGCGCCGGGGTAATCCTGCTTCAGGGAGCGGAACAGCGCGGTAAAGCTGAGAAAATTGTGAGCGTAATCCACAATGACGGTGCGGCCGTCCTTTTGCAGCACATTCATTCGGCCGGGGACGGAAACATCGGCAATACCGGCGGCTATGGCATCATCCGGCAGGCCAAGGGCCCGGGTGATGGTGATGGCGGCCAGTGCATTTTCGATATTGAAGCGGCCCTCCATGGTGATGCGGAAATCCCGTCGGGAATTTTTATCGCAGACGGCGAAGGTAAAGCCGGGGGTTTCCTTGCGGATGTTTTCCACCCAAAGGTCGCAGAAGGGGTCATTGCCGCAGACTAGGACCCGTTCGGCATGGGCCTTGGCGGCGGCGTAAATTTCCTCGAAGCGGTCGGTGCCGCGGCAGATGACGGCGAGCTTGCAGTTTTTCATCAGCTGCAGCTTGCACTGGAAGTAATCCTCGAAATTTTCGTGCTCCAGCGGGCCGATGTGGTCCTCCGAAAGATTGAGGAACAGCCCAACGGTGAAGGGAACGCCGTAGACCCGCTGCTGCTTGTACGCCTGGGAGGAGACCTCCATCGTCAGGTGGCGGATGCCGTGGGCCAGGGTATCGGCAAAGCACTGCTGCAGCTCCAGGCTTTCCGGCGTGGTAAGGTGGGCTTCGGTGCTTTCGCCGCCGGTGTACATTTCCACGGTGGAAAGGACGGCGGTGCGGTGGCCGAGGGCGGTATCCAGAATATTCTTGATGAAGTAGGTGGTGGTGGTTTTGCCCTTGGTGCCGGTGAGCCCGATGAGGGTGAGCTGTTCGGCAGGGTGGCCGTAGTATTCGGCGGCCAGGACGGAAAGGGCCCGGCGGACATCGCTGACGAGGAGAGCCGGGGCGGCATTGTCATAGGGCTGCTCCGCCACATAGCAGGCGGCGCCGGCTTCCAGCGCCTTTTGCAGGTACTCCGGCTTGAAATTCAGGCCCTTGCAGACGAAAAGGGCGCCGGGGGCGACGGCCCGGCTATCGTAGGTGAGGGCGGGGAAGGTGAGCTCCTGCGGGCAATGGGGGGCCGAAAGCAGCAGGCCGTGCTGCCGCAGGGCGGCGGTGGCCCGGGAGAGGGTGAGGGTGTGTTCCATAGGGTACTCCTTACAGCGAGGGGCCGGTGGGGGCCGGCCCGGTATGGGAAAGGCTCCGGAAAGGGGCAGGGCGGGCCGCAGGCCCGGCGGCGCAGCCGCCGACGCAGGCGGAGCCTGCGTGTTTCGGCGCAGCCGAAACGGCCTGCGGCCCGTACCCGCCCCCTGCAGGGGCCTAAAAAATCACGGCTTGGCGGCCAGGGCCAGCAGCACCGGCTCCAGGATGCCCAGAACGGTGCGGCAGCAGCTGCCGTCAGAGTCCCGGGCGGGGTTATACTCCACACAGTCCAGGGCCACCATCTTGCCGGAGGCCGCCAGGGCCAGCAGCACATCGGTTACGGCCTTGGGGTCGGGGCCATCCGGGATGGGCAGACCGGTGGCGGGGATAAAAGACGCATCCAGACTGTCCACATCCCAGCTGACATGGCAGAAGGGAGTGGTGATATTGCCCAGCAGGCGGTGCAGCACCGCGGAGAGGCCCTGCTCCTTGATCTCGCTCATGCGGTAAAGGTGAACACCCTGTTCCGCAATGATCCGCTCTTCGGCGGGGTCGATATCCCGGGCGAAGATGATGTGGACATTTTCCGGGCGCAGGGCGGGCAGCCCCCCGCAGACGGAGGAAAGCTCCTGCCCGCAAAGGCCCAGCAGCGCCGCGATGGGCATGCCGTGGATATTGCCGGAAAGGGAGGAATTTTCGGTGTTGATATCGGTGTGGGCATCCACCCAGACGAGGGAAAGCTCCTCCGGGGAATAGTGCTGGGCGGTGCCGGCCACGGTGCCCAGTCCCAGGGCGTGGTCGCCGCCGAGGGTAACGGGGAAAGCGCCCTCTCCCTGGGCGGCGGAAACAGCATCCCGGGTGGCGCAGCAGGCAGTCACCACCTCCGGCAGATAGTGGGGGGCGGGCTCCTCCTCCCGGCGGGCGGTCATCGGTACAAAGGAGGAATCCGCCGAGGCGCTGATGCCATTGTGGGTGAGGAAGGAGAGAAGTCCGTTCTCTCCGCTGACGAGAGCCGCGCCGCCCATGGCGCAGCCGGTAGTGCCGCAGCCCAGCTCCAGCGGGGCCGCAATAAGTGAAAACCGCATAGCGGGTACCTTCCTTTCGGATCAATCAAGTTCTTCAGGGATATCTTGGGGTAAAAATCCCCAAATTAAACCGTACCCTATTGTACCACAGCAGCCGGGGAGAAACAACCGGAATTGTGTGAATATTTGGGGCGGGGCGGCTGGGGACACTTGGAGGGAGAGCTGCTGCGAGGGGAGAGTGCGGGCCGCAGGCCCGGCGGCGAAGCCGCCGCAGCGAACGAAGTTCGCTGAAACCGTCCAAAGGACGGTTTGGCCTGCGGCCCGAAACCGGCCCCTTGCAGGGAGCCGCGGGGAAGTGCCGCCTCCGCCCGCCGGCCCGCTGCACTTTTCACAGATTGTTCAGGAAAGCGTCAAATAGAATTTATTGACGGGAGGGACAAGATGCGATATGATAAAATAGAATCAAAATAGGTGAAATACGCCTATTTGCGCAGATAAACCACCCGTGAAAAGAGGAACCCCACTATGCTGATTTCTCCCTCCATGCTTTCGGCGGATTTTGCCCGGCTGAAAGAAGAACTGGACCGTGTAAAACAGGGCGGCGCCGACTGGCTGCACATCGATGTGATGGACGGGCACTTTGTGCCGAATATCTCCTTCGGAATGCCGGTCATCAAGTGCATCCGCCCGGTATGTGACCTGTTCTTTGATGTGCATATTATGATAAGCCAGCCGCAGAAATATATCACCGACCTAAAAAAAAGCGGCGCCGATCTCGTCACCTTCCATGTGGAGGCGGAGGGCGACCCCGCCGAGACCATCCGCATGATCCATGCCGAGGGCATGAAGGCGGGCATTTCCGTCAAGCCGGGCACCCCGGTGGAGGTGCTGGCTCCCTACCTGGATGAGGTGGAGCTGGTGCTGGTGATGACGGTGGAGCCGGGCTTTGGCGGGCAGAGCTTTATGGAGGACATGATGCCGAAGCTGGCCTGGCTGCGGGAGCGCTGCCGCCCCGGTACCGTTTTGCAGGTGGATGGCGGCATCAACCGGAAAACGATAGCCGCCGCCGCGGCCGCGGGCGCCGATTGCTTTGTGGCGGGCAGTGCCGTATTTGGCCGGGAGGACTACGGAGCGGAGATCACCGCGCTGCGGGAGCTGGCAAGAGCCGCCGTATAACGCGAAGGAAACTCCGGAAAAGTAAGGAGAAATACCATGCAATTGACCGATAAGATATTCAAGGGGCTGTACCGCCGCGGCGTGATGCTGGAGCAGATGAAGGAACCTGCCCTTTCCCGCACCGTGAAGCAGATGGAGCCGGCGGAGCCGTGTGAAAACCCGCGTGATATTGATGCGCTTTCGCCGGAGGAGATCCTGCGGGCGGCGGAGGAAGCCGATATCGTGGATGAAACCGATGGCCGACCGCTGGCGGAAAAGCTGCGGGAGGCCATGGGCAGCGGCACTATGCTGCTCATCGATGCCATAGATGACGAGCCGTATGTCAGCAGCCAGATGGGCCCCATGCTGGCCCTGCGGGACCAGTGCGCGGGCGGCATCCGGTTGGCGGCCCGGGCTCTGGGCACCACCGATGCCACGGTGCTGGTCTATAGGCACATCAGCGACAGCGAGGTGGCCATTCCCCGCAATATCGGCGGCATCCCCATCAAGAGGGTGGGCGGCAAATACCCCGCCCAGTGCCAGATGGAGGAAGAGCTGGCTGAGCGATACAGCGGAAAGGGCAGCTGGCTGCTGTGTGGGGCCTGCGCCATGATCCACCTGTACCGGGCCGCGGTGGAGGGCCGCCCGCAGACCACCACCTTTGTGACGGTGGCGGGCAACTGCGTCGGCTTCCCCCGCAATGTGGAAGCCCCGCTGGGCACCCCAGTACTGGAGCTGCTGAAGCTGTGCGGCCTGACCGAGCGCCCCACCCGTGTCATCCTGGGCGGGCCGCTGACCGGTACGGCCACCGAGGATCTGCGGAATGAAAAGGTGGAGCTGAGCACCACCGCCGTTTTGGCTATCCGGGATGATAAGCATGAATACAGCTATACCTGCATCGGCTGCGGGCGGTGCACCGCCGTATGTCCCCAGGGTCTGAACCCCATGAGAATTTTGCAGGAGCTGCGCCGCGGCAACCGCCGGGCGGTGGAGGAGCTGGGCATAGAGGACTGCACCCAGTGCACCTGCTGCAGCTATATCTGTCCCTCCCGGCAGTCGGTGGCAGGGGAGATCCTGCTGTACCGGCAGAAGATGAAAGGGGGCGAGGAGCCGTGATCCGTGAATCTTCCTTGATGGCGCCGTACATCAAGCACCCTACCACCACCCGGGGCATTATGCTGGATGTGATGCTGTGCATGGCGGCCCTTTACCTCATCGCGGCCTTTTACTATGGCTGGCGGGCCGTTATGCTGGGGATCGTTTCCATGGCGGTGTGCATGCTGTGCGAATGGCTGGGCAGCATTCTGCGGCTGGAGCGCCACAACGCCCATGATATTTCGGCACTGGTCACCGGCATGATGATCCCCCTGATGCTGCCGGCTTCCATCCCGTACTATGTGGTCATCGTGGCCGATGTATTTGCCATACTGCTGGTGAAATACGCCTTTGGCGGCACCGGCTACAACCTGTTTAATCCCGCGGCGGGCGGCCTGCTGTTTGTGACACTGTGCTGGCCGCAGCTGGTCTTTGCCTATCCCGCCACCTTTACCAATCCCGAAGTATTTGGCGAGGTGACGGCGCGTACCACCAATTCCATTGCCTATGTTCTCAGCGTGGGCAGCGTTCCCTCCACCGATATGACCAGCGTGATGCTGGGCCTGCACCCCGGCCCCATGGGTACCCTGAACGGCCTGGTGCTGCTGGCCTGTATGCTGTACCTGGCGGCCCGGGGGAGCATCCGGCTGTGGCAGCCGCTCATCACCCTGGGGGTGGTGGCGGTCTTTGCGGCCTTCTTCCCCCGCGCTGCCTATTCCTCACTGGCCTCCATGTACTATGAGATTTTTGGCACCGCGGCGCTGTTCGGCACTATTTTCATGCTCTCGGAGCCGGTGACCGGCGCCACCCGGGAGGAGGGCCGGCTGCTTTCCAGCATTGTGGCGGGGCTGCTGCTGGTGGGGTATAATTACTTTGGCGCTTACCAGCAGGGCATCCTTTTTGTGGTGCTGCTGATGAATATTATCAACCATCATATTGATACCGTGACCGAGAAGCGGATGCAGAAGGAAAGGAGGGCGCGCTATGCCAAACGAGAAGCTGTCGGAGATCAATGAGCACGATGCTGAAGAGCTGATCCATTATCCGCAGGATGAAGAGCAAAAAGAGCGGCGCTCCCGCCTGCTGCCGGGCCGCTGGACCCGCCGGGTGCAGAAAAGCAGCGCCCGGGCCCAGGCCCGCCGCCGCGTGGCGGAAAAAACCAGTGAGGACCACGCCTACCTGATGCTGGGCGCGGTGCCGTTCTGGGCGGTGGGCGCCACCTCCCTGCAGAACGGCATTATCCTGTGCGCGGTGCTCATTATCCTGATGCTGCCCTGCTCGGCGCTGCATCTTATTTTACGGCGGAAGCTGAACCTGGCGGAATGGGTGGCCCTGCCGCTGACTGTGCTGGTGGCGGCTATGCTGGCGGCTGCCTGCTGTGTGGCGCTGGTGCTGTACTGGCCGGGCGCCTTCGATTCCCTGGGAATCTATCTCTTCCTGCTGGTGGCGGCCCCGGTGCTGCTGCAGGCGGATAGCTATACCGCGGTGGATAACATGCGGGAATTCTGGGGACGGACGCTGCGCTTTTTGCGGGACTTCTGCATTATCATCCTGATAAGCGGCGCCCTGCGGGAGCTTTTACGCCACAATACCCTGCTGGGCCTGCCTGTGGCGATGTCCATCCGGACCGAGGCGGCGGAGCAGCCCTTCTTCGGGCTGATCCTTTCCGGCTTTTTGCTGGCGGTGCTGCGGGCCGTGGAGGCCACGCTGCGCCGGGCTATCCACCGCCGGAGACAGGCGGAGACCGTGGGGAAGGAGGCTGAGGCATGAATCTGGCGCTGAACCTTTTGGGCCTGCTGCTGACGGCGGCCCTGGTGGAAAATCCTTTCTATACCCGCTGCTTTATGGCGGAAACGGTGGATGCCCAGCTGAATGAACGCCGGGATGTGATGCTGCGGAGCATCATCGCGGCGGGGATGTGCCTGCCGGCGGCCATTTCGGGCTGGCTGGGATGGCTGATCTTTACCGGTTATACCGATATTCCTGTTTATCTGAGCACCCCGGCGGGCATCCTGCTGTATATCGTGATCTTTTTGGCGGGCTGCGGTATTCTGTTCCAGGCCACCAAGAATAACCGCCCGACCGAAACCTTTATGCATGCCATCACCCGGGATTGCTTTTCCTTTTTACCGGTGGGTGTACTGCTGCTGTGCTGTCTGAACAACTACCGCTGGTATGAGTGCCTGGTATTTGGGCTGGGCAGCGGACTGGGCTACCTGCTGGCGGTGCGGCTGCATATTGTCTTTGCCGACCGGTTGAAATATACCCGCCTGCCCTTTTTCCTGCGCGGGCTGCCCATTCGGCTGATCGGTGCGGGGATGATCTCGATGGCGCTGTTCGGGCTGCTGGGGCATTCGCTGGCGGCGTAAAGGCCATGACTGTAAGGAGTAGAGAAGGATGAAGGAATACAAGGTAAAACGCTACGGACGGGACCGCAGGCACCAAAAAACAGCCGCGACGCTGAAAACGGTGCTGATGGTGCTGCTGATCGCCGGGGCCTGCGCCGCCGGGTGGTTTTTGTATGATCCCATCAGCGCGTGGCTGACCGAAAAGGCCGAGGAGCACCAGCAGCGTCAGGAACAGCAGCGCCAGGAGGAGCAGAACCAAAATCAGCCGGGGAATCCCGAAAATCCGGGAACCACCGACGAGCCCACCGCGGAGCAGACCGCCCTGCCGGAGAGCTGCGCGGTGCTGGATACGGCGGTGCTGTATGACATGGCGGCACTGGAGAACCGGCTTTCGGCCCTGGCGGCCAAGGGCTATACCGGAGCGGTATTTACCCTGAAGGATGAGGACGGCCTGGTGCTGTACCAAAGTGCGCTGGAGGATGTGACCGGCAATACGGCCCAGACCGCCCAGCGGTACGACCTTCCGGCGGTTATAGCCAAGATAAAGGCGGCGGGGCTGACCCCCGTGGGCCGACTGTGGGCCTTTGACGACCACACCGCCGGGCGCAAGCTGACCGACGCGACGGTAAAATACAACTATACCGAGACCAACTGGATCCACAACGATAAGGAGGCCGGCGGCCACACATGGCTCAATCCCATGAGCGAGCGGGCGCAGGGGTATATCCTAAGTCTGCTGGGCGAGGCCGCGGATAACGGCCTGGAGGTGCTGATCCTGGAGGGGGTGCAGTTCCCCACCGGATATTCGCTGAATCTGGCCACCTACGCCGAAAAGGGCGTGACGGTGGATAAATCCAAGGTGCTGGCGGACTTTACCGCCAAGGCGGCAGCCGCCATGAAGGCCCGGAATGTGAGCCTGTGGACGGCGCTGTGGCTGGGGGATCTTTCCAGCGAGAGCGTGCGGCTGGGTGGCAGCCCGCTGACTGTGATGGCCTCGGCGGAGAATTGCCTGATCAAGGCGGCGCCGGAGCAGTTTGCCACCCGCAAGGCCCCGCTGGAGGAGAGCATCTATACCGTGATGCATCCGTGGTGGTCCTCCCTTTCCAAAAAGCTGCCGGCCGGGGTAACGCTGGCCGCGGAGGTGCAGGGCTATGCCCCCGCGGCGGACCTGTGGCAGGGCAGCGGCTGGGGCGAGACCCAGCGGGCGGAGCAGATCCGGGCGGCGCAGGAAGCCGGCGCGGTGAGCATCCTGCTGGAGCAGACAAGATAATAAAGCAGGGCCGTTTCGCTCCGGGTGGGGCGGGACGGCCCTTTTGCGGGGACTGGCGCCAGGGGCGGGCGGGGCCGCAGGCCCGGCGGCGCGCAGCGCCGCCGCAGCAGTCGCAGACTGCTGAAACCGCCCGGAGGGCGGTTTGGCCTGCGGCCCCGGCCGGCCCCCTGCACAAACCGGCGCAGACAGCAAAAAAGAAAAGCCCTGCATTCGCAGAGCCTTTCCCAACCAAAATAATTTTTATCCGTCAGTCTTTTTGGGAGACCGGAAAGCTGTTCAAAGGGCGGTGGTGGAGACACCGTGCTCCCTTTCTCTGTCTTTATTATATGCCGCCTGGGGGCAGAATTCCGCCTTTTTAATTGAAAATTGGGTTACGATTTGGTGACGGGGAACGGCAGCTGATTGCAAAATGCTTTCAATCAGCTGATATAATCCTCAATGAGCCGGGTCAGCGTTTCATAATCGGGGGCGGAGATGCCCTCAGTCAGCCGCGCCTGGTCGGCCTGGGGCAGCAGACGGGTATAAACATCGAAGATCATCTCCGGGGTGTTGCTCTCCTCCCGGAAGATGGCCAGCCGGCCTTCATAATCACGCAGAAGGTAGCCGGCGGGATTTTGCGGCTCCTCCGGTTCATCGGGGAGGGGATTTTCGACCGGCTGCGCGGGTGAGATGGGCTCCTCCTGCGGCTGGGGTTCCGGCTGCGGCTGCGGGGTGCTCCCGCGGGAAAGAAACGCCAACACCAGCCCCAGCAGCAGGGCGGCAATGGCCACGGCTAAAGAGAGTACGATCCTGCGGGGCATGGAAATGCCTCCTTTCCTGCCTTTTATTTAGTGGCAGTATGGGCATTTTTTGGCGGAATAGTCAGAAGCGGGCGGAAATTCAAAAAATAGTAACACATAGCGGCCAAAGTGTGCTATAATAACATCGTATATGTGCATAGAGCCGCATGATGGTTTTTGTGCAGATTTTCCTCTTCCCCGCAAAATGAAGGAGGTAGCAGCTTGAGCTTTAAGGAAAAATGGAACCGGATGAACCGCAAGGCGGACCAGGCTATTAAAAATGCCAAGGCCCGCAAGACGGCGCAGCCGGATACCGATAACACCGGCCGAAAGGAGAAAAAGCCCGGCGGCCATAAGGTGCTGCGGGCCATCGCAGCGGTATGCCTGGTGGGGATTATGCTGATGTGCGTGGCCGGGTGCGTCCTGACGGTATGGGCCTTTGATACCCTGAATACCGACCAGCAGATGCTGGACCTGAGCATGCAGAAGGCCAAGTACACCACCATCTTTTATGCCGATGACGGTGTGACCGAGCTGGCGCGCGCTTACGATCCAGACGCGGGCAACCGCATTTGGGTGGACTATGACCAGATGCCGAAGTGCCTGCTGGATGCCACCGTGGCGGTGGAGGACAAGCGCTTTTGGGAGCACAATGGCGTGGACTTCCTCACCACCTCCAAGGCGGGCCTCAGCGCCATTTTGCAGAAGATCGGTCTGACCGGCTTCTACGGCGGGGCCACCCCCGGCGCTTCCACCATCACCCAGCAGGTGGTGCGTAATATCACCAATGACCGTGCCGTGGATGGCGCGGCGGGCTGGGCGCGTAAGCTGCGTGAGATCTTCCGGGCGCTGAATGTGGAAAAATACTACACCAAGACGCAGATCATTGAGACCTATCTGAACCTGGCCAGCTTTTCGCAGAACTGCTCCGGCATTCAAGCGGCTGCCAATGTTTTTTTCAATAAGGATGTCAGCGAGCTGACCGTGGCGGAGTGCGCCACCATCGTGGGCACCACCAAAAATCCCTACGCCTATGATCCCTTTACCCACTGGGAGGAAAACCAGGAGCGCAAGGAGTATATCCTGGGGCTGATGCTGGAGCAGGGCAAGCTGACCAAGGAAGAGTATAACGCCGCTATGGCGCAGGAGATCGTGCTGGCCACCGGCACCAACAGCAATGCCACCATCCAGACCTGGTTTGTGGACTATGTGACCGATGAGGTGTGCCGTGACCTGGCCGAAAAGCAGGGCATTACCGAGGCGGAGGCGTACCAGAACCTCATCGGCGGCGGCTACCGCATTTACACCACCTGCGAGGAGCGGGTACAGGAGATCCTGGAGGACTACTATTCCAGTCCCGATAACTTCCCGCCTGTGAATAACGAGGAATATCCCCAGTCGGCTTTTGTCATCACTGATACCAACGGCGCCCTGAAGGGCATTGTGGGCGGCAACCGCGGCAAGGAGGGCAACCGCATCTGGAACCGGGCCAGTGATACTACCCGTCAGATCGGCTCCACCATCAAGCCCATCACCTCCTATGTGCTGGGCATTGAAAAAGACCTCATCACCTATTCCACCGTCATCGAGGACCGGCAGGTCGTCATCAACCCCGATGAGGTGAGCTACAGCCAGCCGCTGTGGGTGCCCAAGAACGAGTATAACAGCTTCAAGGGCTTTGTGACGGTGCGTACTGCCCTCATTCGCTCCATCAATACCGTGGCGGTGCAGATCACCCAGAAGCTGGGCACCACCACCAGCTACGATTTCCTCAAGTATTCGCTGAACGTGGATACCCTGACCGCCGGGGACAACAGCTACAGCCCCATGGCGCTGGGCTCCCTTTCCAAGGGCATGACGCTGGTGAAGCTGGCGGGCGCCTATCAGATGTTCGGCAACGGCGGCGTGCGCACCGAGCCGTACAGCTACACCCGTGTGGAGGATACCTACGGCAATGTGATCCTGGAGAAGAACACCGTTCCGGTCCGGGTCATCAGCGCTGAGACCGCCACCGTGATGAACCGCCTGCTGCAGGAGGTCACCGGGTGGGAGGGCACCGGCGCTGCCGCCAACCTCGGTGGGATGAACATCCCCGTGGCGGGCAAGACCGGTACCACCGACGACAGCGTGGACCAGTGGTTTGTGGGTGTTACCCCATACTATGTGGGTGTGTGCTGGCTGGGTTACGATTCCCGCTATAAGACCGATGAGGCGGGGAACATCCAGTATAATAAATACGGCGTGGCTATCCCCAATTCCATCCGCTATTCCAGCTACCCGCCCCCGAAGATCTGGAAGGCCATAATGAGCCAGGTGCATGAGGGGGCCAGCGGGCAGAGCTTTGAGACCAGCAACAATGTGACCAGCTACCAGTACTGCAAGCTGACCGGTATGCTGGCCGGGCCAGGCTGCTCCGATACCGCCACCGGCTGGTATAAGAATTCCAATATCCCGCAGGTGTGCAGCTACCATAACTACGGCAGCAGCTACGGCGTGCCGCTGGTAGGCATGACCGCCGCCGAGTGCGGGGTGGAATATGCCGACTGGTACCTGAATGTAGCGTGGTCGCTGATCCAGCAGTACAGGGCGCAGGGGCAGACGCTTTCGGTGAAGGACGCCATAGAGATGGCGAAGAACGGCACCGTGGCTTACAATGAGCCGGCCTATGGCCCGTTTGAGAGTATTTTTGCGGGGATGCCGTAACCGAATAAAAAATAAATCCTCCGTCGGATCGTGGTGATCCGGCGGAGGATTTTTTTGTGGGGGAGTTAGGAAGGGGATGGTGCAGGGGGAGGGCCCGCAGGGCCGCCCCGGGTCCCTGCGGCCGGCAGGGGCGCAAAAGGCCCCCGGCGGAGCCGGGGGCAGGGGGATCATTCGCCGTCCTCGCCGATGAACTCCCGGATGAGGGAGCCCTGCGGGATGAGCTCGGCGCCGATGGGGAAGAAGTGGCGGTAGCTTTCCAGCAGGCGCTCTACCGTCTCACGGTTCTCGCCGGCGTCCTCGATCTGCTCCAGCAGACCGGTAATGACAGCGGCGTACAAAAACGGCTCGTAGTCGTGGCTGGTATTGACGAAGACATCGGCGGTGCCGCTGCTGGGCTTCATGTACAGCAGCTCGCCGCGCAGCACATCCTTCCACATTTGCATGGTGCCCAGCGGTGGGGTGCCGCGGTGCAGGTTATCCCGGATGATGCGGCGGGTCAGGCGAAGGTCGCGGGCATCCAGCAGGGTGTGGCCATCCTGATCCACATAGCTGGTATTGGGGTGGATGTAGATGCCGAAATTGCTGCTGGCCAGGCCCTGACGCAGCTGCGGCTGCAGGGCATGGATACCCTCGAAGATGAGGATGGTGTTTTCATCGTACTCCATGGGGCGGGAGAGGGGGGAGCGCTTGCCGGCGGTAAAATCGAAGATGGGGAATTCGGCGTGGCCCTCCCGCATCAGGGTATTGACGCTGGTGCTGAAGCATTCCAGATCCAAGCCTTCGATGGATTCAAAATTCTTGGTGCCGTCCTCCCACAGGGGCATCACATCCCGGTTACGGTAAAAATCATCCAGCGAGATACGCACCGCCCGCCGTCCCAGGGCGGAAAGATCGGAGACGAGAAGATTGGCGGTGGTGGTTTTGCCGGAGGAGGAGGGGCCGCACAGCAGTACGATGTGACTGCCGCTGGCCGCTACTTTTTCGGTCATGCCGCGCAGCTGGTCACGGAAGCGGCTCTCGGCGCGGTCGACAAAGACCTGCGGATTTTCAAAGACGGCGCGGGAAAGCTCGCTGATCTCGCTGGTATCGCGGCGGTTGATATCGGTCATGGGGGTGGCTCCTTTCGGGGTGGGAGGATAGATGCAGGGGGCAGGGTGGGGGCCCGCAGGGCCGGCGGCGCAGCCGCCGGGGACGGGCGAAGCCCGTCGCACCGCGGAGCGGTGCCCTGCGGGCCCCATAAGCAGGCTCTAAGCTATATTATACTATACCGGCTGCAAAAATGCAGCACTCACTTTGCGTTATTTGCGGCGGCGCAGCAGACCGTAGAGGGAAAGCAGCAAAAAGACAGCCAGATCCACCAGGACGACGCTGGCGCCGGTGGGGGTGGAAAGCAGGAAAGAGGCCAGTACCCCCACCCAGAAGCAGACCACCGAAAGCACGGCCGCCCCGACCGTCACGCCGAGAAAGCTGCGGCTGATGCGCATGGCCGAAAGGGCCGGGAAGATGATAAGACTAGAGATGAGCAGGGTACCCATCAGGCGCATGCCGATGACAATGGTAACGGCAGTGAGCAGGGCCAGTACCATATTGTAGAGATTGGCGCGGATGCCGGTGGCGCGTGCAAAGGTCTCATCGAAGGTGACGGCAAAGATGCGGTGGTACAGCAGCAGGAACAGCAGCAATACAGCCAGCGAAAGCAGGACAGCCAGCTTTACATCGGCGGCGGTCATAGTAAGGATGCTGCCGAAGAGGTAGTTCATTACATCCACATTGCTGCCGCTGCTGAGGGAAGTGGCCACCACGCCAATGGCCAGCGCTCCGCTGGAAACCAGTGCAATGGCACTATCCCCGGCCAGACGGCTGCCGCGGCTGAGACGCAGCAGGAAAAACGCGGCCAGGATAACGACCGGCAAGGCAACGGCTAATGGGGCAGCCCCCAGCGCCATTGCGACGGCCATGGCGCCAAAGCCTACATGGGAAAGCCCATCGCCGATCATGGAATAGCGCTTGAGGACCAGGCTGACCCCTAAGAGCGCCGAGCAGAGCGCCACCAGTGTACCGGCGATGAGCGCCCGCTGGATAAAGGGATAGGAAAACAGGCCGGAAAGGAGATCATGCATTGAGGTCACCTCCCATCAGGCGGCGGTAGAGGGGACTTTGGCGGTACTCCTCCGCTGTGCCGTCAAAATGCTCCGCCCCCAGGTGCAGGATGCGGCTGGCGTGGCGCAGGGCCTCCGGGACATCATGGGTGACCATGATGACGGTGACGCCCTGCTCGTGGTTCAGCTTGTCCACCACATCGTACAGCTCATTGGTGACGGTGGGGTCCAGCCCGGTAAAGGGCTCATCCATAAGCAGCAGGCGGCCGGCGGCGCACAGGGCCCGTGCCAGCAGCACCCGCTGCTGCTGCCCGCCGGAAAGCTCCCGGTAGCAGCGGTTTGCCAGGTCCTCCGCCCCCAGCAGGCGCAATTTGGCAAGGGCTGTTTCGCGGTCGGCGCGGGTGTAGAAGGGGGCGTAGCCCTTGGAAGCCAGCAGACCGCTGAGGACGACCTCCATGACCGAGGCGGGGAAATCCCGCTGGATGGGCGTTTGCTGGGGCAGATAACCAATCTCCTTAGGCGGCAGGTGGAAGTGAATATGCCCGCCGGTGGGGCGGATCAATCCCAGGATGCCTTTGAGCAGGGTGGATTTGCCCGCCCCGTTTTCGCCTACGATGGCAAGGTAATCCCCCTCCTGCACCGAAAGCTCCAAATGGGAGAGGACACATTTGCCCTCATAGCCCAGCGAAAGGTCACAGCATTGAATGAGGGTCATGACTTTGCCTCCTTTTCAGCACAAGCGGCGCACACCCCGTACAGAATGGTGTTTTTATAATCCAGCAAAAAGCCGTGATGCTCCCGGATGTGTTCCGAGAGTGCCTCCAGTTGGCTGCAATCCAAGTGGAACAGCCGCCCGCAGCACTCGCACACCATGTGGGGGTGCAGGTGGCAGTCGTGGTGGTCGCCGACATATTGGTAGCAGGCGGCCGCACCCTCCGCGGGGGAGAAACGACGCACCTGCCCGGCGGCGGTCAGGCGTTCCAAATGGCGGTAGACGGTGGCCTTGCTGACCCGCTGCTCCTGTAAAACGGCGGAGAGCGCTTCGGCGGTGACCGGCCCGGCCAGCGTTTGCAGGGTGGTGAGGATGAGGTTGCCCTGCCTTGTTTGATAGCTTTCTTTCATGGGGGACCTCCCGAAAACGATAAATTTGCAATTCATTCTCAAATTAGTGCTATTGTACCGCCGGGGGCGGGGGTTTGTCAAGGGGGAAGGGGGAGGTTTGTCCAGGCGGGCGGGCCGCAGGCCCGGCGGCGCAGCCGCCGACACGGGCGGAGCCCGTGTGTTTCGACGCAGTCGAAACGGCCTGCGGCCCGGTGCCCGCGGGCAGCAGAAAGCCCCCGGCCGGGCAGGGGGCTGCACCGTCGGGGGCGGGGATGCGAAAAAACGGGGTCAGAACAGGATGGGGAAGACCTCGGAGAGGGCCAGCCCGCCGAGGAAGGAGAGCAGATTGGCAGAGAGGGCGTAAAGGGCGGCATGGCGGCACACGGCAGGGTCCTTGCGGTCGGTGCCGGGCAGCAGGTAGGCATAGGCGGCAGCCTCAATGCCGGTGACGGCCAGCTCCAGCAGGATGTACCAGAAGATGATGAACCCGCGGCTTGTCTCCCGGGCGCCCCAGTACAGCAGGGCGACATTCAACAGGCACTGGGTGATGAGATTGACGATGCCGATGAATAAAAGCTGGCTGCCCTTGCGGTACTTCCAGCCCCAGGCCAGGGCCAGTTCAATGATGAGGGTGATGCACAGCCGTCCGAGGAAACCGATGAGCTGCTGATGCGTGCCGTCGGCTTTATCCAGCGTGACGGTGCCGGTGGGGAGAGGGTCGCCGTTGGGATCAGTGAGAGTAAGCGCAGCAACTTCGGCGGGGGATTTGCCGCCCAGATCCAGACGGTAGACGCTATCGAAGGCGTAGCGCTCGGTGACGGTGCTGCAAAGGAAGGTATCACTTTCGGGGAAGTAGAGCAGCAGCTTGAACTGCTCCGGGGGGAAATAGTGCCATCCGGCTTCGTCATCGCCGTGGCACTGCTCGAACAGATCCTCGAGGAAATAGTAGCCGTCGGGGTCCTTGTAGTCCACGAATTTCTGCCATGCGGGATAGGCGGGGTCGTCCTCACCCTGCTCCAGCACATAACCGGGGATCTCGCTTCCCGGCTGATGGACCCGATGAGGGCCGTAAGTGTCCACCCGGGACAGCATGGTGACGTAGTAGTCCTCATCCGGCATACCGGTAAAGGTGAAGCTGGCGCTGGGCTTGGGACCGGTATCCGCCATGGCGATGCAGCACAGCACTGTGGCCGCAATGAGAAAGGCCAGTAGGGAACGAAGTGATTTTTTCATGGGGTCCTCCTTCTTTTTTGCTGCCCGAAAGAGAAACGGCAGCCCGCGGTTTTTCCGGCCGGCGGGGTCGGCTCTTTTCGGGCACTTTGCTGTCGGGGGCCTTCCCCTGCAAGAGAAAGCCCGGCATCATCATTATAACAGGGGCGGGAAAAGCAGTAGAACAAGGTTCTGTAAATAAAGTGCGGCATTTCTGTGAATTCCCTGCAAGGATTGCAAGAAAAGATAGAAATGCCGCAAATTATTTTATTTTTTTAGCCGGTCACCAGCCCATTGATGCCATGCTTGGCATTTACGGCCTTGGCCTTTTCGATATTGGCAAGGTGCTGCTGATAGGTGACGGCGTAGTAGTGGGTGTATTCCACATCGGTGACAAAGAAATAATAGGGGGTATCATTGGGGTGCAGGGAGGCATCGAAGGCGTCGCTGCCCGCATTGGCGATGGCGCCGATGGGCAGACCGTTGCGGTCATAGGTATCGTAGGCATCCAGCACCGCCTGTGGCACATTGTCATTGTAGTAGGGCTCCACATAGTCCCAGATGAAATTATTGGTGGTGCAGCTTTGCAGCATGGGGTATTCGCTGGCATTGGAAAGGCGGTTGTGGAATACCGAGGAAACATTGTACATCTCCTCCACGCTGGCGCTTTCCTTCTGCACGATGGAGGCGAAGATGACCCATTCCTCCAGGGTAAAGCCGCTGTCTGCCAGTGCCGCTTTATTTTCCTCGGTCAGCACCTTTTTCTCGAACTCCCGCAGCTGGGTGGTGACGATATCCCGTGCGGTGGCATCGGTGTAGAAGGAGTAGGTTTCCGGATAGAGGAAGCCCTCCAGGACGGTCAGCTTGCACCCATCGGTGCTTACCTCGCTCAGCCAGTCGAAGTCATAATCGGTGGCGTTTGCCGCCGCCAGATATTCCTCCTCGGTGCATATGCCCGCTGCGGCTGCCGCCTTTGCCATCTGGAAGGAATTCCAGCCCTCCGGCAGGGTGAGGGTCACCGTTTCCCGGTAGCTGACAGTGGAGCAGAGGGCATCGATGAGCTCCTGATAGCTGCTGCCTTTTTCCAGCGTGAAGTCGCCGTACTGGTACCGGCCGTCCCCACCATGGGTGCGGCTGTACAGCTTAAAGAGGGTGGTATTGCCGATCAGGCCGGCGTCCTTCAGCTCTTGGGCGATGGCGGAGGTACCGCTGCCCTGCGCAATGGAAACGGTAACGGTCTCGCCGGTCTTTTTACCGCCGTTTATCTCGCCCGTCACCGTGATGACCCCCACCGCAATGAGCAGCAGGAGGAGCAGCAGGATGACGAACCCGATCCGGCGTTTTTTGTATTTATTACTGGCCATAGCGTAAGCTCCTGTCTTTTTATAGGATAAAATGCAGAATAGTTCTTTTATTATACCCGCAATCGGGGCAAAAATCAACCGCGGGCATAGGATGGCGGGAGGTGATCCATTGTGCTGAAGGAAATTTTATGGCTGTTGGCAGGATATTTGGCAATCATCGGGCTGGTGCGGGTAGTGGCGGTGCTGGTGGATCTGATCGCCCCGCCCAAAGCGCCACAGGGCTGCCGACTGTACCTGCGGGTGCCGGAGGACGCCGACTATACCGAAAGCAGCTTGATAGGCTGCTGCCGCCTGCTGCACCGCGGAGAAACGGGCGGGCTGCCCTGCACCGTGCTGCTGCCGCTGGAGCCGGAGGCACGGGAGATCTGTCGGCAGTACTGCCGGGACCGGAATATTGATACTTTGGATTTGCCCCAGGCAGAAAAATGGTGTATGATAAAGGAAAATGATTGATAAGCGCAGGGATGCTTTTTGGCGGGGAAAACCGGATGATGGCAAGAAGGCGCCCGCAGGCAGGCTGATGCCCGGCGCAGACGGGCTGATGCCTGTCAAGGGGCGGCGACGCAGCCAGCGCCGATTTTAGCCGCCAAAAGCGGATTTGCGCATACCAAAAGGAAAGGACGGTGAGCCGCAAAGCAATGGAACAGGAGCTGGAAAAGATCTCCGGGACGGTGGAGGATGTGACCTACCACAACGAAGAAAGCGGCTTTACCGTGCTGCTGGTGGATGTGGACGGTGACCCTGTGACAGTGGTGGGCGAGGTGCCGGAGATCGCCGAGGGGGAAGAAATTACCGCAACTGGCAACTATAAGGTGCACGGCACCTACGGGGTGCAGTTCCGCGCGGAGCTTATAGAGCGTACCCTGCCCGCAACGGCCGGGGCCATCCGCAAGTACTTATCCTCCGGGGCGGTAAAGGGTCTGGGCCCCGCGCTGGCGGGGCGCATTGTGGCACGCTTCGGTGATGATACCCTCACCATCATAGAAAAGGAACCGGAACGGCTGACTGAGGTGCGGGGCATCTCGGCTGAAAAGGCCCGAAAAATAGGGGAGGAATACCAGCGGCAGTTCGGCATCCGCAGCGTGATGAGCCTGCTGGCTTCCCTGGGGCTGCCGGCCGCGACGGCGATAAAGGCCTGGCGGCGCTGGGGCGCCAATACCGCCGATGTGCTGAAAAGTGACCCTTACGCTCTCTGCTGCGAGGAGATCGGGGTGGAATTTGAGGAGGCGGACCGCATGGCGGCGCACTTTGGTGTGGCGGGGGAGGACCCCTGCCGCCTGGGGGCGGGCTTGCAGTACATCCTGCGGGTCAATAGCCGCAGCGGCCACACCTGTCTGCCCAAAGGAAAGCTGCTTTCTCTTGCCACGGAATTTTTGCAGGCGGCGCCGGAGGGGCTGGAGAATACCCTGGCAACACTGATAGAAGACAACACCCTGGCGGCCTATGCCGTGGGGGAGAAGGAATACATCTACCTGCAGCCGCTGTACCGGGCGGAAAGCTATGTGGCCAGCCGGGTGTGCATTGCGCTGCAATTACAGCCGCCCCGGCTGGAGCCAATGGAGGACGAGCTGGACGAGCTGGAGCAGGCACAGGGCATTACCTACGACCCGGTGCAGCGCCGCGCCATTGCCGAAGCGGTGCAGAGCCGTCTGTTTATCCTGACCGGCGGCCCCGGCACCGGCAAGACCACCACTCTGCGGGGCATCCTGGCGCTGCTGGAGCAGCGGGGCGAAAAGGTGGCGCTGGCGGCTCCCACCGGCCGTGCCGCCAAGCGCATGGCGGAGATCACCGGGCGGGAGGCCAGTACCATCCACCGGCTGCTGGAGGTGGAGCCAAAAACCGAGGTGCTGACCTTTAAGCGCGGGGAAAAGAACCCCCTGCCCGCCGATGCGGTCATCGTGGATGAAATGTCGATGGTGGATACCCTGCTGATGGAGCACCTGCTGCGCGGGATGCGGCTGGGCGCCCGGCTTATTATGGTGGGGGACAGCGACCAACTGCCTTCCGTTTCCGCCGGCAATGTTCTGCGGGATCTTATCCAAAGCGGGCTGGTGCCCTGTATTCATCTGGAGCGGGTATTCCGCCAGGCGGCGGAAAGTCTGATCGTTACCAACGCTCACGCCATTGTACGGGGCGAGATGCCGGACCTTGGCTGCCGTACTGGGGATTTCTTCTTCCTGGAGCAGCCGGATGCCTTTGCCCAGCAGCGGCTGGTGGTGGATCTTGTCAGCCGCCGCCTGCCAAAAAGCTATGGATACGATCCGCTGCGGGATATCCAGGTCATTACCCCGGCCAAGCAGGGCCCGCTGGGCACCCGGGAATTGAATCGCCTTTTGCAAGGAAAACTGAATCCGCCCGAACGCGGCAAAGGCGAAGCCACCCTGATGGGCCGCACGCTGCGGGAGGGCGATAAGGTGATGCAGATCCGCAATAACTACGATATCATATGGCAGCAGCCGGATGGTACCGCCGGGACCGGTATTTTTAATGGAGATATGGGCATTATTGAGATGCTGGACCCCGGCAGTAAGACCATTCAGGTACGGTTTGAGGAAAAGCTGGCGACCTATTCCTTTGAGAACCAGGACCAGCTGGAGCACGCCTATGCCGTGACGGTGCACAAAAGCCAGGGCAGCGAATTTGAGGCTGTGGTGATGCCGCTGGAGCGCCGCCACCCCAAGCTGCATTACCGCAATTTGCTGTATACCGCCGTAACAAGGGCGAGAAAGCTGCTTATTATGACCGGACAAAAGGAAACGGTGTATGCCATGGTGCAGAATAACCGCCGCACCCTGCGCTATACCAATCAAAAAGAGATGCTGCAGGAGATGTGCGATGAGTGACCATGTGACGCTGCGGGAAATAGTGACCAACCTGCTGTACCCGCCGCGGTGCCTGCTGTGCGGGACGCTGTGCGGCTGGGAGGAACTGCTGTGTGAGAGCTGCCAGAAGCAACAGCCGCAGGCAGGGGAATTTTTCTGGGAGCCGGAGGTATTCGGCTGCCGGGGAATACTATGGTGCGCCCGGTATGAGGGGGCCTTTCGCGCCGGGATGGAGCAGCTGAAATTTGAGGGCGTGCGGGAAAGCCTGCCGCTTTTTGGCGGGATGCTGACGGAAGCGGTGCGGCAAAGCGGCCTGCTGCAGCAGCTGACCGCCGTGACCTATGTGCCCATGCCGCCGGAGCGGGAACGCCACCGGGGGTATAATCAATCCAAACTGCTGGCGCAGTACCTGGCCGGGGAGCTGGGACTGCCACTGCGGGAGGGTGTGCTGGCCCGGGATGGCCGAGCGACCGCCCACGCGGCGGCGGGCCGGGCGGCCCGCATCACGCTGGCGAAGGAAAGCTACCGGGCCGGGGAAAGGAAGCTGCCGCCCGGTGAGCATATTCTGCTCATTGACGACATTATTACCACCGGGGCAACGCTGGAAAACTGCGCCGCGCTCCTGCTGGCGCAGGGCGCCGAAAGCGTGACTGCTGCGGCGGTGCTGCGTACCCCCCGGCCGGAGGGCAAAAAACTAGAGGGCAATAAAGGGTAAATTGTGAATTTACTGCGAAATGTGCCGCCCCGGCTTTGACATTATCAGATGATAATGGTATGATAAATTCATAAATGGGAAAGGTCGCCCCGGCGGCCAAAGCTACAGCGAAATGAGGGAATATCAAGGTGTTTGCAAATGATATCGGAATTGACCTGGGTACCGCTACGACCCTGATCTATATAGCCGGAAAAGGCATTGTTCTGCGGGAGCCTTCCATAGTGGCGATGGATGAGCGCAACGGGCAGGTGCTGGCCGTGGGCGATGAAGCCTACACGATGCTGGGCAAGACTGCTTCGGATATCCGGGTGGTGCGCCCCCTGGAGGATGGCGTCATCAGTGATTATGAGGTGACCGAGCAGATGCTCAAGCACTTCTTTGCCAAGGTGAACCCCAGCCGGGTCTTTAAGCCCCGTGTCTGCGTCTGCGTGCCCAGCGCCATCACCGAGGTGGAGTCCCGTTCGGTCATCGATACGGTGATGTCCAGCGGCGCCCGCAATGTTTACCTCATTGAGGAGCCAGTCGCGGCGGCCATTGGCGCGGGGATGGATATTACCCGTCCCGGCGGCATCGTGGTGCTGGATATCGGCGGCGGCACCAGCGATATCGCAGTGCTTTCCCTAAACGGTATTGTTTGCAAGAGCTCGGTGAAGATGGCCGGCAACAAGATGAACGCGGCCATTGTGCGGTATGTGCGCAGCACCTACAATGTCCTTATCGGCGATTCCACCGCCGACCGTGTCAAGCGGGAGATCGGTACCGTGTGGACCGAGGGCCAGCCTGAAAAGACCGTAGAGGTGAAGGGCCGCAACCTGGTGACCGGCCTGCCGCAGAAGATCACCCTTTCCAGCTACGAGCTGGAGATGCCGCTGCGCATCGAGGTGGAGCGCATCATCACGGCGCTGCAATCGGTGATGGAGCAGACCCCGCCCGAGCTGGTGGCGGATATTGAAAAAAACGGCCTGCTGATGACCGGCGGCGGCGCTATGCTGGATGGTTTGGATAAGCTCATCACCAGCCGGGTGCGCATCCGGGCGCATTTGGCCGAAAACCCCATCGAGGCAGTGGCCATCGGTACCGGCAAGAGCTTCGAATATCTGGGTAAGCTGTATGACGGCTTTGTCAGCTATACCAATTATTCCAGCCGGTAACCGTTAAATTGAATAAAAATAGGAGACTCTTCCGCAGGGGAGAGTCTTTTTTATAGCCATGAAACAAAAACTACACAAGTTTGTATCATTTCTTCTTCTTGATTTTATGAACTTTGACAAGATACAATATATTTGTCCATGGATAGAACATAAGAAAGAAAGGCGACTGCAATATGAGGAATGTCACCGATGAATTTGTAAAATTTGCGTTGGAATATGCCGATTATGATAAGATCCCGGCGGAAGTGATCCATGAATCCAAGCGGGTACTGCTGGATGGCCTGGGAAACGCGCTGGGCGGCATTGCTTCCGATAAGGGCAAGATCGGTATAATGTTTGCACGCCGGCAGGGGGGCAACGGTGCGGCGAGCCTGATCGGCGTAGGCGGAAAATCTTCCGCGGCTGTGGCGGCTTTCTGCAATGCGGAGCTGTGGAACGGCCTGGATATGGACCCTGTGCCCCATGTGCCGCCCATCGTGATCCCTGCCATTCTGGCAGTGGCGGAGGAGCGCGGCTCCACCGGCAAGGAGCTGCTGGCGGCACTGTGTGTCGGCCAGGAGGTAGCCCGGCGGCTTTCCCGCGTGCTGCTTAGTATTATGACAAAGTCCATTATGAAATACGGCAAGACTCCGGACTTCTTCGGCAACAGCAATGAGCACATCATTGGCGCTGCGGTGGGCTGCGGTATGCTGATGAAGCTGAACGAGAAGCAGATGCGCAATGCCATCGGCATCGCGGCCTATTACTGCTCGCTGGGCGTCTGCCGCGACTGGGAATCTACCTCCCCCAAGTCCATGATCAAATATGTGCCGGTTTCCTGGATGGCCCAGGGCGCGGTGCAGGCGGCCGAGATGGCCGAGCTGGGCTATACCGGAAATGAGTATACCCTGGATAGTGAATACGGCTTCCCTCATATTTACTGCCGGGAGCCGGATGTATGGGACCCCGAAAAGGTAGTGGAGGAACTGGGCTCCCGCTGGTTCTTTACCGAGTATCACTATAAACCATACCCTGTGTGCCGCTACCTCCACAGTGTGCTGGATGCCTTTGCGATCCTGCAGGAAAAATACCACTTCTCCCCGGAGCAGATCGAGGCGATCGACTGCCATACCGCGGCCTTTGTGGCGAATCCCGATCAGTATTCCGTGGCTAATCAGGTAGATGTGCAGTTCAGCGGACCCATCGCTATGGCGCTGGAGGCCTTTGGGTACAAGCCTGGCCCGGCCTGGCAGGATAAGATCGCACTGAATGACCCGCGGCTGCTGGCCTTTGCCAAAAAGGTGACCATGCATGTGGCCCCTGAGTATGCCGAGCTGCGCCGCAAGGATCCCCTGAGCTGGTACGGCCGGGTGGAGGTGACCGTAGGCGGTCAGGTATACACCGAATCGGTGGATTATTCCCGCGGTACCAATAAGGATGGCTACCGCCTGACCGATGAGGAGATCCAGGACCGTTTCCGCCTGGGCGCTAACTGCATCCTGCCCGACTATAAGGCCGAAAAGGTAATAGCCGAAACGGCCCAGCTGGAAAACGCGGCAAACCTGACCGCATTGTTTGAAAATCTCTGCCTTTGATCGAATCATTTGATATACATTCCAATGAAAGGGAGGAAAAATAAATGGCTAACGCAAAAGAAATCAGATCTGTAAAAAATAATATTGGTTTAGCGCTTTTTATCCTGATCCTCGTGGCAATGTTCTTTATCCCCACCTCTGAGACCTTGACTGCGGCGGGCCGCAATTCGCTGGGCCTGCTGCTGGCTACCATCGTCTGTATGCTCACCGGCGGTCTGCCCATCGGCGTACTGTGCATGCTGGTCATTCCGCTTATGTATATCTGCGGCTGTGTGGAAACGCCCGCGGCTGCGCTGGCTGGCTTCCAGAACCAAAGTGCCTTCTTTATGCTGGCAAGCTTTGGCCTGACCTGTGCCGTGACCAGAGTGCCCCTTTCCCGCCGCTTGATGCGCGGCATCATCACCAAAGCGGGCAGAAATGTCAATACTGTTCTGCTGGCCATCATGCTGTGCTGCGGCCTGCTTTCTTCCATCGTTTCCAATATTGCCGCCTGCTCGGCGTTCATCCCGCTGGTGCTGGATTTCCTCAGCATCTATGAAAATGAGGACGAGCGCAAGCGCACCGGCCGCTGCATGCTCATCGCCCTGCCCACCGCTTCCATGATCGGTGGCATGATCACTCCCGCCGGCGGTGCGGTGAATGTCATTGCCATCACCTATCTGGAGAACCTGGCTAGCGTGAATGTCACCTTCCTGGATTGGGTCGCTATCTTTGGGCCTATCGCCATTGTGGCATTTATTGCGGCTTACTTCATCATCCGCGCGGTCTTTAAGCCCGCAGAGCTCACCCAGGATGCCATCCATCATTACCTCAGCAAGCTGGAGATTCCGGAGAAGATCGGCAAGGATGAGATTCGTGTCTGTGTGATCATCGCTGCTATGCTCATCTGCTGGATCCTAGGCACCTGGTTCAGCTTCTTCAATATCATGGTGGTCGCCATGGTAGGTGTTGGCATCATGATGCTGCCCGGCATTGGCGTCTTTGGCTGGAAGGATTTCGTTAAGGAAGTCAACTGGACCGCCTTCTTCATGCTGGGTACCCTCATCGGCCTTACCGGCCTGCTGCGTACCAACGGCGTGGTAAAGTGGCTCACCAGCATTATGGATCTGAGCTCCATTGCCACCTCCGACTTCGTATTTGTCTTTGTTCTGGCGCTCATCGGCTTCCTCATCCTTATTGTCATGCCGGTAGGCCCTACGCTGGTCACTACCCTGGCAGTTCCGCTGGTGGCGGTTGCTGCTGCGGCCAATATGAGCCCTGTTATGCTCATCTGCACTACCGTAATGTGCGCCACCTGCTGCTTCCTGTTCCCCATTGATGTAGTGCCGCTGCTGACCTACGGCTATGGCTACTATGAAATGGCGGATATGCCAAAATCCAATGCAATCATCCAAGTGATCCTTTGCCTGCTTTCGGCAATCTGGCTGCCGGTTATCTGCGGGATGCTGTTCTGAGCAAGAACGACAGATGACAACAGTCCTGGCGGTTGCCGGACGGAGGATTATCTGATAGACTTGATGTATAGCAGGGGGCTTGGCCCCCTGCTGTACAGCGGGGAAAGGATGGGCAGACAATGACATTGCTACAACTACGGTATTTCAAGGCGGTATGCGAATTCCACAGCGTGACCAAGGCGGCGGATGAGCTTTTCATCTCCCGTACAGCCATTTCCCGCTCCATCAATGCGCTGGAGCAGGAATTGGGTATTGTGCTTTTTACACACACCACCACAGGCCTGGAGCTGACGGATGATGGAAAGATCATCTATGAGCGGATCAATGAGGTGCTGGGCCGCATCTGCGCCATCGAGCAGGTAGCCCAACAGTTGGCGGAGGGCCCGAAGCGCCAAATCGTGAATGTCGGCCTGACCCCCTTTACCTCGCAAAGAATTTTCCCGGATTTCTATCAAAAGTTCCACGAAAATTACCCCAATATCACGCTGGCGGCCACCGAGAAAAATAATCTGGAAGCAAGGGCCCTGCTGGCGGAAGGTTCGATCGATGTCATCTTTACAACGGATATCTGCTACGATACCGAAAACTGTGATATTCTGTCACTGGGACGGGCGGAGCAGGTGCTTTATGTTTCCAAGCAAAACCCACTGGCCCAGCGAAAAAGCATCAAAACAGAGGACCTGCGCCTGCTGCCGCTGGCTATGCTCAGCAAATACCTCCAGCGGGAACGGGAGCTTACTTCCCGGCTGGATTCAATAGGCTGCCCGCCTAATATCGTGATGCGGCTTTCCCAAATCAGCGCCCTGCAAAGCATTGTGGAGCGTGACCTGGCCTGTGCAGTGCAGATCCGGGGCAGCTTTTCTTCCCCAAATGTGGTGGGGATCCCCTTTGAACCGGCGCTGCCGGTATCGCTGGCGCTGATATGGAATAAGCGCCGGGCGGAGACTTCCGCTGTCAAAACCGTGATCGATTTTGCCAGAGCGTTCTATGAGGAAACGGCGGAGGAACGCTCTTGAAAAAACACAAAAGGAGCAACCAATGGATAAACAATATTACGAAGAGGCCCGCTGGCTGAAGGTCTACGATGAGTGCGAGCTACTCATTATCGGCAGCGGCGCGGCCGGACATTCCGCGGCAATTGCTGCGGCCCGGGCCGGCTGTAGGAATATCATCCTGATGGATCGCTATGGCTATTCCGGCGGCGATGTGACCGGCGGATATGTCATTATGGTTCCGGATCTTTCCTGGTACGATAAACAGTTTGTAAAGGGTCTGCAGGAGGAGTGGTTCCAGCGCATGAAGCACATCCCCGGTGCCGTGCGCGGCCCGGAGGGCGCCCAAATGGGCAGCACCGATCCCCTTCTTTGCGATAGCTGGAAGGCAATCCACGACTGCTGGAGCCGTGGAGAGGATTCCCCTCACCGGCTGGTACGCTCGGTCTATTTTGAACCGAACCAGCTAAAAATTGAACTGGATAAGATGCTGCTGGAGGAGCGGCAGTCTATCCAGGTGCTGTACCACAGTACTGGCGTATGTCCCATTATGGATGGGAACACTGTAAAGGGTGTAGTATTTGAGAGTAAGGAGGGCCGTCAGGCTATCTTTGCCAAGGCGGTTATCGATGCAACCGGCGATGGAGATATCTTCTCCCAAACCGGCGCGCCCTTCGCCAGCTTGGCGGATGCGGAGACCCGTTCCAGCACCACGGCGCTGGTTTGGCGCATCGCGGGCATCAATTGGGATCTCTTTGAGGAATGGAAGCGTACCCGGCCTGAGGCCTTTGCGGCGTTGCGCGGCAGCATCAGCAAGGTCGCCGGATTCCGGGCCATGCCGCTGCCCACCAATTCCAATGAGATGTGCTGGATCAATAACTGGCACGCCGAAAAGGACTGTACCAAGATCAAGGATCAAACCGAGACCGAGATGGCGACCCGCGCCAGTATGCGGGAGGTGTTGGCCTATCTGAAGGAAGCTGTCCCCATGGCGTTCCGCAATGCATATCTTTATGATATTGCGCCGCAGCTGGGTGCCAGGTGCAGCCGCAGGCTGACCGGTGAGTATGTGATGTCCGCGAATGACTGGGCCTTTGCGCATGAGTTTGAGGATGTTATCGCCTGGCACAGCACCATCTGCTCCATCAATGATTGCGGACCGGTCGAGATCCCCTACCGGGCCATTGTTCCGCAGAAGGTGGAAGGCTTGCTGTGCCCCGGCAGACATATTTCGGCGGATGATGTGGCCATCGACTGGCTGAATCTGATCCCCCAGTGCGTTGGTACTGGCCAGGCCGCCGGCGTAGCCGCGGCGGTGGCGCTTTCTCAGGGCACCAGCCTGCGTGGTGTGGATATCCGGCGAGTTCAGGATATCCTGGTGGAACAGGATGTTCCACTGCCGAGAAACGAAAAGTTTCTTTCGATCGATAAGGGCTATCAGGAGCTGGTGGAGGAGAAAAAGCACGGCCTCTACACCAAGCTGGCCGCTAAGGCTCGTGAAAATGCCAAGCACCTGGAGTCGTTCCATCAGTGGTAAATCAGCGGTGCGGGATTGTCCCACGCCAAAAGCATACCGGGCAGCGGAATGGCTGCCCGGTTTTCTGCGTTTTTTTGCCCTTACACCTTCTGCAGGTTTGCCGCTGCGGATGCTGCTTCTGCTATAATTCCAGCAGAAACAGGGGCGCCGCCCGCAGGGCGGTTCGGCGAAGCCGAACCCGGCGGCTGTGCCGCCGATGCCGTCCGCAGGACGGCTTGCCCTGCGGGCGGCTTGCGAAACCCACCAATTCGCAAAAAACCGCCGCAGCGGCTCACCATAGGCTAAGCTGCTGCAGCGGCGTTTCGTACTCATGCAGATATTGAAGGATGGCATTGTTATTGTGCAGGATCCCGGCGGCTTCGCACTGTGCATGGAATAGCCGCATCAGCCGGTCGTTGTGGGGACTGGTCACCTCATAACGGTCGCCGTAGGTGCGGCGGTAACGCTCGCTCAGGCCAGGAAACAGCTCATCCAGTTGGGTGTAAAAGTATTCCCGGTTGCCCTCCCGCAGCGTCAGCCCCATGCCAAAGCAGAGGATCCCCCGTACACCGGCTTCTTCACAGCGGTCCAGCAGGGTGGAGATATTCTCCTCGGTATCGTTGATAAAAGGCAAAATGGGGGAAAGCCACACCACCGTGGGAATGCCGGCCTTTTGCAGCTCCCGCAGTACCTCACAGCGGCGGGCGGTAGTGCACACATTCGGTTCCAGCTTGCGGCACAGCGTCTCATCGGCGGTGGTCAGGGTCATCTGTACCACGCATTTGGCGTTCTGTTGGATGCGGCTCAGCAGGTCAAGATCCCGTAGGATCAGGTCACTTTTGGTGATAACGGTAAAGCCGCAGCCATAGCGCTCCACCACCTCCATCGCCCGGCGGGTCAGCCGCAGCTCTGCCTCCAGCGGCAGGTAGGGGTCGGTCATGGAGCCGGTCCCCACCATGCAGGGGGCCCGGCGGCGCCGCAGGGCATCCTCCAGCAGTTCCGCGGCATTCTGCTTTACCTCCACATCCTCAAATGCATGGTCGATGTGATAGCACCGGCTGCGGGAATCACAGTAGATACACCCATGGGTGCAGCCCCGGTACAGGTTTATATTTCCCCCGGCGGAAAGGATCCCCTTAGCCATTACATAGTGCATGCTGCCGCTCCTTTATTGTTGTCCCCGCTTTTTCCAGATGATCGCCAGCGCCACCCCACCGATGATAACGATGCCGCCGAGGATACAGAGGATATCAGCAAAGATGATCGGGAACCGGAAGGCGGCGGACATGCCGCCCATACCGCTCATGTTGTCCCAGAAGCCCTGCATGCCCCACGCACTGTTCTGCATGGAAAGAATACTGCCAAAGCCGAAGCGCGCCAGCAGCCCCACCAGCAGGATCCCCAGCCCCTGCGCCGCCACAATATACCCGGCAATATAGCCTTTCTCCCGGAACAGCCGCCCGATATGCCGGGGCAGATGATCCAGCCATTCCGGGGTGGGGGCGGGCTGCCGTACCGTTTCCGCTTCCGTGTAAGGGCGTTCCGGCTCTTCTTTGCCCAGCAGCAGGGTATCGGTGGAAATACCCAGTGCCGCCGCCAACACGATGATGCGTTCGGCGTCGGGGGTGGCTTCGCCGGTCTCCCATTTGCTGATGGCCTGCCGGCTGACTCCCAGCCGCTCCGCCAGCCCCTCCTGCGAATAACCCGCTTTTTTACGGTAGTATGCAATACGCTCTCCCAGTGTCATATTTTTCTCCTTTCGGGATAGTGGCTTATCTTGTAATCCTATCATAGAGGAAAATGCGGTGGCAGGCCACCGCTTTTCGTTGGATTTTCCGCAACCGACGGTTGCAAAGGGGCATTACAACTCAAAATCGAAGGCCGAACGCTCGGCCATTACCTCATGCACAAAGTCGGAAGCCGCTACATGCAGCGGATGATTTTTATAGCTCTTCAGCGCCGCCAGGTCGTCAAAATCCGCGGTCAGGCACACATCGTACTGGTGGCTGTTGCAGTCCCGGTCGATGCGCAGCCCATGCAGCCCCTCTATTTTTCCATTGAGTCCCTCCAGCTTTTCCTTCATCTGCCGGGCGTTTTCCTCTTTGTTTTCGTCCTTTAGGCGGTACATTACGATATGCCGTACCATATAAAATCACACTCCTTTATTTTTTCCAGTATACCCGCCGGGCGGTGATACCGTCAAGCCCCGGCGCATACAAATAGCAGAAGAAGCGGCAAAAGGAGGCATGGCCCATGACATGGTGGAAGCGGCTTTTGGTGATGGTGCTGGCGGCAGTACTGCTGATAAGTGCGGTGTGGTGGGGCAGCGGACGCATCATTCCGGCAATGCGCAGACTGTCGGTCTCGCAGGAGGTGCGCTTTCCGGTGCTGATGTACCACGGCGTCCACTCCAATCCTAAAAAGGCAGGGGATTATGTCATTACGCCGCAGGCCTTGGAGGAGGACCTCCTTTATTTACAGCGGCAGGGCTGCACCACCGTGGTGATGAGTGATCTCATCGCCTATGTGCAGCAGGGTACACCCCTGCCGGAAAAGCCAGTGATGATCACCTTTGATGACGGCTACTATAATAATTACCTGAATGCCTACCCGCTGCTGCAAAAATATCAGATGAAAGCCGTCATCTCCATCATCGTGGGGGAGACTGATAAATACAGTGAGCTGGATGAAAATAAGGAAAATTACTCCCACATTACTTGGGATATGATCAACGAAATGATGGAAAGCGGCCTCATTGAGATCCAGAACCACACCTATAATCTGCACAAGACCGGGAATCCCCGCCGCGGCGCCGCCCAGCGCAAGGATGAAACCACTGAACAGTATTTTGCCGCCGTGGGCGCCGATCTGCAAAAAGCCCAGGACCGCATCGAGGAGATGACCGGCTGGAGGCCAGATACCTTTACCTATCCGTTTGGCTCCTACAGCCGCCACAGCCAGGAACTGCTGGAGCAGCTGGGCTTTGCCGCTTCCCTCGGTGTGGAGGGCAAGCCCTGCTGCCTTACTCGGGATCCCGCCTGTCTCATCCGCATCCCGCGCTATACCCGCACCAGCCAAAAAACCGCCGAGGAGCTGCTCTGCCATTTCTGGGATTGAGCAGAGGGCGCGCGGCTGCGCCGCCCTCCCTCTGTACCGGACTTTCCCATCCGGCACGCGCGTACCCACCCGGATTTCCACCCCTTGAAAAACCCTCCTTTTGGTGTATAATATAGGGCAGTAAATCCAAAGGAGGATACCGCCTTGCCAAAAGAGATCGTCGGTATCGGCGCGGCCAATGTGGATATCATGGGCGAAAGCGCCGCCAGACTGGTGATGGAGGACAGCAACCCCGGCACCCTTTCGGTTTCCGTGGGGGGCGTCACCCGCAATGTCTGTGAGAATACGGCCCGATTGGGGCTGCCTACCCGCCTTATCACCACGGTGGGGGAGGACATGTACGGCGAAAAGATCCGCTCCTGGTGCCGGGAATGCGGCATCGCCACCGATAGCTTTATCACCCTGCCCGGGAAAAACAGCTCGTCCTATGTTTCCATCCACCGCAGCGATGGCGAAATGGCCGTCGCCCTCAGCGATATGCGCATTCTGCAGGAGTTGACCCCTGCCCGGCTGGAACCCATGCGGGACAAGCTCTCAGCGGCGGCTGCTATCGTGGTGGATGGTTGCCTGCCGCAGGAAACGCTGCGCTATATTATCCGCACCTTCGGGGGCAGTGTCCCCATCTTCGCCGATCCCGTTTCTACCGCCTACGCCCGCCGGATGCGTCCGGTGCTGCGGGGCATCGATACCCTGAAGCCCAACCGTTTGGAGGCCGAGATTCTTTCCGGCCGTTCTATCCGCTGCGAGGCGGACTACTTCCGGGCAGCGGAGGGCATTTTGGCGCAGGGGGTGCGCCGGGTTATCATCAGCGCCGGTTCCCGGGGCTGCTACTATGCCGATAACATGGGCCAGCGGCTGTGGAGCCGTACCCGCCCCCTGCAGCAGGTGGAAAACGCCACCGGCGCGGGCGATAGCTTCATGGCGGGGCTACTGTACAGCGCGGCGCAGCGCTACTGGCTGGGGGATACCATGGACTTTGCCATGGGTGCGGCGCTGGCGGCTTTGCAGGCCCGCACCACCATCAATCCAGCGATCAGTCCGGAGCTCATTTGGCAGCTGGTGCGGGAGCAGAAACGCCCCCGTACCCCGGTGATCCCCACCGGTCTTACAGGGAAATAATGCCGCAAGATAGTTCTTTTGTGATGAATCCGGCGGCAAAATAGTAGGCTCTTTGGCGGTATGTGTAAAAAGCATGCCGCTTTTCTTTGCAATTTTGGCGATTTGCTGCTTGCATAAACTGTACTAAAATGGTATAGTATAAACATTCAGGAATAAGTGCAATACATTTCCGGAATAAACTCTTGTTAAACTCTTGACAACTTGTGAGAAGTAGAATACAATAAGCATGACAAAAAAGGCTTGGCCTGTGCACAGTCCACAAGTCTTGTGAAAAATGTGTCCAAGACGGCATAAAGCACAGCAAAAGCCCGAACCAATAAGAGAAAATGAACTGGGAGGTAACGAAATTATGCGTAACGAATGGAAAGAATTCAAAGGCGGCCGTTGGGAAACCGAGATCGATGTTCGTGACTTTATCATGAACAACTACACCCCCTACGATGGTGATGACAGCTTCCTGAAGGGCCCTACCGCCGATACCACCGCCCTGTGGAACGAAGTGCTGGAGCTCTCCAAAAAGGAACGCGAGGCCGGCGGCGTACTGGACATGGATACCAAGGTCGTTTCCACCATCCTCAGCCATGGCCCCGGCTACCTGGATAAGGAGAAGGAGACCATCGTCGGCTTCCAGACCGATAAGCCCTTTAAGCGCGCCCTCATGCCCTACGGCGGCATCCGCATGGCCAAGCAGGCCTGCGAGGATAACGGCTATCACCTGGACCCTGAGGTGGAGGAGTTCTTCACCACCCACCGCAAGACCCACAATGCCGGCGTGTTTGATGCCTACACTCCCGAGATGCGCGCCTGCCGCAGCAGCCATGTCATCACCGGCCTGCCCGATGCCTACGGCCGCGGCCGCATCATCGGCGACTATCGCCGCGTGGCCCTGTACGGCGTAGACCGCCTCATCGAGGATAAGGAATTCCAGAAAGCCACCACCCCCAGCGTTATGCTGGCCGATGTTATCCGTGACCGTGAGGAGCTCTCCGAGCAGATCCGCGCCCTGAAGGAGCTCAAGGCGATGGCCGGCATCTACGGCTGCGATATTTCCAAGCCCGCTTCCAATGTACAGGAGGCCATCCAGGCCGTCTATTTTGCCTATCTCGCCGCTGTCAAGCAGCAGAACGGCGCCGCCATGAGCCTGGGCCGCACCTCCACCTTCCTGGATATCTATGCCGAGCGTGACCTGCGCAACGGCGTATTCACCGAAGAGCAGATCCAGGAATTTGTAGACCACTTCGTTATGAAGCTGCGTCTGGTCAAGTTTGCCCGTACCCCCGATTACAACAACATCTTCGCCGGCGATCCCACCTGGGTCACCGAGAGCCTGGGCGGTATGAGCACCGACGGCCGTCACATGGTCACCAAGATGAGCTACCGCTATCTGCACACCCTGGATAACCTGGGTGCTTCCCCCGAGCCCAACCTCACCGTTCTGTGGAGCCACAACCTGCCCGCCAACTGGAAGAAGTATTGTGCCGAGATCTCCATCAAGCACTCTGCCATCCAGTACGAGAACGATGATGTCATGCGTCCCGTTCACGGCGATGACTACGGCATTGCCTGCTGCGTATCCTCCATGCGTATCGGCAAGGAGATGCAGTTCTTCGGCGCCCGCGCCAACCTGGCCAAGTGCCTGCTGTACGCCATCAATGGCGGCGTGGATGAGATGAACGGCCATCAGGTCGGCCCCAAGTACCGTCCCATCACCTCCGAGTACCTCGACTATGATGAGGTCATGGAGAAGTATATGGATATGATGAAGTGGCTGGCCGGTGTTTATGTCAATGCCCTTAACATCATCCACTACATGCACGATAAGTACTGCTATGAGTCCCTGGAAATGGCGCTGCACGATAAGGAAGTTACCCGCTGGTTCGCTACCGGCATCGCCGGCTTCTCCGTAGTGGCCGATTCCCTCTCCGCCATCAAGTATGCCAAGGTCAAGGTCATCCGCAACGAGCAGGGCCTGGCCGTTGACTACGAGGTCGAGGGCGACTATCCCAAGTACGGCAACGATGATGACCGTGTAGACGAGATCGCCAAGGATATCCTGCACCGCTTCATCAACTACATCCGTGAGTATCCCACCTACCGTAACGGTATCCATACCACCTCTATCCTTACCATCACCTCCAATGTCAGCTATGGTAAGAATACCGGTTCCACCCCGGATGGCCGTAAGGGCGGCGAGCCCTTCGCGCCCGGTGCCAACCCCATGCACGGCCGCGATAGCCACGGTGCTGTTGCTTCCCTGGCTTCTGTTGCCAAGATCCCCTTCATGGATTCCCAGGACGGTATCTCCAATACCTTCTCCATCGTTCCCGACGCCCTGGGCAAGAACGATGACCAGCGCGTGACCAACCTCGTCGGCCTCATGGATGGCTACTTTGGCAAGCATGCGCACCACCTCAATGTCAATGTGCTCAACCGCGAGACTCTGCTGGATGCGCAGGCTCATCCCGAGCTGTATCCGCAGCTGACCATCCGTGTTTCCGGCTACGCCGTCAACTTTATCAAGCTGACCCGTGCCCAGCAGGATGAGGTCATCTCCCGCACCTTCCACGAAAGAATGTGATTACCATGTCGGAACTGACTGGACGCATCCATTCCCTTGAGAGCTTTGGCACGGTGGATGGCCCCGGAATCCGCTATGTTGTGTTTTTCCAGGGCTGTCCCATGCGGTGCCTCTACTGCCACAATCCCGATACCTGGGAAATGGCGGGCGGCACCCAGATGACCGCCGATGAGATCATCGAAAAGATCACCCGCAACCGGGAGTTTTATACCTCCGGCGGCATCACCGCCACCGGCGGCGAACCGATGCTCCAAATTGATTTTCTCACCGAGCTTTTTACCAAAGCCAAGCAGAACGGGATCCACACGGCGCTGGATACATGCGGCATCCTGTTCGATCCCGACCATACCGAAAAAGTCGAAAAGCTGATGGCCGTTACCGACCTGGTGCTCCTCGATATCAAGCATATGTTTGATGAAGAGCACAAAAAGCTGACTGGCCACAGCAACGCGCGGGTCTTTGCCTTCGCGGAATACCTTAAAAAAATCGGCAAGCCGGTATGGATCCGTCATGTCGTTGTGCCGGGTATCACCTTCCAGCGGGAGGAACTGCTGGCCCTTGGGCGCTACCTGAAGACGCTGACCAATATGGAAAAGCTGGAGGTGCTGCCTTACCATTCCATGGGTAAGGTAAAGTACGATAGCCTGGGGATCGAGTATCCCCTGCTGGGCACCCCGCAGCTTTCCAAAGCGGAAGCAGCCCAGGCCGAAGCGATCATCCGTGAAGGCATGGCGGAATAAATCAGCCTTCCTCTTTATTCTTCTTTCATTTTCTCTCTAAACGGAAAAGGCCCTCTGCGAAAGCAGGGGGTCTTCTCCGTTTATATATATTATTGTATTATGCCAGCGCGGTGAACAGCCCATAGGCGATCCCGCCGGTGATGAATCCGCTGACCAGTACCCCGACCGTGATGACCAGGAACGCCTGCCAGATACGCATCCGCAGCACCGCCGCCACCAGTGAACCGGTCCAGGCGCCGGTGCCCGGCAGCGGAATGGCTACAAAGAGGAACAGCCCCCATTTTTCGTAATGACCGATCTCGGCCGCTTTTTGGTCCGCCCGGCGGATGATTTTCTGGAAGAACCCGCCGATACGGGGCAGGGTGGAGAGAAACTCCAGTATCTTTTTTGCAAATAAGATAAGGAACGGTACCGGCAGCAGGTTGCCCAGTACGCAGGTGAGGTACACCGGCCAAAAGGACAGCCCCATGGCAGCCCCGGCCGGGATGCCGCCCCGCAGCTCCACAATAGGCAGCATGGATATGCAGAACAGATAAAACCATTTGTTTTGGAACATGGTTTGCATTCTCTCCTTTAGCAAGTAAGTGCAGGCTCCGGGCTGCGCCCCGCCTTTCTCCACTCGTCCCGGCTCATCGGTTATACTTTATTGGCTCCTTCGTGCGTGTGCATACGCGCACCCATGTACGCTAAACCCGCGCGGGAAGCCCGCCGGGCAGCTTTTTCTCATTATAGCATGCGCTTAGCACTCTGCAACGGTGACTGCGAAAAATAGTTGTAAATTATTTGTGAACCCTATTGACAACCGCGAAAAAGTGAGTACAATAATAATCGTTAGCACTCGAAGTGAGTGAGTGCTAAAAAGGAGGGAGCAATATGGAGCTGGATCCCAGAAAAAGCAGGATCCTTACCTGCGTGGTGGAAAGCTACATCCGCACCGGCGAGCCCATCGGCTCCAAGATGATCGCCGCCATGCTGGAGGAGACTGTCTCCTCCGCTACCGTCCGCAATGACCTGGCCTACCTCAGCGAGCAGGGCTACATCGAGCAGCCCCATACCTCCGCCGGACGCATCCCCACTCACCGCGGTTTGCGTTACTACCTCGATCACCTGATGAAGCCGCAGCCGCTGGAGGACGCCGCCCGCGGCGAGATTGACGCCCTGTTCAATTACTGCGACCCCGACCCCGACCGCGTGCTGGAAGGCGCCACCCGGATGCTGGCCAAGGAAACCGGCTGCTTTGCCATTTCCACCACCATCTCCCGCCAGAGCCTCTTTGTCAAGCGCATTGAGATCATTCCGGCTACGGCCCACACCGTCGTCATCCTGCTGCTGTGCAGCAATGGCATGGTGAAAAACAAGGTCTGCCGGGTCAATTTCAATCTGACCCCCAATGTGGTGGACTTCTTCCAGAGCTTCGCCAATGGCCGCCTGGCCGGGCGCAGCCTCAATGAGATCACCGCCCAGTACATCAATTCGATGGCCTTTACCCTGGGTGAGCACACCGACATTTTTGCGCCGCTGCTGGCCGCCATTTACGAGCTGTGCCGGGAAGCCTGCGAAGGTGCCCTGTACCGCAGCGGCACGGGGAATCTGCTGGAACATCCAGAGCTGAGAAATGTGGCCGACCGGCTGTACCGCCTGCTAGATTCCCGCGAGGAAATGCTGCGGATCATCGGCAGCCGGGAAAATGACCTGTTTGTCAGCGTGGGGCGGGAAAATGCCCGCCCCGAAATGGAGAATTCCTCCATGATCGTTGCCCGTTACCGCATCGGTGAGGATTCCATCGGCGCCCTGGGGCTGGTTGGTCCCGTCCGCATGGATTACGCCCGACTCATCCCCCATGTGGAATATTTCGCCAACATGCTGAGCCGGATGCTGAGCGATACACTGAATAACGGTTTGTAAACCGCGAAAGGAGAGAGACCCTGTGGATCAGGAAAACAAAAACACCACCCCCGAGGAAGAGCTGATGACGGAGGAAACGGCCGAAGCTGTTGAAGCCGCCGAGCCCGCCGAGGAAGCCGCCCCGGAGCAGAAAAAGGGCAAAAAGAAAAAGAGCCGGGAAGCGGAAGCGCTGGAAAAGTGCGAGGCCGAAAAAAAGGAGCTGGAGGATCGATACCTGCGCCTGATGGCCGAGTACGATAACTACCGCCGCCGCACCCAAAAGGAACGCGAAAATGTCTATCCCGATGCAGTAGCGAATACCCTAAAGGAGCTGCTGCCGCTGCTGGATAACCTCCAGCGGGCGCTGGATACCCCCTGTGCCGATGAAAATTATCTCACCGGCATCAAGATGATCCAGACGGGCTTCGAGGAATATCTCAAGAAGATGGGCGTGGAGACCTTCGGAAAAGCCGGAGAGCCCTTCGACCCCAACCTGCACAATGCCGTCATGCACATCGAGGATGAATCCCTCGGCAAAAATGTGGTGGCGCAGGTCTTCCAGAGCGGCTACCGCCGCGGAGACCGCATCCTGCGGCACGCCATGGTGCAGCAGGCCAATTAAATTAAGTCAGCAATTCAAATTCACATAAATCAAACCAATTCACAGTAGTTTTTAGGAGGAATAGATTATGAGTAAGATCATCGGCATCGACCTTGGTACCACCAATTCCTGCGTAGCAGTTATGGAAGGCGGCGAAGCCGTCGTCATCCCCAATAGCGAGGGCGCCCGCACGACCCCCTCTGTTGTAGCATTCAAAGACAATGAGCGTCTGGTAGGCCAGGTGGCTAAGCGCCAGGCTATCACCAACCCCGAAAAGACCATCTCTTCCATCAAGCGTCACATGGGCACCGATTACAAGGTGAACATCGATGGCAAGCAGTACACCCCTCAGGAAATTTCCGCTATGATCCTGCAGAAGCTGAAGACCGATGCCGAGGGCTACCTGGGCGAAAAGGTCACCGAAGCGGTCATCACCGTTCCCGCCTACTTCACCGATGCCCAGCGCCAGGCCACCAAGGACGCCGGTAAGATCGCCGGTCTGGAGGTCAAGCGTATCATCAATGAGCCGACTGCGGCTGCTCTCGCCTACGGCATCGATAAGGAAAGCGAGCAGAAGATCATGGTCTACGACCTGGGCGGCGGCACCTTCGATGTTTCCATCATCGAAATGGGCGACGGCGTACAGGAGGTACTGGCCACTGCCGGTAACAACCACCTGGGCGGCGATGACTTTGATGAGCGCCTGCTCAACTACATGGCCGATGACTTCCAGAAGACCAACGGCATCGACCTTCGCAAGGATAAGATGGCGCACCAGCGTCTGAAGGAGGCTGCCGAGAAGGCGAAATGCGACCTTTCCGGCATGACCCAGACCAATGTGAACCTGCCCTTCATCACCGCGGATGCCACCGGCCCCAAGCACTTCGATATGACCATCACCCGCGCCAAGTTCAATGAGCTGACCGCCGATCTGGTGGAAGCCACCATGGGCCCGGTACGCAATGCCCTTTCCGATGCGGGCCTCAAGCCCTCCGATATCGGCAAGGTGCTGCTGGTAGGCGGCTCCACCCGTATCCCCGCTGTCCAGGAAGCTGTCAAGAGCTTCATGGGCAAGGAGCCCTTCAAGGGGATCAACCCCGATGAGTGTGTGGCCCTGGGCGCTGCCCTGCAGGGCGGTGTTCTCACCGGCGATGTCAAGGGCCTGCTGCTGCTGGATGTTACTCCTCTGTCCCTGGGTGTGGAGACCCTGGGCGGCGTCATGACCAAGGTCATCGAGCGCAATACCACCATCCCCACCAAGAAGACGCAGATCTTCACCACCCCTGCCGATGGCCAGACCACCGTTGAGGTCCATGTACTGCAGGGCGAGCGTGAAATGGCTGCCGATAATAAGACTCTGGGCAACTTCCAGCTCACCGGCATCCCCGCCGCTCCCCGCGGCGTTCCGCAGATCGAAGTGACCTTCGATATTGATGCCAACGGCATTGTCCATGTATCTGCCAAGGATCTGGGCTCCGGCAAGGAGACCGGCATCACCATCACCTCCTCCACCAATATGAACAAGGACGATGTGGAGCGTGCCGTGAAGGAAGCCGAGCAGTACGCTGCTGAGGATAAGAAGCGCCGTGAGGCCATTGATACCCGCAATAACGCCGATCAGATCGTGTACCAGACCGAGAAGACCGTAAAGGATTTGGGCGATAAGATCTCCGCTGAGGATAAGGCCACCATCGAGAAAAAGACCGATGCCGTAAAGGAAGCGCTGAAGGGCACCGATGACGAAATGATCAAGGCGGCCACCGATGACCTGGCCAAGGTTTCCATGGAGGTCTTCGGTAAGGTATATCAGTCCAATGCCGGCGCTTCCAGTGCCGCCGGCCCCGATATGGGCGGTGCGGCCGGTGCGGGTGCTGCTCCCGATGACGGCGTGGTAGACGCCGATTACCGTGAGGTAGACGATAACTAACCGAAAAACAAATTGTAATGGGGCGCGCAGAGGCAGTTTTGCCGCTGCGCTGTCCTGCTTGCAGAGGATAAAACCATTTTCTCTGCATGATCCTGTAATAAAGGGTGAGATGAATGGCAGAGAAAAGAGATTACTATGAGGTGCTGGGCCTGCAAAAGGGCGCCAGTGAAGATGAAATAAAAAAGGCCTTTCGCCAGCTGGCAAAGAAATACCATCCTGACCTGAACCCCGGCGATAAGGAAGCCGAGGCTAAGTTCAAGGAGGTCAACGAGGCGTACGAGGTGCTCTCCGATAAGGAGAAGCGCCAGCGGTATGATCAGTTCGGCTTTGCCGGAGTGGACCCCAGCTATGGCGGCGGTGCGACCGGTGGAGCAGGCGGTTTTGGCGGCGGCTTCGGTGGCTTTGGCGATTTGGGCGACCTGTTCGGAGATATCTTCGGCGGAGGCGGCTTTGGCGGCTTTGGCAGCGGCCGGGTAAGGGACCCCAATGGGCCCATCCGCGGCGAGCACCGGGAAGCGCAGGTTACCATCTCCTTTATGGAGGCGGTAAAGGGCTGCACCAGGGATATTAAGGTCTCCCGCCTGGAAAACTGCAGTGAATGCGGCGGCAGCGGCGCCAAGAAGGGTACCAGCCCCGAAACCTGCCCCGATTGCCACGGCACCGGCCAGGTGACTGTGCGGCGTCAGACCGCCATCGGCGTAATGCAGATGCAGCAGCCCTGCGCCCGCTGCGGCGGACGGGGTCGCATCATCAAGGAGCCCTGCCCCAAGTGCGGCGGCAAGGGCCGTGTCAAGGTCAGCAAGACCGTGACCGTCAATATCCCTGCCGGCATTGATGACGGCCAGACCGTAGCGGTGCGCAGCCAGGGCGACAGCGGCCGCAATGGCGGCCCCGCCGGTGATCTGCGTGTGACAGTCAGCGTCCGGCCCGATCCGCTCTTTGAGCGTGATGGCTATGATATCTGGTGCGAGATCCCCATTACCTTTGCCCAGGCGGCTATGGGTGATGACATTGTAGTCCCCACGGTGGATGGCAAAGTGAGCTACCATGTGCCGGAGGGCACCCAAAGCGGGACGGTATTCCGTCTGCGGGATAAGGGCATCCCTGCCCTGAATGGCCGCGGCCGCGGTGACCAGTATGTGCGTGTGGTGGTGGAAGTGCCCAAGAGCATGACCAAGGCCCAGAAGGATAAGCTGCGGGAATTTGACGCGGCGCTGAGCGACAAGAACTACCAGAAACGCAAGAGCTTTACGGAACGGCTGAGGGACTGCTTCAGTGATAAGTAACGGAATAAAACAGGAGTCTGCCGTTGAGGGCAGGCTCCTGCTTTTTTTGGTTTGCGCAGGGGGCAGGGGAGGCGGGCCGCAGGCCGCCCGCCGAAGGCGGGCACACGGGCAAAGCCCGTGTCGGCGGCTGCGCCGCCGGGCCTGTGGCCCGCCCCGCTCCCGGCACAAGCTACATTTCCGCCGCCAGCTTTTTCAGCAGGCCCTCCGCCAGGCGGTCCACTTCGGCAAAATTCGTTGCCTCGATGTAGTACTGTTCCAGCTCATCGTGCCGCCGGTGCGCCTCGGCAATGGCCAGCTCCGCCTGCCGCAGCAGTGTCGCGGCTGTCTTTTGCAAAAAGCGGATGCGTACCCGCCGGGATTTTATGGCGCTGCTATCATCGGTAAAACGCTGAGCGTGGATGGCCCGGCCCGCCAGCGGTACCCGGTGCAGGCTGTTGCTGGTCACAAAGGCCAGCCCCGCTTCCGGGATCAGCAGATGATCCAGCTTTTCGGGGGAGAGGGGACAGGGGCAGCTGATGACATGGTACCCCCGTGCCACTGCTTCATCCCGTAGCCGGGGCAGCAGTACCGCGGCTGCCGCCCCGCAGGGGTCCTCCAGGCAGATGACCCGCTCACACAGCGTCGAAATTGTTTCATGAAACAAAATAACGCCCCGGTCGGTCACCGCGGAGAGCAGCCGCAGCGCCTCGCTGCCCGGTTTGCCCCGGTCAGGCAGCTCCCGGGCAGCCAACCGCTGCACATAGTGCTCGATTTTTTCCCAGTTTAGGGTCTCCGCCGCCAGCCGGCGCACCTCCCCCAGCAGGGCCCCCGCCCCGGAAAGATACCGTACCGCCTGCCAGTGCAGCCCGCTGATCTCCCGCCCCAGCTGGACGATCTCCTCCCGCCGGGTGAATAGAAGCTCCTCATCCCAGCACCCACACAGGGAAAACGGCTGCTCCACCGCCCCTGGGAACTGCGGCTCCAGCGCGTGGGGCGGGGTGGCATCCAGCAGTACCGTCCTTTGCCGCGGCAGAATGACCCCATCCAGGCTGGCGGCATCGGAGGAACAGTGGATCTCCTCCACCGGCTGGCCGCGCTGCAGGGCCAGCTTTATTACCCGCTTCATCAGGGTGGATTTGCCGGTGCCCGGCCCGCCTTTGATGAGGATGCAGCGCCAGCCCTCCTCCGGCCGGGTGAACTGTCCGAACAGCGAATAAAACCCGTTTTGGGAATTGCACCCCATAAACCAGCGGCAGGGGATCGTTTTTTCCATGAAAAGGCTCCTTTCGGCGGGGTATGGCGTTCGCGCCCGCTGGTGCCATTCTATGCCGCCCCGGTGGATGTTGCCCCAGGTTCCTGCAGGGTTCCGGTTCGGCCCGCAGGGCAAACCGTCCCTCCGGGACGGTTTTAGGGCGGCTTCGCCGCCCCACGGGCGCCTGCGGCGCCCGGCCCTGCGGGCCGCCTTGCCTCCCCACCTCCGCTCATTCCGCGAAAGCCACAAAAAAAGAGAGCCCGCAGGCCCTCCCGGTACAAAAATCATATCTTTATCCCCAGCTCCTGTATTTTCTCCCGCAGCGAGAGAAAATCCGCGAAGCCGTTTTTGGTATTGTAGGGGTTGCGCAGCAGTGCCGCCGGGTGGAAGGTCCCCATCATCCACACCCCGTTTTTCTGGATCCACTCGCCATGCTGGCGTGTTACCTTGTAATCCGGCTGGATCAGCGTCATGGCGGCAATACGCCCCACGCACACAATGATCTTGGGCCGGATGAGCGCCACCTGGTTGCGCAGGTAGCCCATGCAGGCGGCGATCTCCTCCTGTTCCGGGTCGCGGTTCTGCGGCGGGCGGCACTTTACTATATTGGCTATGTAGATATTGCGGCTGCGGTCCAGGTCGATGTAGTGCAGCATTTTATCCATCAGCTGGCCGCTGCGCCCCACAAAGGGCTCTCCCTGCTCGTCCTCGTGCTGGCCCGGCCCCTCCCCGATGAACATGATCTCTGCCTTGGGGTTGCCCACCCCAAAGACCACATGGTGCCGGCCTTGGCACAGCTTGCAGGCGGTGCAGTGCAGCGCGGTATCTCTCAGGCTTTCCCAGTCCATCATGGGTGTCGCCTCCTTTTGTAAATTTTTCGATGAATCTATTATATCAGATAATTAGACTCTTTGCAAAATAGAACATGGGTGTTATAATATTATGGACAAAAAAGTATGCGACAATAAGGAGGCATCCCCCTATGGCAAAAGTATTAGTAGAAACTTCCGCCCGTCATCTGCACCTTTCCCAGCAGGATCTGGAGACCCTGTTCGGCGAGGGCTTCGAGCTGACCTTCAAAAAAGCGCTTTCCCAGCCCGGCCAGTTTGCCACCAATGAAAAAGTCGAGGTCATCGGCCCCAAAAAGTCCATGGGAATGATCTCGGTTCTCGGCCCCGTCCGCAAGCAGACCCAGGTCGAGCTTTCCATGACCGACGCCCGTTCCATCGGCATCGCCCCCTTCGTGCGGGAATCCGGTGACCTGGCCGGTACCCCCGGCTGCCGTCTGGTTGGCCCCAAGGGCGAGATCGAACTGAAGGAAGGCGTTATCGTCGCCAAGCGCCACATCCACTTCACCCCGGAGGATGGCGAGAAGTTCGGCGTTAAGGATAAGCAGATCGTCCGGCTGAAAATTGATTCCGATGGCCGCAGCCTGGTGTTCGATGATGTCATCTGCCGTGTTTCCCCCACGGCCGGCACCGCCTGCCACCTGGATACCGATGAAGCCAATGCTGCCGGCTGCTCCGGTGAAGTCTACGGCGAGGTCATTCTGTAAAATCACGCACCCCCGGCGGCAGACTTACCCACAGTCTGCCGTCTTTTACAAAAATCAAAGCGACCGAAAGGAGTTTCCCTATGGCCACCCTTTTGCAGCTCTGCCAGCCCTTCGATCACGCTGTGATGGCCGTCATCCAGCAGCTAAGCGGCGCCATGATGGATAAGATCATGCTGGTGTTCACCTTCCTGGGCGAGGAGACCTTCGCTATTCTGCTGCTCATTGCCGTGTACTGGTGCTGGGATAAGCGGATCGGCGAATATCTCTTGTTCTCCCTTTACACCGCCATGAGCCTCAACGGCCTGCTCAAGGATATAATCTGCCGTCCCCGCCCGTTTTTGAATGACGAGTTCAGCGACCTGCGCTATGTCAAGGTAAAGGGCCTGCTGGTGGATACTGAGCACCTTTCTTCCTCCTGGTCCTTCCCCAGCGGCCACAGCCAAACCGCCGGCAGCATCTACGGCAGCCTTATCAATGGCCGCAAGCTCGGGATCAAAGTCTGCGGCATCGCGGTCATCCTGCTGGTCATGCTCTCCCGGGTCTATCTCGGCGTCCATTACCCCACCGATACCATTGTGGGCGCAGTGCTGGGCCTGCTGTGCGCCTGGGTGTGCGGGCTGCTGTTCCGCCGCTTTTATCAGCACCGCCTGCTGCTGATGGCCGCCGCTGTGCTGCTTTCCGGCCTGATGCTGCTGGTCAGCCCCTCCGGCGACAGCGTAAAAACCCTGGCGATGGGCGTGGGCGCTGTACTGGGCATGTGGCTGGAGGACGGCCTGGTGGAGTTCCGCTCCGCCAATGGCTTCTTCGGCGGGGCGCTGCGGCTCATTTTGGGTTTTGCACTTATCATGGCCATCCGCATTGGCCTTAAGGCCCTGCTGCCCGATATGATGTGGTGCCACACCCTGCGCTACGGCCTCATGGGCCTGTTCGGTACCTTCCTGTGGCCGTGGGTCTTTACCAAATTGGGCTTTTGATAAAAAGACAACCCAGGCGGCGAACGCAAAAGCGGGTGCTGGCTGCGTTGCCCCCTCGAAAGGCATAAGCCCGTCTTGCGCCGGGCGCGAGCCTTCCTTCGGGTGCAGCCTTGCCATCCCCTCCCTTTTCCGCCCGCCGCCCGTATCACCATAAAAAATTCATTTTAGGAGGTCGTATTATGGGATTTCTGAAAAATCTGCTGGGCCTGGGTGTTGCCGCCGGCACCGCCTATGCTGCCGTTAAGGTAGCGCAGAAGTACAACGAAAAGAAGAACGCGAACGCGGATCTGAACGGCGATGGCGCCGTGGATGCCAATGATACCGTCTACGGCGTTAAGGAAGCCGCCCGCGAGGTGTACGCGGAAACCGCCGCCAAGGTGCGGGAGAAGGCCCCAGAGGTCCGGGAAAAGGCCGCTGCCGCCATCGGGGCCGTGCAGGAAAAAGCCCCCGAGTTCATCGAGAAGGTGAAGGGAGCCGCCGGCGAAGCCTGGAGCGCCATCCATGGCGAAAATTTCCCTGCCGCCGAGGTGGAGCTGGAGGAAGAACCCACCTGCTCCGAGGATGTCACCGCCGAAGAGACCGAAGAGCCTGCCGCCGAGCCGGAGATCCCCGCCGCCGGGCAGGAGTAAGCAAACCCCGCAAACCAAAAGACCGCCCCAGTCGGGCGGCCTTTTTTGCTGCGCTTATTTGATGAAATTGGTGCGGATGGGCGCTTCCCGCTGGGGCAGGCCGTATTTCTCCCGGCCCAGCGCGATGCTGCGCATCAAGAAGGTCATATTGCGGGCCAGCGTGCGCATGGTCTGCCGGCCTTCCTCGTCCTGCTCAGCTTCGCCGGGCGCCCGCCCGTGGATGCTGTTCCAGTATTGGCTGGAAGCGACCGGCATCCCCGCTATGGTAAAAAATTTGTTCAGCTCATCAAAGGTCGCGCTGCACCCGCCGCGCCGCGCGCACACCACACTGGCCCCTACCTTCATGGATTTATCAAAGTGGCTGCTGTAAAAAAGCCGGGTCAGGCAGGCCACCAGCGTGGCATTGGCGCTGGCGTAGTAGACGGGGCTGGCCACCACCAGGCCGTCCGCCGCCTCCAGCTTGGGCGCCAGCTCGTTTACGATGTCATCAAAGACGCACCGGCCGGTCTCGGCGCATCTGCCGCAGGCAATGCACCCCCTGATATCCCGCGCGCCCACCTGCACCGTTTCCACCTCCACGCCTTCCTCCCGGAAGATCCTTTCCATCTCCTCCACCGCCACAGTGGTATTGCCGCCCACACGGGGGCTGCCGTTCAGGATCAAAACCTTCATTGCCGTGCCTCCTATCTGTTAAAATGTGTTCAGCCTCATTATATCTGCTTTGGGTGGAATTTACAACAGCCCCGCCGGGGCAAAATATTGCACAAAAAAGAAAGGTAAATTTGTGCACCCCACCAATTGTTTCCTGTACCAATTGACACCCCCGCCCCGCCGTGCTATCCTGTTTATACCAATCATATCCCCATGGGGATATTTTGTGTTTGCAGAGCAAACACAACCCCGCCTGCGGGAAAAATAAAAAAGAAGAGAGGTTTGTTCAAATGAAAAAGCTTTTAAGTGTTGTGCTGGCGCTGCTCATGCTGGCCGTCATGCTGCCGGTCACTGCTATGGCAGAAGGCACCAACTACTGTACCATTGAGGGGATAACTGAAGAGGACGGTACGACCCTCAAGCATTTTGGTACTCTTACCGATGCAGCAAAAGCATGGCGGGAGAGCAAGGGCATTGCGACGACCGGCGGAAACATGGGCGGACATCCCGAAAATTTGACCTCTGTGGATTCGATCTCTTGGGTTATCAGCGGTAGTGTCGGTACTGGCGACGGTACAGGTGTCGTTGGCACAAGCGGTAGCCTATTGTCTGGTGGCTATATCTACCCGAGCATTGCGATAAACAATGTCTATATTAGGGGCGTAAACAATGCCGAACTGAAAAACGAAATCGGCTCTGATTATGCCCTTTCTGCTGCTGCAAAGACTGTCGAATATGATGGTATCACCTTCCCGGAATATGTGTCCTTTAACACTGAAGCCGAAAATGTAACCTTTAAAAACTGCACCTTCAAGGGCGGTCTGAAAGTCATGCAGGCTATCAATGTAACGGTTGATAACTGCAAATTTGAGGGCGATGGAAGCAAGGACTTTGCTTTCTTCGCACAGTCTGTGCCTGCGAATAGCATGAAAGCTGTTCAGTTTAAGAACAATACTGTTTCCAGCTTTATGCGGGGTATCAATGTGCAGGCGGGTACTAGTGCCACTGTTTCCATCACCGGCAACACCATCACCAACTTGACCGGATACACCAAGAATGATCAGACCTATGGCGCAGCCATTCAGCTTACCACGGGCGGAGAGTTTATCATCACCAACAATAAGATTGATGTCAATACCGGCAATGCGTTCCGTTTTTATAGCGGACTGAATGCCGATGTGATAATCAGCGATAACATTATTAAGGCACCTTATCTTGTATGGAATCAGGCTGAATTGCCCAATGAGAAGATTACTTCTCAGGATAATAAACTTACAATCACTAACCCGAATAAAGCAGCAACCAGTGATGGTGCTCTTGAGGACGCTACCGTAATCAAGGCCGCCCCCACTCAAATCGTCATCATCACCCCCACCGAGGACACCCCCAAGACCGAGCCCGAGAAGAACCCCACCACCGGCGCCAATGATATGGTCGCCGCGGCCGCGGCCCTCATGGCCGTCTCCGCCCTTGGCATGGCCGTCCTCCCCCGCAAAAAATAAAATCATCCGCCCCACCCCAAAAGCTCCCCCGCGGGGGAGCTTTTGCTGTGATAAGGTAAGGTTCACCAAAAGAAAAAGACGCCTTTGGGCGTCTTTTTCTTTTGGTGAACCATCGGGGATTCGAACCCCGGGCCCTTTGATTAAAAGTCAAATGCTCTGCCGGCTGAGCTAATGGTTCATATTGCCGCATGGCAACAGATATATTATAATGGCCTCCCCCCGGCTTGTCAAGCATTTTATCACTATACTTTCCATCTCTTTCCCATCTTTTCCCCGCAATGGGCTATAACATTTCCCCGCCCCGCATTGCATTTCTCCCGCGCTTTCGTTATAATACTTTCAGCGTTAATTTTGGGAGGATATGTTTATGCTTTTCTGGATCGGTCTGGGCGTTCTGCTCATCGGCGGCATCATGGCCCGCGTCGCTTCTAAGCGCGGTGACGAGGGTGAAGCCCTCAAAAAGGTCGGCATCGCGCTCATCTTCATCGGCACCGCCATTCTGCTCTTTGTGCTCACCATCAATATCCTGGTGTGGACCGGCCGCTTCGGCGTTGCCTCCTGATCACCCTGCCCCCCTACGGGGGCTTCCTTTTTTAACCGCCGCCGGGTATAATAAACTCATACCCAAGTACTCCCCGGAAAGGAGGCCGCCCTGTGCCGCTGGAACTGCAAAGCGATATCCGCTACCTTAAAGGGGTAGGGGAGAGCCGCGCCCAGCTTTACCATAAGCTCGGCGTGGATACCGTGGAGGACCTCCTCTACCACATCCCCCGCCGCTATGTCGATCTCACCCATCCCACCCCGCTGGCGGAAGCCATTCCGGGGCAGAAGTGCGCCGTCCGGGCGCTGCTGGCCGCCAAGGGCCGGGAGCAGCGCATCCGCCGGGGGCTTTCCGTTTTTCGCCTCACCGCCGTGGATGGCCCCGTCACCCTCCACATCACCTTTTTCAATGCCAAATACACCGTCGATTCCCTGCGCGAGGGAGAGGAATACCTCTTTTACGGTACCCTTACCGGCGGCTTTTACGCCCGGCAGATGGACTCCCCGCAGGTATTCCGCCCGGAGGAAGCCGGCACCCTGCTGCCGGTCTATCCGCTCACCCAGGGCCTCAGCAATAAGATGGTCAGCCGCCAGGTCGCCGAAGCCCTTCACCGGGTGGAGCAGCTCCCGGATCCCTTGGCAGGCAGCGGCCTGCCGCGGCAGTACGGCTTGATGAGCTACTCGGAAGCCCTCCATGCCGTCCACTTCCCGCGCGATTGGGCGGCGATCGAAACCGGCCGCAGCCGCATGGTCTTTGATGAACTGCTCTGCCTTACCATTTGCTTTGCCCGGATGCGCCAGGGCCGGGCGTTGCGGCATATCGCCCCCATGCAGCCGCACCCCCTTACCGCCTACTATCAGGCCCTGCCTTATCAGCTGACCGGTGCCCAGCAGCGCGCCATTGCCGAAGCCATCGGCGATATGTGCAGCGGCACCCCTATGAACCGCCTGGTGCAGGGGGATGTCGGCAGCGGCAAAACGGCGGTGGCAGCGGCCTGCTGCTATTTCGCCTTCCTCAATGGCGCCCAAAGCGCCCTGATGGCCCCCACCGAGATACTGGCCCAGCAGCATTACCACAATCTCGCCCCTCTCCTGGAGCGCCTTGGTATGCGGGTGGCCCTCCTCACCGGCTCCCTTTCCGTCAAAAAGAAGGAGACCCTCAAAGCCGCCCTCGCCGCCGGGGAACTCAATCTCTGCATCGGTACCCACGCCATCCTCACCGCCGATACCGAATTTTCCCGGCTGGGGCTGGTCGTCACCGATGAGCAGCACCGGTTTGGGGTGCAGCAGCGGACTGCCCTGCGGCAAAAGGGCCAGGATACCCATGTCCTGGTCATGTCCGCCACCCCCATTCCCCGCACCCTGGCTATGATCGTCTACGGCGATCTGGAGCTCTCCATCATCGATGAGCTGCCCGCCGGCCGCCAGCCGGTGCGCACCTACCTCATCAATAGCGAGATCCGGGAGCGGGCCTTCGGCTATATCCGCCGCCACCTCGATGCAGGTTATCAGGCGTATCTCATCTGCCCCGCCGTGCAAAGCGAGGAGGAAGAAGCGGCCGCCGCCCATCTCAAATCCGCCGTGGAATACGCCGAAGAGCTGGCCCACGGCGCCTTTGGGCAGTATCGGGTCGGCCTGCTCCACGGCAAAATGCGCCCCGCCCAAAAGGAAAAGGTCATGGCGGAATTTGCCGCCGGGGAGATCCAGCTGCTGGTGGCCACCACCGTGGTGGAAGTCGGCGTGGATGTCCCCAATGCCGTGATTATGATGATTGAAAATGCCGAGCGGTTCGGACTTTCTCAGCTCCACCAGCTGCGCGGCCGGGTGGGCCGGGGCCAGGTGCAGTCCCACTGCATCCTCCTTTCCGATACCGATAACCCCGAAACCAAGGAGCGCCTGCGGGTGCTGTGCAGCACCAATGACGGCTTCAAAATAGCGGAAGAGGACCTCAAGCAGCGCGGCCCCGGCGACTTTTTCGGGGAACGGCAGCACGGCCTGCCGGAGCTCAAGGTGGCGGATCTTGCCGCCGATAGCCGCCTGCTGCAAAAGACCCAGCAGGCCGCCGGCGAGCTCCTCGCCCGTGATCCCCAGCTGGATACCCTTCCCGCCCTCTCCCGCCGTGTGGACCGCCTGATGGCGAAAATGAGCTTGTAAAGCCGCCTGCGGCCCCGCACCGACCCAAAGCCTCCCTTGTGCAAAGGGAGGTGGCGAATGAAATGAGCCGGAGGGATTGTCAGTACAAACTATGACTTGGTTTTATCCCGCCTACCCGGCAGGGCCAGTTTGTGGTCGCCTATCGGCGTCACGGAGTCACCGAAGGGTGACGGTCTGCACGGCTCGCCGCCGGGGCGTTCCTTTTGTGCGTACAAAAGGAACCAAAATACGGTCAAGGGGGACCGGGCTTCCCCCTTGACAAACCCCCTTGACGCTTAGCTGTGCTGGCTACGAATGTTGTTTTTCCCTCAGTAATCGGGAAAAACAAATCCGTACTGCGCACAGATGTGCTCCAAAGGTAGCCTGCGGCAGCATTTGCCCTTTCCCCCTACCCCCTTCCCCGCATCGGGGAAGGGGGACTCTATCTACAATCTCTACATAAAAATGCGCCGCAGGCACCTTGGGAGCGTATCTGCGGCGCCGTACGGACGATGCTTTTGCATCGTTCGTATCCAGCCGCAGCTTAGCGTTAGGGGGTCTTGGGGCACAGCCCCAAGCGTGTTTTGGTATGGGGCCCCCGGCGGGACGCGAGGCCCGCTGGGGAAAGGAGGAGCGGCGGAGCGTTGGAGGGTTACCCCAAGCGTAAGCTGGGTGACCCGACATGGAGCGCAGCCCGCGACGACACACACGAGTAAAAGGAACGCCACGCCGGCGAGGCGTACTAGCTAAGCCTTGTAAAAGGCTCCGCCCCGCCGCCAGGCGATTACCATCTTGGCCTAAAAATCCTTTTGCCCACTTTTTATCACAGAAAAGCATCTCCCCGCCGAAGGCGACCACACATCAGTCGCGAAATGCACAAATTCCCAATTTGTAAAAATCCCCTACGCGCGCGTGTACGCGTATATCGCGTATATATGTGTACGCGATGGGTGCGCACCTGCCCGCGCGCGGGAGAAAAATCCCACCGGACGGCCGAAAATTTGCCGCCAAAAATTTTTTGCCCCAACCGCGAACAAATTTTCGTTTCCCTCTTGCAATCCCGGCAAAAATCGTGTACAATGGAATCAGAATACCATCACTTTGGGAGGAAATTGCATGGCCATCGAGAAAAAAGCAAAGGAAACCGCCCCCGCCCCCAGCGATAAGCAAAAAGCCCTGGAAACCGCCATCAGCCAGATCGAAAAGCAGTTTGGCAAAGGGGCTGTAATGCGCCTGGGCCAGAATGCCACCATGAATGTGGAAGCCATCCCCACCGGCTCCCTTTCGCTGGATATGGCACTGGGCATCGGCGGCCTGCCCCGCGGCAGAATCGTCGAGATCTATGGGCCGGAATCCAGCGGTAAGACCACCGTGGCCCTGCATGTGGTGGCCGAAGCCCAAAAGCGCGGCGGCTCCGCCGTTTTCATCGATGTGGAGCATGCCCTGGACCCCGTTTACGCCAAAAATTTGGGCGTGGATATTGACCAGCTGCTGGTCTCCCAGCCCGATACCGGCGAGCAGGCCCTGGAAATCTGCGAAGCGCTGGTTCGTTCCGGCGCGGTGGATGTCGTGGTCGTGGACTCGGTGGCCGCGATGGTCACCAAGGCCGAGATCGAGGGCGAAATGGGCGATACCCATGTCGGCCTGCAGGCCAGATTGATGAGTCAGGCCCTGCGCAAGCTGACTGGCGCCATCGGCAAAAGCAATGCCATCGTCATCTTCATCAACCAGCTGAGAGAGAAGATTGGCGTGATGTACGGCAACCCGGAGACCACCCCCGGCGGACGCGCCCTCAAGTTCTACTCCTCCGTCCGGCTGGATGTCCGACGCACCGAGCAGCTCAAAGCCGGCGGCGAGGTCATCGGCAACCGGGTGCGCGTCAAGGTGGTCAAAAACAAGGTCGCCCCGCCCTTCAAGGAGGCCGAGTTTGATATCATGTACGGCCAGGGCGTTTCCCGCCTGGGCGAGATCCTGGATTTGGGCAGCAAGCTGGATATCGTGCAGAAATCCGGCGCGTGGTTTAATTATGGCGAGATAAGGCTGGGCCAGGGCCGTGATAACGCCAAGGAATACCTGCGGCAGAACCCCGAGCTGGCCGAGGAGATCGCCGCCAAGGTGATGGCCAATGCCGATAAGCTGATGGGCCGTACCGCCGCGGCCGCCGCCCCCAAAAAGCTGGGCCAGGTAAACCTGACCGCCGAGGTGGACGAGGACGAATAAGCCGGTCGGGCCAGAAGATTTGCCGCTTTTTGCCGTATGGACCGCGGCCCGCCCCAAAAGCGCAACGGCCCGGCAAAAATACCCTTTGCCGGGCACCGCAAAACTGAATTTCTGCCTCCCGGCGCCCCGCGCGCCCGGGAGGTCTTTTGCTCCGGGGCGGTGTTATCCGGCGGGCGGGCTTTGGGAAAGCCGGCAAAAGGCACGGGGCACCCGCAGGGCGTTCCGGCAAAGCCGGAACCGGCGGCCGGAGGCCCGCCGAGCCCGCTTGCGGCGGGCTGCCCTGCGGGCGCCGGGGCCGGGATACGGCAGGGACCCGGCTATTTGCTGCCGGAAAGCCCGGATTTTATGCGAATTGTGCATTGTTTACCGGGCCGGATTATGGTATACTGAACTATTAGCGAAGGGGGAACAAAAACCATGCGCGTCACCGGGATAGAAACCACCAAAAAGGGCCGTTACGCCCTGATGGTGGACGGCGAATTTGCCTTTTCGCTGCACCGGGATACCTTCCTGCTGTGCCCCTGGCTGCAAAAGGGGGCCGAGGTGTCGCCGGAGCGGCTGGAAACCCTGCGGCAGGAGGACGAACTGCGCAGCGCCCGGGAACGGGCTTTGGACCTCCTTTCGGCGGCGGAGCAGACCAGCGGCACCCTGCGGCAAAAGCTGCTGCGCTGGTACGGCGAGGAGGCCGTGGAGGCCGCTGTGCTCCGCATGGAGGAGCTGGGGCTCATCAATGACCTGGACTATGGTCGGCGATATGCGGCGGACGCGGTGAATCTGCGGGGATGGCCCCGGAGAAGGATCGCCATGGAGCTGCAAAAAAAGGGCGTCCCGGCGGAAGTCATCGAGGAGGCCCTGGCCGATATCACCGAGGAGACCGAGATAGAAACGGCCTGCCGTTTGCTGGAGAGGCCGTACCGCGGAAAGCTGCGGGACCGCAAGGAGCGGGACAAGGTGAAAGCCGCCCTGCAGCGCCGGGGGTTCTCCTACGAGGTGATACGGCAGGCGGTGAGCCGGACATTGGAAGCTCTGCCGGAGGGCGGAGAAACGCCGGAGCCGGAGGAAACGCCGGAAACCGGGGATGGGCAGGAGGAGCTGCTTGCCCTCATCCGGAAGAAATATGCGAAGAACATGGCTGACCGGGCCGGGATGGAAAAGACCATTGCGGCGCTGTACCGACGGGGCTACCCGCTGGAGGAGATAAAGGCGGCGATGGCGGCGGCACTGGAAACTCTGCCGGAGGGCGGAGAAACGCCGGAGCCGGAGGAAACGCCGGAAACCGGGGATGGGCAGGAGGAGCTGCTTGCCCTCATCCGGAAGAAATATGCGAAGAACATGACTGACCGGGCCGGGATGGAAAAGACCATCGCGGCGCTGTACCGGCGGGGCTACCCGCTGGAGGCGATAAAGGCGGCGATGAATACGATACTGGAGCAGGAGGAAAACTGCCGTGACGATTAAAGTGGGAATGATCTCGCTGGGGTGCAGCAAAAACCAGGTGGACGCCGAGCGCCTGCTGGCGATGCTGGCCGGGGATGGATTTACGATCTGCAATGACATGACCGAGTGTGACGCGGTGATCGTGAACACCTGCGGCTTTATTGAGGACGCCAAGAAGGAATCCATTGACACGATACTGGAGTGCTGCGCCGCCAAGGGCGAGGGCAGTCTGAAATGCGTGGCGGTGACCGGCTGCCTGGCGGAGCGCTACCGTGAGGAGCTGGCACGGGAGATCCCTGAGGCGGATGTGGTGCTGGGGATAGGCAGCAACGGAAAGATAGGCGAGGCGATACGGAAAGCTGTAATGGGCGAGCACTTTACGGAATATGGCGAGAAGGAGTCCCTTTCGATGGAAGGGGAACGGATGCTGGCTAATGAGCCGTGGTTTGCCTATGTGAAGGTGGCCGAGGGCTGCGACAACCGGTGCAGCTACTGCGCCATTCCGCTCATCCGGGGCCGGTTCCGCAGCAGGCCCATGGAAAATGTGATAGAGGAATGTAAGGAGCTGGCCGCCCGCGGCGTGACCGAGCTGAACCTGGTGGCGCAGGATACCACCCGCTACGGCGAGGATATTTACGGCGAAAGCCGTCTGCCGGAGCTGATCGACGCGGTGTGCGAGATAGAGGGGGTGCACTGGGTGCGCATCCTGTACTGCTACCCCGACCGGGTCACCGATAAGCTGATCGACACCATAGCCCGCCAGCCCAAGGCGGTGCATTACTTCGATATTCCGGTGCAGCACGCCAGCGCCCATGTGCTGCGGGATATGAACCGCCGGGGCGACCGGAGATCTATCACCGCACTGTGCCAAAAGATCCGGGAGAAGATCCCCGATGTGGTGTTGAGAACGACGCTGATCGCCGGGTTCCCCACCGAAAGCGAGGAGGACTTTGCCGAGCTGTGTAAGCTGGTGGAGGAGGTGCGCTTTGACCGGCTGGGGTGCTTTGCTTACAGCCAGGAGGAGGATACCCCCGCTGCCGAGCTGGAGCAGATCCCGGAGGAGGTGCGCCGCCGCCGGGCCGAGATCATTATGGAGCTGCAGATGAGCGCGGCTTTCGACTTTGCCGACCGGTGCACAGGCCGTACGCTGGAGGTGCTGGCGGAGGGCTGGGAGGACGGCCAATACTACGGCCGCAGCTATATGGATGCCCCGGATATTGATACTAGGGTGTACTTTACCAGTGAGGACGAAATAGAGCCCGGCAGCTATGTGCCGGTGCTCATCACCGATACCGACGGCTATGACCTCATCGGCATGGCGAAAGCGAAGGAGGATACAAAATGAATTTACCCAATAAGCTGACGATGCTGCGCATCATTCTGATCCCGGTCTTTCTGGTGCTGGTGCTGGTGGAGAGCATCCCGCTGCACTACCTGTGGGCGCTGCTGGTTTATCTGATCGCCTGCTTTACCGATACGCTGGATGGACACATTGCCCGCAGCCGGGGCCTGGTGACCGACTTTGGCAAGCTGATGGACCCGCTGGCCGATAAGCTGCTGGTGATGAGCGCCCTGGTGGCCTTTATCCCGGTGGCCGATGTGCCGGTATGGGTGGTCGTGGTCATTCTGGCAAGAGAATTTATGGTGACGAGCCTCAGGCTCATCGCGGCCGGTAAGGGCGTGGTGATTGCCGCCGATAAATGGGGCAAGATCAAGACCATCAGCCAGATGATATGGCTGAACTACACCCTGCTGATGCTGTGGCTGTTCCCGGAAGCGGGCTGGGCCCATACTGTCTTTGTGGTGCTGATGGGCATAGTGGTGGCGACGACGGTGCTGAGCGGCGCCAACTATATGCTGAAGAACAAAGAGCTTTACAGCGACCGGTAAGGGTCGAATTGCAATACAAGGAGTAATATTATGCAGCTTTATAACAGTTTGAGCCACAATAAAGAGGAATTTGTGCCCAACCACCCGGACATCGTGAAGATGTATACCTGCGGCCCCACCGTGTACCACTTTGCCCATATCGGCAATCTGCGCACCTACATCATGGAGGATGTGCTGGAAAAGTACCTGCGGTACTGCGGCTACAATGTCAAACGCGTCATGAACATCACCGATGTGGGGCACCTCTCCAGCGACGCCGATACCGGCGAGGACAAGATGCTGAAGGGCGCGAAGCGCGAGCATAAAACGGTGATGGAGATCGCCAAATACTACACCGACGCCTTCTTTGAGGACTGCCGCAAGCTGAATATTAAGACCCCGGATGTGGTGGAGCCCGCCACCGCCTGCATTCCCGAATTCATCAAGCTGGTGGAGGGGCTGCTGGAAAAGGGCTACGCCTATGTAGCAGGCGGCAATGTTTACTTTGATACCTCCAAGCTGGAGAAGTATTATGTCTTTAACGACCACAACGAGGAGGATCTCGCCGTCGGTGTCCGGGAGGGCGTGGAAGAGGACCAGAACAAGCGCAACAAGGCGGACTTTGTACTGTGGTTCACCAAGAGCAAGTTTGAGGACCAGGAGCTGAAGTGGGATTCCCCCTGGGGCGTGGGTTACCCCGGCTGGCACATCGAGTGCAGCGGCATTTCGATGAAGCACCTGGGCGAGGACCTGGATATCCACTGCGGCGGCATTGATAATGCCTTCCCGCACCATACCAACGAGATCGCCCAAAGTGAAGCATATCTCGGTCACAAGTGGTGTAACTACTGGTTTCATGTGCTGCACCTGAATACCAATACCGGCAAGATGAGCAAGAGCAAGGGTGAATTCCTCACTGTTTCTCTGTTGGAGGAGAAGGGCTACCGTCCGCTGGCGTACCGCTATTTCTGCCTGCAGAGCCACTACCGCAAGGCGCTGGTCTTTAGCTACGAGAACCTGGATAATGCCGAGCAGGCCTATGATAAGCTGGTGGCGAGAGTGGCGGCGCTGGAGCCGGTGGAGAGCGATGCCATCGATGAGGAGGCGGCCGCGGCGCTGCGGAAGGAATTTACCGACGCGCTGGATAATGACCTCAACACCTCGCTGGCGGTGACGGCGGTGTACGATGTGCTGAAGGCCAAGACCAACGATAAGACCAAGGCCATGCTGCTGCGGGAATTTGAAACGGTGCTGGGGCTGGGGCTCTTTGAGGAGGCGGCCAAGCACCAGGAGAAGAAGCAGGCGCCGGCGGCCGAGGAAAGCGACCCGGAGATCGACGCGCTGATCGCCGAGCGGCAGGCCGCCCGCAAAAATAAGGACTTTGCAACGGCGGACCGCATCCGTGATGAGCTGACCGCCCGGGGCATTGTGCTGACCGATACCCCCGAAGGGGTGAAGTGGCACCGCGCCTAAACAAAACGGAGGACGATATGGACTGGCAGAAAACCGCTGAAAATATGAAGAAACGGGGCTTTACCGTGCGGCGCTACGCCACCGGCGCCGAAGCCGCCGAGGCCCTGTGCGAGGAGCTGAAGGGGCAGGAAATCGGGATGGGAGGCAGCATGACCGCCGCCCAGCTGGGCCTGCCCGAAAAGCTGGAGGCCGCAGGGTGTACCGTTTACGCCCGGGGCCGCAGCTGGGATAGAAAGGACACCGATAAGGGCGTGACGGCTCCGGTGTATATCAGCAGCGCCAACGGCGTGGCGGAAACCGGCGAGCTGGTAAACATCGACGGCACCGGCAACCGGGTGGCGGCAACGCTGTATGGACCCGAGAAGGTGTACTTTATCGTGGGGCTGAATAAGCTGGCCCCGACGCTGGAGGCAGCGATATGGCGGGCGAGGAACATCGCCAGCCCGCTGAACGCGAAGCGGCTGAACCGCAGGACCCCCTGTGCCCTAAGCGAGGTAATGAAGTGCTATGACTGCCAGAGCCCCGAGCGCATCTGCCGGGGTATGACCATCCACATGGGGCCCATGAAAGGCGTGGGGGAGACCATAGTGGTGCTGATAGACGAGAAACTGGGATATTGAGCCGAAACGGCTGCGAAGAATAAACGAGGTGGAACATGAAACACGAGACAGTTTTGGTGCTGGATTTCGGCGGGCAGTATAATGAACTGATCGCCCGGCGGGTGCGTGACCTGGGCGTTTACTGCGAGGTGCACCCCTACAAAAAGGCGCTGGAGAAGATAAAGGAGCTCTGCCCCATCGGGATCATCTTTACCGGCGGGCCGAACAGCGTATATGAGGAAGGCGCGCCTAAGGTGGACCCGGCGGTATTCCAGCAGGGACTGCCCATCCTGGGACTGTGCTACGGTCTGCAGATGATGAGCCAGGTGCTGGGCGGCGAGGTGAAAAGCGCGCCGACCCGCGAATTTGGCAAGACGCCGGTGCACTACGATACCGAGAGCCTGCTCTTTAAGGGGATGCCGCAGGAGGCCATCTGCTGGATGAGCCATGTGGACTACATGAGCCGCCTGCCGGAGGGCTTTACCGCCATCTGCCATACGGCAGCCACCGCCAACGCGGGCATCCAGTGTAAAGAGAAAAACCTGTACGGGGTGCAGTTCCACCCGGAGGTGGAGCACACCCAGTTCGGCAATGATATTCTGAAGAACTTTTTGTATGAGATCTGCCATGCCAAGGGCGACTGGAGCATGAAGGACTATGCCCGCAGCACGGTGGAAGCTCTGCGGGAGAAGATCGGCGACGGCAAGGTGCTGCTGGCGCTTTCCGGCGGGGTGGACAGCAGTGTGGCGGCTGCCCTGCTGGACCGCGCGGTGGGCGATAAGCTGACCTGCATCTTTGTGGACCACGGCCTGATGCGCAAGAACGAGGGCGATGAGGTGGAGGCGGCCTTTGCCGGGCGCGGGATGAAGTTTATCCGCGTGAACGCCGAGGAGCGGTTCCTGGGCCGGCTGGCCGGGGTGACCGAGCCGGAGAGAAAGCGCAAGATCATCGGTGAGGAGTTTATTCGGGTCTTTGAGGAAGAAGCGAAGAAGATCGGTAAGGTGGATTTCCTGGCGCAGGGCACCATTTACCCGGATGTGATCGAATCCGGCGCGGGGGATGCCGCGGTCATCAAGAGCCACCACAATGTGGGCGGCCTGCCGGACTATGTGGACTTTAAGGAGATCGTGGAGCCGCTGCGGCTGCTTTTTAAGGATGAGGTGCGGCGGCTGGGCCTGGAGCTGGGCCTGCCGGAGTATCTGGTTTGGCGGCAGCCGTTCCCGGGACCGGGGCTGGCCATCCGGGTCATTGGCGAAGTGACCAAGGACAAGCTGGAGATCCTGCGGGACGCCGATGCCATTTTCCGCGAGGAGCTGGCGGAGGCCGGGCTTTCCCGCAAGGTGCACCAGTACTTTGCCGTACTGACCAACAACCGTTCCGTGGGCGTGATGGGGGACTTCCGCACCTATGACTACACGCTGGCGCTGCGCGGCGTGACGACCACTGACTTTATGACGGCGGACTGGGCACGCATCCCCTATGAGGTGCTGGAGAAGGTTTCGAGCCGGATCATCAACGAGGTGGACCACATCAACCGGATTGTGTATGACATTACGAGCAAGCCGCCGGCGACGATTGAGTGGGAATGACCGTTAAAACGGCGCAAACCCGCATGAATACAGGGTTTTTGACCTGTCACTTTGCCTTGTGATACTGGATTGATACTATTCGTTTCAACCCGGTCACACAAGAGAATGATTGCAAAGGGCAAGCGAACCGCCCTGCTGAACGACAAATTCAGCAGGGCGGTTTTGCTTGTCCTATTTTTCTTTTCTCCAGGGTACATAGTTGTCAAACCGTTTGCTGTCATCACAGGTACACGGCCAGTTGAGCTTCCATTCAAAGTATTCTTCCCTGGTTATCTCCCCGGCGTGTAGCTCCTGCTGGCGCAAGAGCCATTCCCTCATAAACTCGTCTACAAGGCCATAGTTGAAGTAGATACCCACGGGAGGTTGAGCGGGCCAGTCGTCTGTGTCGTTGTATCGGACGGCGGTATCATCGGAGGCCCCTATCTTGCCAGGGTTGCGGACGAGCTGAAACAGGCGGATAGAGCCGGGGCTGTCCTCGTCCAGCCAGAAGAACGTCCGCATGAAGTCCTCGGCACAGCCAGGTTGAACCGTATAGAAGTTCTGGCGGTCTACCCGCAGGGCCTGGGCAATCTTGTCCAGCAGCTCCCTTTTTGGCACACGGTAATTCGTTTCGTACTGGGCAATACGGTTATCCGCTCCCTTTTCCTCAAAGCCGATAGCCAGCCCCAATTCCTTTTGCGTCATACCCCGAAATGTGCGGATTTTCTTGATTTTTTCTCCTACTGTCATATGTTCCACCGCCTTTGAAAATAGTATAGCGCAAATAAGCGAAATATGCAAGAAGAAAATTAACAAAATTGCGAAATAAACTCTTGACATTAACAACTATGCGAATGTATAATAAGGGTGTCGGCATTAACAATTTTGCGAACCAACAATAAGGAGGTGTTGTATTTGAGCAAAGAGCTGTTTGTACGGGCCGAGGAAGTGGCCGGGGCGCTGGGTATCTCCAAGCCCTACGCCTACAAGCTGGTGCGGGAGATGAACGAGGAGCTGAAGCAGAAAGGTTTCCTCACCATCCCCGGACGGGTGAGCAGGCGCTACTTCGAGGAAAAGTTCTATGGACTGCGGGAAAATCAGTAAGGAGGGAAGAAAATGCCAGCGTACAAAGACAAGGCCAAGGGAACATGGTATGCGTCCTTTTACTTCGAGAACTGGACAGGGAAAAAGGAAAAGAAGATGAAGCGGGGCTTCAAGACCAAGCGGGAGGCGCTGGAGTGGGAACGGACGTTCCTGCAACAGCAGACCGCCGACCTGGATATGACCTTTGAGAGCTTCGTGGCGCTCTACGCTGCGGACATGAAAGGCCGTATCAAGGAGAACACCTGGGGGACGAAAGAGCATATCCTCTACAAGAAGCTGGTGCCTTACTTCGGAAAGCGGAAAATGAGCGAAATTCATTCCAAAGAGGTCATGGCGTGGCAGAGTGAAATGCTGAACTACCGGGACAAAAACGGCAAGCCTTACTCCCCCGTGTACCTGAAAACGCTCCACAATCAGTTGAGCGCCGTTTTCAATCATGCGGTGAAGCACTACAATCTGAAAGCCAACCCCGCCGCCCAGGTGGGCAACATGGGCAAGGCCAAGGGCCGGGAAATGCTGTTCTGGACGAAAGCGGAGTATCTGAAATTCGCTGACGCCATGATGGACAAGCCCCTCTCCTACTACGCCTTTGAAATGCTCTACTGGTGCGGTATTCGGGAGGGGGAGCTGCTGGCCCTCACCCCGGCAGACTTCGACTTTGAGAAGCAGACGGTTTCCATCTCGAAATCCTACCAGCGTATCAAGGGCCAGGACGTTATCACCGACCCCAAGACGGCCAAGAGCAACCGGGTCATTCAAATGCCCGCTTTCCTCTGTGAGGAAATGGAGGACTACATCAAGAGCCTGTACGCCGTGGAGCCGACAGACCGCATTTTCACCGTTACGAAAAGCTACCTCCACCATGAGATGGACAGGGGAGCGAAAGAGGCGGGGGTAAAGCGGATCAGGATTCACGATTTGAGGCACAGCCACATTTCCCTGCTGATTGACATGGGCTTTACGGCCCTGGCAATCGCTGACCGAGTGGGGCATGAAAGCATTGACATCACCTACCGCTACGCTCACCTGTTCCCCACCCGGCAGGCGGAGATGGCGGACAAGCTGAACATGGAGCGAAAGGGGGCTTAAATCATGTCTGCGAAAAATCTCGACAACTACAACCGTTGGAGAAATCGTCAGGTGGCGTTCAGGCTGTCGCCGGAGGAGGCCGATTTATTGGACACCTATGTGCGCCTGTCCGGGCTGACCAAGCAGGACTACATCACCCGGCGGCTGCTGAACCGGGACATTGTGGTGCAGGGCAATCCCAGGGTCTACAAAGCCCTGCGTGACCAGCTCGCCGCCGTCCTGGGGGAGCTGCGGCGCATAGAGGCCGGGGGCGGGGTGGATGATGAACTGCTCGCCACCATCCGCCTTATCACCGTGACGCTGGACGGTATGAAGGAGGATTGATAGATTGATGGATTCCAGAGAAACGAAAAGGACTGCCCCATATCCGTCTGTTGGCGCAGACGGGGAACAGCCCATTTCACAAACAACTGCCATGAGTATATCAGAAGCGGCTACCGAAAACAACCCCCAGGAGAAAAGTTTGGAGGAACGGCTTCTGGAAATGCGCCGCATGAGCGACCCGGCCTATCTCCACACAGTTTCCATGAACGAGCTTTACCAGAACGTCTACCAGAGCAGACCGCCAATCATTGACGGTCTGCTCTACCCTGGGACATACCTCTTTGCGGGAGCGCCCAAGGTGGGCAAGTCGTTTCTGATGGCCCAGCTTGCCTATCATGTGAGCATGGGCCTCCCCCTGTGGGGCTATCCCGTCCACAAGGGCACCGTCCTCTATCTGGCGTTGGAGGACGATCACCGCCGCTTGCAGGGGCGGCTATACCGGATGTTCGGCATGGACGGCACCAACGACCTGTTCTTTGCGATCTACGCCAAACAGCTCGGCCTGGGCCTGGAGGAACAGCTAAAGAAGTTCGTCAGGGAACACCCCGATACCAAGCTGATTATCATTGACACCCTCCAGAAAGTCCGGGAGGTTGGCGGGGACAAATACAGCTATGCCAACGATTACGAGGTGGTGGGCAAGCTGAAACGCCTTGCCGATGATTGCGGTATCTGTCTCCTGCTGGTACACCATACCCGAAAGCAACAGGCAGACGACAAGTTTGATATGATTTCCGGCACCAACGGCCTGTTGGGGGCGGCGGACGGGGCCTTTCTTCTTCAAAAGGAGAAGCGGACAGACGGCAGCGCCATTCTGGATGTGGCCGGGCGTGACCAGCAAGACCAGCGGATGTATCTCACCAAGGACAAGGAGCGGCTTGTGTGGGAGCTGGAGCGGCTGGAAACGGAGACGTGGGTGGAACCGCCCGACCCGGTGTTGGAGGCCGTTGCCGCCCTTGTGACGGCGGACAGGCCCGCCTGGGGCGGCACCGCCACGGAGCTGACGGCGGCGCTCCAGACCGACATGAAGCCCAATGCCCTGGCGATGCGGCTGAATGTCCGGGCCGGGAGGCTGGCGGCGGAGTACCACATCCGCTATGAGAACAGCAGGAGCCACGCCGGGAGAAGTATCACCCTCACCCTGGAACCGCCCCAGGCATGACGACCGTGACGGCTGTGACGGCTTTTTTGAGAGCGGGGGCGGTGTGTAAAACATCGTCACGGTCGTCACGGCTGTCACGGGGAGCGGGGCCAAAAGTCAAGGGGCCATACCTGGGGGTGGAGATTGCCGCAAGGCAATACAACCCGAACCCCTTGACTTTTGGCCCACGGAGGACACTGGCCGGGTGGGGGGAAAGGCTGTGCCTTTCCCCCTGCCCAACGGCGAGTGTCAAAGTTTAGGCGGGGTGCAGGGTGCCCTTTTCAAAGGGCGGCCCTGCTGGGGGAGACGTCCGCAGACAGCGGGGGCAACGCCCCCACTCCACCCCGTAGGGCGCAAATGCGCTTTTGATGGCCGCAAGGCCGTCAAAAGTGCTTTTGCGTTACTTTCGCAGAAAGTAACAAAGGCCGCCGCTGGCGCGGCGAAAGGAGTGTTGATTTGAAAAGGACGATTAGTGCGATGGTGGGGCAAGGCTCGGTGAACCACAACAGCAGGGCGTTCAACGCCAAGAACACCGACCCGGAACGCTCCCATCTGAATATAACCTACTGCCACGAAAATATCAAGGCAGTTTTCCATGAGCTGTTTGACGAGGCCCTCAAGCGGTACAATGACAAGCAGACCAGGGCAGACCGCAAGATTGAGGACTACTATGAAAAGATACGTTCCAGCAAGCAGGAAAAGCCGTTCCATGAAATCATCCTGCAAGTGGGCAATAAGGACGATATGAGCGCCGAGAGCGAGGACGGCCAGCTTGCGGCGGCGGTGCTGGACGAGTACATGATGGGCTTTCGGGAGCGCAATCCCCAGCTTCGAGTGTTCTCCGCCCACCTCCACATGGACGAGGCCACGCCCCATCTGCACATCGACTTCGTTCCGTTTACCACCGGGAGCAAGCGGGGCCTGGACACAAGGGTATCTCTGAAACAGGCGTTAGCGGCCCAGGGCTTCAAGGGCGGCACCAGGGGCGATACGGAGTGGAGCCAGTGGGTACGCTCTGAAAAGGAACAGCTTGCCGCCGTGATGGAGCGCCACGGGATAGAGTGGGAGGACAAGGGCACCCATGACAAGCACCTGTCTGTGCTGGATTTCAAAAAGGAGCAGAGGGCGAAAGAGATTGCCGAGTTGGAGGCGGTCAAGGCCAAAAAGCAGGGACAGGTGGAACAGCAGGAGCAGCGTCTAAAGGAGTTGGCCCCGGCTGTGAGAAACATGGAGCAGTTGGCGGCGCAGTTTTCCGATGACCCGGAGCGGATATTGCCGGAGCCGGGGCCGCTGGAGAGCGCCAAGTCCTACCGGGAGAAGAAAGCCAAGCCCCTGTTGGCGCAGATCGTCAAGGTGCTGCGTTCCCTGTACCGGGCCTATGTCGAGTTGAAGAGGAAGTATGAGCGGTTGCAGGGGGACTATGGACGGGCCAGGGAAGGAAACGAGCGGTTGTCCGACCGCTTGCAGGAAACGAAGTTGGAGAACAAGGCCCTGCGGGGGACAGTTGCCGACTTTGAGCGGGTCAAGAGGGCTTTCGGCCCAGAAGAAGTGGAACGGGCTGTAGAGGACGCAAAGCGCAGGGAAGCGCAAGAGCGGGAGCAGAGGAAAGCAAAGCGGAAATTCAGCCGGGGGGCGAGGTAACGAACAGTGGGAGGGCGCTCCAATGAGTGCCCTCCCGTTTTGTACTTGTCAGCGGGTGATTTTACTGCTATAATAAGGGCGATAAAAAGGAATTGGAAACGGAGTTTTTACCATGCTACAAATAGTTTTTTCCGACAGTGAATGTGGGACATTGAAGATGGCCACGCATTGGGGGTCGTCCAGTTGGGATGTTGGGGTGATTGGAGTTATTTTCGGCGAGGGAGAGAAGGAACCCACGCAGGAAGAAAAAAACCAAGCTATAGCCCAATTCAAGGCCCAGAGGGAGAAAGAGAACCGCCGGGCACGACCTGTGGGCGGCAATCCTGGAGATGTGCTATGCCCGTCTGTTGGGCTGGACATCGGCCCCATAAGCGGCCCTGATGTGGAGAAGGCCCGGTTTGATTTGCTTACCGCTTGGCTGGGGGGCGATTTCCCACTCCCAGATTGCGACCCAGACGATTATGCCCAGCGGGATATGCTTTGGGAACAACGCCAGCGGGACAGAGAGCGGCTTTTGGAGGGCGGAAAACATGGCGAGGCTGTGCGCATTTGGTACAGCAATGCGCCTTACTCCCTGTGCGGATTTTATGATGTGCTTTGGCAACTGCGGGACTGCGATTGTCCCGTGACCGCTTTAGAGATGCCCCGGTGGATGCCGCTGGAAGATAATACGGTGCAGTCCTGTTTGAACTGGGGGGAACTATCTCCGGGGGACTGGGCGGCGTATCTGCCGCTGGAGCGGGAAATCCCTAAAAATGTCCGCAGAGCTATCGCTATGGAGTGGTCACAGCTTCGAGAGGAAAATTCACCCTTGCGTGCTGTTGTCAATGGCCGTTTGCGCAGTGTAGGGGAGGATTTCTACGATCCATTCATTCGTGCCCAAATCCCTGATGGAATTTTCCGGGTGGCTCATCTCATCGGTGATGTATTGGGGCGGTATCAATTGGGTATCGGCGACTGGTGGATTGCCAAGCGTATTCAAGCTATGGAAACCCAAGGGGAACTGATTACAGTGTCCAAGGGTGACGGCTTCTACCGGAACGAAATGCGTCGAGCGCAATAAAAGAGAACTTCCGATATATCAGGGTGTTTTCTATTGCTGAATAGCCTGGGAAACGGTGTAAAAGGTAGTTGTATTCTCCTGCTTTTTGTGATACTATTTTGATACTAAGAAAATTAACGGCCAAAAATAACAGGTAAAATATTAACAAATTTGCGAATGTTATGCCTGTTAAAGTATAGGAAATACAGCCCCATATAATAGGATTTGTCGAGTGGGAATAATCCCCGAAAGGCTGAAAAGCCTTGAAATGCTGGACTTTTGCGTTACGGAACTGCCCCGTGACAACAAAATGACAACATTTTAAGATTATCCAAGAATAAAGAGCTATCTGATTTCTGTTAGAGAAGTCAGATAGCTCTTTTTTTGTTTTCTGTATTTTTTATGTTGCCTACCTTGCAAAAATGCTTCCCGCGATGGGGCATATGAATGCCTTTCTCAAAGCTTGTGCGCTTTCATGGAGGTGAAATCTTTTCTACCCCCAAAACCGATACAGGGGTGAGCGGCCAAAGGAGAAGCGGGAAATCTCTCTATTCTTTACTTTTAGGGGGAATTATGGTATAATCCGAAGGGAAAACTGCCCTCAAGGAAAGGAACGCGACCATGAAACAGAACCGGAAAGTCCCCAAGCCTCCCCGCGATCTGCGTGCGGTGATCCACAAAAAGCCCACTGTTTTTGCGGTGTATCTCATGTCGTCTTATTGACCCTTGTTTCCTCCATTATCCGCGGGGAGTACGAAAACGCCTTTGTGTGCCTGCTGGTGCTGTTTTTATTTATGCTGCCGCTTTTTATCCAGCAGAACTTTGGCATAGAGCTGCCCAGCACGCTGGAGATCATCATCCTGCTGTTTATCTTCGCTTCCGAGATCCTGGGGGAACTGGGGTGCTTCTTTATTACCTACCCCAACTGGGATTCTATTCTGCACACCACCACCGGCTTTTTATGCGCGGCCACCGGCTTTGCGCTTATTGATATTCTGAACCGCAACAGCAAGATCAAGTTTGAGCTTTCGCCGGTGTATGTTTCGCTGGTGGCTTTCTGCTTTTCCATGACCATCGGTGTGCTGTGGGAGTTCTTCGAGTTCGGCATGGACCGGCTGTTCCTAATGGATATGCAGAAGGATACCATTATCCACAGCATCACCTCCGTGATGCTGGACCCCACCAATATGAACATCCCGGTGACCATTGGGGATATCACCAGTGTGGCGGTAAACGGGCAGGAGCTGGGCTTTGGCGGGTACCTGGATATCGGGCTGTACGATACCATGGAGGACCTGTTTGTCAATTTCATCGGGGCGCTGGTCTTTAGCTTTATCGGATATTTTTACATCAAGCGCCGCGGGGAGGGGAAGATCGCCAAGGCGTTTATCCCCACCATTACCGAGCCCAAACCGGAGGAAGGACCTGCTGAAGTACCGGCTACGCCCACGACGGAAGAAGAGTGAGGGAGGGCTTAGCGTATTCCTCCTTGGCAAAAGAAAAGGCCCGTACCGATGGCAGAACCATCGGTACGGGCTGATATTTTTCTGCGAGGGAAGGGGAGAGGATCACTCTAGCAGGCCGCTTTCACGCAGCAGCAGCTCCACATCGGTACCCTTGACCTTCTTCAGCAGGATCTTGACCGCTTCCCGCTCGCCGAAGGAGAGCGGCAATTCGCTGATGGGCTTCTTATCGACGGCATAGTAGCAGGCACGCAGCAGCTCACGCACATCGTACTTGCTGCCCCATACCTCCGGTACACCGCGGTCGATATCCAGCAGGGTGTAAACCGATTCCATACCGGTACGCATGGAGTACTCGGTGGTGAAGATGGTATCGCGGGGGGTCTCCGCAAACTGTCCGATGAAGGCGAAGTTCACGGCGCCATCCGGTACCACCTTGGGGCGGTCGCTTTCCTTGCGGGGCTGGAAGAAGGCATTGATATAGGGCATATAGCAGGTGGTGGTATTGCAGGCCGTTGCCGCCAGCTCCCCAATGCGGCTCTCCTCTACGCCGATGTGGTACAGCCACTCACGGCAGATCTCCTCACCGGTGCAGTCCCGCATGGCCTTCTTGACGAAATTACCCTCCCGGTCGGTGTGCAGGCCGTACAACCACACCAGCACGGTGTTCTTATCCTGGCTCTTGAACTGCGGCTGGCGGTTGATGGTCCAGGAAAGGTACCAGTGATCTACGCTGTCCTTCACGGTGACAATACCGCCGGTGGTCACCTTGCCGGCACGGGGATCGCGCTTGCAGATATTCATAATGTGGCGGATGACTTCCTCATCAGCGGTGGCAACCGTGGCACTCATCCAGTTGGTGGCCTCCACATCGCCGCAGAAGGCATCGGGGTTGCCGTATTCGCCGTGCCGGGCCTGGGCGGCTATGGCCTTCCACATATCCCAGGATTCACCGCAGCCATCTTTGACGCCAGAAAGATCGGGAGCGTGGGTCTGGTCGCCGTAGCAGGAGGTATCGGTGCAGCAGCCATTGGTGATGAAAACAAGATCATCCTCGATGAGATCAATGGTCTGCTCCTTTCCGTCCTTGACATAGACGATCTGACGGGCTACCTTCTTGTCGCCCTCTGTTTCAATAATGACATTGCGGACATCCATGCCGTATTCGATGCGGACGCCGTGGGATTTCAGATACTTCACCAGCGGCAGGATCATGCTCTCGTACTGATTATACTTGGTAAAGCGCAGGGCGCTGAAGTCGGGCAGGCCATCGATGTGGTGGACATAGCGGCACAGGTAGCGCTTCATTTCCAGGGCGCTGGACCACTTTTGGAAGGCGAACATGGTCTGCCAGTAGAGCCAGAAGTTGGTGCTCCAAAAGCTTTCCGGCAGGACTTCGGAGATCTTTTTATCCTCCAGGTCCTTTTCCGGGGTAATGAACAGCTTGGAAAGGGCCATGGCGCTTTCCTTATCCAGCGCGAACTTCTTATCGGTGTGGGCGTCCTCGCCGCGGTTTACGGTGGCGCGGCACAGGGAGTAGTTGGGGTCGTGCTTATTGAGCCAATAGTATTCATCCAGCACGGATACACCGGGGGTTTCGATGGAGGGCACATCGCGGAAGGTATCCCACATCACCTCAAAGTGGTTATCCATTTCGCGGCCGCCGCGCATATAAAAGCCCTTGGTGACATCCTTGCGGCCATCGCAGCTGCCGCCCGCCAGCTCCAGCTTTTCCAGCAGGTGGATGCGCTCGCCTTTCATCTGGCCATCGCGCACCAGGTAAAATGCGGCGGTAAGACCGGCCAGGCCGGTGCCGATGATATAGGCGGATTTGTTATCGACGCCCTGGGGCTTTTCGGGGTGAGCAAAGCTTTCGTAGGTTCCAGCGGAATAATACATAAATAGGCCTCCTGTAAGATTGGATTCGGGAGCGGCGCTCCCTTGGATGGCTTTATTCTATCCCGCCGGGCCGCGAAATAAAATAGACAGAAAAACCCCCGTGACAAAAACCTCATCACGGGGAAAGAGCTGCGAAATTTTTTATCAAAGCGGAAGTTTTGTCAAAAAGCGCTGGGCTTATCGGTGCGGAAGCGCTCCAGCGCGGCGCTGATGCTGCCCTGGATGACCAGAGCCAGCTTATTCACCAGCAGCTCCGGCTCGGCCCGCATATCGTCCTTGATCCAATCCAGCATGAGCCCCACAAAGGAATAGGAGTGGACCTGCGCGATGAACTGCTTATCCTCCTCCCGCACCGTCATCCCGGCGGAACGCTCCGCAATGACGCCCATGATGAGCTGATCGGTGAGGGGGACCAGGTATTTTTCCACCTGCTCCCGGCTGACGCACCGATAGACATTCATCACAAAGACCTTATTTTCCCGCACCGCGTGGAAGATTTGAATAAAGCCCTGCTGCCAGGTATCGTAGGTCTTTTTGTTGGCCAGTGCCTTGGCAGCGTCCTCCATGCAGGCCCATTCCACCAGGTCGTAGATATCCTTGAAGTGATAGTAGAAGGTCATGCGGCTGATGCCGCAGTCCTCGGTGATATCAGTGACGGTGATTTTGGAAAGCGGTTTTTCCAGCAGCAGGTTTTTCAGCGACTGCACCAGCGCGCGTTTGGTGATCTGGGACATGGGGCATCTCCTTCCGGCTCTATTTTTCCCTATTATAGCATGCGGCGGCCCTACCGTTCCAGCGGCTTTTTGTAAACAAACCGAACCATGGAGGAAAAACGGGACAGGCGGGGGCTTTTGTGGTATAGTAATGGTATAATAATGCTTGCAAGGAGGATATGCCATGAGCTGCTTTATTACCCATTACGCCTCCCCGCTGGGACGCCTGCTGCTGGCTGCCGATGAGGAGGGTCTGACCGGTCTGTGGCTGGAAGGACAGAAGTACTTTGCGGCCGGACTGCCGCAGCAAAGGGAGGAGCAGCGCACGCCGGCTCTGGAAGAGGCCTGCCGCTGGCTGGATACCTACTTTACCGGCCGGGAGCCGGATTTTACTCCGCCGCTGCATCCTGTGGGCTCGGATTTTCAGCGGGCGGTGTGGCAGCTTCTGCTGCAGATCCCCTATGGGCAGACCACCACCTATGGCGCGCTGGCCGGGGAACTGGCGCGGCAGCGCGGCTTGACACATTTTTCGGCGCAGGCGGTGGGCGGCGCCGTGGGGCATAACCGTGTTTCCATTATCATCCCCTGCCACCGGGTAGTGGGCAGCGGCGGCAGCCTTACCGGCTACGCCGGCGGGCTGGAGAATAAGATCAAGCTGCTGGAGCTGGAGAGTGCCGATCTTGGCGGTCTGTACCGGCCAACCAAAGGAACGGCGCTGTAAAGCCTGTTCTCCGGCTTGACGCTGGCGACGGCGCGCATTATACTGGTAGAAGATTTTGCAGGACGACCCGACAGGAGGGATGTACGATGAAACAATATCATATCGTGGATCTCTTTGCCGGGGTGGGCGGGCTGAGCTACGGTTTTTCCCAGCTGCCGGGTTTTCGCATCCTGGCGGCCAATGAGATAGAAAAGGACATTGCAGCGGCCTATTCCCTCAATCACCCCGGGGTAAAGATGTTGAATTGTGATATCGCTGACCTAACCAAAGAACGGCTGGCCGGGGCCCTGGGTGGGCAGCAGGTGGATATTGTGGTAGGCGGCCCACCCTGTCAATCCTATTCCACGCTGGGTAAGCGCCGGATGGATGACCGGGCGAATCTCTTTTTGCAGTATAAGCGTATCCTGCAGATTTTGCAGCCGCAGGCATTTATCTTTGAGAATGTGACCGGCATCCTCAGCATGGATCACGGCCGCCTGTTCCAGCGGGTGGAAAGCGAGTTCCGGGCGCTGGGCTACGATGTGCGCCACGATATCCTCAATGCTGTCGATTTTGGTGTGCCGCAGCAGCGGGAACGGGTGATCCTGGTGGGGATGAAGGGAGAAAATAACTACATCTTTCCGGTTCCAACCCACGGCCCGGGGAAAAAGCCCTATGTAACGCTAAAGGATGCTATAGGAGACCTTCCCCCACTAAAAAGCGGGGAGAGTGCCAGCCACTACGCCGGGGTCGCGGAGAACGAATTTCTGCGGTTTGTACGGGCAGGTGCCGGGCAACTGGTAACGGAACACGCTGCCCCCAAAAACGGCGCGCACCTCATCCGCATTATGCAGACTTTGCAGGATGGTCAATCCAAGGATGACCTGCCGGAGGAGATCCGCCCCAAAAGCGGCTACGGCAATACCTATGCCAAGCTGTGGTGGGAGCGTCCCTCCACCACCATCACCCGAAATTTTGCCTGTCCCTCCTCCTCCCGCTGCATTCACCCGCGGGATTCCCGCGCCATGTCCATCCGGGAGGGTGCCCGGTTGCAAAGCTTCCCGGATGATTACCGGTTCTATGGCTCCGATGGTATGAAGCGGCTGGAGATCGGCAATGCGGTGCCGCCGCTGCTCTCGGTGGCCATTGTCCAGGAGATGCAAAGCGCCCTGAAAAGAAAGGAACAGATGCAGGAAAGGAGTGACCCCATGCGGTTGACCGACCAACAGATTGAAGAAACCTATCGGCTGATTGAACAGCACCACCAGGAATTTCTGGTATCCCAGGGGGTAAGGCTGCCCCGGCTGCGGCAGGCCGGGCAGTACACCAAATATGCGCTGACGCTGGTATATCTAGCGCAGGGTTACCCCCATACCCGCACCGTCAGCAAAAAGGAACTCACCGAGTTTATTCGGCAGTACTACCCGGATGTGAATGATGTGCAGCAGGCTAGGCGCCTGGGTGCCCAGCAGGGCTGGTGCATCCTTTCCGGGGAGCGCAATGACTTGGCTTCGGAGGGGATGAAGTCCGGGGAATACCGCCTGCAAACGCTGGAGGAGTGCTATCCGGGCTTTACGGCGGAGCGTCGGGAGGAACAAATGGATGCTGACTACTGGGAAGCGCTGAAGGCAAAGTATGATTACCGCTGTGCCTGCTGCGGCTCCCGGGAGGGCGAACCACACCGTTACTGGAAAAATACCCTTACCAAGCTGCAAAAGGGGCACAAGGACCCCCGCCGGCCGTTGGGCCCCGGCAATATCATTCCCCAATGCAGCAAATGCAACCAACCCGACCGCAATTGCTGGGTCTACGATGATAAGGGCCGGGTGGTGGGCCTTGCCAATGCCATTGTAGTGGAGCGCTGCCCCGCCGATCTTCAAAAGGAGATCTACATACGGCTGTACCGGCAATTTGGCGGCAAAGACCCCAAGGACCTGTGATCTTTTTACGACAAAGGAAAGCCAGCCCCCGCGGTTGGCTTCTTTTTATAGGGAAACAAGGGCAACCTTGTTATAAATTTGACGAATACCGCGAAATTTGGTATACTATCTCCATCCTAATCAAAGGCAAGGGGACCGGGAATATGAAACTTTTACCCTGCGCGGTGCGCGGCGTGCTGGCTGGTTTGATGATCTCTATCGGCGGCTATGTGTACCTGGGCTGCGAAAACCGTGTAGTGGGGGCGGTGTTCTTCACTGTGGGGCTCATCACCATCACCCTGTTTGGGTTCGATCTGTATACCGGAAAAATTGGCTACTGGCTGGGCCAAAGTCGGCAGGAACGCTGGCAGACGCTGCTTTCTCTGCCTTGTAATGCCGTGGGCTGCCTGATAGCGGGCCTGGCTCGCAGACCGGCCGGTGCCGTGCTGGCCCTGTGTGAGGCCCGCCTGACCAAAGCGCCTCTTATCCTGCTGGTGGATGGTATCTTCTGCGGCATCCTTATCTTTATCTGCGTCGAGATCTACAAGACCCGGGGAACGGTGCTGGGCATCCTTATTTGCATCCCCACCTTCATTCTCTGCGGATTCGAGCACTCCATCGCTGATATTTTCTACTTCTGCAATGCCCGTATCTTCAGCGGCCAGGCTGTGCTGGTGGTAGTGCTGGTGGCGCTGGGCAATGCCCTCGGGGCACTTATCATTCCGGCGGCCCGGCTGGTGTACCAGCCCAAAGAGGAACAACCCCATTGGGAATAAAATCGCTGCGCGGTCCATCGGGCCGCGCGGCTTTTTTTTACAAAAGATCGCATCTCCTTATCGATATCCTGTTGGATGCCGTATGTGTGCGGAGGCTCCTGCCGCAGAGCCCCAGGCCCAGCGTGCTCAGGCGTTCTTCGCCCCTTGGCAGCCTACAGTATTCCATCATTTCTTCTCAAACTCCTTTGCTGCATCTTTCAGGTATTGGCGGATGGGCAGATGCTGGGGGCAGGCGGGCTCACTTTTGCCGCCCAGGTACACCCGCGCGGTATCAAAGCAATTGAATCCCGCCGCCAAGTATTCGTCCACCATCTGGCTAAACTGTGCCAGGTCCACCTCCTCGCCCTGCATGGGCAGCCGCATACAGCCAAAGCCAAAGTTCTTTTTTACTTCCGCAAAGCTCATAATAGGCGCTCTCCTTCCATTTTGTTGCTATTTTCATTATGAACCCTAAAGTTCACTTTAGGTTAGGAGCTTTTTCACAGAAAAACCGTCCCCCGGCTGTTTCACAGTTTGGCTCCCCTGTCCCAAATTTTCTCATCCGCCGACTTTTGCCGATGGGCTCCGAGCCGCCCCGGCGCTACAATGAAGAGGAAATAAAGGGCTTTGCCCTGTACTACCGGGAAAGGAACGGGAACTGACTATGACACTGATGGAAAAAGCCGCCCATGCGGCAGAACGCAAGGCCTTCGAGAAGGTGCTGGAAAACTTCATCCAAAAGGGAAAAACAGCGGATGCCGCCTCCGCCGCGCAGGACCTGGTGGATATGGCCGAAAAGATCCAGGGCAGCGTGTGGAAGAAGGAATCCTTCGAGGTGCTGCACATGATCGCAGGTCAGCCGGAGGGCAAATGGGCACACTATGTCCAGCGTATCCTGGATGAAACCGACCCCTATATCCTCAAAACCTTCCTCACCAACGCGGTGTATGAGGGTGGCTTCCGCGGCTACCAGCAGGCCCAGAAGAACGCCGAAAAGTACGGCTGCAATATCCCCTGGCTCATCCTTATGGACCCCACCTCCGCCTGCAATATGCACTGCACCGGCTGCTGGGCGGCAGAGTACGGTCATCAGCAGAGCCTGACCTTTGAGGAGATGGATCGAGTCCTCACCGAGGCCAAGGAGCTGGGTACCCATGCCTGCCTCTTTACCGGCGGCGAGCCGCTCATCCGCAAAAAGGATATCATTCGCCTGTGCGAAAAGCACCGGGATATGGCCTTCCACGCCTTCACTAATGGCACCCTCATCGATGATGATTTCTGCAGGGAGCTGCTGCGGGTCGGCAATTTCTTTGTGTCCGTCTCCATCGAGGGCTTCGAGGAAGCCAATGACGGCCGCCGCGGCGAAGGCCATTTCCAAAAGGCACTGGCCGCCATGGAGCTGATGCACCGCTACAAGATCCCCTTTGGCGTTTCCATTTGCTACACTGCCAAGAATTATAAGACCGTCACCAGCGATGAATTCCTCGATCTGCTCATCAGCAAGGGCTGCGTCTTCGCCTGGTACTTCCACTACATGCCGGTCGGCATGGGCGCCTCCACCGACCTGCTGCTGACCCCCGAGCAGCGCACCTACATGAAAAACCGTGTGCGGGAGATCCGCGGTGTGACCGGCGGCAAGGAGCTCTACTGCATCGATTTCCAGAATGACGGTGAATTTGCCGGCGGCTGTGTGGCCGGCGGGCGCATTTACTGCCACATCAATGCGGCCGGTGATGTGGAGCCCTGCGTCTTTATCCATTATTCCGGCGCCAATATCCGGGAAAAGAGCTTTCTGGAGTGCCTGCAGCAGCCGCTATTCCTGGAATACCGCAAGGGTCAGCCCTTCAATGGCAACCACCTGCGGCCCTGCCCCATGCTGGAAAATCCCGATCTCCTGCCGGAGATGGTGAAGCGCAGCGGTGCCCGCTCCACCGATCTGGAGGCGCCGGAAAGTGCCGAGCACCTGTGCGAAAAGTGCAAGGCCTACGCCGCCTGCTGGCAGCCCACCGCCGAACAGCTGTGGGACGAAGAGCACCGGCAGTAACCAACAAAGAAGAACCGTAAAAGTTTTCGGTCAAGCCTTTTTCAAAAGGCTTGCAGTTTCCAAAGACAGTGTCTTTGGCCGCTTACCGCGCGTCGGGCACAACCTCCACTTGAATCGGGCAGACCCTCCGCTACACTACGGGCAGCCCTCTTCCGCTTCGGTGTGCCCTCCTTTCCCCACAAGGTCTTACGACCTTGTGGGGACCCCAGAAATCCCATTTTTCCGTAGGGCACTCGCAAGGTAGCTGCTTAGACTTGTACCTTCGGAAGGAAGGATAGTGTGAAAGGAAACCATTAGGGTTCCCTTTCACGCTTAATAGGTGCTGATTTTGCACATAGGGCAAAATCAGCGGCGGCAGGGCATAGCCCTGCCGCGTTCTATAAAGAGAGGGTTCGCCCTTACTTGTTGTCTTGTCCAGACTATCCTTTCGCCGAGCGGACGAAAATATTCCATTATCCCCCTAGTTTCCGTCAGATACGCCCCTCACCGTCCAAAGGGCGCGGCCTGCCGCAGTGCCGCCACAAACTGCGCCAGCGCGGGGTTTTGGGCGTCCCGCCGCCACGCCGCTATCACTTCCTCCTGCTCGCCCTGTCCGGTCAGCGGGATAAAAACCAGGTTTTCCGCCGGAGCATGCTTTCGCGCCGAGTAATCCGGCAGAATGGATACCCCCTTCTTCCGCCGCCACCATCATCAGGATGCTCTCACTATCGGAGGAGCAGAACAGGATATTAGGCCGGTAGCCTGCCTCCTTATACAGGTTCATAAAAAACGCGTCGCCGTAGGAATCCAGCGTTTCCGCCGGGGACATGTAAATGATCGGCTCCCCCCGCAGCTCCCGGCGGGTCAGCCGCACCCGCTGCGCCAGCGGATGCCCGGCATACAGCGCCGCCACCAGCCCCACCTCCTCGGCCAGCAGCCAGCCCACCCGTTCATCCTGCTTCAGGTTGGTGCTGTCCCAGGTCAGGATCAGATCAAACTGATTCCCCAAAAGTCCCGCTGCCAGCTGGTCGGTGGTGCAGCGGTAAAAGGTGATCAGCAAATTGGCGTGCCGCTGGTGGAATTCCCGCAGGAAATCGGTAAATCCGCTTTGCTCATAGCCCTTTAGGTACCCAATGCGCAGGCTGCCGGAAAGCCCGGTGGAAGCTCCGTGCGCCCGGTCAATGGCCTGATCCATCCGCTCCAGGATCGCCTTCGCTTCGGTCAGAAACGCCTTGCCCGCCGGCGTTAGGGAAACCGGCCGGGTACTCCGGTCAAACAAGGGACACCCCAGCATCTCCTCCAGCAGCCGTATCTGCTGCGTCACCGCTGTCTGGGAGATAAAAAACTGGTCGGCTGCCTTGGTAAAGCTCCGGCTCTCCGCCGCCGCCACAAAGTATCTCAGTTGGTTTCGGTTCATCGGTTTCCTCCCTTTCTCCTTTCCGGTCCCTGCAATCCGCTACATCATAACTTTTTCTTATATTATAATGCCAAACTGCTCCTTGTCAATGCTCCTCTCCCGTCCTATAATAAGAATACTTTTTATAAAGTCGAAATGAGGAGTATTGTATGCAAAGAGAAAATTTCCGTTCCCGCTTAGGGTTCCTGTTGGTCAGTGCCGGCTGCGCCATCGGCATCGGCAATGTCTGGCGCTTCCCCTATATCACCGGCCAGTACGGCGGCGGATACTTTGTGCTGTTTTATCTCATCTGCCTGGTCATCATGGGCATCCCGGTTATGACCATGGAGCTGGCCGTGGGCCGCGCCAGCCGCAAAAGCGCCGTACAGGCCTACCAGACCCTCGAAAAGCCGGGCCAGAGGTGGCACATCCACGGCTGGTTCTGCATGCTGGGCTGCTGCCTGCTTATGATGTACTACACCACCGTCACCGGTTGGATGGTGGATTACTTTTATAAATTCCTCCGGGGCGATTTTGTCGCCGGCATGGGCACCGAGGAGATCGGCGGCGTCTACAGCCAGATGCTCTCCTCCCCCGGAGAAATGACCATCTTTATGGTCATCGTGGTCGTTCTGGGCTTTTTGGTTTGCAGCTTTGGCGTGCAGAAAGGCCTCGAGCGCATCACCAAGGTCATGATGATCGCCCTGCTGGCCCTCATTGTTGTGCTGGCGGTGCACAGCCTGCTGCTGCCCGGCGCCGCCGAGGGCATGAAATTCTACCTGCTCCCCTCCGCCGAAAGCATCCGTACCAACGGCCTGGGGAATATCATCACCGCCGCCATGAATCAGGCCTTCTTTACCCTCAGTCTCGGCATCGCCGCCATGGAGATCTTTGGAAGCTATATGAGCCGGGAGCACACCCTCGCCGGCGAGGCCACCCGCATCTGCGTCCTGGATACCTTTGTAGCCATTATGGCCGGCGTCATCATCTTCCCGGCCTGCTTCTCCTACGGCGTCCAGCCCGATGCCGGCCCCTCCCTCATCTTCCAGACGCTCCCCAGCGTTTTCGTCAATATGCAGGGCGGCCGCCTGTGGGGTACGCTGTTCTTCCTGTTCATGACCTTCGCCAGCTTTTCCACCGTACTGGCGGTGTTTGAGAATCTCCTGGCCTTCGCGGTGGATACCTTCGGCATCAGCCGCAAAAAGGCCTCCCTTATTGGCTGCATTGCCATGCTGGTGCTCAGCATGCCCTGCATCCTCGGCTTCAATGTCTGGGGTGATCTGCAGCTCATCGGTGCCCGCGGCGTGCAGGATAGCGAGGACTTCCTCGTCAGCAACCTGCTGCTGCCCATCGGCTCGGCCATCTATCTGCTGTTCTGCGTCAGCCGCTGGGGCTGGGGCTTCGAAAATTACCTCGCGGAAGCCAATACCGGAAAAGGCCCCAAGCTCCCCCGCTGGCTGCGTCCCTATTTCCGCTATGTTCTCCCCCTGCTCATCATCGTCATTCTGGTGCAGGGCCTTCTGTAATCAGTCAAAAATCAAGAGCCGTCCCACGGGGCGGCTCTTTTCGTATCTGGTATTCCGCTATCTTAAGGCTCCTCTTACATCGGGAAGCGGCCAGCCGTATAAATGACGGCATGGCTGCCGGAACAAGCAAAACCGAGATAATCGCCCCATCTGCCGGTAGGAGAATAGACCAAGCCTAACATACCCATCCAAAAGGAAAAGCCCCTCTCGGAGCTTCCTTTTCATAGGACGATCGCTTATGTCATTATCGGCGCTTCTCCCTTCGCGAAGACCATCACACTCACGGTGTAGCACCCGTCGCCCGGCTGTGTCTCCATCTCGCCGCCGTATTTCTTCACCACCCGGTTGATGATCCCCCGGCCGTTGCCGCGGGTCATCTTGCCCTGGTTCACGGCGGTGCCCTCGGCGCCCTTACCGCAGCTGTTGCGGCACAGGATGGAAAGCGCCCCATCCGCCGTCTGCATGGTTAGTCCTACCTGCTTCGGCTCAGCTGCCCCGGCCGCCGCTATGGCGTTATCCAGCAGATTGCTCACCAGCGCCACCAGGTCATAGTCATCAAAGCCCGCCGTCCCCGCCGCCAGCTTTATGTCAAAGTTCGCCTCAATACCCGCCTTTTCACAGTCGGCGGCCTTATTCACCAGCAGCGCGTTCAGTATGGCGTTGCGGCAGTAGTGCAGGTTGATAAGCTTCGGCGCGGCCACCTCCTCGGCATACTGCTTCAGGTCGGTGCCCTCCGGGGCCCCGGCGGTCAGGCTGCGTATCACCGCCAAATGGTTATTGATGTCATGCTGCATCTCCCGTATCTGCTTCTGCTGCTCCTCCAGCAGGGTATAGTAGCTCTGCTGCATCCGGGTGGCCTCCAGCTGGGCCCGCAGCGCGGCGTTCTCGTTCATCCGGCGGATCATTACAAACAGCGCCAGGTCGCCCAGCATCCCCGCCACCAGCGCCGCCACCCCATAGGGGTTAAAAATGGCCGTCTTGGTCTCATTGGCGTACAGCACCAGGGTAATAAAAAACAGAATAAACTGCGAAGCGGGGATCAGGATATACGCCATGATGTCCAAGCGGGCATTGCGGCTCTGCACATACCGTATCAGCCGGATGATCCCCCAGCAGAATCCCCAGACGATCAGCTCAGTCGCCGCAATAGAGGAATTGAAATACCACACGCCCCGCACATTATCCAAAAGGTAATAGTACATATAGTCGGGGATCAGCCATATAGACAGAGCCTCCGAAACTGCCATTCCCAGTATTTCAATGATTTTTTCCAAAAAGAACAGCAGAAGCAGCATGGCAACGCTGCCATCGAATACGGTAAACAGATAGATGAGCTGAATTACAAAATACAATGCCACCAACGGGTAGAAAATGTGAAATGCATTGCAGCCGGGGATCTCCCGCACATAGCTGATGATGACCAGCCCGACATACATCAGCAGCGTCGCGCGGGTCAGGTTTTTCCGGCTTTGGTATTTCGGCTTGTAGGGGATAAACGCGTGGATAAACCACACAAATATAAATGTGATCAGATTATTGATGATGCCATACACCATGTTTCCAAAGAAATGCGATGTAAAAAACTGAATGATCGCTGTCATGCTTCTCTCTCCTCAATTCCGTTCTCTCTCACAGCTCGATATGGTGGTATTTACGGAACTGCTCCCGCACGGCAGGGTAGTAGCCGTGGCTGATGGGCACCACCGTCCCGTCCCGCATCAGGAAGCTCTCCCGCCGAAACACCGCCGCATGGTCCAGGCTCACCGCAAAGCTGTTGTGGCACCGCAGAAAGGCCGGGTCCCCCAGCCGTTCCAGCAGCTCCTCCAGCCTCAGGGCGGTGGTCACGCATTGCCCGTCCGCCAGGTACAGCTTGGTCACCCGCAGCCGCCGCTCCAGGTGGGAGATCTCCCGTTTTTCCAGTACCAGCTGGCCGCCCTTCTGCGGCAGCACCAGTTGGCCGTTTTCGGCCTCGGCCAGTGCGGTCATCGCCTTTTGCAGCGCCAGCGGCAGGTGTTTCTCCATCGTCGGCCGGTACACATAGTAGGTGTGCCGGGTGGCATAGGCGTCGGGGGCATAGTCCAGGTATCCCGTCAGGTAGATGATCTGGCAGGTGGGCAGCAGCCGGTTCAGCGCTTCTCCCACCGCTATGCCGTTCATCTCTCCCAGCTCAATATCCAGCACCGCCAGCTGGTAGCGGCAGTTCTCCTCCCGCACCGCGCGCAGCAGTGCTTCCCCGCTTTCAAATGGCGCAATCAGCGCCTCCTCAGCAAAATATTCCCGCAGCCGGGCGGCGGTCGCTTCCCGCAGCTCTCTCTCATCATCGCATATCGCTATTTTTATCATCCCGTCGCCTCCACTCTTTTGTCAAATTATATCACACCTGTGCGAATTTTGGAAGAAAATATGACAGTATCTTACCTATTTATGCACGCTGTCCCAAAGGGTCTTTCCCCTGTACCCCTTCTGTGCTACAATACCATTGATAAGGGGTAAGGGAGCGGAGAAGAACGACTGGGCAGATGTCACCGCTCCGTTCCCATGCCGGCACCGCTTTCGGGCAGCGGGGCCGCCGCAGCCAAATTTAGAGAAAACATAGAAGATCGAAATCGGCAGAGCCTCATTTTTGGGGTTCTGCCGCTTTCGTTTTTTGCGTTTTGGCCAAACTTTTCTCCCGCCGCTTGGTCATTTCGGCGAAGAAAAGAACAGCCCTATTTCGTCCTCAAAAAAAATTCCCGCCGTCTTCGATGCCCTTTTGCCATTTTTATGTTGCAAAAACGCAACAACCCACCCCGATTTTTTCTTTTTATAGGGGGACCCCGCACAAATTGTCGGAAAAAATTTTGGAATTCTGCTAAAATCCGTGTGTTGCGCAAATGCATCACTGTTGCGATTACGCAACACAAATTATTTGCAAAAATGCAACAAAACAGTATAATAAAGCCAGCAAGCCCACTTATTTCTACAAAAGGGGAGGAACTCTCATGAACTGGCTCGATACCATCACCTACATCCTGTACGGCTGCGGCGTCCTTATCATCCTGCTGTTCGCCGTCAATCTCATCCTCGCCAAAAAGCGCGGGGAGGACTCCAAATGGGTGCGCCGGGCGCTGTATGTGGTGGCCTTCATCGCCGCCGTCCTCGGCGCTATCCGGGCCAAGGCCGTCTATTCCGAAACGGTTTTCTTCGCCGATCTGCTCGTGATCTTCTGCCTCATCGTTGCCTTCGTCCGCTCAGAAAAACCCCAGCAGCCCCCGGAGGACGACGACCAGCAGTAATTTTCACCCGCTCCAACCAAAAGCCTCCCCTTTGTAAGGGGTAATGAAGCGGCGGCGAGCCGTACCGGCTTTGCACCCTGCAAAATCAACGCCCCGCCGCCAGGCGACCACTAACTTGGCCTAAAAATTCTTTTGCCCACTTTTCATCACAGAAAAGTAGCCCCCGCCGAAGGCGGCCACCACCCCCCGCGGCGAGCGGCGCTTCCCAAGCCCTCCGCAAGGCTTTTATCTCCCCCGGACTGACGGATAAAAAATCGACCCGTCAGCTCCGCCGCCGGCAGAACCTTCGGGTCGTTTGTTTTACAGGCTCACAGCTGGCCCTTTTCCTCCTGCTCCTGGCTTTTCAGGTACCGTGCCTTTACAGCGCGGGAAAGAAGCGAGGCCAGCGCGCCGATGGTCCCCAGCAGCCCCAGCCACCCCAGGAACATGGCCGCCGTGATCTCACCGGCCGGGTCGCCGCCGCGGCTCAGCAGCTCCATCCCGCCAAAGAGGACAAGGCACCCCGCCAGCACCAGCAGGAGCTTCCCCGGCTTGGTCGTGGCCTTGGCGGTGGAAAAGCCCACATCCAGCGTCACCAGCAGCAGAACGATGCACAGGATCGTCCCTTGAGAAAGCAGCGTGCGGATCAGGAACATATCATTTTTCCTCCGCCTTTTCGTGGGATTCTTCGGCCGCCGCGGGTGCGCTCTCCTGCTTCAGCTTTCGCGTCAGTGCCTCCAGCTCCTCCGGGCTCATGGAGCTGCGCAGCTGCTCCACCCGCCGCTCCAGGTCCTTCTGGGCCTCGGCAGCCGCGGTTTTGGCCTGCTCTATGTTCTGCTTTTGGTACGCGCGCGCTAAACCATCCGCGTACGCGCGTCCCGTGGGCGCGGGCGCGACCGGGATCAAAGCCGTCAAACCGCAAAGCACCAGCACCAGCTTCAGGCAGGTGATGGCCGCCCCGTAGCTGGGATATTCGGTGTGCAGGGTGGAAAGGTACAGCGCCTTATAGTCGGCAAAGAAAATGACGGTAAGGACGCACCACACCAGGAAAAACCCGAACCCCAGGATGAGCTTTTTGTTGGTATTCAGCCCCCGGCGGTTGCAGAACAGAATGCCGCCGATGACCAGCAGCGCCAGCATCACCAGCTCCAGCAGCAGGAAGACGGGCCAGGTGGCAGGCCCCTGGGCCAGGTATCCCCGGCTCAGGATGAGATCTCCGATGACCACCGCCGCAAACAGCAGGATGGCCGCAATAAACCGGGCGCGGGGAGCAGTACTTTTTTCCATCGTTGTCACCTCTTTCGCAGAATAAACGGCCCAAAAACGGCCGAAATTGTAAATTTTTTGTTAAAAATTGTGAAATATTAACCTCTCAGATGCAAAAAGGGGTCGATTTTGCCGTATTAGTGGGGGGAGTTTTTCGACCTTGGTTTCATCCACTGTGATTTCAGCCACAGTGTAGCATATGTTTTTTCCCTTGGCAAGTTTTTTCATCAAATCCGGCAATTCGCCGGCAGGGCGCGGGCCCTCCGGCAGCAAATAGAAACTGGGCGGCGGCATCCTGTCCCGCCCGCCAAAAAAGGAGGACCCACCATGGATTGGGCTATCAAAATCGGCTATGCGGTGATGGTTTTCGCCATCATCATGTGCTTCATCTTCAGCAAGCGCGGCGAAAAGGAAATGCGTCATATGGTTGACCGCTTCGCCCAGGCGTTCTGCAAGCTTTCCAACTATGTGCTGCCGGGCGGCAAAGCGCCCGCGGCCTCGCTTTCCACCCGCAAAAAGGACGGGGTGATGCAGGCCCTGCCTGCCGCCGAGCAGCCGGAGGAGCTGCAAAAGCTGATGAAGCGGGGAACCGCCCGCCACCTGGCGGAGCTGTACGGCCAAATGGAGGAGGCCAGCGCCGAGCTGGTGTACCGCTGCCGCAAGCATCGCCGCAACCGGGAGCTTTTCGCCGATCCCATCCGGCAGATCTGCTACCTGACGAGTGTGTTCCTGGAGGGCTGCGCCGACCCCAAGACCATCAGCGACCAGAACCGGATCAATGCCTTCGAGAGCTTCTACACCGACCAGCTCAAGCACCGGGCCACCCTGCTCAAGAGAATCGCCGGTGAAAACGCCGAGTCGTTCCTGGAGCTGAACATGGACTACGACCTGGCTACCGTGGAGAAGATGGAGCTGGAGGCCAAGAAAAACCGCCGCAAGAATGAACGGGAGGCCGCCGCCCGCAGAAAACAGGAAAAGGCCGCCCAGCGCGAGATCAACCGCAACAAATAACGCCCGCAAAATTCCTCGCCCGGTAAAGCGGCCCCAAAGGGGAAACCGCAAGACCCATTGGGGTGCGGGGCCGGCTCCGGGGGAGCAATGGCCCGGCGGAAATGGGGAATTTGCGGCGGGCGCGCCGCAGCGGGGAAGGCTGCCCGTCAGGGTCAGCACGACAAAAGCGGAGGGCGCGCCCGCCTTCCTGCCCGGCCTGCGGAGGCGTGGGTACCGGGCGGGGGAAATACAGCAGATACCAGAAAAAACAGCGAATACAGGAGGTTCCGCTAGATGACGGAAAAACAGATAGGAGGGAACGGCATGGCCAAACGGCAGCCAACAGTACTGCGCGTACCGGAAAACGGGGCAGGGGCCCCCTTTTTTGGGCGGCAGGGCAATTGGTTCGAGGTTATTTTTGAATCTTCCTACGATGGCTTTTACATCACCGATGGCAACGCCATCACCCTGACCCTGAATAAAAGCTACGAGACCATCAGCGGCCTGCGCAAGGAGGAGATGGTGGGCCGCAGCATGGCGGAGCTGGTGGCCAGCCGGGTCATTTCGGCTTCCGGCACATTGCTGGCGCTGGAACGCCGGGAATCGGTGACGATGGAGCAGCAGTTCAAAACCGGCAAGCGGGCCATCATCACCAGCACCCAGGTTTTCGATTCCGAAAGCAACATCGTCATGGTGGTTACCAATGTCCGGGATGTTACCAAGCTGTACTCCCTGAAGGAGCAGCTGGAGCAGAGCGAGGAGCGCAACCGGCTCTATTCCGCCGAGCTGGAGGCTGCCCGCAGCCGCCAGGACCGCAATCCATCCAGCCTTATTTTCCACGATAAGAACATGCAGAATGTCATTAGCCTGCTGAACCGCGCCGCCCAGATGGAGGTGCCGGTGCTGCTGCAGGGCGAGGTGGGCGTGGGCAAGGGCGCCCTTTCGGAGTACATCTACAGCAAAAGCAAGCGACGCAAGGAACGCTTTATCACCATACCCTGTGCCCCCCTGCCGGATGACACCATGGTGGCCGAGCTGTTCGGGCTGGGACCGGGGGTCTCACCGGAATACCCACAGGGCAAGACCGGCCTGCTGGAGCAGGCCAACCGCGGGGTGGTCTTTCTGGATGAGGTGGAGCAACTGAACCACGAAAGCCAGACCCGGCTGCTTTCGGCCATCAAGCGGCGGCAGGTAAAGCCGCTGGGCTACGGCGCCGATAAGCCCTGTGACCTGAGAATTATCGCTTCCACCAGCGCTGACCTGCTGGCCCTGGTGCGGGAAAAGAAGTTCCGGGAGGACCTGTACTATGCCCTGAGCGTGCTGCCCATCAATGTACCGCCGCTGCGGGAGCGCCGGGAGGATATCCCCTATATCGTGACGGCCTATGCCGCCGAAATGAACAAGAAATATCACCAGAAAAAGCGCTTCGCCCCGGAGACCATCATCTGCATGCAGAGCTACAACTGGCCCGGCAATATACGGGAGCTGCACAATGTGGTGGAGCGCATGATGATCATTTCCAAGAACAATGTCATCCAGCCGGAGGAGCTGCCCATCACCGATAACATCACCATCAGCCAGAAGGATAGCGAGGAGTACTTTGAGCAGGTGAACCTGCACAGGCTGGTGGAGCAGCTGGAGATCAGCTACATCCGGCGGGCGTACAGCCGCTACGGCAATGTAAGGGACGCCGCCCGCAGCCTGGGCATGGATGCTTCCACCTTTGTGCGCAAGCGCAAAAAGATAGAGCAGGGGAGGGAATAGTTGCAAAAACGCAATGATGCGCAAAAATGCAACACCCCTTGATTTGTTCAAAAATTTTTAACGAATAGCCAGAAAAGCAAGGAATCAAGCGGAAAAACGGAACAAAATTTTTTGAAAATCGGGAGTGTCTGTTGCAGATGCGCAACACGAACTCCCGATTTTTCCGCAAAAAATGCAAAAAATGTAGCAAAAACACCCAAAACCGCAAATATGCCAAAAATAAAAGTGAACAAAGGAATTCTCCTCAAAAATACACCCCTGCCAAACTTGCTCCGGGGCGGTTTACAAGCCGAAATTGGCTGGATATAATCGAAAATGAAAGCGGGTGGCCGCTGTGCCGCGCCCCTGGAGAAAGGCCCGCTTTACTGTGAAACAGCCGGATGGCAGCCGCCTGATTGGGACAGGGGAGCAGCCCGCCGGCAGAGGAGTTACCACAAAAAACTGTGACGAGGAGGAATCTTCACATGACCGAAATGACCGAAACCAAAAAAGTGGAGGTACCGGAAGGCTTTATGACCGGTAAGTTCCCGCTGAAAAAGCGCGCTTACGGTGAAGAGCAGCCCGGTATCAAAGTAGGCCCCTTCAAGATCCGTCTCCCCCTGATCCACCACGAGTGGTCCTGGACCGAGATGGCCGCCGCCATGTTCCTGGGCGTTGCCTGTCTGGGCGCTGGTGTTACCACCACCATGACCACCTTTGGTCTGGATGACCCCGCGAATATCGCTGCCCTTGGCTTTGATGAGAACGGCGTATTCCTGATGGCCCTGACCTTCGGTGTTCTGAACGCGATCTGCTACTACCTGCCCTCTCTGCTGGGCGACCCCGTAGTTCCCGGCTGGATCACCCCCGCGCTGCCTTTGACCCTGAAATTCCTGCAGCAGTGGGACCTGCCCAACTACGCCACCGGACAAGTAGACCGTATTTACGCGATGATAGCCCTGCAGATGCTGGTTGCTCTCAGCTTCCTCATCATGGGTGCTACGGGTATTGGCCGTAAGCTGGTAGATGCCGTACCCATGGGCATCAAGGCCGGTATTGTATTGGGCGCCGGCGTAACGGCCGCGGTAAATGTATTCTCCGCCCGTATGCCCAAGGCCCCCTGGACCGTTGCCATCGCTGTACTGATGTCCTACTTCTTCCTGTTTAACCCCACCTTTGCCCGCAAGGCGACCAAGAGCCGCTTCTGGAATGTAGTGCGTAACCAGGGCGTAGTACCTGCCCAGCTGTTCGCCATCATTCTGGCTCCCGTGCTGCTGCACGAGATCCCGCTGCCTCAGATCCAGTGGGGCTTTACCCCCCTGAGCTTCGGCTATGTTCTGGAGCACTTCACCATCTTCGGCCTGGGCTTCCCGGCCTGGAGCTTCTTCCTGGCGGCGATCCCCTCCGCGCTGGCGACCTACATCATCGCCTTCTCCGACTTTGTACTGGCGAAGGAAGTTGTTGCCGAGGCTACCGCTTACCGTCCTGATGAGAAGGTTATCTTCGATGCCAGCCGTTCCAATCTGGTCAGCTTCCTGCGTAACGCCATCATGTCCCTCTTTGCTCCTTGGGTCCCCATGTGCGGCCCGCTGTGGGCTTCCGGCCTTTTGACCATCACCGAGCGCTATAAGAGAGGCTACAAGACCATGCACACCTACTGGGACGGCGTATGTACCTTCCGTGCAGCTACCGTAATCTCCGTTCTCATCCTGCCGCTGGTCACCCTCATTAAGCCCGCGTTTGCCATCTTCTTCGGCATCACCATGGGCGTTCAGGCCTTCGCCTGCGGCAACATCGGTATCCGTATGTGCACCACCGCCAATGACCGCGGCGTTGCCTGCGTTATCGCCGGTGCTCTGACCTACTTCACCCCCGGCTGGGCTCTGCTGGTCGGTATCATCGTCTGGGCTGTTGTTGACGGCTCCGAGGCTGTGATCAACCTGAAGAACCGCAAGAAGACCGCCGGCGGCCCCTCTCCGGAGGAGCTGGTCTTTAAGCCTGAGGACAAAAAAGGCTGCTGCTGATCATTAAAGAAATTACCCCGCAAGGGAAAATGCCCCACCCGCGGGAGTTGAGATAGCCCACTGCGGCGCGCACTCATCTCCCGGCGGGCAAGGGAAAGATGGAACTGATGATCCCAAGGTCAGTTCCATCTTTTCCGCGAAAGCGCGCCGCCCCAAAGAGAAAAGAAAAGGGAGGTAAACCGCCATGAAAATGCTTTCTATTAAACCGACCATCTATAAGTTTAAGACCGCTGAAGAATTCGCTGCGGAATTCAAAATCGGCGTTGGTGACCTGGTGATCACCAACGAATACATCTACCAGCCCTTCTTTGGCAAGCTGAACCTCGGCTGCGATGTGCTGTATCAGGAGAAATACGGCGCTGGCGAGCCCTCCGATGACATGGCAGAGGCCATGTATAAGGACATTAAAGGCGACCATAAGCGTGTTATCGCCATCGGCGGCGGTACCGTCATTGATATTTCCAAGCTTTTTGCACTGAAAACTGTTTCCCCCATCCTGGATCTCTACGATGGCAAGACCGAGATCGTGAAGGATAAAGAGCTGGTACTGGTGCCCACCACCTGCGGCACTGGCAGCGAAGTGACCAATATTGCCATCCTGGCGCTGAACAGCCGCGGCACCAAGAAGGGCCTGGCGGTGGATGAGATGTATGCCGACAGCGCCGTGCTGGTACCCGAACTGCTGAACGGCCTGCCCTTCCGCTTCTTCGCTACCAGCTCCATCGATGCCCTGATCCATGCCGTGGAATCCAGCCTTTCCCCCAAGGGCAACGAGATGACCCGGATGTTTGGCTACAAGGCCATTGATATGATCCTGCACGGCTACAAGAAGATCGCTGCGGACGGCCCCGAGGCCCGGATGCCGCTGCTGGAGGACTTCCTGATGGCCTCTCTGTACGCGGGCATCGCCTTTGGCAATGCGGGCTGCGCCGCCGTTCATGCCATGAGCTATCCCCTGGGTGCTACCTTCCATGTGGCGCACGGCGAGAGCAACTATGCCATGTTCACCGGCGTAATGAAGAACTATATGGAGATCCGCCAGGATGGCGAGATCGAGAGGCTCAATCAGTTCATCGCCGATATCCTGGGCTGCAAGGTAGAGGATGTTTATGAGGAGCTGGAGAAGCTGCTGAATAACCTCATCCAGAAGAAGGCCCTGCACGAGTACGGCATGAGCCGTGAGCAGATCGAGGAATTTGCGGACAGCGTAATAGCGAACCAGGGCCGCCTGATGGCCAATAACTTTGTGGAACTGGATCGTGACCGTTTGATCAAGATCTATACCGAGCTGTACTAATTGCACGTAAACAGAGCCGACTAACGATGAATCCAAAGAAAGAAAGGAAGTAACGAAAATGGCACTGATGACAGGCGAACAGTATATCGAAAGCATTAAGAAGATCAAAATGGAGATCTATATGTTCGGTGAGAGATACAATAACCCCACCGAGAGCCCCATTCTGCGTCCTTCTCTCAACTCCGTCCGTATGACCTACGACCTGGCCCAGATGCCCGAGTATGAGGACCTAATGACCGTGGTTTCCCCCTACACCGGCACCCGCGTCAACCGCTTCACCCACATCCACCAGAGCACCGAGGACCTCATCAAGAAGGTAAAGATGCAGCGCCTGTGCGGCCAGAAGACCGCCGCCTGCTTCCAGCGCTGCGTGGGTATGGATGCTTTCAACGCCCTGTTCTCCACCACCTATGAGTGCGACAAGGCCCACGGCACCAACTATCACGAGAACTTTGTGAAGTTTATGAAGTATGCCGCCGAGGCCGACCTGACCGTTGACGGCGCCATGACCGACCCCAAGGGAGACCGTTCCCTGGCACCTCACGCCCAGGCCGATCCTGATATGTTCCTGCGTATTGTGGAGCGCCGCCCCGACGGTATCGTAGTCCGCGGCGCCAAGGCCCACCAGACCGGTATCTGCAACTCCCACGAGGTCATCGTAATGCCCACCCAGTCCATGGGTCCCGATGATAAGGACTATGCGGTTTCCTTTGCCGTACCGCTGGATACCCCCGGTCTGTTCATGATCATCGGCCGCCAGAGCTGCGACACCCGTAAGCTGGAAGGCACCACCCTGGATGTCGGCAACTCCGAGTTCGGCGGCGTGGAAGCCTTGACCATCTTTGACGATGTATTTGTTCCCAATGACCGTATCTTCCTGTGCGGCGAGCATGAATTTGCCGGGATGCTGGTGGAGCGCTTTGCCGGTTACCACCGCCAGAGCTACGGCGGCTGCAAGGTCGGCGTAGGCGATGTTCTGATCGGTGCTGCTGCTGTTGCCGCTGACTACAACGGCGCTGCCAAGGCCAGCCACATCAAGGATAAGCTCATCGAGATGACCCACCTGAATGAGACCCTGTACTGCTGCGGTATCGCCTGCTCCGCCGAGGGCCACAAGACCGAGAGCGGCAACTACATCATTGACCTGCTGCTGGCCAATGTCTGCAAGCAGAATGTGACCCGCTTCCCCTATGAGATCGTCCGCCTGGCCGAGGATATCGCCGGCGGTCTGATGGTCACCGCTCCCTCCGAGAAGGACCTGCGCGATGAGAAGATCGGGCCGTACATCGATAAGTACCTGCGCGGCGTGGCTACCGTCACCACCGAAAACCGCATGAAGATCCTGCGTCTCATCGAAAACCTGGCCCTGGGCACCGCAGCCGTTGGCTACCGCACCGAATCCATGCACGGCGCCGGTTCTCCCCAGGCTCAGCGCATCATGATAAGCCGCCAGGGCAACCTGAACGCCAAGAAGGAGCTGGCCAAGGCCATCGCCCATATTGAAGAATAACCTCCTCATAGAATAACCCCTTTATCTCCCCGCGGGGCAGGGCACAGGGCGCTGTGCCCCGGCTCTGCCCCGCCCCCTTTGTGGGGGAAAACCAAAGACCCAAGGAGAGATGCAAACCATGCTGGAACGGATCGAACAGGTTCTGGATGAAAAAGTACGCCCCGCCCTGCGCACCCACGATGGCGACATAAAGGTGGTGCGGGTGGAGGACGGCGTTTTGTACTTCCGTATGCTGGGGCAATGCAGCAACTGTCCCTCCGCGGTGGTAACGGCCGAAGAACTGGTGGCGCCGCCTATTCTGGAGGCGATACCGGAGCTGCGGCAGGTGGTGCTGGATACCACCGTAAGCGATGAGCTGTGGCAGGACGCCATGGAGCTGCTGCGGCGGCGTCACGCCGGTGAAGCGTGAGAATAGGCATAAAGTACTGTGGGGGCTGCAACCCACGCTATGACCGGGTGGCCGCGGTAAAGGAGCTGCAACAGCGGTACCCCGAATGGAAGATAGAGCCCGCCGGAGAGGGCGGGCAGGAGTACATCCTGGTGGTGTGCGGCTGTACCGCCGTGTGCGCGGGCCATGCCCACCTGAAGGCCGCCAAACACAAATTTGTCATTAACAGCAGGGAGCAGCTTGCGGCTGCCTGCGAAGCGATAATAAAAGAAAACGAGGTGTAACAATGGAGGACTGGAAAACTCTGTATCAACAGAAGCTGACCACAGCCGAGGAGGCAGTAAAGCATATTAAATCCGGCGACCGGGTAGTAGTGACCCACGCCACCGGCGAACCCATCCTGCTGACCGACGCGATGGTAGCCAATGCCGAGCAGTACGAGAATGTGGAAGTGGTGCACATGGTGGCCATGGGCAAGGCCGAATACTGCCTGCCCGAAAATTCCAAGCACTTCCGCCACAACAGCCTGTTCCTGGGCGGCAGCACCCGTAAGGCCATAGAGGAGGGCCGGGGCGACTTTACCCCTGTGTTCTTCAGCGAGATTCCGGAGCTGTTCCGCACCACGCTGCACCCCAATGTAGTGCTGCTGCACCTGAGCACCCCCGATGAGCACGGCTACTGCAGCTTTGGCGTTTCCTGCGACTATACCAAGCCCGCCGCCGAGTGCGCCGACCTGCTGATCGCGCAGATCAACCCCAAGATGCCCCGCACCATGGGCGACAGCTTCATCCATGTCAGCAAGCTGGATTACATTGTGGAGCAGGAGACTGACCTCATCGAGCTGGCCCCGCCCCATATCGGCGATGTGGAGCGCGCCATCGGCGAGAATATTGCCTCCCTGGTGAAGGACGGCGACTGCCTGCAGCTGGGCATCGGCGCCATTCCCGACGCGGTGCTCCTGTTCCTGAAGGACAAGAAGGACTTGGGTATCCATTCCGAGATGTTCAGCGACGGCGTGGTAGAGCTGGTAGAGGCCGGCGTCATCACCAACGCGAAGAAAAATATTCATAAAGGCAAGAGCGTGGCGACCTTCCTGATGGGCACCCGCCGCCTGTATGACTATGTGGATAACAACCCCGAGGTGGCCATGATGCCGGTGGACTATGTCAATGATCCCCGTGTCATCTGCCAGAACGATAACCTTGTTTCCATCAATTCCTGCGTGCAGGTGGACCTGATGGGCCAGGTGGTTTCCACCTGCGTGGGTCTGCGGCAGATCAGCGGCGTGGGCGGCCAGGTGGACTTTGTACGCGGCGCCAATATGAGCCGGGGCGGGCGCACCATTATGGCCATGCCCAGCACCGCCGCCAAGGGCACCATCTCCAAGATCGTTCCGCTCATTGATGAGGGCGCGGCCGTGACCACCAGCCGCTACGATGTGAACTATGTGGTGACCGAGTACGGCATTGCCCAGCTGAAGGGCAAGACCCTGCGTGAGCGAGCCAGAGAGCTCATCAAGATCGCGCATCCCGATTTCCGGGAGGGGCTCATCAAGGTATACGAGGAGCGCTTCCACGCGAAGTTCTGATTGATTTTCTCTTCATTTTCATGTTCCCCTTCGCGGAGAGGAGGACAATGCCAGCCCCATTGTCCTCCTTTTCTGCACATAGAGAAGCGGAAAAAATGACCGAAAAGAGAGGAGTACACCTCCATGAATGAAGTGATATTAAGCGGACTGGGCATCCTGCTGGCACTGTGCGGCATGACCGTACTCATCTTCCGGCGGGTCTCGCCCATTATAGTGGGGCCGCTGGCGGCGCTGCTGGTAACAGTGATGAGCGGGCTGCCGGTGCTGGATTCGGTGACCGGGGTATATGTAGCGGGCGTCGGCTCCTTCTTTGTTTCCTACTTTATGATCTTCCTGCTGGGGAACATCCTGGGCAGCCTGTACCAGATCAGCGGGGCGGCGGCGAAGATCGGCGAAACGGTGGTGCGGTGGTTCGGCGCCAAAAACTGCATGGTGGCGTGCTTGATTTCGGCGGCGCTGCTGAGCTACGGCGGCATCAACAGCTTTGTCATCATCTTCGCCATCTATCCCATCGCGCTCAAGCTCTTTGAGGAGGCGGACCTGCCCACCTACCTGCTGCCGGGTATTGTGTGCGGCGGCATGTGGACCTTTGCGATGACCGGGCCCTTTTCACCGCAGATCTGCAACATCGTTTCGATGCAGAGCCTGGGCACCCCCTCCTACGCCGGGCTGATCCCCGGCTTGGCGGCTTCGGTCGTCATGGCGGTGCTGATTGTGTGGTACATGAACCGCCAGGCAAAGAAGGCAAAGGGACGGGGTGAGCACTTTACCCCACCGGAGGGCGGTGTGCGCCAGCATGAGGGGCCCACTCCCGGCACCGTGGCCAGCTTTATCCCGCTGACGGCTGTTATCGTGCTTTTTAATGTGACGGAGATCGGCATTGTGGCCTGCCTGCTCATCGGCATTGTGCTGTCGCTGGGGCTTTTCTGGCGCAGCATTCCGTGGGGAGAGATGCTCTCCACCATGAACCAGGCGGCGGGCAGCTCCGTGACGGTCATCATCAACACGGCTACCATTGTGGGCTTTGGTGCGGTGGCGAAGATCACCCCTTTCTATGCCTGGGCGGTGGAGCTGCTGGAGGCTTCCACCGCGAACCCCTATGTGGTGGCCGCCGTGGGCAGCAATATTTTCGCCTGCATCCTCGGCTCCTCCTCCGGCGGGCTGACGCTGATGTATACCTCGCTGAAGGAGATCTTCCTGAGCTACGCGGGGCAGGGGTACAGCCTGGAATTTATCCACCGGCTGTGCTCGCTCGGCTCCGGGGGGCTGGATTCCATGCCCTGGAACGGCTCCATTGTTTCGGTGTTCGGCATCTGCCACACCACCCACAAGGCCAGCTATAAGTATAACTTTGTGACCTGCGCGGTGATCCCGGTGCTGTGTACCTTCCTCATCGCGCTGCCCATCTGCATTTGGCTGGGCTGAGAGAAGAAGGAGAAAACCAATGAAAACGATACTGACCATGCCCAGCCCCGAGCTGGCCCTGCTGACGATGACGGGGGAGGGTAAGCCCTTTGTGCTGAACCGCCGCACCATGGCGGAGCTGGAAGCCCTGCTGGATGAGGTGCGCCGCCGCGCCCCCCGGGCCCTGGTACTCACCGGGGAGGGGAGGTTCTTCTGCGCCGGGGCGGATATACGGGAGATGGCGGCCATGGATGGCCGGGAGCTGTATGACTGGGCGCTGCTGGGCAGCCGCCTAAACACCAACCTGGAGGAGCTGCTGATGCCGGTGCTGGCCGCGGTGAACGGCATGGCGCTGGGCGGCGGCTGTGAGCTGGCGCTGGCGTGTGACCTGCGGCTGGCCTCCATGGCGGCGAGCTTTGCGGTGCCGGAGGTGACCCTTGGCACCATATGCGGGGCGGGCGGCACCCAGCGGCTGCCCCGGCTCATCGGTGAAACGCGGGCCAAGGAGATGATCTTTACCGGGCGGGAAATTACCGCCGAAACGGCCCGGGAATGGGGTCTGGTAAATGGGGTCTTTACTGCCGGCAGCCTGCTGGAGGAAACACTGAACCTGGCGGAGGAGATCGCCCGGAACAGCCCCTACGCTGTGACCCGCGCCAAGCGGAGCGTGAACGGCGGACGGGAAATGCTGCTGGAGGAAGTGCTGGAATGGGAACGGAGCCTCTTTGGCGAATGCGGCGAAAGCCGGGACCGCAAAGAGGGCATGACGGCCTTCCTGGAAAAACGGCCCCGGGTATTTACCGGGGAATGAGAGGGGAGAGAGCATGGCAAAGGTGATCTCGGCCGCCGAGGCCGCCGCCCTGATTGGGGACGGCATGACGGTGGCGGTGGATGGCTTTATCGGCTTTTCGCTGGCGGAGGATATCCTGTGTGAGATGGAGGAGCGCTTCCTGCGGGAGGGCCACCCCCGTGACCTGCGGCTGGTGAATGTGGCGGGCTTGGGCGGCGATGGCCGCCGCCGGGGCATCAATCATTTTGCGCACCGGGGGATGCTCTCCCGGCTTTTGTGCAGCAATCTCAGCCTGGCCAATGCCATTTACCCCCACATCAGCGCAGGGGATTTTGCGCTGTTTATGGCTCCGCAGGGGGTCATGTCCCACATGATGCGGGCCATCGCCGGGAAAAAGCCGGGGGTACTGACCTCCGTGGGGCTCAGGACCTTTGTGGACCCGCGGCGGGATGGCTGCCGCATGAACCAAAAGGCCTGGGAAAGCGGCGAGGAAGTGGTGCAGCTGGTGGAGCTGGCCGGGCAGGAGCAGCTCTTTTTCCCGGCGTTCCCGCTGGATGCCTGCATCATCAAGGGCAGCACCGCCGATGCCGATGGGAACATCAGCATGGAAAAGGAGGCCTTCCTGCTGGAGCAGTACGAGATGGCCGCTGCCGCCCACAACAGTGGCGGGCTGGTGCTGGCCCAGGTGGATCAACTGGTTCCTGCCCACACCATGAACGCCAAGGATGTGGTGGTGCCGGGCTGCCTGGTGGATTACATCGTGGTGGGGCGGGAGGAAAACTCCCGGCAGCAGTTTGTCACCGAGGAGCGCTGGGTGGAGGCCTTTACCGGGCGGGTGCGCATCCCGCTGGAGGGGCTGCCGCCGGTGCCGCCGGACATCAAAAAGGTGATGGCCCGCCGGGCCGCCGCGGAAATAAAGGACGGTGACTTTGTTAATTTCGGGATCGGGGTGCCTACCCTCATCACCAATGTACTGGCCGAGGAAAAACGGCTGGAGCGGGTGACGCTCAGCATTGAATCCGGGACGATCGGCGGGGCGCCGCAGGGCGGTCTGCTGACCGGCGCCGCCTACAATGCCGATGCCATGATAAAGCAGCCGGATATCTTTGACCTGTATGATGGCGGCGGCATTGATGTGGCGTGCCTGGGCGGGGCTGAATTTGACCGGGAGGGCAATGTGAATGTCAGCCGCTTTGGGGAGAAGATCCCCGGGCCCGGCGGGTTCATCAATATCTCGCAGGGAGCGAAGAAGGTGTGCTTTATGGGCAGCTTTACCGCCGGGGAAAGCGAGATCCGGCTGGAAGGCGGCCGGCTGCGCATCATAAAGGACGGCAATATCCGCAAGTTCCGGCAGGCGGTGGGGCATATCACCTTTTCCGGGGAGTACTCCAACCAAAAGGGGACCCAGCAGGTGCTGTATATCACCGAGCGCGCGGTGTTCCGCCTGACGCCGGAGGGCCTGCTGCTGTGCGAGATCGCCCCCGGGGTGGACCTGCGGCGGGATATTCTGGAGAAGATGGAATTTACCCCGCTGATTGCCCCCGACCTGCGGGAAATGGACGCGGCGCTTTTTACCGAGTGAGGGAAATTTATGCGTTTTGAAAGCGTGTGGGCGGTGTACTTTAGTGCCTGCGGCAGTACCCGGCGGGCGCTGCGGGCGATGGCCAAAGCGGCCGGGGAAGCGCTGGCCCTGCCGGTGCGGGAGCTGGACTACACCCTGCCCCCGGCGCGGGAACAAAACTATGCCTTTGGCGAAGGAGATCTGATATTCTGGGGGAGCCCGACCTACGCGGGGCGGCTGCCCAATGTGCTGCTGCCCTTTTTGCGGGGGCACTTTACCGGCGGGGGCGCGGCGGCCGTGGCGGTGGTGCTGTACGGCAACTGCGACTATGATGACGCCCTGAAGGAGCTGTGCGAGGTGCTTTCCGGGAACGGCTTTTGCCCGGCGGCTGCGGCGGCAATGGTGGGCGAGCATGCCTTTGCGCCGGCGTTGGCCCATGGCCGGCCGGATGCCGAGGATATTGCCGCGGCGGAGGCCTTTGCCCGGAACGCGGCGCATACGCTGCGGGAACGGGAACGGCCCATTCCGGCAGCGGTGCCCGGCCGGGAGCCGATTGGGCCCTACTACACCCCGCTGGGACTGGATGGGGAACCAGCGCGCTTTTTGAAGGCGAAGCCTGTGACTGACCCTGCAAGCTGCACCCGCTGCGGGCTTTGTGCGGCGGTCTGCCCCATGGGCTCCATCCCACGGGAGGAGCCGACCGAGTGTACCGGCATCTGCATCAAATGTCAGGGCTGCATCCGGGAATGTCCGGCAGGCGCCAAATATTTCGCCGACGCGGCGTTTTGCTCCCACCGTGCCATGCTGGAGCAGACCTACGCAAAACGGCGGGAGAACGAATTCTTCCCGCCCCTGTGATGAATATACCTTCGCTTGGCAAGAGCAGATACGGCTTTTGCGGATATAAATACCGTCCGACTTTGTGCGTCGCGTTGACAGGCGCCAGCCTGCCTGCCGCTCCGCACTTCCTCGGACGCCATTTCTCCCGCGCAAAAACTCCGAAAAGCGTGTGTGTCCTTGTCAAGCAAAGGTAAAATCCCCTGTCCAGACCCACGCGGGTGGACAGGGGATTTTTTTTATTCTTCGGTTTCCTCGGTGGAATCTGACTCCAGCGGTTCGGTGCCTTCCCCCTCCGCCAGGCGGTAGCCCACGCCCACCTCGGTAAAGAGGTACCGGGGTTCTTCGGGATTTTTCTCCAGCTTGCGGCGGAGGTTGGCCATATGGACCCGCAGCAGCTTGTTATCCCGGGGGTTGGCCGCGGGGCCCCACAGCTCCCGCAGCATCTGCTGGTAGGTAAGCACCCGCCCGGCATAGCGGCCCAGCAGCGCCAGGATCTTAAACTCACTGGGGGTCAGGCCGGCGTCCTCGCCGCCCAGGTAGGCCCGGTGCTTATTGTAGTCAATGACAAGATCCCCCACGATGTACTGGCCCTCCCGCAGCTCCTCGCCGCCGCAGGCCTTGCGGGTGTGGCGCAGCGCCGTGCGGATGCGCGCCAGCAGCTCCACGGTGCCAAAGGGCTTGGTGAGGTAATCATCCGCACCAAGATCCAGTGCGCCGGCCTTGTCGTCCTCGGTCATGCGGGCAGAAATGACAATGATGGGAACACTGCTCCATTTGCGGATGCTTTGAATGATGCCAATGCCATCCATATCGGGCAGGCCCAGGTCCAGCAGGACGCAATCGGGACAGTGGGAGGCCGCCAACGCCAGCGCCGAGCGGCCATCCCCCACGGCGACGGTATCATAGCCCGCATTGCTCAAGGTGCTTTGCAGGTAGTGCCGGATGCCGGCGTCATCCTCTACGATCATGATCTTATCACAGTGTTTCATCCTTCGGTTTCCTCCTCATCTTCGGTTCCGGCAGGCAGCCACAGGCATACCCGCGCTCCACCCTCGGGGCGGTTTTCGGCGGTCATGCGGCCGCCGTGTGCTTTTATGATGGCGCTGCATAGCGTGAGCCCCAGTCCCAGTCCCCGGCGGCCATCAGCGCAGGAGCGCGGCTGCGGCAGCAACTTGCGGTCAAAAAGCTGGGGGAGCAGCTCTGGAGGGAAGCCCGCGCCGTCATCCTCCACAGCGATCATCACGGTATCCCCCTGCCCGGCGATCTCCACCCGGATGCGGGTAGCGCCCTCGGCGTGGTTCACCGCGTTTTCCAAAAGGTTCAGAATGACTTGCTCCATCAAGGTGGCATCCATCGGGGCGGTCAGGATCTCCTGCGGGCGGATGACCGTGACCGGCAGGGCATGGCGGCTGCGCCGCAGCTTCATCACGGCGCTGTCCACAATCTCCTCTACCACCTCATCGGTGCGGTGCAGGCTTACCTGTTCCCCGGCCATACGGGTGACCGAGAGCATATTTTCGGTGATGCGGGTCAGCCACCGGGTCTCCTGACGGATCTGCTCCAGCAGGGTACGGCGCTCCGCTTCGCTCAGGTCGGGCTGCTCCAGCAGCAGGCTGTCGGCACCCTCAATGGAGGCGAGCGGTGTGCGCAGATCGTGGGAAAGCGCCCGCAAAAGGTCTGCCCGCAGCTTTTCGCTTTCGATCTCATACCGCAGGCGTTCGGTTTGCTTTACCCGAGTGGTAAGGGTGCTGATGACCACCGAGACCACCAGCATGACCACGAAGGTGAGCGGGTAACCCGTGATGCTCATATCAAAGCTCCAAAAGGGGTAGGTGAACATGTAATTGACGCAGAACACCCCGATGACCGAGGCCAGAACACCCCACACATAGCCGTTGGTGACCAGTGCCACTATGGCGACAGCCAGCACAAAGATGAGAACGGCAAAGGGGTTGTTGTCATCGTGCACGCGGGAAAGCACGCTGCATACGGCCACCGCTGCCCCCAATAGAAGCAGCATCCGCAGGGTGTCCCGCGCCCATTCTTTTTTGGGGATCATGCCGTTCACCTCCTATCCATTTATAATGTTCCAACCCATTATACCATGCTGTGCCGGGACAGAAAGATAAATTATTCGCTAAGATTTATGTGGGAGAGTTTTTTTCCGAAAAATTAGCGTTGGACAGCCGTATAATGGTACCAAACCAAAACCCCGAGAGGTTTATGAGGAGGATATCATTATGCATACCCAGGCGTACATCGAAGCTCGTAAGGAATTTATCAACTGCATCGTGCTCAGCCCTATCTGTATCTTTGTTTCGCTTATCATTGCGTTTACCGAGTGGCTGCCCATCATGCATGCGGAGAAAAACAAGGTAGAGGCGTAACCCATACATACCACACACTTTTCCGATAGATCATCCCGCAAAAGGCGGCGCAGTACTGGTGGCTGTGCCGCCTTTTGTGTGCTCCCAAAAGCATATGAGCTCTTGTCAAGTGAAGGCAAAATGTTTCATGAAACAAAAATCCCCGCCAAAAGACGGGGATTTGTACTTTTCGGTGGGTCATTCGGCCTTGGGCATGTGGCTGTCCAGGTAATCAATGATATCCCGGAACAGCTCCTCCTTCAGTGCCTCATTGTGCACCTCATGGCGGGCACCGTGGTACAGGGTGATGGTGACCTCCTTTAGTCCCTGGGCCTTCAGGCCCTCGTACACCTCGGTGACGCCCTTGCCGTTATTGCCTACGGCATCCTCATCCCCGGCGTACAGCCACACGGGCAGGTCCTTGGGGATGGCGGCATACCATTCGGGACGGTTGCAGCGGTCCACCAGCTCCAGCAGCTCGCCGTAGCCGCTATTGGTAAAGATAAAGCTGCACCAGGGATCCTTGACATACTTGCGGCAGACCTCCTCGTCGTGGCAGATCCAGTCCACCAAGGTCTTTTGCTCGGTCTGTTTATTGTTGTTGCCGGTGGTCAGCATATACAGCAGCTTGGAGGTCCCCTTCTTGCCGCCGAACAGCGAAATCAAGGCAACCAGCGCCTTGCCGGGACCGGCGGCGGGGTTCTTCCCGGCGGTGCCGCTGATGAGCAGCGCCTGGAGGTTTTTGCCGTAGCGGGCGGCGTACAGCCGCGCCACAAAGGAGCCCATGCTGTGTCCCAGCAGGAAGTAGGGCAGCCCGGCAAAGTGGGCGCTTATGGCCTTCCGCTCGATCTCCTGATCCTCCACCAGGTTGTTCCAGGCGCCTTTTTCGCCAAAGTAGCCCAGCATTTCATTGTTCAGACGGGCGGTGGAGCCGTGCCCCAGGTGATCAATACCGCAAACGGCATAACCGGCGTCGGTCAGGTGCTGGGCCAGCTCCTCGTACCGCAGGATGTACTCGCACATGCCGTGGCAGATCTGTACCACAGCGCGGGGGTGTCCTTCCGGCAGGAATAAAAAGCCCGAAAGCTTGCTTTTGCCATCGCTGGAATCCAGGGTAAAGGTTCTCTTCTCCATACCTCTTTTGTCCTCCTCGGTTTTATTGCACTTACACCAGCGCGCGGTCCACCGCGGTCACCTCCTGCGCATCGCCGGCAGGGTCCACGGTGTAAAAGGTCAGGTACTCAAAGCGAGTCCACAGCCGGGGCAGCAGGTCGCTGCCGCCGCCGGGCATACCGGTCACCACATAGTGGGGCAGACTCTCCGCCAGCAGCTGCACCAGGCTGCGTTCAGGGTCTTCACTGTAATGCACGGTCATGCGGGCGCCGGCATTCAGGCTGGTGCGGTACAGGTGCTCTATAGCGGCGGGGTCCGGCACATTGCCAAACCGCGCGATATTCTGTACCTCCAGTACGCACTGGTGTTCATCGGCTAGGGCTCTCCCGGCCAGGATCAAACGGTCGCAGCTAAGCTGGTCGGTCACCAATACCAGCACGGTAGGATGCAGTTTTTGTGGCTTGCGGGTAGTCACCAACTGGGTCAACGCTCCTTTATGTTATTTTTGCATAGCGCTCCGCCCAGGAGCGTGTAATTCTATTTTCATTATAACAAATCCCACCGCAAAAAGAAACGAAAGTGAGAAATTTTCACGAAATGTTTGCAATTGTGCATAAGCAGGTGCCTCCCCAAAATTAGATAAAAAGTTGACGAACGGCCGAAAAAGCGGTATCATATAGGTAAAGCGGCACCCCGCGTATGCCCCACCGTGCCGCAGGATAATACGAGGTGAGCGAGCATGAACGAAAAAACGGTTTCCATTTCGGTGATCCGGCGCCTGCCGCGGTACTACCGCTATTTGGGGATGCTGCTGCACAGCGGCGTGACCCGTATCTCCTCCAAGGAGCTGGCCGCGCAGATGAAGGTCACCGCCAGTCAGATCCGTCAGGACCTAAACTGCTTCGGTGGCTTTGGCCAGCAGGGCTATGGCTACAATGTGGAGCTATTGTATAAAGAGATCGGCGCTATCCTGGGCGTCGAAAAAAAGATCCCGGCCATTCTCATCGGCTGCGGCACCCGCGGCCAAAGCCTTATCCGGGAGGACGACCTGTTCCGGGACCGCGGCTTTGAGCTGATCGGGGCCTTCGATAAATCCCCGGAGAAGATCGGTCAGGTGCTTCCCAATGGCCTGACAGTGCAGGATATTGCCACCCTGCCGGAATTTTGCCGTCAGCGCGGCCCGCACATGGCGGTGGTGTGTATTCCCCGGGATGCCGCCGAACAGATGGCGGAAACACTGGTGGAATCCGGTATCCGGTCGTTCTGGAATTTCTCCAGCTACGATTTTAAGCTGAAGTATGAGGAATATCCTTCGGTCAATGTCCACCTGGGCGATAGCCTGCTGACCCTCTCCTACCTGGTGAACCACCCCAAGGGGGAACCGCAGGAAGAATAAGCGTACATAGAAAAAGCTCCCCATACGGGGAGTTTTTTCTTTTCCCGGCCAAACCCATCTCACCCCAACCCATAGCCTCCCTTGTGTAAAGGGAGGTGGTGAGCGGAGCGAACCGGAGGATTGATGGCACAAATCATGCCAAAGTATCATCTCGCCTGTCGGCGGGGCGGAGCCTTTTGCAAAGGCATAAACTGCACGCCTGCCCGGCGGGGGGTTACTTTTCTGTGAAGAAAAGTAACCAAAAGTCATTTAGGGCTCCGCCCTGAAGACCCGACGCTCGTCGGACGCAACCTCCGCTTGAGTCGGGCTGACCCTATGCTTTGCTTCGGGCAGCCCTCCCCGCTACAGTGCATCCTCCTCTCCCCACAAGGTCTTGCGACCTTGCGGGGGCCCCATTTGCCCCGACCGGAAGGCCTACAGCCTCCCGGATCTGGGGCTAGACGACGCTTATAAGGTGTTAATTTTAATTCGGTTCCTGCTGGGGCCAAAATAAAATGCGCCGCAGGCACCTTGAGAGCGTATCTGCGGCGCCGTACGGACGATGCCAAAGCATCGTTCGTATCCAGCCGCAGCTTAGCGGCGAGGGGGCCTTGGGGCACAGCCCCAAGCGTGTTTTGCCTACTTTTGCACGAACAAAAGTAGGCCCCCGCCGGGTAGGCGTACTGGCTTTGCACCCTACAAAATCTCCGCGACGCCGAAGGCGACTACCAACCTGCCCCCCGCGGCAGCGGTGCTCACCAAGCCTTGTAAAAGGCTTCGCCCCGCCGTCAGGCGACCACTATCTTGGCTTAAATTAGGTCTTTTACCTGCTTTTCTTCATAGAAAAGTACGCCCGCGTCAGCGCCTTCCACTGCTCCAGCGTCACCTGCTCCGCCCGGGCATTTTCGGCAATACCCGCCGCCGTCAGCAGTGCACGGGTGGCGTCTTTCTCCCACCGCAGCCCGGCGGAAAGGGAATTGAGCATCGTTTTGCGCCGCTGGCCAAACCCGGCCCGCACCACTGCAAAGAAGTCCTCCCGCGGCGGCAGGTCCTCCGGCAGTTCCTGCGGCAGGTCCAGCCGGATCACCGCGCTATCCACCGCCGGGGCCGGCAGAAAAGACCCCCGTGAGACCGGGAACAGCAGCTTCGGCGTGCTGTAATACCACACCGCCGCGCTGATAGCCCCGCATTCCCGGGTGCCAGGCGCCGCCGTAATGCGCACCGCGGCCTCCTTTTGCACCATCACCGTCAGCGAGCGAATGGGCAGTGGCCCCTCCAGCAGCCGCATGATGATGGGCGAGGTGATATAGTAGGGCAGGTTGGCGCACACCACCACCGGCATCCCGGCAAAGTGCTCCGCAATGAGCGCCGGCAGGTCCAGCACCATCGCATCCCCCTGCACTATGGTCACATTCTTAAATTCCGCCAGCGTTTCCGCCAGGATGGGCGGCAGCCGGTCATCCAGCTCGATCGCCACCACCTTTTCCGCCCGGCGGCACAGCTCTGCCGTCAGCACGCCAAAGCCCGGTCCGATCTCCAGCACCCCCACGCCGGGGGCAGCGCCACCCAGCTCCGCCATTTTGGGGCATACGCCGGGGTTGATGATAAAATTCTGCCCCAGCGCGCGGGAAAAGGAAAACCCATGGCGCTGCAGCAGCTCCTTGATGACAGCAGGATCGGTAAGTGTGGGCATGGCGGCCTCCTTGCGGGGTGATTTTTCGCTTTTCAGTATATCGTTTTTTGGGAAAAAATGCAACACCGCGCCTCGATTTGTAAAGGCCGCTATACGGAAAGTATTTCACACTTTCCACCGGGTTTTCCACATTTGCGGGGTGGAAAAGCCCAAATTTGTGTCAAAATTGTGACGATCAAGGGCTTTTGAAGACAATATCCCACTAAATGGGTGTGGAAAATCGTGCCTCCGGCAGGCAAGGCCCTAAAACACCTCGTAATGATTCCAAAATGTCAACCCCCTTTGCCCCCTAAATTTTATCCTTATTTTTGATGGAGTTTGCCAAGAAACCGTCTTGACAACAGGGAATAAGATGGTATAATAATAAAGCGCTATGCGGAAGTGCTGGAATCGGCAGACAGGCACGTTTGAGGTGCGTGTGTCCATGACGTGTGGGTTCAAGTCCCATCTTCCGCACCAAAAAGAAAAAGACGCCTTTGGGCGTCTTTTTCTTTTTGGTGCACTGGGGAGCACAAAGCCTGCGCAAAGGACCAGTCTGTGTCCTGATGAAACGCGAAAGACAACCCTGATGGTTTTCTTTCACACTATCTTTCCCTCCGAAGGCACAGGCTTGTCCAGATATTACCGGCCGTCTTTTTCTTTTTGGTGCGGTGGGGAGCACAAAGCCTGCGCAAAGGACCAGTCTGTGCCCTGATGAAACGCGAAAGACAACCCTGACGGTTTTCTTTCACACTATCTTTCCCTCCGAAGGCGCAGGCTTGTTCAGATATTACCGGCCGTCTTTTTCTTTTTGGTGCACTGGGGAGCACAAAGCCTGCGCAAAGGACCAGTCTGTGCCCTGATGAAACGCGAAAGACAACCCTGACGGTTTTCTTTCACACTATCTTTCCCTCCGAAGGCGCAGGCTTGTCCAGATATTACCGGCCGTCTTTTTCTTTTTGGTGCACTGGGGAGCAGAAAGCCTGTGCAAAGAACCAGTCTGTGCCCTAATGAAAAGCAAAGGGGAAACCCGCTATGGTTCCCCCTTCACACAACCCCTTCCTTGCGAAGCGGAAAATTCGCCAAAAGAATCTGATACTGTTTTTCGTATGAAGGAATCACAAAGAATGCGGTGGGGTGTCTTTTTCTTTTTGGTGCGGTGGGGAGCACAAAGCCTGCATAAAGGGCCAGTCTGCCCCAGCTTAAATGCGGAATAGGCTATTTTCCCCTGTTCGGTGAAAGAAAAATCTGATTAAATCAAAACAGAGGGGCCGCTCTCTCTTGCAGAGCAGCCCCTCTGTCCAAAACGACTACACCGGGTCGTTTTGTCCATTCACCCCCGGCAGAGCGCCCTCCGGAGAGCTATGGGGCCAGTCTGTGTGGGATGCTTTCCGCAAAAATATCTAGCTGATATTTTTGAGCTAATGCACGAATGGTATTTCGCTCGCTGCGGCGAGCGACCTGCCTTTTGAAAAAGGCCGGCGCCAAAACTTTTTACATTTTTCCTCTCGCGCACGCGTGTGCACCCGCCCGTACCCGCGCGCTACATGCGTGTATATGTACGCGCGCATGGACTTTCAGTCCGGATTATGGGACTCATCATCTGCTACAATAAAACCGTGGAAAGCAGCCGGCAGCCCCTTATCCCAGGAGAGAAACCGAGAAGAAAACTGCCGCCGGTCAACCATTCCGGGCGGCCAGCAGCCCCGCCGCAAAGTCCCTTACCCGCTGCTTTTCCGCCGGGGTCAGCCGGGCCAGCAGCGCCCCCAGGCTCTCCCCACCCAGTCCGTCCTCCGCCGGGAGGGCGGGCTTTTCTATTTGCGGCGAATTGCCGCACAGCCAGTCCACTGTCACATTGTATTTTTCAGCGATCTCCCGCAGCTTTCCCCGGTAGGAGCCGCTCCGTCCGGCCCGCCAGTCGGCCACCACATTGCCGCTTTTGTAGCCAAGCGACCGGGCAAATTCCGCATCCGCCCCATGCCGGTCCGGGATCAGGGATAGAATTCTTTGCAGCATAATATCCATATTTTCTCTCCTCATTTTGGCTAAATCTACAAAAACTCACAAATCGTGAGAAAACACTTGAAATCACGCAAAACATGAGTTACAATGGAAAGTGGGATCTTTCCCCAGACGCTCTGTTTTGTATTATTTTTCGCTTGTTCAAGCGGTTTCCATCTCTATCATACCGCAAAAAGCTGCCCTTGTCAAGTGTCTTTAATCCACATGAACATGAGCCTTTGGCACAGTCCCAGCCGGGGGAACGGCCTGCCGCGGCAGGGGGGAACCGTCCCACCCGGCGAAAACCAAATGACCGGCGGAATGCCGGAGAGAGAAAACCGATGAAGTGCCGAATCAAAAGCCAAACAGACTTTGGCCGCCGCCTTGTCAACCGGGCTTTTGGCGCAGCTTCAGCCGGGGGAACGGCCTGCCGCGGCAGGGGGGAGCCGTCCCATCCGGCAAAATCAAACGACCCGGCCACGAGGCCGGAGAGAGGAAACCGATGAAACACAACACGAAAAACCGAAAGGGGGCCGCCGCATGAGCACCGTCTATGCCAGCCCCATCTGGCTGGGGAGACCCCACTGCCCGGTGACAGTCACCACCGGGGCCGGGGCAGTCGTCACGGCCGCCCTGGGCAGCCTTACCCTGACCGCCACCGCCGATGCCAACGGCCTTTGCGCCATGAAGCTGCCCCGCCGGGGCCGCTGGAGCTTTACCGCTGTACTGGGGGGCAAAAAGGGCTTTGGTACGCTGGCGGTCCCGGGGCAGAGAAGTCTTTCCCTGCCGCTGTATTCCACCACCCTGGCGGAAAATTCCTGGGCCGAGATCGCCGCGGCGGCAGCGGCCGGGATAGCTGCCCGGCTGTGGTCGCCGGGGGATGTGAAAGAGCTGACCATCAGCGGCACGGCCGGCCTGCTCACCGTCACCGATCTGACCATCGGGGCCATTATCCTGGGCTTTGACCACAATGCCGCCCTGGAGGGCAGCGGCCGAATCCACTTCCAGCTGGCGCGCCTGGGGGCGACCCCGGTGGCCCTGGTGGATAAACGCCACGGCAGCTTCAGCGATCTGGCCGGGGCCTTTACCATGAACACCACCGCCACCAGTGAAGGCGGCTGGCAGGGCTGCCATATGCGGCAGGAGATCCTGGGCAGCGACAGCAGCGATGTGCTTGCCCCCAAGGAGGGGACGCTGCTGGCCCTGCTGCCGGAGGAACTGCGGGCGGTGATGAAGCCCTGCACCAAATACACCGATAACACCGGCAATTCCATGGAAGCCGCCGCGGTGACAGCCACCCAGGAGTGGCTGTTCCTGCTCTCGGAGTGGGAGTACTACGGGGCCCGCACCATGGCCAATGAGGGAGAGCAGAGCTTCCAGCAGCAGTATGCCTACTATGCCGCCGGCGGCAGCCCAGCCAAAATGCGCCACAACCGCACCACAGCTACGGCCCGGGATTGGTGCCGCAGCCCGGCGGCGGGGTGGGCCGGCTTTTGCCATGTGAACAAGGACGGCACTGCCTACTACGAGGCCCCGAATGCCGACCTGGGCATTGCACCGGCCTTTGTGCTGGGCGCATAAGATAGACTGGGAGGTGTGAACATGGATCAGGAGATCATAGTGGCGGGGCTGGCGCTGGTGGGCAGCCTGAGCGGCACCTATTTTGCCAACCGCCGGGCCACCGCCCTTATCGCCTACCGGCTGGAGCAGCTGGAAAAGAAGGTGAACCAACACAATTCCGTGATAGAACGGCAATATGAACTGGAGAAAAAATTTGCGGAGCACGAGCGGGACTATGCCGCTGCCTGCCGCCGCATAGAGGAGCTGGAGAAAGGAGCATGAGTATGAGTGAATTTGTAACCTGGGAGGCACTGGGCGGCTATGCCGGCGCGGTGATGATGGTGACCCTCATCACGCAGTTTTTGAAAGGGACGCCGCTGGGCAAATGGAGCAGCCAGCTGGTGGCCTATGTTATCGCCGTGGTGCTGCTGATCGGGGCGGAGATCTTTGGCGGACAGCCGGTGACGGTGCAGGGGGTGACCCTGTGCCTGCTGAACGCGGTCATTGTGGCGCTGGCGGCCAACGGGATGTACGATGCAGCCGCCAAAGGCAAAAAGACGGCGAGCTATCAGCATGAGGAGTAAAAGTAAAAAAGAGAACCCATGCAGGGTTCTCCGATTATTTGACAGGTCTGATTTCTAAAAGGCGCTCGATGGGAACATGGAGAGCTTGAGAAACATCCAGCAGCAGGCCGACCGTTGGTTTGCTGCTGGCGGTTTCTACCCGTTGAATATGTTGATGACTGTAACCAGTCATTTCGGCAAGTTGCAGTTGGGTGTACCCCGCTTCTTTACGGTAGCGCATGATGTTCAGCCCAATTTGCACATAGTCATTATAATGCTTATCCATATACACCACCTCTGCCTATTATTTTAGAGGTTTTTGATAATTATTTATCCAATCTAATATGATTAAATACTTAAATTAGATTGTATTTTCGTCAAATCTGCGATAGAATGTAAAAAGTGGGAGAGATAAATGATGATGGATAATAATTTTGAAAAGGCATTTGGTGAGTATCTGGACAGTGCGGAATACGACACAATTGCCAATGAATTGTTTGCCGCTACCCGCAATGCTTTTTTGGCGGGATGGATTGCCGCAGGAGGGAGTTTGCCGGCTTCCGGACATATCTTTGAGGTATATGGAGGAAAGAATGAACCTTAAAATTGAATGAAAACTTGCAAAATTTTGTATTGACAAATGAGGTGGCATGGCCTATAATAGCCACAAATAAAAAACCTGTGATCGAGAAGAGTAACCGGTCAGTTTTCGTTGATAGCGAGCCGCGGAGGGTGCAAGCGCGGTAACGGGAGGAGCGGCGAATGGACTCGTGAGGGCGGCCGAACACGCAGAGCATGCGCCAGTAGCAGCCGACGGGAAACCGGCCCCGTTATCCATCCCGGCTTACATCATGTGTGTAGGAACAGAGCGGATGCTGCAAAGCATCAATGACGGGTGGTACCGCAGAGCTGATTTTCAGTCCTGTCCCAAGAGTTTTTCTTGGGATGGGATTTTTTATTTTACCGGGAAAGGAGCGAGCGCGATGAAAGAGAGAATACTGCCGGGACGGCGATGGTGCCCGCCCCTGGAAAAACGAAATCAATAAAATCACTACTGACCATGAAAAGGAGATAACCCCATGAAAACCAACCTGAAAAAAGTTTTTGCCCTTATTTTTGCCGTAATGTTCGTATTCTGCTTTGCCGCCTGCGGCGAGAAAAAAGCCCCGGTCATCGGCATCAGCCAGTATGGCGAGCACGAAAGCCTGGATAACTGCCGGGAGGGCTTTCTGCAGGGGCTGAAGGACGCCGGCCTGGTGGAAGGCACCGACTATACCATCGACTACCAGAACGCCGGGTTTGATGATAACATCACCAAGCAGATCGCCGAGAGCTTTAGCGCCAACAATGTGGCCTTGATGTGCGGCATTGCCACCAACAGCGCCACGGCCTGCTACGCCGCCGCTGAGAATAAAGACATCCCGGTCATTTTTACCGCCATTACCGACCCGGTACAGGCCAAGCTGGATACCGGCAATGTGACCGGCACCAGCGATAAATTGGCCGTGGAGGGCCAGCTGGAGCTCATCCGCGCGCTGCAGCCTGAGGCCAAGACCATCGGTATTCTGTATACCACCAGCGAGCCGAACTCCGTTTCCGCCATTGCCGAGTACGAGGAAAAGGCCCCGGCCTATGGCTTTACCATCGAGGCGGTGGGCGTGACCGCGCAATCCGAGGTGGTGCAGGCCTGCGATACCCTGCTGGCCCGCGGTGTGGACTGCATGAGCAACCTGACCGATAACAATGTGGTGGGCGTGCTGCCGGCCATTCTGGAAAAGACCAACGCCAAGAGCATCCCCGTTTACGGCAGCGAGATAGAGCAGGTGAAGAAGGGCTGTGTGGCCTCCATCGGCATTGATTACTATGAGCTGGGCCGCCAGACCGGCCAAATGGCCGCCAAGGTGCTGAAGGGCGAGGCCACCTGTGAGGAGATGCCCTATGAGACCATCAGCGAGTACGGACTGTATGTGAACTACACTGCCCTGACCGAGATGGGCCTGACCCTGCCGGAGGATTACGCTGCCCGTGCCATCGATGCCAACGCCTGATGTTTGCTTTGAATTTTTGATTTGACCGCAAGGAGTACACCATGCTGAATGTGATACTGGAGACCTGCGCCGGGACCCTGACCCAGGGCCTCATCTACGCCATTTTATCCTATGGCATCTTCATCACCTATAAGATCCTGGATTTCCCCGACCTGACGGTGGACGGCAGCTTTCCGCTGGGGGCTGCCGTGACCGCCGTGCTGCTGACCCACGGGGTGAATGCCTGGCTGACGCTGCCCATTGCCCTTGTGATCGGGGCGCTGGCGGGGCTTTGTACGGGGCTGATCCACGTCCGGGCCAAGGTGAGGGACCTGCTGGCCGGTATCATCACCATGACAGCGCTGTACTCCATCAACCTGCAGATCGCCGGCTCCAACCTGATGGTGGAGCGGGCCATTGATACCATTTACACCTCCGCCCCGGTGATGGCGCTGCTGGGCAGCGTTCCGCTTTTGTACCGCAAGCTCATTGTTTCGCTGGTGCTGGTGGTGCTCATCGGGCTGGTGCTGGAGTGGTATTTTTCCACCAAGAACGGCCTGCTGCTGCGGGCGGTGGGCGATAACGATACCCTGGTGACCACCCTGGCTGTGGATAAGGGCAGCATGAAAATTCTCGGTCTGGTGATCGCGAACGCTTTGGTGGCGCTTTCCGGGTGCATTGTCTGCCAGGAGGGACGCTCTTTCAGCGCGACGATGGGCACCGGACAAATGGTATTCGGTTTGGCGGCGGTCATCATCGGTACCACGCTGTTCCGCCGCATGAGCTTTGTGAAGGGGACGGCCGCCGTGGTCATCGGCAGCATCCTGTATAAGGCCTGCATCCAAATCGCGATCCTGCTGGGGCTGCCCGGCAATATGCTGAAATTTATCACCGCGGCGCTGTTTCTGGTCATTCTTATCACCGGGAACCTGAGCGGCCGGAAAGGAGGCGCCGACCGTGCTGGAGCTTAAAAATATCACCAAAATATATAACCCCGGCGAGATCACTGAGGCCTGCCTGTTCCGGGACTTTAACCTTTCGGTGGAAGCGGGCGAGTTTGTTTCCATCGTGGGCAGCAACGGCAGCGGCAAGACCTCCCTGCTGAATATCATCTGCGGCAGCATTCCAATCCAGGGCGGCGATGTCATCATTGACGGCGAAAGCATGCTGCACAAGAAGGAATTTGTGCGGTACCGCCGCTTTGGCCGGGTGTACCAGAACCCCGCCCTGGGTACCAGTCCCAACCTGACCATGTTCGAGAATCTCTCGCTGGCGGATAACAAAGGCAAGGCCTATGACCTGAGCCGGGGCGCGAACCACGCCCGGCGGGAAAGCTACCGGGAGCAGCTGGCTTCCCTGGGGCTGGGGCTGGAGGACAAGATGGATATTAAGATGGGGGCGCTTTCCGGCGGGCAGCGGCAGGCCGTGGCCCTGCTGATGGCCACCATGACGCCCATTGATTTTCTCATCCTGGATGAGCACACCGCTGCGCTGGACCCCAAGACCGCCGATACCATTATGGCGCTGACCGACCGTGTGGTGCGGGAAAAGGGCCTGACGGCCATAATGGTGACCCACAACCTGCGCTATGCCGTGGAGTACGGCAGCCGCCTGCTGATGATGGATAAGGGCCACCTGGTGCTGGATGCCGCCGGGGAGGAAAAGAAGCACATGAGTGTGGACGATATTCTGGACCTGTTTACCAAGATCAGTATCGAGTGCGGCAACTGACTTCTGCGGCAAAAATAGGCGCGGAGAGGTCTTGCCCTGCTTTGCGAAAGAAATGAGAAAAAGTTCGGAGAAATCCGGACTTTTTTGCTTTCGCGGGGGGCGGGGGAGATTGTCTTGCGGCCAAAAATCTGCTATACTGCTTTTATATTTACATATTGTTCAAGCAATCTTTATCATACTGCGGTATGATAAAGGGGAAAAGTACAGCGGGGAGGCGGCGGGATGTTCGGTTATATCAAAACCTGTACGCCGCAGCTGCGCCTGTGCGAATGGGAAGCCTACCGGGGCATCTACTGCGGGCTGTGCCGTACCCTGGGGCGGCGCTTTGGGCCGCTGGCCCGGCTGACGCTGAGCTATGACTTTACCTTTTACGCCACGCTGGAGATGGCCCTGCGGGAGGAAGTGCCCGAATTCCGCCGGAGAAGCTGCGGGGTGAACCCGCTGCGGCGCTGCCGGCACTGCGAGGAAAACGAGGCGCTGAACCGAGCGGCGGATATGGCCATTCTGAGCCTGTGGTATAAGGCGGCGGATACCATTGCCGATGGGGGATTCTTTGGCCGGTGCGGCGGCCGGCTGCTGCGGGCCATGCTGCGGCGGCAGTACCGCCGGGTGGCGGAAAAAACCCCCACAGTGGATGCGGTATTTGCCTGGGAGATGGACCGCCAGCGAGCGCTGGAGGCCGCCGGGGATACCAACCTGGACGAGCTGTGCGAGCCGACCGCCAAAATGACGGCGGCGATGCTGAGCCTGCTGAGTGAGGAGCCGGGCGAGCGCCGGGTGCTGGAGCGGCTGGGGTATCTGCTGGGGCGGTATATTTACATGGCGGATGCGCTGGACGACTGGGAAAAAGATAAAAAGCACGGGGATTTTAACCCCTTTTTACAGTGTGAGGATGAACCGGAGGCGCTGAAACGCCACGCCAGAGCCAGCCTGCTGTTGACCATCGGGGAGATGGGGGCCGCGCTGGACCTGCTGGAGCTGCGGCACTTTGGGCCCATACTGGAGAATATCATCCGGCTGGGACTGCCCCAGACGGTGGAAGAACTGCAACTGCCCCCAAAGCAAAGGAGGAAACGAGAAAAATGACAGATCCCTACAAGGTGCTGGGAGTAAGTCCGAACGCGACCGACGATGAGGTGAAGGACGCCTACCGCCGGCTGGCCCGGAAATATCACCCGGATAACTATGTGAATAACCCGCTTTCCGACCTTGCGACCGAGAAGATGAAGGAGATCAACGAGGCGTACGATGAGATCCAGCGGCAGCGCAAAAGCGGCGGCAGCGGCTACGGACAGCAAAGCTACGGCGGGGGATATCAGCAGAGCTATGGCGGCTACCAGCGGAATTACGGCGGGTACCAGCAGAGCTACGGTGGTTCCTCCCAGTTCGCGGATATTCGCAGGCTCATCAACCTGAACCGGCTGGGCGATGCCGAGGAGCTGCTGGATGGGATTTCCGCCAGCGCCCGTACCGCCGAATGGAACTACCTGAAGGGAATAGTAAACTACCGCAAGGGCTGGCTGGATAACGCCGTGACCTACCTGAACACTGCGTGCGCCATGGAGCCCAACAACATGGAGTACCGCCAGGCGCTGAACCAGCTGACCCAACAGCAGCGGGGCTATGCCCAGGCGGGCGGCACCAGTATGTGTGAGGTGTGCGCTTCGCTGTACTGTGCCAATGCCTGCTGCCAATGCATGGGAGGTGGCTGCTGATGCAGAAAAAGAGTGGACAGGTGGCGCTGGGCGGTATTGCTACCGGCATGTGCATCGCGCTGATGTTTGCCACGGGGATGATCCCATTTTCCTACTACGCACTGCCGGCGTTGGCCGGACTGGTGCTGATTGCCGTGCGGGAGGAAAACGGGCTTTCCACGGCGCTGATCGTCTTTGCGGCGGTTTCGCTTTTATCTGTTTTTGTAGTGCCCATCAAGGAAGCGGCGCTGCTGTTTATCGCGTTTTTTGGGTACTATCCCATTTTGCAGGAGACCTTTGCCAAGATCCGCCCCAAGGCGCTGAGCTGGGTGGTGCGGCTGGTGATCTTTAACGCGGCGGTGGTGGCGGCCTACTGGGTCATCGTCAATGTATTCGGCATCACCGAGATTTTGGAGGAATTCGGGGATTTTGGCAAGTACTCGGTGCTGGTGCTGCTGGCCTTTGCCAATGTGTTTTTTGTCATTTACGATGGCGCGGTGAAGAACATCACCCTGGCCTACCGCAACTGGTTCAGACCGAAAATTCTGAAAAAAGTGCGCTGAAAAGGCGAAAACCGGCGGTTCTTCGGCAGAGGAGCCGCCGATGGTTTAGCTGGCAGGGCGCGGGTACCTGCCAAGAGCGCCAGCCCGCAGGGCCGCCCGGCCGCAGGCCGGGCGAGGGGGCGGCGGAGCCGCCCTCTACCCCGTCCCAGAGGGACGGGGTGCCCTGCGGGCCGTATGCCTGCGGCTTGCAGAGACCGGCCGAGTGCCGCGGCCCGAAAAATAAGCGAGTGGAGAGCGAAAAATGAGTTACCGACTGTTTCTATTTGATTTGGACGGCACGCTGGTGGATACCTCACCGGGCATTCTGGAGGCGCTGCGCAGGATGGAGCGGGAGGTGGGGGCGGAGCCCCTGCCGCAGAAAACGCTGGAGAAGTTCATCGGGCCGCCGCTGGAGTGGTCGATGGAGACCTATTACGGGCTGGAGCCCCGGACGGCCAAGGTATGGGCGGATATCTACCGGCGCATCTATACCGAGGAAAACTGTATCGCGAAGTCGCGGCTGTACCCCTATATCCGGGAGTCACTGGCACTGATCAGGGAAAAGGGCGGCAAATGCGCGGTGACCTCCCTGAAGATGGACCGCATGGTGGCGGCTACGCTGGAGGTCTATGACCTGGCGCCGGAATTTGACGCGCTGGTGGGCCGCAGCGAGGTCTGCCCTACCAAGGCGGATACCATCCGGGAGGCGATGCGGCTGCTGGACTGGCCGGGAACCGCAGATGTGGTGCTCTTCGGCGACAGCCGCTATGACGGCGAGGGAGCCAGGGAAGCCGGGGTGGCCTTTGTACCGCTGACCTATGGATTTGGCTTTGCCGAAGAGGGCAGCATGGAGGGTCTGGACTGTGCTGCCGTGGCCCGGAAACCGGAGGATGTGTACCGCTTTATCCGCGCACAGTTTGAAGGGGAATGATACACGGCATCTTGCGGGGAGATACCGCAATATGATATAATAAAACTGCCAAAGGCGAAGGAAGCCGAAGGCGAGAGAAAGGAGCGCTGCCGATGAATGGGATCCAAGTTTTTCTGGCGGCCTATGCCCAGCCGCTGATTTGGCTGGCTGTGGCGCTGGTCATGCTCATCATAGAAGCCGCCACGGTACAGATGGTGAGCATCTGGTTCTGCCTGGGGGCGGTGGCCGCGGCCATCGCGGCGATCCTGGGTGGTTCCATCCCGGTGCAGATCATTGTATTTGTGGTGATCTCCGGGGTAACGCTGGCCTTTACCCGCAAGTTTGTAAAAAAGGTGCTGCGGGTGAAAAAGACCCCTACCAATGCCGATAGCGTCATCGGCGCCATCGGGCAGGTGGTAGAACCCATCGATGATGAGGCCGGGACCGGACGCATCAAGGTGGAGGGCATGGACTGGAGCGCCCGCACCACCGATGGCAGTAAGCTGCCGGAGGGCGTAAAGGTAAAGGTAAAAGCAATCGCAGGTGTTAAACTGATGGTTTCCCCCATCAGAGAAAAGGAGGACTAATTTATATGCCAATCATTATTATTCTGCTCGTGCTCATCATTATCCTGTTGGTTACCAATATCCGCGTGGTTCCGCAGGCGACCGAGTTCGTCATTGAGCGCCTGGGTACCTACTACACCACCTGGGAGACCGGCCTGCACTTTAAGGTGCCGCTGGTGGACCGTGTGGCGAAGCGCATCTCGCTGAAGGAGCAGGTGATGGACTTTGCACCCCAACCGGTGATCACCAAGGATAATGTCACCATGCAGATTGATACCATCGTATTCTACCAGGTGACCGATGCCAAGCTGTATACCTACGGCGTGGAGCGGCCTATTCTCGCTATCGAGAGCTTGACCGCCACCACCCTGCGTAATATCATCGGTGATATGGAGCTGGACCACACCCTGACCTCCCGCGATGTTATCAACAGCCGCATTACCGCCGCGCTGGACCAGGCCACCGATAAGTGGGGCATCAAGGTAAACCGCGTGGAGCTCAAGAACATCGTGCCGCCGCGTGATATCCAGGACGCCATGGAGAAGCAGATGCGTGCCGAGCGTGAGCGCCGTGAGGCGATCCTGCGCGCCGAGGGTGAAAAGCGCAGCCAGATCCTGATTGCCGAGGGTAAGAAGGAAAGCCAGATCTTGAACGCCGAGGCTGAAAAGCAGGCGGCCATCCTGCTGGCGGAAGCCGAGAAGGAAAAGAAGATCCGTGAGGGCCAGGGCGAAGCCGAGTCCATCATGCTGGTGCAGAAGGCGCAGGCCGATGCCATTCGCCTGCTGAACGAGGCCTGCCCCAGCCGGGAAGTGCTGACGCTGAAGGCCTACGAGAGCTTTATGAAGGCGGCCGACGGCCAGGCGACCAAGATCATCATTCCCAGCGAGATTCAGGGGATGGCGGGTCTTGCCGCTTCCGTCAAGGAGCTTGTCAAGGAATAAGCCGAAATTTTAGTAAAAGCGCTGTCCCCTACGGGATGGCGCTTTTTTTCGGCTTGTGCTATAATGGAGACAGAGATCCCCTGCCCGGGGTAGAGGTGGGGGAGGGGGGAGCCGGTGGCCGGCACCAAAACGGAGGAGGACGCGAAAATGGCAAAGCTGTACTTCAAATACGGGGCAATGGGCAGCTCCAAATCCGCCCAGGCGCTCATTACCAAGTTCAACTACGAGGAGCTGGGCATGACCGTCTGGCTCATCAAGCCGTCGGTGGATACCCGTGACGGCGCCGATATCATCAAATCCCGCATCGGCTTGGCAAAAAAGGCGGATATCATCCTGCCGGAGGATAACATCATCGAAAAATTCGACCAGCACCCCGGCATGGATGTCATCATTGCCGATGAGTGCCAGTTCTTCACACCAGAGCAGATCGACCAGCTGCGCACGCTGGTGGATGAGCGGGATATGCCGGTCATCTGCTTTGGGCTGCGCACCGACTTTTTGACCCACCTGTTCCCCGGCAGCCGCCGCCTTTTTGAGGTCGCAGACTCCCTCACCGAGATAAAGACGGTATGCGCCTGCGGCCACAAGGCGACTGTCAATGCCCGTATTGCGGGCGGGCGCATCGTCACCGAGGGCGAGCAGGTCTTCCTGGGCGGTAACGAAAGCTATGTGGCCATGTGCTACAAGTGCTGGCAGGAGAAGATCAAAAAACAGCGAGAGGAGGATAATCAATGAGCGATAACCTAAGATTGGTGCTGGGCGGCATCGTGCTGATGCTGGCGGGGCTGTTTCTGCTGGGCATCTGCGTTTTAAGCGGCGGAAACGGCTTCTACCCCGATTTCCCCGCTGCCATCTGCGGTGCTGCCGGGCTGGTGCTGGCGGCGGTCGGCATGTTCCGGGGGGAGAAATAGTTATGGCAAAGGATAAAACCGAAAAGACCAATGTAATGCGCCTGCTGGAACAGAAAAAGCTGCCCTATACCCCGCACGATTACCTTGCCTCCGGGGCGGTAAGCGGGGTAGAGGTGGCAGCCGCCCTTGGTGAGCCGCCGGAACGGGTCTTTAAGACACTGGTGACCACCGGTGCCTCCGGCGGACACTATGTGTTTGTCATTCCCGTGGCGGAGGAGCTGGACCTGAAAAAAGCCGCCAAGGCGGTGGGGGAGAAAAGCATCGTCATGCTGCCGCAGAAGGAGCTGCTGCCCCTTACCGGCTATATCCACGGCGGGTGCAGTCCCATCGGCATGAAGAAGCAGTTCCCTACCGTGCTGCATGAGAGCGCCGCAGACTGCGAGAGCATCTATGTCAGTGCGGGGAAGATCGGCTATCAGGTGCAGCTTTCCCCCGGCGACCTGCAAAAGATGCTGCCGATGAAGCTCTGCGATGTGATAAAATAAGCGCAAAAACGCCCGCCGTATGGCGGGCGCGTTTTGTTTTAGTTGGCGGGGGTGAATTCGCAGGAGAGATACCGCAGCTGTAAGCCCAGCAGCGGGCTTTCCCATTCCTCCCACTCCAGCGTGCGGGTGCCCATCAGGTAATCGGTGGGCAGAATGTTGCCATGCATTAACCGATTGCAGCAGTCCTCGTAGGCCTCAGCCGGATCGCCGCCCTGCCCATAGTCGTTGCGGTAGACGGAGAAAACCCCCTTGTAGTGGTTTTCCCCCAGCTGCTCCAGGTGGGTCAGTACCATAAAGTTGGGGATGTTTCCTCCCCAGCCGGTAGATTCCACATTTCCATCCTGCGTTAGGGTGGTTTTACGGGTTTCATACTGGGTGATGGGCTCACCCAGGTATTCCATGGCGGCCCGGTCATATTCCGCCTTGGGGTAGGAGTAGGTCACTTCTTTTCCGGCAGCCATTTCCTCAGCGGCCAGCTTTACCAGCACATAGGCGGCACGGCTGCCGGCGGCTTCCTTTTGGTTGGCGGCGGGATACAGCAAAAAGATATCGGCGTTATTATAGGGGTTCTGGAAATACTCAAAGTACTTCTGCACATCGGGGTCGATGGGGGTATTCGGATCGGTGACGGGGTCGGTCACAGGGTCGGTGACGGGATCGGTCACGGGATCGGGGGTGGGGGCGGGCTTTTCGCCGCAGGCGGTCAGCAGCAGGGCAAGGCACAGGGTCAGCGCCAGGATCCAGGTCAGCTTTTTCATGTGGTTTCCTCCCGTTGGTGTCATTGGTGTTAGGCTTACACTATGTATAACGAACGAGCGCCGCAAAATGCAACACGCTTTTGCAAAAAGCTGCGGCAAGGAAGATCTTTCCTTTATCTCATTATACATAAGGGGGGGTGAAAGTCAAGCACGGGCCCATAAGCGGGGCAGAACGCAAAAACACCCCGCCGCAGGGGCAGGGTGTTCGTGTGCTTTTAACCGCAGGCAGCCTTAGTCGGTGACATAGGGCAGCAGGGCCAGATGACGGGCACGCTTGATCGCAGTGGTCAGCTGACGCTGGTGGCGGGCGCAGGTACCGGTCACGCGGCGGGGAACGATCTTTCCACGCTCGGACAGGTAGCGGCGCAGACGCTGGGTGTCTTTATAATCGATCATCTCGATCTTATCGGCACAGAAAGCACAAACCTTTCTGCGGGGACGACGGTCGCGGTTCATGGGTCTCTCGGGTCTTTCGGTACGCTCCATAGCCATGGTTCAAACCTCCTTATTAGAATGATGAAACAGTTTTCGTTGGGATCAGAAGGGCAGGTCGTTATCGCTTTCCACTTCCTCAAAGTCGCTGGCAGCGCCGCTGGTATAGGCGGGCTGCGCGGGGGCGGGGGCGGCGTAGCTGTTATCGCCATAGCTGTTATTGCTATAGCTGCCGCCATTGCCGGAACCGGCATTGCTGGAGCGTGCGCCGGTAAAGAATACATTATCGGTCACGATCTCGGTGGCGGTGCGCTTGTTGCCGTTTTTGTCCTCGTAGTTGCGGGTCTGGATAGAACCCTCCACCCCGATGACATCGCCCTTGTGGAAGTAGCGGCAGACGAATTCTGCCTGCTGACGCCAGGAAGTGATGTTGATAAAGTCAGTCTTGCGCTCGCTGTCCCGGCCGGAAAATCGGCGGTCCACAGCGATGCTGAAGCTGCATACAGAGATCCCGCTTTGGGTCTGCTTCAGCTCCGGGTCTGCGGTCAGGCGACCGATAAGAATGGCTCTGTTAAACATTACATCATCTCCTTAGTTCTCTTTTGCAATGATGAGAGAACGGATCACGCCTTCAGTGATCTTGTAGATACGATCCAGCTCGGCAGGGAACTCGTGGGGAGCAGTGAAGTTGACGAGAACATAGTAGCCTTCCTGCTCGTAGTCGATTTCGTAAGCCAGTCTGCGCTTGCCCCACTCATCGATGGAATCGATGGTGCCGTTGGCAGCAATCAGATCGGTAAACTTCTTCACCAGCTCGGCGGTGGCTTCCTCGGTCAGCTTGTTGCTCAGTACGAATACTGTCTCATAGCTCTTGGTCAGGTTTGCCATACTTTACACCTCCTTATGGACTTTCGCCCCCTGCACCGGGCAGGGGGAAGGAGTCATGCCATGAAAATTTAGCACAACATAGGAATTATACCAATAAAAAAACCGCAAGTCAACACCCCGGACCTGCGGTTTTTGCTTTATTTTCGCACTTTTTTATATCATTTTATATCATAAAAAGGGAAGTGACGACAGAAGAGACCGAAAGCAGCCCGATGACGATGAGGAATACCAGCAGCCAACTGGTGCCGCCCATGCGGGAAAGGTTCTGGTAGTACTGCTGGGTACCGGCCGCTGCGTGGCCGCGGTAGCGCTGGATGCGGACCTGCTGGGTGATCTTCTTGAGATAGAAATAATTGAAGAACAGGGAGCAAAGCACACTGAGCACCAGCCCGCCGTACTGCACAATGGCGGAGGTGGAAACCAGCGCCTGGTAGTAGGGGGAAAGGGTATTGATGTGCATAAACTCGCTGAGGGTGGTGGCCCCCGCGGCCATCAGCTCCTGGAAGTAGGGGATATAATTGATGGCAAAGGGGATATAGCAGGCGGCCTTTATGGCCAGCAGAATGCCGCCCAGGGCATACATCTTGCGGTAGAAGCAGTACAGCCCGGTGAACAGGAACGCCCCCAGGTTAAAGCTCACAGCGGTCTTGCGCTGCAGCATCGCCCGGAATTTGTATAGGAAGTTTAGGGCATTGGGTCCCACATAGGCGGCCACCTCCCGGGCAGTCAGTTCATCGCCCAGCTTTTCATTGGGGTTCACATTGTACTGGTCGCGCACATATTCCGCAAAGGTCCCGCCGTCCTCGGTCTCGCGGTCCCCAGCCGGGATGCGCTCGCCGGTCTCCTTCAGCGGGTAGCCGCACAGGTCGCAGCGCTCCTGTCCGGCAGGGTTCACGGTGCCGCAGCGGCTGCACATCACATAGCCTTCGCCGTCCGTCTTGTTCTGGGGGGCATGCGGCTGCTCCTCCAGTGGTACGGAAGGCCCCGGAGCGGCCTTGGGCGGCTGCCACACATAGCCCTCGGCATGGCGGGCCTCATTAACACAGTGGCCCAGTTCTTTATAGCAGGCGCGGTGGTATGGCGTGCCGCACTCCGGGCAGACGACCACATCGTCTTCCGCGGTAAACTTTTTGCCGCAGGCCGCGCAGGGGATACCGGTGTATTTCACAAAAATTGTCCTCCTTATCGGAACTCTACCGAATATTATAGTATACCCCCGGAGGCAATTCAATGGACTTTCGGTGAACAAATCGAATTTTTAATGCTTTTTTTGGCAAATTTCCGGGAATCATTTTACAAGAGCCCATAATTATGATAAAATAAATCGGATAATGAATAAGTGTAACATAAAATACGGGGAGTAAATAAGATGTAGATATAATACGATTTGTAATAACATAAGACTATATACAGGAAAGGTTAAAAGAATATGCTGCAATTTGAAGAACTGCGCCTGAAGCTCCAGGGCATGGAGCCGGAGCTCCGGGAATTAAAACAATCTCTCAACATTGATAAGCTGGGCATCGAGATCGCTGAGCTGGAGCGCAAGGCCGCGGAGCCCAGTTTCTGGGATGACATGGAAAACAGCCAGAAGGTGCTCCAGCGCACCGCTCAGCTCAAAGCCAGCGTGGAAACCTATAATAAGCTGCAATCGCTGTACGAGGATACCCTCACCCTTATCGAGCTGGCGGAGGAAGCCGGCGATGAAAGCGTGTACGAGGAAGCCGCCGCCGATACCGAGCAGCTGCAGACCCGCATGGCGGAGGTGCGTCTGACCACCCTGCTCACCGGGGAATATGACAGCAAAAATGCCATCCTCACTTTCCACGCGGGGGCCGGCGGCACCGAGGCACAGGATTGGGCGCAGATGCTGTACCGCATGTACACCCGCTGGGCGGAGCGCCACGGCTACGCCTATAAAATACTGGACTACCTCGATGGCGACGAAGCGGGCATCAAAAGCGCCTCCATCCTCATCGAGGGAATGAACGCCTACGGCTTCCTCAAATCCGAAAACGGCGTGCACCGCCTGGTGCGTGTTTCTCCCTTCGATGCCAGCGGCCGCCGTCAGACCTCCTTTGCCTCGCTGGAGGTCATGCCGGAGATCGACAAGGATGTCAATATCGAGATCCGCGAGGAGGACATCCAGATGGATGTGTACCGTGCTAGCGGCGCGGGCGGGCAGAAGGTCAATAAGACCTCCAGCGCCGTGCGCCTGACCCACCTGCCTACCGGCATCGTGGTGGCCTGCCAGGTGGAGCGCAGCCAGCACCAGAACCGCGAGGTCGCCATGAATATGCTGCGCAGTAAGCTGGTGGAGATCAAGGAGCGCGAGCACCTGGATAAGATCGAGGACATCAAGGGCGTGCAGAAGGAGATCGCCTGGGGCAGCCAGATCCGTTCCTATGTGTTCATGCCCTACACCATGGTCAAGGATCACCGCACCAACTACGAGACCGGCAACATCACCGCCGTTATGGATGGCGACCTTGATGGCTTCATCAACGAGTACCTTAAGAAAAAGAGCCAGGGCACACTGGAAAAATAATTCCCGCCGAGGCCATATCGGTGGAAAGCATACCAAGGGAGGGCAAAGACCAATGAAGAAATGCACCAAAGTTTTTTCCGTTATCCTTGCCGCTATGATGCTGGCATCCCTTGCCGCTTGCGGCGCCGAAAAGGTAAAGATCACCCCCACTGCCGCCCGGTCCATCGAGACCGAGGTGTACGAAACAGCGGATTTCAGCATCACTATCCCCAAGGGCTGGGTGGTCACCACCGGCGGCGAGAATATCTACCACAGCATCCGTATTTACGATCCGGAAGAGCCCATGAATCAGATGTTCAGCCTGCTGAAAGCCGATGTGCTGCTGCACAGCCAGGAGGGCAAAAAGGCGTGGCAGTATATGGCCAGCATCGGCCCCCCCGGCGCTTCGCTTTTTGCGCAGGCCGTCATACTGGGAACTCCCTCCACCGAGGGCTTTTATCAGATCTTCCCCGATTATACCGCCTTTGTGATGCAGGTGGAGCCCAGCTATGCGGGCTACACTTTCCCCACCTTCAATGACTTTACCGTGACCGAGCATTTTCCCTTTACCAGCGGTCTTTCGATCCATGCCCTGGGGGAGGAGCTGCTGCGTGGCACCTTTACCGATGGCGAAAAATCCGGCGAGGGTCTCTTTGCGGCCACCGTGGTGGATTTCGGCAGTATAACCCTCCCCGATGGCACCATGGGTGTCTATCAGCCGCGGAAGGTGGATGGCGGCTACTACATGGCCTATAATATCATGGCCGTCACAGCGGTAAAGGATACCTTCATCGAATGGGAGAGCGTCCTTACCGAATGCATGAAAACGCTGCAATATTCCGAGAGCTTTGTCAGCGCCGCCAATCAGGCCAGCAATGAGGGGGTCGCCCTCTCCCAGCAGATCAGCCAGAGCTTTAATGAAACCATGGATGGCATGATGTCCTCCTGGGAAAGCCGCAATAAGAGCCAGGATATCCTCAGCCAGAAGCAGAGCGACGCCACCCTGGGCTACGAGCGGTTCTACGATACCGAAACCGGCGAGATATACCGCGCCACCAATGGCTTTGGCGATAGCTACGATGGCAAGCGCTATCAGCCCGTTACCGATGACAACATGTATACCGAAGCCATCAGCGGCTACATCGAGCGCCTCGGTTGACCCCCATAAAACTAACCCCGACCGGTGAGTTTACTCACAGGCCGGGGCTTTTTATTATGGGTAATCGGTGCCCATGTCCGCTGTCATCAAATCAACATTGCGCATCCCCCATAAACGCTAATTCCGTGAAGATGAGCGTTCACCACTCCGCTTCTCCCAACAGCCGAGCAACTACCTCGGCGGCGATCAGCAGCCCGGCGCTGCTGGGCACCCACGGGCTGCTGCCGGGGGTATCCTTGGGGCGGGGCTGCCCCGGTGCGGGGGCGGCGGTGCGGTTTTTGGGCGTTCTGGGCGGTTCGGTGGAATACACCACCCGCAGGTGCTCTATGCCGCGGGCACGCAGCTCCCGGCGCATCACCCGGGCCAGCGGGCAGGTGGTGGTCTTGCTGATGTCACATGCCGTCAGCAGGTCGGGGCGCAGCTTGTTGCCGGTGCCCATGCTGCTGATGATCGGTACCCCCAGCGCCTTGGCTGTTTGGATGAGGTGCAGCTTGGCCGTTACGGTATCTATGGCGTCCACAATACAGTCAAAGCCGGAAAGATCAATCAGATCGGCGTTTTCCGGCATATAAAAAACAGGGTATTCGGTGATTTCGATATCGGGGTTGATATCCCGCAGCCGGGCGGCCATCACGGCGGCCTTTGGCTGCCCTATGGTGGAATGCAGCGCCACCAGCTGGCGGTTCAGGTTGCTTTCACTCACGGTATCGTGGTCGATGAGGGCCAGCTGCCCCACACCGGCCCGGCCCAGGGCCTCGCAGCACCAGCTGCCCACGCCCCCCAGGCCAAAGATGGCCACCTTTTTGCGGGAAAGTGTTTCGATGGCTTCCTCCCCCAGCAGCAGGGCCGTCCGTTCAAATTGGCTCATGCGTTTCCCTCCCGGCGGCGGGCCAGCTTCTGCTGGCGGATATCCCGCCCGACAAATCCCAGCATGGTATAGCTGCCGATGAGCCGGGAAAGGATGCGTTCATTGTAGGCTTTGCTCAGGGCGGGCAGGTCCAGGTTGGTGCTGATGATGGTGGCCCGTCCCTCGGTCATCCGGTCATTGATGACCTGGTACAGCACCGATTGGCTGTACGCCGTGGCAAATTCCGCCCCCAGGTCGTCCAGGATCAGCAGGTCGCAGGAGAGGATCTCCCGCATGGCGGTCAGGTCATCCGCCCCGGCCTCCCGGTTAAAGCGCACTCGTTCAAACCGGTCAATGAGCGCCTGCGCCGGGTAGTAGCGGACCTCATATCCTCTGGCGGCCACCTCCATGGCAATGCAGGCGGAAAGATAGGTTTTGCCCAGTCCCGTCCGCCCCATAAACAGCAGATTCCCGCTGCCTCCGCTAAAATCCGCGGCATAGCGGCGGCACCGGTTCAGGATATTTCTCATGGTCTCCCGCGGGGAGCGTCCGCCGGCCTCCGCCGCATCGCCGTAGTAGCTCAGGTCAAAGCCCTCAAAGCCCTCGCAGCCCGCCAGCACCCCGGCCGGCAGGGCGGCCATGGCTTCCTTTTGCAGCAGCTGGGTCAGGCAGCGGCAGCGCCGGCCCTCCGTGTAGCCGGTATCCCGGCACAGGGGGCAGCTGTACTGTGGCCGCAGCAGCTCCTCCTCTATGCCGGCTGCCGCCAGGGTGTGCAGTTTATCCCGCTGCACCTGCTCCAGCCCCTTTTGGTATGCCTCTATCGGCTCGCCGTTTATTACCGCAGTGGTCATCTGGCGGCACAGCGCGGCGGCTTTGCCATCGTATTCCCGCAGCTGCGGCAGGCTCCGGTAAAGCTCCTCCCGCCGCAGGGCGGCGTCCTTTTCGGCCTGGCTGCGGCGCCGGGCCAGCAGCTCCATCGCGTTGCGATAAGCGGTGTTTTCCATTTCGATTGATTCTCCTACTCGTCAGTGTTCTGCTCCATAATGCGCATGGCCTCCCCAATGTCGAAGGAATATTCCCCCGCAGCGGCCCGTTGGGCGGCGGTGCGCTCGGCCTCGGCGGCCTCCACCGTGGTAATGCCCTTGGCGGCCCAGGCGGCCAAAATTTTTTCAATATAGGCGAAGGATACCTTGCCCGTGGCCTCCACCGCGCGGTCATAGGCCAGCTTCATCAGCGCTTCCGGGGTCATGTATTCCCCAAACCAGCGGTTCACACAGGCCTTTTCCCGGGCGGTCAGCGCCCGCTCCGGCAGCCCGAACAACCGCCGGATGCGGCCCTCATCGTCCTCCTGCTTGGTCAGCCGCTGGATATGGCTCTCTGCCTTTTCATAGGTATCTATGCCATCCTCCAGCCAACCCGCCACCATCTTTTCCAGATAGCTCAGCTTCTTTTTGCCCTTTTCCCGGCAGTAGGCAGCTGCCACCAGCAGGTATTCGGGGCTCAGCTCCAGCGAACCGAATAAATACGCCAGAATCTCCCGCTCACTAGGGGAAAGCACACTCCCCCGCGCGGCTTCCAGCTCAGCGGCCAGCGCCGCAAACTGCTTGTCCTCCCGCAGCATGGTGTTGATCTCCCCTGGGGAGAGATGCCCCCGGCTGCGGATAGTGGTGATGCCGTTTTCGGTCGTCTTCACTACGGCGCTTTCGTTATTTTCGGGGGCTTTTGGTGCTTCCTTCGCGGGCTGTGGGTTCTGGCTTTCGGTAAACAGCCCCGATTCCTGCCAGTATTGCAGGCAGTCGGTTACCACCGCTTCGTCCATTCCCAGCCGCGCCGCAATGCCGGCGGTATCCACAGGGCCTTGCCCCTGCCGCAGCGCCAGCAGCAGCACCTTGAGCTGCTCCTCGGTGCAGAATTTCAAATATCGGTCGGCCACCGCGGTGGGGACGGCAAAAATGCTGCCCCATGGGCCAAAGTTAATTTCATAGGACATGGTTTGCTGTCCTCCCTTGTGATAGCTTGCACAGGGCGCAGGTCCCTGCCTTACGGGCCGCAGGCCGCCCCGGCCGCGCCGGGGCTGGGGGCCTTTCGGCCCCCTACGGCCGTCCTGCGGACGGCCGGGCCTGCGGCCCGCCCCCGGTCCCTGCTTTTCCCCGCCCAGCCGCAGCCGCGGCAGCGGGGCAAAATTCCAGCTTTGATTATACCACAAGAAAATCTTAATGAGAACTAAAAAAATGAAATTCCCGCGAACGGTTGCTTTTGCCGGGCCAAAAAGGTTATAATAAAAGAAATCCACCGAAAGAAGGCCGTAAAATGCAGTATCATTACGAAACCCGGGGCGTCTGCTCCCGTGCCATCGATATCAATTTGGATGAGGCCACCGGCATTATCCGCAATGTCCAGTTCACCGGCGGCTGCAACGGCAATACCAAGGGCCTTTCTGCTATGGTCGTGGGCCAGCCGGCCGAAGAGGTCATCCGGCGTCTGCAGGGCATCCGCTGCGGCATGCGCCCCACCAGCTGCCCCGATCAGCTGGCGGAAGCCCTGACCGAAGCCCTGGAGCAGATCTGAGGCTTCGCCGCCGGATAGAGGAAAGGGAGGAATCGGCTTGACAGAAGAAGTAAAGATCTACCGACAGCATGGAATAAAGGAACCGGCCCTTTCCGAGGGGGAAAAGGCGGCTCGGGAGTACCGCCGCCAGCAGCAGAACGGCAACCTGGAGCGGGCCCACCGCCTGGGAGAGAATCTTTGCACCCTCTTTTTGGGGATGCCGGTGGAGGGAGAATACGCCGCCCAGCAGTGGGTGCTGCTCTCCTATCTGGTAGAAAATGAGCTGGAGCAGCAGGTGGAAAATCCCCTGCTGGAGCAGTCGGCGCATAGCCGCTTTGCGGAGGAGCTGGAGCAGCAGGCCCCGGAGCTGGCCCGCACCGTCCACGATGCCCGGGCCTTCACCCTCTATACCCTCAATGAAACCCGCCGCACCCCCCACAGCGAGGGCGAGATCTTCGCCAAGCTGTGCGGAAAGCCGGAGCAGGAGGAGGTCATCGCGCTGGGTGAGCACCTGGCGGAGGAATTCACCTCCCGCATTACGGCAGCGGTGTCGGCCGCGGGCTTTCTTACCGAATAACCGCAGAAAAAGGAACGAAACCATGGAACAGAATCTGTTTACCGAAGGAGTGCGTCCCGGCAGCGTCACCACCCCGGAGGAAGTCCATATGCTCATCTGCTACATCTTCCGGGAGGCCGGGCAGCCGGTCACGCTGGATCAGGCCAATGAGGTGCTGCAGCGCCAGTCGCTGGTCAATTACTTCGAGTTTGCCGAGGCCGCCGAGCGTCTGATCCGCATGGGGCACCTGCGCCCCGCCGAAAACGGCCGCTACACCCTCTCCCCGGAGGGTGAGAAGCTGGCGGATACCTTCCGGCAGAAGCTGCCCGCCGCCGTGCGGGAGCGCGCCCAAAGAGCCCTGGATGATGTGCTTACCCTGCTGCGCCGCCAGCAGGAAAATAAAGTTCGGGTGAAAAAGGTGGGGGATGGCTACGAGATCACCCTCACCATCACCGATATCGGCAGCGACTTGATGAGCCTGACCCTTTTCCTCCCCACCGAAAAGGAGTGTGAGCAGGTCCGCCGCCGCTTCCTCAATGATCCGGCGCTGCTGTATAAGGGCACCATGGCGCTGCTCACCGGGGATATGGAAACCTTCGGGGACCTGACCCCCAGCGGCCGGGATCTTTTTATCTAAGCCAAGCTAAAGGAGAAAACATATGGCTGCCAAGCATATTTTAATGGGATTCTGCGCACTGTATGCCCTGGCCAGGGGCATCGGCACAGTGCTGTACTACCTGTCCGGCGCCGGCCAGCTGCAAATAGCCGTCCTCATTATTTCCTTTATCGTCAGTGTCATCGGCCTGGTGGCTGTGGTACTGTGGATCGCCCAGCGGCAGGTAAAGGGTATTACCGTGCGGCTGCTGCTGTTTTTGTACAGCGGGGCTGCTGTCGCCAATATCCTCATCACCCGGGGCAATCCGGTGCCGCAGGGCATCGGCCCCTGGGAGCTTCTCATCACCGGTACGGTATTTGAGTGCCTGCTGTTTTTGGCTTCGCTGCTCATCCCCCTGCCGGATCACCCCTACGCGGGAAAATAATTTTTTTCACAAAAGGGATTGCCTTATCCACCGACTTGATGTATAATATACAGGCATCGGAGGCGTAGCTCAGCTGGTCAGAGCGCCTGCTTCACACGCAGGAGGTCCACGGTTCGAGCCCGTGCGTCTCCACCACAAAGAAAAGTCGCAGAAATGCGGCTTTTTCTTTTTTTACAAGGCAAAAAAAGAAAAGTAGAAAAAAGTATTTTTAGGTCTAATTTGTGATCGCCTGTCGGCGTCGCGGAGCCTTTTGCAAAGGTGTAGTTAGTACGCCTTCCCGGCGGGGGCCTACTTTTCTATGAAGAAAAGTAGGCAAAAGTCATTCAGGGCT